>Ga0315555_1001613_pt1 | contig 16176 bp, 14 predicted proteins | sample SalMarSW160380MG_FD_202113 | JGI IMG/M metagenome (GOLD analysis project Ga0315555, IMG submission 202113) | Salt marsh sediment microbial communities from the Plum Island Ecosystem LTER, Massachusetts, United States - Salt Marsh Sediment SW1603-80 ... | reverse complement strand
CAGTAAAATACCTGCAATTACCAGAAAGGTGTACAGAAAACTTTTTATCAGGGAATTCCGCGCCAGGTCCAGTGACTGATAGATCTGATGAACCTGCAGAAGATGATCCGATTGTGCCAGAAATGACGGTTTCATTGCCGCCCGCAAAACCATAAAGCGGGCAGGACTCCCAGGCGGACTGTATTTCAAGACGGCGGAATAGAGATTATTCAGGCGGTCCGAAACCACAATTCCTTCCTGCGGCTGTGATTCCAGCTCTTTAAGAATCCGGGGATCAAAATTTGCTGGCTTTTCCGGCTGGTAATTTTTCTGAGAAAGGATATGGTCCTGCTCATCCAGCAGCAGCAAAGAGCGGAATTCCCAGTAAAGGGTATCAAAACCGGCCTGGTCGAAGAGTTGGGACTCTGTTCCCGGAATTTCCCCGCCGGCAGAGATGGATTGACCCAGCAATTCCAGATTTTTGAGCAGATGTGTCCGCTGCATATCATATATACTTTTCGAAAAATACAATCCATTTTCCAGGGCAGCTTCAATCTGGGGATGCACTCCGATCTGGTAACTGCGCTGTATCAGGTTGAATACCACAACAGAAATTGGTACCAGCGGAATGAAAACCGTCAGTACCAGTACTGCCACTATTCTAGTCCGTATTTTTTTCATGGATAATTCAGATCCGCCACAGTAAATTTAGCAGAGAGCACCGATGCCCGGAACATTTCCTGTTTACCTTCACCCGAGAAAAATAATTGAATCAGCTGATTCAGGTTAAGGCGAAAACCGGTAGAACGATCCTCCGTGGCAATATCCTCCTCCGTCTGATCACTCTTCTGCAACCAGGATGTCAGTTCCTGACTCTGCTTTTTTCCCAATATAACTACTTTCAGTTCGGCTTTCACCCGATAAAATTCACCGGTCTTCATTTGATCAAACGAAGTCAGTGTTAAACAGCAAAGATTCCCGAACCAGTCCTGCAGCTGCTCCAGAGAGCTGAAACCGGGATTAGCTTCCCCCAAACCCTTTACCTGGAAATGTTCCTCCCACACATCGTAGAGTATCTTGCCGTCATATACTTTCTCAGCTATTTTTCGCTGCGGTGAGTTCAGCAAGATGAGTGAGAGATCAATATCCAGAGGAATGCCGGCCAGAAGAGTTTTTCGGATTTTTCCCTCGGGGAAATTTAGCACGGCTATATCCACCATGAGGGAATCATTTTTCAGGTACGGAAGAATGGTGTTAATACGGTAATCCTGTCCCCAAAGCGGCAGGACTATTAAGAAGGAAAGGCCCATCCACAACAGGCGGTTTCCCGTCAGCCTGCAGACCAGCCCGAAACCGGTAACTATCCGGGATTCATCTGGTATTTTTTTACCGCTTTTCTTCAAATAGACCCATTCGTTTAATATTAAACCGTATTCCGCATGAAATCAATTTCCTGATTTGCCCCGTCATTTTTTCAGAAGATATGGCCCAGAGAGAGAACAACTCTCATGTCATAATCCGGCACCGGGTAAGCGAAATCCAGCCGCACTAATCCGATAAACGGGATATTAACGCGGAAACCATAGCCCACATCACTGTGCAGCTGATCTGGCTGGAAGGAATCCTGTCTATTCCAGGCCTGTCCGATATCATAAAATATCACACCGGTAAGAAAATGTCTGGGAAATCCGTCACTGGTCATGGGGAACCTGATCTCCGCGCTGCCCAATACCAGGCGGGAGGCATATCCCTGGGGATTCAAACTTCGCTCTGCATAACCCCGCAGTGAATTGGGTCCGCCCAGATAAAAACTGTCATAAAACGGGGCCTGATCACTGATCCATCCCCCTTTAGCTTTCATGGCAAAGACCCATTTGCGGGTAATTTCCTGATAGATGCGTAAATCAAGGATCCACTTATTATAATTGGTGAACGAGCCCAGCTGGGTGCTCACCTGGTCCAGAGATAGGCTTCCCCACCAGCCGCTGGTGGGATAAAACGGATTGTTACGAGAATCCAGATTGAGGCTCACCACAAATCGTCCGATATTCTTTTTGCCTTCAAAGGGCTGCAGAACCTCCGGCAAGGCGGCCTCGATATCCCGGTCACCCGCTTTGCGGACAAAATCCTGGGCCGTGTAGGATTCCATGACGAAATCGAACCACAGATATTTCATTACTCCCTTATTTCCATTAAGCCGGAAACATAGCCCACTGTTATCGACTTTCTGCAGGTATTTATCCCCATCTATATAATGAACAAAATTCCAGCTGCGCGTGAGGAGCCGCACGCCGAAATTCAGGGAAGATTTCATGATGCTCGGGCGCAGATAGGAGATATCGAGTCCGGTAAGCCGGTCCCCGATGAGAAATTCGATTCCCATATAATTACCGCGTCCGAAAATATTGTCAAATCTCAAGCCGATGGGACTGAGATACCAGCCGTCAAGCTCATTAAAACCGCCTCTGAACTGAAAATATGGCCAGTGCCGTTCCTTCACCTCCACAAAAACGACTACTGTCCCGCGGGACTTTCCCGGCTGAGTATAGACATTGACGGACTTGAAGAAATTGGAATTTTCTAAACCACGCGAGCATTCTTCCAGTTGGTATTTGTTTATTTTATCCCCTTCCCGGAAAGGAACAAAAGAGCGAACCACACCCGGAGTCGTTTTGGTATTGCCTGATATTTCGATTGATTCAACTTCCAGAGTAGCCTGGGGCCGGGGTTCATCCTGTCCAATAGCGGGAAACGGGAAAGGCCAGGAAAAAATGGAAATGATAAAAAGGAATCGTAAAGAAAGGTTAATCATTTCAGTAATTCTATTTTCAAAATCTGCGCTTAATTTAGTCATTTTGTATAATTCCAACAAGGTCTAATCCCGATAAAACAGAAAGGGGCCGGAACGGCCCCCTCTCATGTCAATAACCGTTTACGGTTTTACTTGATCCCTGATCATCGTGCACGGTCATATTTCCATTGGGCTGGACCTGCACGGTGTATTTATTTGCATTTTCAGTAATCTCACCATCACCGCTTCCGTCGGGATTAAAGTGGATGTAGATGGAGACCAGTGGTGGTTCACCATTCTGATAGGCAGTTTCACTCAGATAAACAGTTAACCACAATTCCCCACTTCCGTCACTGTAAAGAATGGCATGAATGAGGCTGTAATAACCTTCCCGTCCGATGTAACTGCCGTCCAGATCCTGATATTCCGGGAAAGCCGTCACCAGCAGATCTGCAACCGAGCCATCACTCCTGGCGCCTACCAGATGAGTTTTTTTCAAACCGTTTTCATAAAATTCTGTCACCTCAATCTGGCTGGTGTCCAATCTGCCAGAGCTGAAAAACAGTTTCTCATTGAATAATACCCGCGTGGTGGAATCAGCAGAATTGAGTGTTACATCCGCCAGTTGCTGAATCTTATCCAGCAGGTAACCACCGGGAAAATCTATTGTTCTCTGCACCTGTGCATGATTATCATCTTCCAGCCGGTCAAATGTTCCGGAAACATGCGTTCCGTCCCGCCAGGTCTCACTGAAATCCCCCGTGTAATCCGGATAGAAATTGATCATCTTTTCCAGAAAGGTTCCATCCCGGTAATCCAGCCGTTCACTGATGGAACCGGATTCATCCGGATTTATTTCCAGGGTTTGGGTCAGTTGATCCAGCCGGCTCTGATCTCCGTACCATACATGATTAGAAGCCGTTGCCCCGGTGACCTGATTATTGGCATCATAATCAGTGGCCACGGCTTCGGCTTCAATTTTTCTTACAAAAAATCCATCCTTAAAGAGGGTTAGCTTGGAGAGAGAAATGAATCTATCGTCCGTGGAAATATCAAGTGTAAAATTGAGGTCGGCCTTTATTTCAGTGGAATCGTAGGCTAGCCGCAGCTGGGTGGGAAACTGGTATATGGCTTCATAATAGCGGGCAATTCCGGTCATCCTGTTATAGTATAATGCTTTGCGCACCGATACTCCGCTAATGGGATCCGTCCAGTCGATAAACAACAAAAGGGAATCTTCACTCTCTATCATACCCGGAGCCCTACTGGCAGTTGCCACCCTCAGATCTTTCTGCAATTTAGCATACTCGGTACGAATCTCCCTAACCGAATTAATACCGGTAAATTCCCCCTCATCTGTCTCCGGCCCATCTGAAAGCAGGCTGTTCATTTCTCCCATGGTATTAACCGAATGGATCGTTTGCCAGCTGCTCACCAGACCGTCCGTTACCCCGCTGCTCAGCTTGAGCTCCGGCGCTTCCGGTTCGGTGGTATTTTTATCGCAAGATTGCAATACCAGCATTAACAGCGAAACGGCCATAATTAAAAACCTTAAAAACTGCTTACTCCTTCCACATAACATGATAAATCCTCCTTAATTTGTGTTCATTATGCATTTTTTTATTATCGGCGCTGAAGACATAATTTCCATTATTTTTTGCCTTCTGTATAGATTCTGCTGTTATTCAGATCTTCCATGCTTTTCTTGCTACAGGTTTCATGCCAAACAATTATAATTTTGTTAATTTGAATAATAACAAGATATTGAAGCAGGAAACAATACTGGCCAAAAAATGCCTAGGCTGTGATAATAAAAGACTGCTGTGAATAATTTGCAACAGTATGACCCGAATTCAAAAAGGATATGACCGCCAAATAGAGATTGACTCCATTGCAATATTTTATTTTATTTCACCAGTTGTATATTGTTTTCAGATAAATAACGGAAACCACGGGCTGTTTCAGATAGATACTCTCCAGAGATGTTGAGGAGAATGGGAACTTCGCGAAAAGATAGCCTATTTATCGATTACAAAGGTTAAATTCATGAAAACTGCGGGAATAATTTCCTTTATCCTGTTAGTCATTTTATTTCCTTTTCAGTCCGGCTGGAGCACTGTCCCCCGGAATATAGATGCTGCGGAAATTCAGTTGGCGTTGGAAAAAATGCGGATTCTGGGCAGTGCACTTTACATCGCTGCTCATCCGGATGATGAAAACACTGCATTGCTTGCCTACCTGTCAAAGGGAAAACTGGTCAGAACCGGGTACCTGTCAATCACCCGTGGTGACGGCGGTCAGAATCTGATCGGCCCGGAATCCGATGAAATACTGGGTATTATCAGAACTCAGGAACTCCTGGCCGCTCGCCGCATAGATGGTGCCGAGCAATTCTTTACGAGCGCCATCGACTTTGGCTATTCCAAATCCCCTCAGGAAGCACTGTCCATCTGGGGAGAAGAAAAAATTCTTTCTGATGTGATATGGATAATCCGGGAGTTTCAGCCGGATATTCTGATCACCCGATTCACACCTGAAGTGGGCGGGCACGGGCATCACCGGGCATCCGCCATGCTGGCTCTGGAAGCATTTAATGCCGCCGGTGACCCCCGGCGCTTCCCGGAACAGCTGCAATATGTTCAAACCTGGCAGCCAAAACGGATTTTGTGGAATGCCTGGCATCCGGCTCTCAGGAGCCAGAATATGGACACCACCCGCATGCCCTGGGTAGACCTGGGGAGTTATAATACCCTGCTGGGAAAATCGTATGGTGAAATTGCCGCGGCCAGCCGCAGCATGCATAAAAGCCAGGGATTTGGCGCTGCTCCATGGCGCGGAAGTTCCCGCGAATACTTCCAGATACTGGCAGGAGATTCCGCCCAATCGGATATATTTGAGGGTATACCTCTGGGATGGCAGCGAATAAAAGGCGGGAAAAAAATAGATGACCTGCTTGAAAAAGCTGTGCAGGAGTTTAATACTGCTCAACCCTCCCGGAGCATAAACCTGCTGCTGCAAATCCGTCAGGCGATTGACCGGCTGCCCGCTTCCAGCCTGATCACACGGAAGCAGAAGGAACTGGATAATATTATCTACGCCTGTGCCGGCCTGTGGCTGGAAGCAACCTCCGATAATTATTATGCCACACCCGGTGATTCCTTGAACCTGACTTTGACAGCCCTGAATCGATCACCCCAATCGGTCTCATTGGCGAATATCGATTTCCCCCTGGTGCAAAGAAAGACGCTCATTGGAAAATCGCTGGATTTTAATTTGCCCCGAATCTGGCGCACCCGGCTAAAAGTTCCGGAAAAGACTCCTATCACTCTACCTTACTGGTTGACAGAAAAACCGGACAAAGGAAGCTATCATGTAAGCCAACAAACCCTGATCGGGCGTCCGCAAAGTCCTCCCGCCGTAACCGTGATTTTCAACCTGCAAATAGGCAAGAATTTGTTCAAATATGAGATGCCGGTGGTTTACAAGTGGACGGATCAGGTGCAGGGACAGCGGGTTAGGCAACTGGTGATTGCCCCGGCGATCCTTGCAAATTTTGCTGAAAAAGCCTACATCTTCCCGGACAAAATCTCCCGTCCGGTGGAGGTTGACCTGACCGCCATGGATAACAGTGAATCCGGAACCATTCAATTAGGATTACCCACCGGATGGGAAACCGAAACACAAAACCACAGCTTTACAGATCTGAAAAAAGATCAAACCGCGGCAATCTCATTCAACACTATTCCCTCACAAACGGATTCACGAATCTCTGTGCAGGTGCTGACGTCTCAATCCGGCATTTCCCCTCTTCCTCACATGGTTACTATCGATTATCCTCATATTCCCATGCAGACCTTATTCCCGCTAACGCAGTCTGTTTTTCTGCGCCTGAATCTGAATTTACCCCCGCGTGAGATCGGTTACATTATGGGATCCGGGGATGATGTACCCGGCATCCTGCAGCAATTGGGTTATGAGGTAACACTCCTGGGTGAAAATGATGTGAGCGGTCTGGATCTGTCAAAATTTGACGCCATCATTTGCGGCATCAGGGCCTACAATACCAATCCATGGCTGAAACGTGACAATTCCAGATTACTGGATTATGTATACCGGGGAGGTACACTGCTGGTGCAATACAGCGTCACACGCGGTCTGGTACTGGACAGCCTGGGGCCCTACCCTTTCCGCATATCGCATGAGCGAGTATCGGTGGAAGATGCTCCGGTTTCACTACTAATTCCTGAGCATCCCCTGTTGAATGCCCCCAACAAAATAACACTGCAGGATTTTGACGGCTGGGTGCAGGAACGCGGATTGTATTTTGCTGACCAGTGGGATTCACATTACCAGACTCCGCTATCTTCGCATGATCCGGGAGAAGAACCCCGGGAAGGCGGATTACTTTACACCACCTACGGAAAGGGTGTTTATATCTACACCGGAATTTCTTTTTTCAGACAGTTGCCGGCTGGAATTCCCGGCGCCATTACACTTTTTGTCAACATGGTTAACGGGGGAAAAATGAAATGAAAAATTCATCTGCTGAAGAAAAGGTTCCCATTTTCCCCAGCTGGAAATGGTGGTATGCCCTGGTGCTAGGTCATCTTGTGCTGCTGATTCTTTTTTTCACTCTGATCAGCAAAATTTTTTCCTGACTTAGCAGGCCAATTTCGCACTCCGGTCATTTCGGGAAGTCCAGGACAAAGGCCGGCGCTGAAAGTGGCAATATCGGCATTAGTATGGTAAAATAGGCACTGGTAGGTTTATCTTCTATTTTATTCATTAATACTTTTTAAACAGGTAATCATGAATTGACGGTTTCAAAAATCGGTTATTTAAAGACATGGGAAAAGGAGAGAACATGGATCAAGAAAAGGATCTCAGACAAAGACTGGATAAAGTACTGGCCGGGAAAGGCGCTCATATGGATTTTGAGAGCGTGGTCTCGGGTTTTCCGAAAAAACTGCACGGCAAAAAACCTTCTTTTATTCCTTACAGCGCCTGGCAGCTACTGGAACATTTGAGGATCGCCCAGTGGGACATTCTAGAATTCAGTCGCAATGCAAATCACGTCTCACCGCCCTGGCCGGAAGGATACTGGCCCAAAGACCCACAGCCACCGAAGGAGGAGGACTGGGATCGCTCAGTACAACAGTTTCAGAAAGATCTGAATGACATGCGGGCGTTGGTTTCTAATCCATCCACCGACCTGCACCGGAAAATCCCTCACGGCAGCGGGCAGAATATTCTGCGGGAAGCCCTGCTGGTAGCAGATCACAATTCATACCATGTCGGCCAGCTGATGATGCTGTGTAAAATTCTGGAAGCCGGTGCGGAGGAGCATTGAATTCCCTGCGATATTCCGGGCAGCGGAATATCGGGTTAACCTGACCATACCAAGCTTATGAGAACACTGGACTGGATTATCCTGATAACCACCCTGGTTTTTATTGTCCTGTACGGAGTCTGGAAGGGTCGGGGCAGTAAAGATATCCAAGGTTACCTGTTGGCCGACCGGAACATGAAATGGCTGGCGGTATTATTGTCCATCATGGCCACCCAGGCCAGTGCCATTACTTTTTTATCCCTGCCGGGACAGGCGTATGTGGATGGAGTGCGCTTTGTTCAGTTTTATCTGGGATTACCCCTGGCCATGGTGATTCTCTCCATTACCGCTATTCCCCTCTACTACCGGATGAAAGTGTATACGGCCTATGAGTTTCTGGAAAACCGCTTCGATTTAAAAACGCGTTCCCTGGCCGCATTACTGTTTCTGACTCAACGCGGTCTTGCCGCCGGCTTGACCATTTTTGCCCCATCCCTTATTCTTTCGGTACTGCTGGGTTGGAATTTATACATTACCAACTTCATCATCGGTATGCTGGTGGTCATCTATACCGCTTCCGGCGGAACCAAGGCGGTCAGTTATACTCATTTTCAGCAGATGATTGTTATTACGGCAGGCATGTTTGTGGCATTTTATATGGTGATATCACTTCTTTCAAAAGATATTTCATTCGTGGATTCCCTGCGGTTGGCCGGAAAAATGGGCAAATTAAATGCCATTGACTTTTCGTTTGATTTAAAAAATCGTTATACGATCTGGTCCGGTATCATAGGAGGCCTCTTTCTGCAGCTTTCCTATTTCGGGACCGATCAGTCGCAGGTGCAGCGCTATCTCACCGGAAAATCCATTGCCCACAGCCGTCTGGCCCTGCTGTTTAATGGCATTGTCAAGATTCCCATGCAATTTTCAATACTGTTTCTGGGAGCTCTTTTATTCATTTTCTATCAGTTCCAGACTCCACCGGTCTTTTTTAACTCGATAGCCACAGCCCAGGTGAGAGAAAGTAATTATGCCGGAGAATTCCGGGAGCTGGAAGCACAGCATGAAGCGATTTCGCAGGATAAAGCCAGAGCTATTCGTGAATTAGCGGCTTCCCTTGATGAGACAAATGAAAAAAGTTTTGCAGAAAATCAGCAGAGAATCGAAGAACTGCAAGCCAAAGCCAGAAATGTGCGCCGGCAAGCGGTGGAAATTATGCAGAAAAATAACCCACAAATGGATTCCAGTGATACAAATTATATTTTCCTGAATTTTGTTATTCATTTTCTGCCGGCAGGAGTTGTTGGCTTAATCCTGGCAGTCATCTTTTCCGCTTCCATGTCCTCCACCGCCTCAGAACTGAATGCCTTGGCATCCACCACAGTAGTTGACATTTATAAACGGCTTATTAGGAAAGAGGCTGATGAAAAACACTATCTCCGAATCTCGAAAACGGCCACACTTTTCTGGGGGATTTATGCTATTATTATGGCCGAATTCGCCAGCCGGCTGGGATCTTTAATTGAGGCAGTAAATATCATCGGTTCTCTTTTTTACGGGACTATACTGGGGATATTCCTGGCCGGTTTTTATTTCAAAGCACTGAAAGGAACGGCGGTTTTCCTGGGGGCGATCCTGGCGGAATTGATTGTCCTGTATTGCTTCTTTTTTACCGGAATTACCTTCCTGTGGTATAACGTCATCGGATGTGGGGCGGTTATTTTGTGCGCCTATCTTCTAACAGCGCTTTTCCCCTTACGAAGAAAAACCGGTAGTGCGGGATAACCTTGCTAAAATGCCGGCGTGGCCAGACCCCCGGATTCAACAATGCAGGGTATCCAGGCCAGGCCAAACCATTGGACCAGTATGTCGCTTTTACGAGGTTTTAACTGGTTTTTCAGGATTTCCGGCTGAACAAATCCACTTTGAATCTGCAGCGTTTTAATTTCCTGCTCGAACTGATTCTGTAAATCTCTCAGTTTCTGCTGCAGATCCAGAAGGTTGTCTTGAGCACGGCGCACATCTTCCTTCTCCCGGGCAATACGTCCTGCTCCTCTCACGGTTGTGGTCGCACGGCCAATATTACCGGTGCTGGTTATCTTTCTTCCAAAAAAGGCGCCCAGACAGTGGCACCCAGCGAAATGGCCGTTTGCATGCTCTGCTGGCTTACCTGCGATTTTTCCCGGTCCAGCCGGCCCTGAGCTTTCTGAATGCGGTCCTGCAGAGACGCCAGTTTAGGAGTATAATGCTGCCGTAATTTGTCTACTTCCGCGTCCCGCTGCTCACGCAATTGCAGTGACACCCGTGCCAGAAAATCACTCTCCGATTCGCCCGGGGTGGATGACATTTTCAGAGCCGGTGCACCCCAGATTTCATAAGAACCATGCTGGTAAAAATAACTTTCCAACATTTTTTTCCAGGAGCGGTAGTTTTGCGGCTGGACGGCACCGGCCGGTAATGAATCATAGAGAACACCTTCCAGGCCACTTTGGGACAGAGTCAACTCCTGCTCTCTAAATAACCTTGCTGTATTCCAATGTAAATCCTCCCCATTTCCGCCAAATGGGGCAATAAATACCCCCGTCTGCCACAGATCGATACTATTACGGGTGTCGGTAAAATGAAGTCTGGCTTTTCCCAGGGCATAAGGCCGGTACAGCCATTGAGAATCCGGGGTGAAGGATTGCCGGGGAATAACATAATATTCTTCAATTCCCGGTGGTACGACCGGTTTTCTCCCCTTGCTGACTGTTTCCTGAGCCTGTTTCACAACATCTGACGGCAGTGCCGGTTCAGTTTGGGGGGGAGTTTTCTTACCGAAAGTACGGCTAACTTCCTCAGAGGCCATTACTGTCTGAATCTGGGGCAGCGTCAGAGGCCCACGCAGGTAGGACAATGCCCAGCGGGTCTGAAAAAGCAGCGGGCTATTATCATGCACATTCCTCATAAGGAAAATCCTGCTGGCCAGTCCGGAAATGATAGTTTCCAATTGATTCCTGTCCAAAGAACTACCGGAATTCTGGCTTTCCAGCCCTTCAATCAGTCGGTTTCGGTCCCGTTCCGTTTGCAACCGGCCGATAAACCAGGTGCCTGTATTGGATAATCCTTTATAATCCAGATCTACCGGATTCTGGGTGGCCAGAATAATTCCCAGGCCAAATGCCCGCGCCTGCTTTAGCAGAGTAAGCATGGGGGTTTTGGATGGAGGATTAGCAGTGGGCGGGAAATAACCGAATATTTCGTCAATATAAAGCAGGGCTCTCAGACTGGTAGTACCGGACTGCATGCGCATCCATGATAATATCTCGCTGAGAAGAATCGTTACAAAAAACATTCTCTCAGCATCATTCAGATGGGCAATAGAAAAAATTGACAGACGGGGTTTCCCCTGATCATTAAACAGAAATTGCTGGATATTAACAGGTTCTCCTTCCATCCAGGCGGCAAAGCTGGGAGAAGCTATAAGATTATTGAGCATAATGGCCAGATCAAAGCGGTCCCGGGAGGGATAAAACGATTCCAGATCCAGTACACCTATTTGGGAAAATGGTGGTTTCTGGATTAGCTGAACAAGCGCTGCTATATCCAGGTTTTGACGGTTCTGCCAGCTATTCTGCAGGATGCTGGAAAGAAGAATGTGTTCACGGCTGCGTATAGGATCGGCTTTTATGCCCACAAGTTCCAGCAATCCTGATACTGCAGAAAGAATTCGCTCTCTCAGACTCTCCGGATCGGAAAGCAATTGAGGTGGTGGGGCATCAAAGGAGCGGAGAGCAGAAACGGAGATACCGGCAGAGCTCCCCGGGGTATAAATGACCATTTCCGTAGATTCTCGTAGCCGCCGGATCCGGTCCGGTGTCTGATCCCAGGCGGCCAGGCCATTACGCCAGGTTTCCGCAGTCTTTTGCGCATAGGCATCACGGGACATTCCCTGCCTGGATGCCTCAGCATCATCTACCCATGGCTGGAAATCGGCAGCCTTCATATCCGGAAAAGTGAGCAGTAAATTCCCCAGATCTCCTTTAGGGTCAATAGCAATGGCAGGAATACCATCAATGGCCGCCTCCTCCAGTAGGGAAATACACAAACCGGTCTTGCCACTGCCCGTCATGCCCACACACACTGCATGAGTCGTCAAATCTCTGGAATCATATAAAACCAGATTATGTTTCAGCTTATTACTGACCGGATCAAATTCTTTCCCCAGATAAAACGCTCCCAGTTTCTCGTATTCTTCTATGGAATTTTTCATAAAAATAATCCTTTGTATATTAAAGACTATTTCATTTTTTCTTCCACTCCTGCAGCAAAGCTTCCATATCCTGGATGTTAAAGGGAACTCTTTCCATTGCTTTCCCCATCTGCAGGGCGGATTCCAGGGTCTTGACAGCGTCTTTACGTTTTCCGTCCTTATCCAGCACTCTGGCCAGCAGGGCGGTATTCCAGTAATTCCGGTCAATGGCCAGTGAAATATCCAGCCACTTTCGGACTTTTGTCATGTCAAGATCATTCTGCAGGGCATAATCCGCTGCCTGATAGGGGGTGCGCCAGTTTATCTCCCGGTCCGCCCCTCCCATCACCAGTGAATCCACATTAACTGTGATATTAAACGGAACTTTGAGTTTCTCCCAGTGCAAAACCACCAGCGCCGAATTTTTGGTAACATTATCGAAAGAAAACATCATTCTTTCTCTGAAATCAGCAATCTGCAGTTTTATCGTAAAACGCAGGAGGTCGTCCGCCTGTTTGTATCCCATGGCTCCCAACAAACTGGTATCCTTATTCAGAATTACTGTCCACTCCTGCTCCCCGGGAATTGTAAAAAGACTGTACTTTCCGGCAGGAACTGACATTCCTTCGATCTTTGCCTCCGTGTCAAAGGAGATAGTGGTGCAGTGATTTGCACCGGTACGCCAGATTTCATTGTAGGGAACCAGTTTGCCCCATATAACCCGCTCCTTGACACCGGGGCTGTAATAATCTATGATCGCATTAGTAATCCCGATCGTCTGGGAGACGGATGCTTTGGGACTGGGTCGGGGTAAATCCAGCTGACTGAAAGCGACAGATACCAAAAAAATCAATATGTTAAACGAAAAAATGACTATCCGAGACTGCATCATGGCAATTCCTCCATTTATGTTAAAAATGAAATTAAACGATCAGTTAAATTGCTGCTAAATATACTAACGGTGGAGAAGAACAACCAAGAATTTTCAAGGGTTTTTAAAATGTTTAAATTCTATTCTGTTGATAACCACCGAGTACGCGGGCATTTCTATATAATTTTATGGTATTTATCTAATATGTCACTTTAAATTTATTTTAAGCTGAAGGAGATACTATAAGTCATGTGGTTTTTTTAATTTTAGGTAATTTCTCAATGCTACATTTTCTACATAATGAATAAATCTTGAAAAATATCTATTTCAGGTCACGAATAAAATCAGAAATTTCCTGCCAAAACAAAACCGATGAAAACAGGTCACTATGCCCGGCACGGGGAAGTTCCAGGTATCGAACGGTTAAATTGTTGGTACCGGATAGTTCTCGGCCATGGCTTACCGGAATGATTTCATCCTGGGCACCATGAATAATCAGGATTGGAACTTTAAGTTTTTTCAGGGCAGACGCCAGGTCATAATGTTCCGTTAACAACATTCTGACCAGCCATACCGGATAGTGCTCACGGGCTACGGTATCCAGAGACAACCAGGGACTCAGTGCAATTACCGCCCGGATTTCACCAGGATGCCTGGCTGCGCTCTGAATTGCCACAGACGCACCCAGTGACCAGCCGGCTAATATCAGGGAATTCCCGGGATGGTTCTCTTTTACCCAGCGAATCACCTCTGAAGCACTCTCCAGCACCGATTCCTCCGAGGGTTTTCCACTGCTGTTACCATAGCCGGGATAATCCATTACAACAAAATTTATTTTCAGTTGTCGGAATTGGGTATATAAACCAGAAATCCATAAGGTTTCTATGTTTTCTCCATTACCATGGAAATAAATCAAAACAGGATCCTGCAGACTATCGATAAAATACCAGCAGTGAATCCGTTCATTTTCAGAGATTGTCAGCATGGCTTCTTTTAGGGGCGCAGGCGGGGGCGAAGGGACGCTGATCCAGGGTGCCGGATAAATCAGTCTTCTGACAAGAAAATTATTCATAAAAACGAAAAAAATAAAAATTAGACCGGTAATAATCCAGAATTTATATTGAAACAATATAGAAAAGATTTTCAAATAATTACCAGAAATTAATTTGAAAAATTAATTTAATTTAAAAATTGTGAGAAAGGTGGTAAGTGAATTTTTCAGGTATGCCGGTCATTTTTTTCGAAACCTTTCCGTATATTCTATCCAGCGGTTGGTCAGCCAGAATCCAAGTTTGCTGCGGTCTCTGGCTAAAAATCTGTAAATGATTCCTGCCATTTCGTCCGTTCGCAAATATCCATATGATTTATGGGGATTTCGTTTTTTTTCAAAAGTATAATTATTGTTGACGGCCATATCTGTGATTCTGACTTGACGGGTATTGCTCCCGAAATTGTCATTTAAATTATAATTGAGGGCAATATGATCGTCCAGATCTGCCAGGTTATACCAATCTTGCCTTATATTTTCCGGAACTTCTGGTTTATGCTTCTCATCAATCTCTTTATTCAGTTCGCTAAAAAACTTTTTCATGACTACCGGCTGTCCCAACGGTGAACCGGCGGTCACCAGAGTATTCACCACCACATCGCGGGGATGTAGCGTTAGCACTTCATAGCTGATAATCGTCCCCATTGAATGTGAAATCAACAGAATCTCCTTGTCCTGATGTTTCTTCAGCGCCTCCATTAAGCGGTTCCGAATTAGTTCCTTACAAGGGACTTCCTTTCCATCCTCCTTCACAAATGAGGTATAATAATGGTCCAGGTCCTTGAAATAATATTTTATTATGAGATCAGATACTGAAGTGAAAGATGTAGACATTTCTTTTTTAGAAAATAATCTGTCCATTTTCTTTTCCAGAAAATCCAGTATCTTTCGCCTGAATTTACTGGGTGGCTTCCGCGTATAATCAATGGCAGGCACATAGGGATATTCAATGTAATTTGGACTTTTTTTATCCCTCTCATTTTGATCCAGTGGACGGGGATGGAAAATGTCCGCCCAGTAGACCAGTTCAAACCTGAAAAAAATTCCCGGATGTCCAATATGATCAAGTCCTTCATGAATAGCCTTTAACCACCACTCTCTGAGAACAGCAGCCGGAGGTTTATTACCTAATCCGTGGATACCGATTATAATGCGGGCCATATATGATCCCCAGTGTCAGTGTTTAATATAAGAATATACCCCGAATAAATTACACAATTCACTAATTTTTGCAAAAAAATATTTTTTTTACTGGTGTCCTTTAAACTGCTCGGTGTATGGTCGGCATTGCGGTTCTGGGAATTGTTGCAAACGTTTTGGCGATGCTGCGCCTGCGGCAGGGCGGAAAAGCCTTAAAGATACAGACCGTGATGCTTCACCTGCTGGAAGATGTGCTGGGATGGACAGCTGTGCTTGTGGTGGGAATCGTGCTTATTTTTAAGGACATCCATATTCTGGATCCCCCTCTCTCACTGCTGATTATTGTATATGTACAGCTCAATTTAATACGGAATCTGAAAAAAACATTTAAATTGCTGCTGCAGGGGGTACCGGAAGATCTGTCCATCATCAGCCTGGAGAATAAAATCAGAAATATCGAAGGTGTCCTCTCCATTCATCATACCCATGCATGGTCGCTGGATGGGGAACATCATATTCTGACCACACATGTGGTAATCGGTCCCCATGCGGCTAAAAAGGACATTGTACGGATTAAAGAACAAGTCCGCAAGCTTGGCCTGTCGCAGAATGTTCAGCACATTACAATTGAGATTGAATTTGCAGATGAGGAATGCCTCCTCTCGACTTTGACAGTTAATTTTCGTAAGTCATTGTTTTTATTGAAGAGTTTTTTCTGATTTTGCGATAGTTGTCCACACATTTGGTGATACTCGATGACGAGGCGGATTCATTGAGGAAATGGGGG
>Ga0315555_1001611_pt1 | contig 16189 bp, 14 predicted proteins | sample SalMarSW160380MG_FD_202113 | JGI IMG/M metagenome (GOLD analysis project Ga0315555, IMG submission 202113) | Salt marsh sediment microbial communities from the Plum Island Ecosystem LTER, Massachusetts, United States - Salt Marsh Sediment SW1603-80 ... | reverse complement strand
CCGTAATACGATGGGTTTTATTTGCATCTGATTATCAGGTACTTACCTCACCCCCTGACCCCCTCTCCAAACAGCAATAACAACCTATCCGGTTGATACTCATGTTTGGAGAGGGGGAATTGATTTAAGAGGGGCTAGCGCCCCTCTTCACGGGATACTCTCCCTTTTTTCGGGGGTGTGAGGGGTAATCTAACGGACAAACCACCGATGCCCCGATGGCGGCGGGCGGGAATAGATATTTATATGGGGAGGGGATGGGGAACGGCTGGCGGTGCCCCCGAAATCCTAGCATCCTAACCTGTCTTTTACCTTCCAAATGATACCCGCCATCGTCTCACCGGCTTTTTCATTGATAACCACCGTCGCCTGATGGTCCATGGGAGTACTGCTGAGGTTAATAATAACCAGTTTAGCCCCGGAGCGGACGGCGTAGATGGGCATATAGGCTGCCGGGTAGACGGTAAGGGTGGAGCCGATAACGATGAAAAGGTCCGCTGCTAAAGACCGATGGCTGGCCTCCTCTAAAACATCCACGGGCAACTGCTCCTCAAACATGACGATATCCGGCTTGAGCATGCCGCGGCAGGCGGTGCAATCCGGGATTTCTTCGCCCCGTTCCAACCTTTGCTTGATTTCATCAAAGGGATAGCGCCGCCCGCATTCCAGGCACCTTGCCCACTTCATGTTGCCGTGAAGCTCATATACCATATCGTCCGGCAATCCCGCCTTCTGGTGGAGATTATCGATATTCTGCGTAATAACACATTCCAGCCTGCCCATCCCGTGCAACTCGGCGATAGCGATATGAGCGGCATTGGGCACGGCTTTATCGGAGAGCAACCCATCCCGGAAAATATGCCACTGCTTCCGCCGGGAGTCCTCGCTGGAAACGAACTTGCTGTAGGTAAAATCGTCGGGGTCGAACCGGTCCCAGATGCCACCGGGACTGCGGAAATCGGGAATTCCCGACTCCGTGCTGATACCGGCACCGGTAAAAATTACCATCTTTTTACTCCTGAGAATGAGGTCGGCGACCTCAGCCGTCAGAGCTTCGATATCCTGAGCACCCATCTTATTCCGTCCTGTCCTCTACGAGCTGGTGGCACAGTGTTTTTTCCAGGTTCAGTCCCTCATCCAGAGTAAGGTCGATTCCCCGGGTAACCGCCTGCTTGGCCAGCCGTACCGCCCTGTTACCGTACGATTTTATCCTGTCGGCCAGTTTTTCAGCTTCCGGTAATAGAGTATCGCGTGAAACCACTCGGTTTACCAGTTTTATTTTTAAAGCCTCTTCAGACGTAAGCCACCTGCCGCTCATCAGCATATCCAGTGCCAGCGCCCGGCCAACCGTCCGGGGCAGTGTCTGGCTGCCGCCCGCCGCGGGAATGATACCCAGTCCCGGTTCCGGCAGTCCGAAGCGAGCATCCTCAGCCGCCAGGCGGATATCACAGCAGAGAGCCATTTCTATGCCAGAGCCCAGCACATAACCGTGCAGGGCGGCGATAAACGGTTTATCAATACCGAGGAACCGTCCCCAGACGTCTCTATCAAAGCGTGCCTGCCGGGCGAATACGGGTGGCGGAGCGGTAAGAAATTCGGTAAGGTCGGCACCCGCGCAGAATGCTTTTTCCCCGGACCCTTTGAGGATAACGACCTCCACTTCGGGGTCATCACGGACAGCTCCCAGTACTTCGTACAGTTCATCCCTCATCCTGATGTTGTAAGCATTCAGGGCTTGAGGACGGTTGAGGGTGATATAGCCGGTGCCATTCTGTTTTTCATATATGATTACTTCAAAATCTGCCATGGTCAATCACGCCATCATCATTTAAGTCTTCCCAGATACTTTCCGGCGATTAAGCAAACCGCGCCGAAAACGAAGGCTGCTATCAACGTCTCATGGTGCCACATCTGACGTAAATTAAACCACCTGTCATCGCTGATGATTTGCTGATGAATGGCTAAAAATAACGCCGAAAAGAACAATATTATTGCCAGAATTTCAGGTAAACGTCTTATCAATTTTCCTCCTTGAGTAAAATCATTGAGTCTTTGTGATAGTTAGTTTGTTTTTGAGTAACATCTATTGACATCTAAACTCGGGTGACCGCTTCTCCCGAAAGGCGGTGATGCCCTCGGTGCGGTCGGCAGTGGTATGAAGCAGGAAGTAAAGGTCGGCTTCGAGGCGTAATCCCTGCTCTACAGTCATGTCCATTCCCTTATTGACCGCTTCCTTAAGATATTTGAGAGCTACAGGTCCCTTGGCAGATATCGTTTCCGCCAGCTTTTGAACCTCGGTTGTCAGTTTTCCCGGAGGAACGGTACTGCTGACAAGTCCCATTTCTAAAGCCTGCGCGGCGGTTATTGTCTCGGCGGTCAGCAGCATCTCGAGAGCCTTGCCCCTGCCCACGATGCGCGGCAGACGCTGTGTCCCGCCGTCCATCGGTATCATCCCGCTGGCTACCTGGGGCAAACCGAAGCAGGCTTTATCCGAGGCAATCCTGATATCGCAGCTCAAAGCTATCTCCAGGCCCTGCCCCAAGGCATCACCGTTGATGGCAGCTACCACCGGACATTCGATTGCAGCTATAGCCCCGGCGGGTTGTTGTGATAATTCTGTATCTAAATCTCTACCCCGACAGAAAACATCACCGTTCCCGGTTATGATTACTGCATAGATACTATTATCCCGGTTTATCTGCCGGCAGACGTCCTCTAACTCCCCTGCCATACGTTCATTTACAGCATTACCGGCATCAGGTCTGTTTAAAGTAACACGGGCAATATGGGCTTCGCTTGAAAAAAGAATATCGGTATATGACATCCGTCAATCCCCCGAAAGATAAGGTCTGAAATAATCTTAGAACTACTGTACACGCACGTCAAGCCAGTATGATTTCTTCATGCCGATACTACTTGAAAATTTTCATGCTTGATAGTATAGTTTAACCGATGTACCTGCCAACGGTGGAAGCTTTGAAATTGGTCATTACACCCGAAGCGTCCCAACTGCTGACCAGAATCAGCCGAATTCTCGCCGAACAAGGTATCCAGTCATATCTCGTCGGCGGTTTTGTGCGTGATACGATGATGGACCGCGTTACGGACGATATCGACATAGCCGTTGCCGCCGATGCCCTCGAAGTAGCCTCCGATATGGCTAATGCGTTAGGTGGACGGTACGTACCCCTCGATAAAGAAAACGGCGTGGGCCGGGTGGTCATTTATGACAACGCTGGGAATAAATGGGAAATCGATTTTGCCACGCTGCAGGGCGATATACAGGAGGATTTAGCACGACGCGATTTTACCATCGATGCCATGGCTGTAGAATTGAACGGTGAAATAGGAACACACATCAACATTGACGATATTATCGACCCTTTTCGTGGTCAGGACGACCTGGAAGTGAGCATAGTGAGAGCCGTAAGCAAGGATTCTTTTAAAGACGACCCGGTACGCCTGCTGCGGGGCATTCGCCTGGCGGCGGAACTGGGCTTCACCATCGAGGGTGATACTCAGGAGCTAATTCAGAGTGGAAGCAGACTCATTACAGATGTTGCCGGCGAAAGAGTCAGGGAAGAATTGCTGAGATTACTGGCGGCTGCCGGTGCCGGTAACTGGCTGGAGTATCTCGACGAATCGGGCTTGCTCACGGCTCTGATTCCCGAGATGGCACCGGCTAAAGGCGTCGACCAACCCAAAGTGCATGTCTGGGACGTTTTCGACCATTCTATTCAAACGGTAAGAGCCGTCGAGTTTATTTTCAGGGAAAACGACCTGGACTACGCCGGCAAAGAAATCCTGGAAGCTGTTCCCTGGTCGGAAGACCTGGGTCGCCATTTTGACACGGAGATAAGCAGCGGCAGCACCCGGAGGGCACTGTTAAAGCTGGCGGCGCTGCTTCATGATATTGCCAAACCTAAGACCAAAGCGATTGATGAAACCGGGAGGGCGCGCTTCCTGGGGCACCCGCAGGATGGCGCCGAAATGGCCGCTGTTATCATGGAAAGACTGAGGTTCAGTACCAGGGAAATCAAGCTGGTGGAACTGCTTATAAAATATCACCTCAGACCGACCCAGATGAGTCATGAGGACCTCCCCAGCCAGCGGGCAATCTACCGGTATTTCCGTGATACCGGTGATACAGGTATTGATATTCTTTTCCTGTCACTTGCCGACCACCTGGCTACCCGGGGTGTGGAGCTTGATATAATGCAGTGGCGGGAGCACTGCCGGATGGTCGAGTACGTACTTAATAAACATTCCGGAGAAGAAAGTCTGACGGCACCTTTGAAATTAATCGACGGACATGATATTATGCAAACTTTCGGGATGAGCCAGGGCCCCAAAGTAGGACAGCTGTTGGAAGCGGTAAAAGAAGCCCGGGCTGCCGGGGAAATCAACTCCCGCCAGCAGGCAATCGATTACGCGAAGCGTTGGCTTGATGAGGATAGTCGGCACCACCTGGAGGAAAGAACTCAGGGAGAAAAATGACCAGAAAAAACATAATCGTGCTTGTAATAATCCTATTGATATTCGGTTTTTCTTTGTGGACGCTTTTACCTCTTCAGAGCACTGTAGAGCTGGTATACCAGGCGCAATACTCAGATAACGCCACTCCTGAAGAAAAGACGGCCATAATGTCCGAAGCACTGCTGTCTATTCAACATAGTATTGATGCCAGCACCGCCAAGGGAACGGTGGAAGAAACAGGCGATGACCGTATAATAGTGGGACTTTCCGGACTCAACGATACCGACTATGCTAAACAATTGATCGGCAATATCAACAACTTCACGATTATCGAAGAGGAAGTGCGCGGAGAAAGACTCGGCCGGGCGGGATTACGGCTTGGACTCGACCTTCAGGGAGGCGTGCATCTTCTCTATGAAGCCGATTTATCTTCGATAGAGCCCGGCAGTGAAGCCGATATCATGAAAGGAATAGAATCCGTCATCCGGAACCGTATCGACCCCCTGGGCGTCACCGAGCCGGTTATCGTGGTACAGGGAACGGACCGTATAAGGGTTGACCTGCCCGGGCTCAGCATCACTGATAAGGAAAAACAGCGTCTTTCCAGCGTTGCCCTGCTGGAATTCGGAGAACTGACCACGGATAACGCTTCAGCGAAATGGACCAACGAATTGGGCATGTGGAAACCGGCAACGGCCATTATCGACGGGCAGGAGCTCGAGCTGACGAGTCGGTACTTTAATCAAAACACCTATGTAAGTATAGACAGCCTGGGAAATCTAAAGCTGGCTTTCGAGTGGGACTCGGTGGGTCAGAAAATCTCTCAGGAAGTCACGACCCGACTTCTCGGTCAACGCCTGGGTATCTTTGAAGGCGATGTTAGCCTTTACGGCGAGGACGGGCGGCCCATTGCACCGGTCGTTCAGGCGGTTATCACCGACCGGGGTGTCATCAATGGTTTAAGTCGGAACGAAGCTACCAGCCTTTCCCAGCAATTAAATGCCGGGCGTTTACCCGTATCGCTGGAAATCATCAGCGATGAGACTGTGTCTCCCCTGCTCGGTGCCAGTTTCACCGAGATGGCCTGGAAGGCCGGTATCATCGGTATCGCACTGGTGATGCTTTTTATGATACTCTACTACCGCTTTCCCGGCTTGCTAGCCAGTCTGGCGCTGGTCTATTACGGGGCGCTGGTGCTGGCATTATTCAAACTGATACCGGTCACCCTAACCCTGGCCGGACTGGGCGGCTTTATCCTGTCCATCGGTATGGCGGTGGATGCCAACGTTCTCATCTTCGAGAGGATGAAGGAGGAGCTCAGGATGGGACGAACGCTGGGCGCCGCCGTTGAGAGCGGCTTCAACCGCGCCTGGTCAGGCATCCGGGACAGCAATATCACCACGATTATCGTGTGTATAATCCTCTTCTGGGTAGGCAGCAGTATCGATTCCGGTGCACCGGTAAGGGGATTTGCTTTAACCCTGGGCATCGGTGTTCTCATTAGCATGCTTACCGCCATCGTGGTGACCAGAACATTACTTCGCACCGTGGTGGGGACCCGTCTAGCCGCCAGAACGGCGTTATTCAGTGTAGACAGGGGAAACAAATGACATTTGATATTATCGGTAAAAGATACTGGTTCTTTCTCATTTCCGGGATTGTAATCATCCTCGGGCTGCTTTCCTGGGCAATATTCGGGCTGGAGACGGGGGTTGAACTCAGCAGTGGTTCTCTTTTGACGGTAAAATTCGAGCAGGAAGTGGAACAGGGTCAGCTGGAGGAGGAGCTCACTAATCTCGGATACACCGACGCCATCGTTCAGCAAACTCAGCCGACGGGTAATTATCTCATACGTACTCACGTGCTCAGTGCTGAGGAAAAAACAGGACTGGAGGCCGGACTGCAAGCGGCATTAGGTGAGTTCAGCGGCGACCCTTCATTTGTTAATGTGGCGCCGTTGGTAGCCAGTGAGACCAGGCAGACCGCGGTTATTGCTGTAGCTTTAGCCGCTATAGGTATTCTGGCCTATGTTACCTGGGCTTTCCGGCGCATGCCCAAACCTTTGCATTACGGCACCTGCGCCATCATAGCCCTGGTGCATGATGCCCTGATTGCTCTGGGAGTTTTCTCCATACTCGGGGCGATAATGGGCTGGCAGATAAACCTGATGTTTATCACCGGTGTCCTGGCGGTAATCGGCTACAGCGTCAACAATACCGTGGTTATCTTCGATAGAATCCGGGAGAATTTAACTAGAGGAATCGGCATCAACTTCGAGACGGTAGTGAATAACAGCCTGGTAGAGACTCTGGGTCGTTCGCTTAATACCAGCCTGACCACGCTGATAGTCGTACTGGCACTCCTGTTCTTCGTCGGGGCAACCATCCAGAACTTCGTCGTCGTCCTGATAATCGGCATCATTGCCGGAACCTTCAGCTCGATTTGCATCGCTCCATCATTACTGGTGGTCTGGGACAACGACGAATGGGGGAGGTTTATTCCCCGGTTCTTGTCCTCTAAATCAAAGGCTTAGAAGCAGGAATAGATAATGTTTTCCGGCAGAAGCGGTGCCGCCCGATTATCCATACTGGTCGTTGTTAGCCTGATAATACTCAAGGTAGTGGTCGGTATTATCACCGGCAGCCTGAGTGTCCTGGCGCAGGCAATCGACAGCTTTTTCGATTTATTTGCCGTTATTATCACCTTCCTGGCTATCAGCGTGGCTGCCCGACCCGCCGACGAAAGCCATCCTTTCGGTCACGGTAAGGTGGAGAACGTTGCCGCCATCGTGCAGGCGGTTCTGATTTTCTTCGCGGGCGGCTCCATCATTTACGCGGCAGTCCGCCGCATCCAGACCGAAGCTGTCCTGGAGATGGCCGAAGCCGGTATCGGGGTGATGGCAGTATCGATAGTCGCCAGCATCTTTTTATCCCGTTATCTGCTGAGGACAGCCCGCCAGGAAGACTCGATGGCACTGGAAGCCAACGCCCATAATATCGCCGCCGACGTCTATTCCGCCGCCGCAGTATTCATCGGGCTGCTGGTCGTGCAGTTTACGGGCATCACTATTATCGACCCCATCCTGGCGGGGCTGGTAGCCCTGTATATATTCATGGTGGCTTTCGACGTCCTGAGAAAATCATTCGGAGGGCTGCTAGACGTCAAGCTGCCCGAGGATGAGGAGAGTGTTATACGGTCAGCCATCACCGAGCATTTCGGCAGAGAAGTGGTGAGTTTTCATAAGCTGCGTACGCGTAAGGCGGGCAGCCAGCGCCATATCGACCTGCACCTGGTCATGCCCAAGCATTTCAGCATCGAAAAAGCTCATGATATGTGCGAGCACCTGGAGCAGGACATAGAAAGTCGGTGGCTTAATACCGAGGTTATCATCCACGTGGAGCCCTGTGATGATAACTGCGATGAATGCGGGCTTACCTGCGAGGACAGGAAAAGCTAGGTCGCCTGAACGTAGCCGATAATCCCCTTGACGATGAAATATCCGCCGAAGTAAAGCAGCGCCAGAGCCAGCAAAACGAATACCCACTCCTGTATCTTCGGCCCCCAGAACTTGTGTGTCCGGTAGATAACAACGGAGACCAGCGACAGCCAGACGAGGTCGCAGAGCCAGTGGACGACGATAAACAGGGACAAGCCCCAGTCGCCGACCGCATCGAGGAAGTTCATAAGGAGGAGGCTGCCTACCGTTACCCACCACACCAGGAAGAACGGATTGAGTCCGCTCATCAATATGCCGGCCACAAAGGCGTTGTAGGTAGTGTCCCTGCCCTTGCGGGCCATCTCCCGGCGGGCACGGTAAAGTCCGGTGCCCATCCAGATAATCATACCGCCACCCAGGATTGCCAGCACCAGGCTCACGACTTCATTCTCGAAGAACTGCGCCAGCCCGAAGTAAACCAGCAGTATCAAGGGCACCTCGATGACGGCATGTCCCAGGGATACCAGGACGCCGGCCCACGGCGACTTTAGACTTTTAGCCAGGGTAACCGCGAACATGGGACCGGGTGCCATCACGCCCGAAAGCGATGTTAAGATAACCGTTCCGATAGCTGCGAGCAAACCGACCTCAAATAGATAAAAGACTTACGGTGCTATTATAGCATCAATACGGTTATTCGTGCCTTTAGTGTCATTGCGAATCCCGATGTAATCGGGGCGAGGCAATCCGTTTTATTGTCTACCTTACCCCCTGTGTCCCCCTCTCCTGGCAAGGCGTTCCGCAGGAGAGGGGGAAGATATATTAAGAGGGGATGGCGCCCCTCTACGCAGGCTACTCCCTATTGAGTAGTGTATTAATCTATCCCCCTGGCCCCCTTCCTTTGGTAAAGGAAGGGGGAATTTTATAAAGGGAATATAGCTGATTGTGTTTTTCATTCATAAAGGCCAGTAGCGGGAATAATTGAAAAAGGACGCCGCCTCCTTTACCCCTGCCGGTGGTGGGTTACTAAATCCCTCTCAATCTCCCTTTACGAAAGGGAGACGAAATATTTCTTTAAGGCATTGGGTGGGAATTCTTCGACAGGCTCAGAATGAGCGGGGAAGATAGGGCGGCTGACTAAAGGAGACGGGCAGGATGCCCATGGGCGGTGGGTGGGAATAGATAAATTAGGGGTTGGGGAGGAGATATAGCCGGATTAGCCGAGGAAGATACGAGGGCGGGCTTGGGTGGTAAAGAAGAAAGCATACTCCCTTAGTACGCCTAATATCACTATATTTAATTATATACCACGCACGAAATATCCTATTAGGAAAAATATTAAAGAAACAAAAAAGGTTATTATTGCAGTACGCCATAGCGACTTTTTAGACTCTCCTGCTATTTCTCCTCTAATGGTCTGCGCAATGGCTTCTATTTGGGTTTTGCTAAGCTTTTTAAGATTTTCATAACGTTTAACATCAGCCTGCAACTTGGTAACTATTTTACTTCTACTCTCTATTTCTGACTCTATATCTGAAATTACCGATATAGAACTCTTGAGATTTTCAGACAATGCGTTAATTTTATCTTCTATAGTTGGAGATTTCTCTCTCTTTCTAAATCGCATATAATAAGAAATAAAGGTAACTATAGCAGTAATAACTACAGCCGAGCCAAGACTTGTAAAAAAAGCTAGTGAAAAATCAGACATAGATTAGTATCCCTAAAATGTTAGATTATGATATCATCTTTAAAGATATCTGAAATATCATGATATATATTCTCATGAATATTCTACCATATTATGTCAAACTCCTTTTATAACCTCCTCTAGAACCCTCTTCCATGCCCTGCCCAGCTTTTTATAATCTATCTTTATCTGCGTGCGGCCTACGGTTATGCCATCCTCTATAACGCTCTCTAATTTCTCCTTATCGAAGGGCAAACCCCGGAAACGGCGGAGGATTATTTCTCTCTCCTCAGTGGCGACGGACTCGATGCCCGCCCGGGCGGCCAGGCCCTTAATCCTGACGGCGTAGAAGAGGTTCTCCACCTCCTCCGGCACCTCCCCGAAGCGGTCGCGGTAAGCCTGCGCCAGGTCGTCTATCTTTTGATGGGCATCCGGGTGGGCCAGGTCGCGGTAAAGCTCGAGCCGTGAATTAACATCGGGCACGTAGTCGTCGGGTATATAAGCATCGAGGGGCAAATCGATGGTGGGTGCGGGGAGACGGGGCGGCTTTTCTTCACCGGCGATACGGGCTTTCCGCTCCTCGACAGCCTCGGCCAGGAGGCGGGTATAGAGGTTAAAGCCCACGGCGGTGATGTGGCCGCTCTGGCGGTGCCCGAGCAAAGTCCCGGCGCCCCTGATTTCCAGGTCTTTCATGGCGATGCCGAACCCGGCGCCGAGCTCGGTGGCTTCGTAGATAGTCCTCAAGCGCTGGCGGGCGACCGGCGTCAGCGCCTTGCCGCTGTCGTAGAGAAAATAGGCGTAAGCCAGGTTCGTCCCGCGGCCTACCCTGCCCCGCAATTGATAAAGCTGCGTCAACCCGAACTTGTCGGCGCGGTTGACAATCATGGTATTTACGTTGGGCATGTCCAGTCCCGACTCGATAATCGTCGTGCACACCAAGACATCGATTTTCCCCCGGCTGAACTCGGTCATGACCCTTTCCAGCTCTTCCTCGGGCATCTGACCGTGCCCGATGCCGACCGTTGCCTCGGGAACTAAATCCCGCAGGTGTTCAGCAATCATCCAGATGCTCTGCACCCGGTTATGCACGAAAAATACCTGGCCGTTACGTTCCAGTTCCCGGAGGATAGCCTCCCGGACCATGTGTTCGTCATAGGCCGCGACGTAGGTGCGTACGGGCAGGCGATCTTCGGGAGGCGTCTCCATGGTGCTCATGTCCCTCACTCCCACCAGCGACATGTGCAGGGTACGGGGAATCGGGGTGGCGCTGAGGGTAAGTACGTCGACTTCCTGCCGCATCTGCTTGAGGTATTCCTTGTGATTGACGCCGAAGCGCTGTTCTTCATCGATAATCAGCAGTCCCAGGTCCTTGAAAGCGATGTCTTTCTGAATGAGGCGGTGGGTGCCGATGCAGATATCCACGGTGCCGCCAGCCAGCCCATCGACGACAGTGTGTTGCTCGGCGGTCGAGCGGAACCGGCTCAACACCTCCACCTTGAGCGGGAAAGCCTCCAGCCTCTCGCTGAACGTGGCATAATGCTGCTGTGCCAGCACGGTTGTGGGCACCAGCACGGCTACCTGCCGTCCGTCCATGACCGCCTTGAAAGCGGCGCGTATCGCCACCTCCGTTTTGCCGTAGCCGACATCCCCGCAGACCAGACGGTCCATGGGCTTGGGCTTCTCCATATCGAACTTGACGTCCTGTTGTGCCTGGAGCTGGTCGGGCGTCTCGACATAGGGAAAAGCAGCTTCCATCTCCTGCTGCCAGAGGCCATCGCGGGAGAAGGCATAACCCGGCACGACCTCCCGGGCGGCATAGAGCGCCAGCAGCTCGCGGGCAAGCTCCTCGGCGGCTTCCTTGGCTTTCTGCCGGGTGCGGTTCCACTCCTGAGTCCCCAGCCGACTCAACACCGGTGGTCTATCGCTGGCGCCGACATAACGGTTGACTCGGTCAATCTGGTCGGTGGGGACGTATAAGATATCACCGGCAGCGTACTGCAACACTAAATATTCTTTGTCGCTGCCGGCCGCGTCGAACGTGGTGACGCCGCTGAACTTGCCGATACCGTGCTCGACATGGACGACGTAATCGCCCGGATTGATTTCCGCCATGAGCTTGTGGCGCGGTACCGGATGTCTTTTAGCTACCCTCCTCTGCTTGACAAAGCCGAAAATCTCAGCGTCGGTGAAGAGACAGGTTTCATCCGCCATCACCCAGCCCTCGGCCAGCGAGCCCCGGACCAGCACCAGCGAACCCGGCCCCGGCACCTGGTCCACGCTATCGACGGGCACGGCAATGATGTCCTGCTCGCTAAGCAACTCGGAAAGACGTTCCGCCTGGTGACTGACGATAATCAGGCGTTTCTTCCGCTTCAGCAATTCACCCGTCTTTTTAAGAAACGGCGGCAACTGACCAGTGTAAGCGGGGGCAGGGATAAAAGCCAGCCGCGGCTCGTCCAGTCCCCAATCAACGAGATTAAGCGACTGTCTGTTATTAAGCTCTTTGGAAAATTCCTGCCAGAGATGGTACGGTCTGGGGATATTATGAGGCAGTTCGCCGCGCTCCAGCTTGTTCGAGCGCAGCTCCGCTGCTTCGGTGTCCAATTCGGTGAAGGCCTGCTCAATAGCCTGTGGTTCATCGATTACCAGCAGGGTGCCCTCGGGGAGATAGTCCAGGAGACTTCCTTCATTGAACAGGGAAGCGTAGAACTGCATTTCCGGGGGTCGCTGCCCCTCGAGCATCATCTCGATATCACTCTGTATGATTTTTTTCGTCGCGTCGCTGCATCCGGAAAGGTCGAGTGTGCCCAACAATTTCTTGAGTGCCTGGCGTTCCATGTTACGCGGTTTAAAGAGTTCAGTAGCGGGGCCGACTTCCAGCGAATCAAGCTCCCCCACCGAACGCTGCGTGGCCGGGTCGAAATAACGCAGGCTGTCGATTGTGTTGCCGAAAAACTCGAGCCGGACTGGTCTATCGCTCGTCGGCGGATAGATATCGATAATACCACCGCGGTGGCTCATGGTGCCCGGTACTTCTACCATGTTTTCCATTTGATAGCCCATGGCTTCCCACCGCTGGAGCAGGTGAAACGGGTCAATTTCCATCCCGAGTTGTATATTATGAACCGCCGCAGTGAAATCGGAGCAGTCGGGGATTTTCCCCATAATCGCCGGAGCCGACGTTATCACCAGCGGCGTTTTTTCGCCACTATCATCGGAGTCATATCCTGCCAGAGATGTGAGCACCTGCACCCTCTCGATATCGGTGGTGGCATCCGCCGCCAAACGCTCGTAAGGCAGCGCGTCGGTCTCCGGGAAGAGCTTTATTTGCGTGGAGTTACTCCAGTTTGCCAATTGTTCGTAGAGCTTTTTACAGTTTTCAGGTTGCCCGGTAATCACCAGCACAGGTACCTTTAGGCTTTCATAAATAGCCGCTATCAGATACGGGCGGGCGGAATCAAGCACCACGGCGGTGCGACTATTACCGTGTGCCAGTTCTTCCCGTATATCACGATAGGCGGGCATATCCTCTATCAGCTTGAGTAACCTGGCTAAATCCGGCAAGATATCCTCCCAACGCCTTTTAGGGCTCGTCGTTACCAACCAGCCCTTTTATTAAGTATATGTTACTGTATTTTAGCATAGATAATGGTAAAGCTAAATACTCCTTGATATTGGTTTGAATTGGTTGACTGGAATGCTCTCCCCCTGACCCCCTCTCCAAACAGAGCATAAGTGAAAAGTCATGATTATTTTATTTGGAGAGGGGGAAGGAATATTGAGAGGGGCTGGCGCCCCTCTCGCTGGCGCACTCCCGCTTTTAGGGATAAGGGGGTAGAGGTAGGATAAATCCCTCTCGCTCTCCCTTTATGAAAGGGAGACGAACCATCTCCATAAGGCATTGGGTGGGGATTAATCTCACTTTACGATAAGTAAACAGAAGAACGGATTTTTTTAGGATAAGAGCACGAAGATTCGAGGGCGGTCGGGTAGGAATAGATAACTAAGGGGGGATTGTCTAACCGTAGATAGAGCTTGCCACGTCGTCCTTCTTCAGGAGGGACTCCTCGCAATGACAGGCACGGGGGAAAAGGGGTGAGTATAAAAAACACCCGTAAAACAACCAGTTCAATATCAGCTTCGTTTCTTAATGACCAGGGCTACCATCAGCGCCATAACCATAACGGCGATACTTAATAATAAGCCGGATTTAACCCCGAGCGCATCACCGGCATAGCCCGCCCCCAGCTCCGAAGCGTAGAGAGACATAACCGGAATCAGCAAATGAGTGTCTAAAAAGCCAACGAAGGTAACAGTCGAAATAACGGGCAAGATTTTCTTCGTCTGAGGCGATGTAAGCTCATTCATCCGCACGACTTCACCAGACTACAACGTAACCGACTTCTTGTTCAACTGACGCAGGCTTGCTATAATATAGCAGATAATACGAGATTAAAATCATGGTGCGTAAAACATCTAAAACATCAGAAATACAATGCCATCGTGTGGTGGTGAAAATCGGCACGAGGTTGCTTACCGGCGGTACCCAGAACCTCGACCCGGCGATAATGTCTAGCCTGGTAGCCCAGGTGGCACAGCTGCACAAGCTGGGCGCAGAACCGATTATCGTCTCCTCGGGCGCCATTGCTTCGGGCCGGCATAAACTGGGTTTAACGCGTACGGTCAAAGATATCCCCCTAAAGCAAGTACTGGCAGCAGTGGGACAGAGCCGCCTGATGAATACCTACGAACGGCTGTTTGATAAGCATGATATCACCGTGGCGCAGGCTCTACTTACCAAAGCCGACCTGTCCGACCGGGCGGGTTACCTGAACGCCCGTAATACGCTGCTGGCTTTACTGGAGCTCGGGGTGATAGGTATCGTTAACGAAAACGACGTGATATCCATCGACGAGATTAAAGAAGCCAAGTTCGGCGATAACGATAATCTTTCGGCAATGGTGGCTAATCTCATCGACGCCGACCTTCTCATAATACTGACCGATACCGATGGACTTTATACCGCCGACCCTCACCGCGACCCCGGGGCACAGTTGATTCCGGTAGTTGACAGAATCAACTCCAAAATCGTACGCCTGGGCGCCATAAACGAGGACAACATCGGCACCGGCGGTATGATAACCAAGATAGAAGCTGCCCGACTGGCTACCTCTTCCGGGGTGGAGGTGGTCATTGCCAACGGGAAAGAGAAAAACGTTATCGTTCGGCTGGCATCGGGGGAAGCGCTAGGCACCCGTTTTCTACCATCGACCAGCAAACTGGAAAGTCGCAAGCGGTGGCTGCTTTCAGGGCTTTCTACCCGGGGCAAACTGGTAATCGACGAAGGCGCGGTGACGGCTTTAAGGAAACAGAACCGCAGTCTGCTCTCGGCGGGTATCGACCGGGTGGAAGGGAAATTCAAACGGGGCGATATCGTGGCTATATATGATACCGGAGGGAATCACCTCGGTTGCGGTATAACCAGTTACAGTTCGGAAAATATAGGGATTATCAAGGGGGCACATTCCAGCAAAATCGCCAATCTGCTCAGTTTTGACTACGGACCCGAGGTGGTACACCGGAATAACCTGGCTTTGTTGGAAAGAAAGGAGACCAGTGGCAATAGGCAAACTGTACCAGTCCATCGATGATGAGTTGATAGCCGAGGTTAATTACCAGTTCCAGCATGAGGAAGCCCAGCGCTGGTGGGGAGAGCTTACCCTGGTAGACTACGTGCGTATTAAAGACGGCACCGGATATATTATTGAGCTCGAAGACGGCCGCAAGGCCAGATGTGCCCTCAAGAAAAGGGTCAACCGGGCGGTAACCAGTCTTCCCCCGCGTTATGTCTACCACTTCAGCGGCAGCGGAAAGTTCGAGTAAACAGGAGAGTAAGGGGAGGGGATAATGAAGACGAACGTGCTTTATTACGGGGACAACCTGGAAATCCTGCGCAACCGCGAGTATTTCACGGACGAATGTGTTGACCTGATATATTTAGACCCGCCGTTCAACAGCAAGAAGGACTACAACATACTTTTCAAGGAAAACGGCGGGGTGGAGAGCGAAGCGCAGATACAGGCGTTTACGGACAGCTGGCACTGGACGCAGAGCGCACAGGACACCTACCAGGACGTGGTGATTAACGGGCCGGACAAGGTGAGCAAGCTGATAGGGGCGCTGCACCAGGCGCTGGGGAACAACGACGTGATGGCGTACCTGGTAATGATGACGGCGAGACTTATAGAGCTACACCGGGTCTTGAAAACCACCGGCTCTTTATACCTGCACTGCGACCCCACCGCCAGCCACTATCTGAAGCTGGTCTTAGACCAGATATTCGGGCCGGCGAATTTCAGAAATGAGATTGTGTGGAAAAGGACAAGCGCTCACTCAGGTTCGAAAAGATGGGGTCCAGTGCATGACGTAATCCTGCTTTATTCCAAAGGCAACAATTTTACGTGGAATTCAACATACACTAAATACAATAAAGATTATATTAAGGACTTTTATAAGTTTGAAGATGAAATTGGCATATACCAATTGGGCGACTTAACTGGACATGGTATTAGACGTGGAGATTCAGGTAA
>Ga0315555_1001607_pt1 | contig 16209 bp, 14 predicted proteins | sample SalMarSW160380MG_FD_202113 | JGI IMG/M metagenome (GOLD analysis project Ga0315555, IMG submission 202113) | Salt marsh sediment microbial communities from the Plum Island Ecosystem LTER, Massachusetts, United States - Salt Marsh Sediment SW1603-80 ... | reverse complement strand
GTATACGGAAAGCATAATACGCCAGATATGCCAGATTGATAGTGAAAATATCTATCAGTATTGTTGCAATATGTTGACGACGGGAATTCATTTATATTTGTGATTAAATAAATCTGATTATGCCGCTCCTATCGGAGCTTTTTTATTCTTCTTTTCTATTTCTATAAATATGACGCCCCTTCGGGGCTGCAAATATTATTTTTTCGGATTCTTTTAATAACTCTGTTAAGAGAATAATATTTCTAATTAATCTATAATTATTTCTAAAGCTCCGTAGGAGCGTAATATTTATAACAAGGCAATAACTACGTATATAAGCCCCATCGGGGCGACATCAAAATTCCAAATAAACAACTCTCATTTTCTCTCGCATATTATGCCGCACCTAACGGAGCTTCTGACCTTCCCTTTTACCTATTTCTATAGATATTTCGTCCCTACGGGACTTTCGATATATCATTTCCAAATATATTCCTTTAACAGCTCCGTAGGAGCGTAATATTTATAACAAGACAATAACTACGTATATAAGCCCCATCGGGGCGACATAAAGTCATAAACATCCCTATTGTTCTTGATTCAGTATTCATATTCTTCTATCGGATCAAGTACATATCTTTCATTATAATTAACATCAAATTCCTTTAAGAACGAGACATATTCTTCTCTAAACGATTCCTTTTTATGATGTTCTTTTTGATTATTTATATATCCAATAACATTGTTTAATTGTGAATGTGAATAAGAAAATCCGCCAAAACCTTCCTGCCAATTGAATTTCCCACGGAACCATCTTCTTTCATTTATGAATCCCGAAGAATTTGCCTTTATATCTCTTATCAAATCTGAAAGTGCCTCTATCGGTTTCATGCCAAAGAATATATGAATATGATCGGGCATGCCATTAATTGCTAGAGATTTATGGCCTTTATTTTTTAGTATCCCACCAATATATCGATGTAACTCATCTTCATTCGCTTTATGAATTAGATTTTGACGCCCTTTTACTGCAAACACAGCATGGATATATATCTGCGTATATGTATTGGACAAAATTCCCTCTCTTTCGATGCAAGAATTCGCATCTTATAATTATGCCGCTCCTCATGGAGCTATTTTCTTTTTTTCCCATTTATCTATAAATATGACGCCCCTTCGGGGCTATAAATATTATTTTTTCGAATTCTTTTAATAACTCTGTTAAGAGAATAATATTTCTAATTAATCTATAATTATTTCCAAGGCTCCGTAGGAGCGTAATATTTATAGATCATAATAACAATTTCAACAGCTCCGTAGGAGCGACACACTTATAACAAGACAATAATTACATATATAAGCCCCATGGGGGCGACATATTATCAATGATTTATCAATATATCCAAAATTCTATCAGATGCGCAGCCATCACCATACGGATTATGATCAATCTTATACTTGATCTTTCCTTCAATAGCGCGACGGATTGATCCTACAATTTTTTCTTCGTCAGTTCCAACCAGTTCCGACATACCCAAACGTACACTTTCCACGCGTTCCGTTACTTCGCGCATCACGATGCAATACTTGCCGAAGGATGTAGATTCTTCCTGTATCCCGCCGGAATCGGTCAGTACAACTTCGCAATTCTTCAACAAAGTAAGAAGTTCAAGATATGGTACTGGAGGAATAAGTTTTACATTTGGAACACCATTTAGCAATTTATGAACCGGTTCCTTCACATTAGGATTTAAGTGAACCGGATAAATAAATTGGTGATTCGGAAAAATTTCTGCACATTTTTTAATTGCAGCACAGATGTTCTCAAATCCGCCGCCAAAGCTTTCTCGCCTATGAGCAGTAATAAGAACATATGGAGTTCGTAAATCCGAAAGAACTTTTTTAAAATCATTAAGTGGATACTGCGCTTTTATTAATTCAAGTGCGTCGACAACCGTATTACCAACCACCGTAATTGTGCTTTCCACGGCTCCTTCCCTGCGTAAATTCTCCCGCGATGATTCAGTCGGGCAAAAATTATACGAAGATACTACACTAATCAGCCTGCGGTTTGCTTCTTCAGGATACGGTGCATTAAGATTGAATGAACGCATGCCTGCTTCGATATGGGCGACAGAAATTTTCATATTAAAAGCTGCGAGCGCAACCATAGCCGCTGTTGTTGTATCACCCTGCACCATTACAACATCAGGTTTTATCTTGTTAAATATTTTCGGAATCTTCTTAAATACCGATGCAGCTATATCATTTGGAGTCTGATTCGCACGCATAATTTCAAGATCGGCAGCCGGTTTTATATCAAAGATTGAAAGCGCCTCCTTCGCCATTGTCTTATGCTGACCGGTAAGACAATATTTCACTTTAATATCTTTCCGGTTTTTAGCCGCTGATACGACCGGAGCTGTTTTAATAATTTCAGGGCGTGTACCGGCAATGACGAGGATTGTCTTCAACTTTTTTCCGGGGATATAGAATTTATTTTTAATTTAAAAACACATTAACATATTCGACAAGGAATAATTTCAATTCTTCAGGTAAAGCATTTTATATATATCAAAACAAGCTCAAATAATCTCTCGCACCATGAAGAATTCTATGAACATATACAACTTGATCTTCAAGAGTATAGAAGATCAAATAGTTTTGAACAACGAGATAACGATAACCCAAACGCATTAATTCTTCTTCATTTGGAATTCTGCCAAGCCGTGGATTTTTCGAAAGAAGATTGAGATTCTTTTCTATCTTTGTTGCTAGCTCGGCTGCAGCCGACGGCCTATCTGCAGCAATGTAATTGACAATCTCAGCAAGATCATCCTCCGCAACCCGCAAGAACCGAATCGTGTATTCAGGCCGCTTCATGTATAAGCTTACGAAGTTCTTTCATCACTTGCGATAGTGTCCGTCCTTTGTCACCGCTTGCTTTCTGAGCTTGTGCAATAGCAAGCTTACTGAACAAGTCCAGTTTCAATTGGAGTTTACTATATTGAGTCATAGACATGACGACCATATCTCCCTCACCATTCTTTGTGATGAAAATCGGCTCATTTGATTGATGCGCAAGATTTGAGATTTCATTTGCCTTATTTCTCAAATCTGAAATCGCTTTGATGATTGGCATTATTATTTCCTCCAATTATGCTATATCAATATTATATCATTTATATGAGAATAGCAAATTACCGTGCTTTGCAGACAATAGTAAAAACGATTTATCCCTGATATACAATGCCGCTCCCAGCACAACCTCCTCATTTCTGTTACCCTACGCCTCAATTGCCATTGTTTTATGCTGACTGGTAAGACAATATCTCACCTCAACTTCTTTTCGGTTCCGAGCAGCTAAAACAACAGGAGCTGTTTTAATAATTTAAGGGCGCGTGCCGGCAATAATGAGGATTTTAATCATATCATTATTTAATCTGATGAATTGAGTTCTTCAATCAGGTCTTTTTTCTTACTCCAATACCATTCGATATGTTTTTTTAAGCCTTCTTCAACAGAGTATTTCGGAATAAAACCAAATTTTCTGATTCGTTCTGCCCGATGATATGTCGGCATGGTAAATTTTTTCATTCGTGCAGCAGTTATAGGAAAATCTATTCCAGTGATTTTCCCAAGTATATCAAATCCATAACCTCCAATAGCGGCAATACTCAATGGAACAAAAAACTTTTTCATCTTCCTCCCTGCTGTCCTTTCTATTAGGTTTACTAATTCTTTCGTGGTAAGATGAGGTTCATCGGCATAACTAAAAATATTGATTCCAGAGGAACGTCGTTCTAAAAGATAGATTGTTGCATCTACTAAGTTCTCTACATATGCGACAGATTTAATATTTTTCCCATTCCCAACCATGATAAATCTACCGTCGCATACTTGTCGTATTAATCGAAAAATATTTGCCGTATTATTGGGGCCAAATACTACTGTTGGGCGGATAATAATTGCAGTTCGGTCTTTATCTTCATTTGCCCATTTAGTAATTTCCTTTTCTGCAGCTAGCTTTGAAGTACCGTAAGAATTGACAGGTTGAGGTGTTGTTGCTTCGGTTGTGGAAGATTGATTGCCATATACAGCAACAGAACTATAGTAGACAAACTTCTTAATGCCTGCTTCAGAAGCAGATTCAAGCATATTTATAGTTCCACCAACATTTGTTCTAAAATAATTGTCCTCAGGAACTCCGAAGTCTTTATGTTCTGCAGCAAGATGGATAACAGAATCAACATCGGTCATAATTTGCTTTACTATGTTTTTATCCAGGACATTACCTTCAATCTGTTGAAAACCGGCCAAGACATCATTTCTTGGTCGGATATCAATTCCTTTTACATTAAATCCTTTTTCTAAAAGAGAATTAGTAAGGTATTTCCCAATAAAACCTGCGTTACCGGTAATAAGTACCATGATTACATTCCATCTATTTTATTAATTCTCTGATCAAAGTATCATATTTTTGCGCAATAGATACATTTGAATAATTTTCCACAACAAACTTGCGACCTCTTTCCCCCATTTCAATTAATTCTTCTCGATTAGAGTACGCATGCGTAAGAATATCAGTATACGATTGCGGCTGGCATGGTAAAACTACCCATCCGCACTTTGCTTCATTAATAAGCCACCAGAGTTCGGATTCTTTTTCTGCTTGCGCTAAAACAGCTTTTCCAGAAACCATTATAGAATATACCTTAGATGGAAATGTGTCAATAGTTGTCATTGCCTTCATTGGAATAGTACAGATATCGCTGCAAGCATAAATATAAGGAATGATTTGTTTTTCCTGATATCCAAGTACATTAATATTTTCCAAACTTCTTAAGCGAACCTCATTCTCCAACCATTCTCTACTGACACCGTCTCCGGTAATAATAAATTGAATATCTAAATGAATCAACGTCTTCGCTGCATAAAGGAACGTATCCCAATCCTGACTTAAACCGATATTACCCCCGTAATATACGACAAAACTCCCTTGAAGATCATATTTTTGAGAAAATGAATTCATTCTCGGCAAAACAGGATATTGATTAACATCGACAAAATTTGAAATCACATTAATTTTATTTCTTGATATTCCGCGTCGTTGGATAATTTCGCTGAATCCTTTTGAGATTGGCACCAACTTCGTACTACGCGCATAGACAAACTGTTCAGTCCAACGTAATATTGCAATAAATAACTTGTTTTTAATGAGTCCTTGGTTCACAGCAAAATCCGGATAGAGTTCTTGAATATTATAGATAAATGGAACTCGCCGACGTAACGCAAGAAGCCATCCGATAATACCGATAGTTAATGGCGGAGAAGGTGTAATTACAATATCATATGGACCGAGAAGAGAAAATCCAGCGATTAACGACATAAGATGAAAATACAAATAATCAAACATACGTGAAAACACACGATTTCTCTTTATTGGCAATTTTATGTGCCATATTGTTATTCCATTCAATTCATCTTCATAAAGCAATCCAAACCAGCGTTTCTTCATCGCTTGAAAATCGAAAGCATTATAATCGACATTATTATGTGGTGTCGTTGTTAAGACATTCACTTGATGGCCTAATTTCTGCAGCTGACCGGTCAGGTCCGTCAATAAAAAAGCCGTTGAATTTCTGTCCGGAGCAAACACCAATGAATGAAGTAAGATTCTAGACATAGTCAAATTCTAAGAGTATTGTTTTTTTATCATCCGACTAACACGGATGCTTCAAAATTATAGATAATATATACTACTTTTTTGGGGGTGTGTTTGATTTGACTTAATTCATAATATCATTCATTCTTAGTGCGGAATTTATTAATTCTACTATTTTTAGTCAAACCATCAATAAAGCCTCTCCATAAAGATTTTATTTGTCCACTAACTCCACGGTAGTTTCTATCTATATTACTGGAGAGTACTACGGTCTTTAGACCGACATTGACAAGTGAAAAGAATATTACATATAATCTATATATTACTGGATCATCTTTGAAAACCCAAAGCCGATTTCGCGTGTGGAAATAAAGGTATAAATTCGTGTACGATTTCCATCCTTTTCCGCCGCCACTTTTATGATATGCAATTCCTGAAGGAGTGTACGCGATTTTATATTTTTTTAAAATTCTTCGAGAATATTCGACATCTTCAAAATACATAAAATATTTCTCATCAAACATACCTTCTGATTCTAACATACTTTTTCTCATCAGCAATAGAACACCACAAGCAAAATCCGTATAACATTGCGCATCATTATTCTGAAATGCTTTAACTAGATTCCCCGTATTCACCCCTGTACATAACCACCAATTCATTTTTCCTGCCGCAGCAAATATCTCGGTATGAGATGATTGATAATAAACTTTACAATTCACGATTCCAACCTCAGAATTCTTTTCAGCGACATCCACCATAGGTCCAAGAAATTCCCGGTCAACAATTACATCATTATTTAGTACAAGCACATAATCAGCTTTTTTCTTTAATGCAAACCTTATTCCCGCATTATTTCCAGCGGCATAACCTGTATTCTCCATTAAGAGCATTATTGGAATATCTGGGAAGTCCTTCTTCAACCGCTCACCGCTTCCATCCGGCGAACCATTATCGACTAATACAATACCCAAGTTTTGATACGTTACATTCTGCAACGATTGGATGCATTTAACAGTATCCTCATATCCATTATAATTTAACACAACTGCGATAACGTACGGTTGTCTGCTAAGTTGTGGGTTAATCATTCAATTATTTTCCCATTAGTGTTTTTGATAAGCACAAATAATAAACAAGAATAAAAGAGTTCTATAAAGATCGATTCATTTTACTGGCGGACGTAGAATCTTCAATAATCTTGCCTAAGAACTCCATAAGTATTATTCATAAAATGCAGAATTGCTTTTCCAATCATTCGGCATTTCGTTATCTTATTCTGCTCAAATAATATAACTTTAACAAACTCGATCATTACATACACAAATTGCTTCATCGACCATAGAGGGAAATAAATAAAATATTTTGAGGATACAAATAATCTATTCCGTACTCGATAATAAAATCTTTGTGCAGAATGATTTGTTATACTTATCTTCAGAAATAATAGATTTATTATATCCATTTCTCCTAATTCTTGAAATAACGTTACCATGTTAAGTTGAATAATATTGAATCCGTTCAATTGCAATCGCAGACAATATTCGAAATCAACATAGTCTATAAAAAGCTTTTCTAAAAATTGACCGACTTTACAGTATGCCGATAAATTTAATAGCGAGCCAGATGTATCAGCAACTAGTATTTCTTCGAACGGGACTATTTTTCTTTTTCTAAAATAATTGCGGTAACTATGATAGGGGTACAAGATACCCAAATCATCGGCACCGTGAAATAAGATAAATTTATTATATTCTGATATTGCATTTTCTGAAATAGTGCTGTCTTGATCCATCATAAGAAGAAAATCGTATCGCTGATCTAACGCTAGTTGAGCACCGATATTTAAGGCCCGAGCGACGCCTATATTACCTCCGTTCCATTTATAATAAACATTTTTAAAACGACTAATTTCTTGAACAAACTCAGTAGCAGCCAATTCAGAATTATCTAGGGCGAAAAGAGTATCTACTTGGTTGACATAAGAATTAATGTTCTCTACAAACCTCATCGAAGGGTTATAAAGAATAACAATTCCTGCTATTTTAGTCACAGTGCAAAGTCCTCTTCTCTCTTCAAATTTCAATATAGTCTTTGACTATATATAATTGATTTTCTCATATTACAAAAGATTATGGAATTAGTTTTAACTAGATTATAGAATAGAATATTCTTAGATATCTAGTCCGATAGAAATTTGATTTTCGCCTTCGCATATATATACACTTATTCTTATAGCACTTCCATTATCCAGAATTATTATGTTTTTAATATATTCGAATCAGTTCGTTTTCCTGGGATCGGATTATTCAACCTTCTATCAAATATTGAACCAACAATAATGGCAATTACAAAATAAATAACTAATTCACTCAAACGTGTCGCCATCATAAAGAAACTCATTCCTATAATGACATATAAAAATGATATAATTGAAAGATCCCGATACCTACCATAGTCCTTATATCTATACCAGAATATCGACGCTAAGATTCCCAAGATGTAAGGCCCAAGTAAAAGCCCGGCCATACCAAAATCACCGTGAAGTTCTCTTAGATATGTTCCTGTGTTTAAACTCACAGGTGTATTGTACCAAGCCTGAAACGGTTCTGCATGTATTTCTAAACCGAGATGTTCCAGCCATCTGTAGAATGGATTAAATGTATGTCCACCAATTGGAGTATTTTCTCCCCCATGTTTGAAATATTGATTCAGGATGGCGGAATGAGAACTGACATAAAGATAAACCGAAGGAGTTATAAAACTTACTTTACTCAACTTTTGAAGTTTTACTGTTGTTCCGATAAATTCCTCTTTAGCCTTTCTAGTACTTCTAATAAATTCTCCTCCTATTATGGCAATTACAACAATAGTCAAAAGTATTACATATTTTACCTTTTTACGGGAGTATTTCTTTTTGTAAGAACCTTTCTGTTTTAATGTTAAAAAATATCCGCACATGAAAAGCATAACACCCATAATGATATCAGCACGGCCCATTTTAGCAATATCAAGCATGATTACTATAATCAATGGGACGATAGAAACTAGCGTGATCTTACCTTTCTGTCCAGTGTAGCTTCCAGCAAGCATTATTGCCGGAAACACTAAAGAGCCGAAGAAGGGAATACTGCCTCGTAATCCTTCCGATACATTCAATTTGTACAAAATATTACCCAATATTAAAGCATTTGTAAGACCGCCAAATAATTTTGACACAAGATAGAGATTATGAAGGGCAACAAGCAGGCTAATGATATTAAAAGTCCAAAGAATGATTTTTATTTGCCTCAACTCTCGTTCTACTATCGAAGGTTCTAATCTACGGTCAAGGACAGGACGTTTTTCTTTGATTGCAAAACGTGCAGCAACGACCGTCATAGATCCGAGCAAGAAAAACATCCATGTGGCTCCGATAACTATCCAAGTTTCTAATTCCAACGGATAGTAGTTCACAAACTTCAGTTCAAAAAAAAACAACGATCCACCCCAAACGGACGAATATAAAGATACATGATTATACCAATCCCCGAACAATAATTTACCAAGGATCACTAACAAAATAGACGTTATTAAAATCAATAAGATCGACATCAATAGACCCACTTAAAAATTCTAGACCATAATTGGATGAAAAAGTTTCTGTCCACTCCATCAAAACCACGATACCATATCCATGGCATATAGACAAGTATCAAAAGGAACGATATTGTCAATTTGACACTCATAGTGTTTACAAAGAGTAATGCTATTATAATACTCAAGATGATAAGGATTTCATATCGTGTCGTAAAGAAATATACATTTTTTTTTTCACGACAGATTGGTACACCGACATATTTGCTTGCGAAAAAAAAGAGAAATAATGCATCCAGTGCGACACGAATACTCCATGCAATGCCAGCTCCAATAATTCCAATCCATGGAATAAGAATTATATTTAGTAGTACCATCAACGGGAGTTCTATTAAGTGAAATTTAGCAGTTAAATCCGGACGACTAAAGGCATGCAGTATCGTTGAAGGGATTTGCGCTAACGAATTGAAGAAAAAACCACATGCGATGATTTGAAAAACAAGACTACTCTCTTTGCTATATTCAGCACCAACCCACACCAACAAAATATTTTGTGCATATATAATAGCAAAAAACGTTATTGGAAGTATTAATAGGACTAAATATTTTACCGAACGAAAGTACAAATCTCTTACTTTTTTCAGATTTTCTTCTAACACTGTTTGCCCGCTGAATATGGGAAATAGGACAATAGAAAGACTCATAGGAATAATGAGTAATCTGCTAAAAACCTCTTGCGGTACTGAATAATACGCAACTGCCGTTAAAGTTAAAAAAGCACCTATGAGAATTTTATCAAGATACATAAATAATGGACTGACTAATTGTGATACTGACACCCACCCTCCGAACCCAAGCAACTTGAGGATAATCGATTTATCCCAAAGATTTATGTTCTTAAAAAAAGATGGGATCTGTAGCGGAAGAAGAGAAAAAGAAATTATTGCCGACAACATTCTTAAAACAAATGTCAACAATATTATTTCTTTCAATCCCATTCCGAACCAAACTAAACCAACAGAGCCAGCCCATTGGATCACACTCATCCCGCCTTGCAATGTATTCATAAGATCAAAACGCAGAAATGCCATTTGGACGCCTTTGATGGTACCAAATATTAACATGAATGGAATACTCAAGGCAGCATAAAGAAAAGCCTGCGAAGTCTCTTCATACAATAATGGTGTTACTTTGAATACTGTGAGAAGCAAAAATGGCGTTCCGAGGAGAATAATGACCATACTAATGATTCCAAATCCCGCGCTAAATATCAAGGAAGTCCAAACGATTCTTGCAGACAGATTCCTATCACCAAGGGTAATAGCTTCGGAGAGAAATTTTGTATTAGCACGACTAATGCCGAGATCCAAAAAACTGAAATATCCTACCAGAGCCCAGAGCAACACCAAAATACCGAATCTCTCGTCACCAAGCTTGTGGACAAGAATAGGTATTGCCCAAATTGCTATGATAACTAAAAATCCTTGAGTAAGTAGATTGTAACCTGTATTTCTGAAAAGTCCTGAAGAAACAGGATTCGCGTGAGAATCATCGAGTTTCATGGATGCTGTTTGATTACTCTTTAATTTTATACAAGGAAGATATCTTATTTATCCACATCTGAATTTTCCGTGTCATCGGGCTTGTATCTTTATCAAGTTTTTTTATTCCCTGTAATAGAAAGACCAAGAGAATGGAAAAAGTTAATGCGAAGAAGGATGAAAATGCAATAATGAGGACACGTTTCGGTTTCGATTTCCTTTCAGCCGGAACTGCCTTATCTAATATCAGTAAGACTGGAACGTCTTTCCGTTCATCAATTTTTGCCTGTTCATAAATCGGGACTAAGAATTCTAAAATTTTCTGCTGTATAATCATATCGCGATATAATCGAATCGAAGTGATTCCAGCCTTTGGAATCGTTAGAAGTTTCTTTTCCAATTCTGCTAACTCCAATTTATCCTGTCGAAGAATTGGATTATCGGGAGTGGCGCTATGTTCTAATATAGCGACTTCAATTTCCTTCTTTGCTTTCAAAGCATATAGTGTTGCAACTGCATCAATACCTGTCGTTTGTTCGGGCGTGAGTATTAATCCACTCCGTTCCTGAAACTTGCGCATCGCTTCTTCTGTCTCATATAGATTTTTATTTACTTCAGTGAGCCTTTGCTCAATAAACTCACGATTGCTTTTTGCTTCCTGAGTCCCAAGTCGAATACTACCTTCATTTAATAATTGTACAAAATAATTTGCCATATCTGCAGCACGAACAGGATCTTTATCATATACTTCGATAGTAATATTTTCATCGGTTTCTTCTTCGAAAGCGACATTTCCATCTAATTCTTTGATAGTTTTTTCTAGTGATTGCTCACTTACATCATAAACCGAAATTAAATCAAATTTCTTTACCACCGCCTCCATAGTCGTCCGACTGTGGAGAATAGCAAAATAATTATAGGCATTCGACTTCTGACCTAATCCACCAAGTTTGCTTAATCCTCCCAAACCTTTTAGTAATGAGCCAGTGGTGCTTAAAGAACCAAAAATATCTGGTTGTTTGGGTGGAAGAAGAGAAGCAGTCGATTTATACCATTTAGGCAGAATAAAGCTGATAACTCCAGACAGGATAGTGATAATCAGGAAATTGACAATAATAAATCTCTTCCATTGAAATATAATACTTAGATACTTAATGAAATTCGGTTCTTGGTTCATAGGCTCTTACTATCGTTTATTTTTGGATTATCAATAAAAAAATCGTTTTTAAATATCGTAAATAACTAATATCTCTTGATGCATCTGCATTAAATTATTTAAAATAATTATTTGTTTAACTGTATTGTTAATAATATAATACTGACCGCAACACTAATAATTGAAGCTGCCTGACTGCCGATATTTAAATAGTAACTGAACGGCTTATCTAAATCTTTGGGAATCCAAATATAATCGCCTTCTTCCACCTTTGTCTCTGAAGGCGACAGCCATTGCCGTGATCCGCGCTTAATAATCATTACATCACCACTGCGCGAATGATCTGTATATCCGCCGGCTTTCTCGATATAGTATTCCACACTTTCTCCGTCGATAAATACAACATTTCCGGGAGCAGCTACTTGGCCATACACATATACTGTCTTCAAAACAGATGGAATAACAATAATGTCTTCTGTGCGTAATACAATATCTTGAGTTGTATCAATATCGTTGAGTAGCTTTTCAAAATCTGCCCTAACTACTCCCCGGCTCAAGCGAACTTCATTCTCTATCATAAAATTCGAGGTATCCTCTACCGTTGTGTTGCCCCGCAGACTCATCAATTGTTCTATTCTAAAGTCCTTTGGCGCTATTTCATTCCTATATATTAACGCTGATTTTAATGAAGCATTATTAGTAATTCCGCCGGCTTTTTGAATTACCGTTGATAATTTCGTTTGATCCCTTGTGATCGGATATACTCCCGGAAAACGTACTTCACCTGAAATCGTAATATGATAGTCTTCCCGTAAATCTTCCCGCTCCGGAATTACAATCCTGTCTCCCGGTTGAAGAACAATGTTCTTCTCAGCATTTTTTTGAAGTTCTGTCCAGTTTACAGCTTGCTCCTTTATAGATATGTTATCGTCACCATAGCGGTAAAGCACTATGCTATCAGTTCTAGCCCTTGAAGTAAAACCGTATGCTAGTTGAATTGCATCGGTTATACGATCGTCCTCCGAATATTCAATTTGCCCGGGTACATTGACACCACCATAAACAGCAAAAATATTTTTCTTTTCTTCATACCTTGGCACAAAAATTATATCCCCATCTTGTAAGAAAGGATTCCAGCGCTCTTCTCTCATTGAATAATATTTTTGAATATCAACTTTTATGATCCCTCCTTTTGATCTATAGAGTAGAATATTTCTTCTTGGCTTTTCCTTCAATTCCAATATATATACATCATCCGGACTGAATCTATCCTTCTGTAATAAAGCTTTCTCATTCTTATATTTACTATCAGGTTTACTTTCTTGATTGGTCAAAAGATCATATTGGTTGGCCAATTGAATTGCTCTATCTACTCTGTCCTTAACATTTAATATATATGTCCCGGGATTCTTTACTGCTCCCGTGACAGTAATCGAGATTTTGGATGTTTGCAATACCTGCATTTGGCTGTTAATAGATTTAGTAGCATCTATCGTCGATTGCGCATTTACTATTTGCAGATTCAGATAAAAGATAAGAAGTAAAAGACTATATTGTATAAATGTTCTTATTATTTCTTTCATCATAAAAATCCCACCTGGTTATTGAATTGATATCTTTTTATATCTCACTATACTATTATTTATTTCTATAATATTCTTTACTCTACTATCTATTCGCAACTTCCCTCTCTCCATACATTTTTCTATAATATTCCTTATAAGCACCGTTAATAATCCGTTTCCACCAGGCCTGGTTATCTATATACCACTTGATTGTCTCTGCAATACCCTGCTCAAACGTATATGAAGGCTTCCACCCAATCTCATGTTGAATCTTGTTCGAATCAATTGCATACCTTCTGTCATGACCGGGACGGTCTTCTATATACGAAATCAGGGATTCCGGTTTACCAAGATTTTGTAAAATCAGTTTTATAACATCGATGTTTGGTTTTTCATTATTCCCACCGATATTATACACTTCACCTATCCGGCCTCGATGCAGCACTTCATCAAGCGCTGAACAGTGATCTTTAACATGCAGCCAATCCCGGATATTCATGCCATCGCCGTATACAGGCAGCGGTTTATTGTTCAAAGCATTTGCAATCATCAGCGGAATCAGTTTTTCCGGAAATTGATACGGTCCGTAATTATTTGAGCAGCGGGTCAATACAACCGGCAAACCAAATGTATGTTGATATGCCAGTGCAAGCATATCGGCAGAGGCTTTGCTGGCAGAATATGGACTGTTAGGATGCAGCGGCGTTTCTTCAGTAAAAAATCCTGCTGATCCAAGCGATCCGTATACCTCATCGGTAGAAACTTGAAGGAACCGTTTGATCTTTAATTCTTTCGCCGCCTCAAGTAATACGTTTGTACCTACGATATTTGTCTGCACAAACTCCGCCGCGCCAAGAATGCTGCGATCTACATGAGATTCCGCTGCAAAATTTATTATTGTATCAATTTTATACTGTGTTATGCAATGTTGGACTCGCGCTTTATCACAGATATCTCCTTTTTCAAACGCATAGCGAGGATCCTTATCCACACCTATCAAGTTTTCTAAATTACCTGCATATGTGAGCTTATCAAAATTGATTACGCGATACTCCGGATATTTATTTAATATATACCGGATAAAATTGCTTCCAATAAAACCTGCACCACCTGTTACAATTAGATTCATTGATTACTAATCCCTACCTACTCTTAATAGATTTTTATCTCTCTTTTTCTAAACCAATACAACATACACCACTCCTTTATCACCCGCCTGCCAAAACATGCTTTGTGTGGCGGGCTCGCCTGAGCACGAAGTGCGTCAGCGAGCGGGCAGGCCTCCTCAATGAGGAGGGGACATGGTGAGGAGTTTTTCCTACTTCTGCTTCAAATAAAATATTAACGAAATTACGTGAACGATTTAACATTGGTGATTCGCTATTATAATTCGTGTTGAGATCCTAATCTAATTGATATGGTGAATCCGGATCGTTTTCATGCCTAATTTCATCAACTATTTCTTTGCGCCCTTTGCCGGCATATAGCTTATTGGGTAAATTGACAACCCAACCCTGAATTCGACCAATGTTACGATAGGCATGGACAATCCCGGCCGGGACAAGAATAGCTTGAGGTTTTTGTTCACCTGCATCGAATACCATTTTATTACCGAATGTCGGAGATATTTCCCGTGCATCCCATAAATACAATCGAAACATAGATGGCCCGATAAAACAGAATAAATCCGCCTGGTCCTTATGTTCATGAGGCCCGCGAGCTATTCCAGGTTCTGTCTGCGAAATATAGGACATGGACGGCAGAAATTCCTCAGCTATTTCATCACTCCGGAATAACTCCATCAACCATCCGCGCTGATCATGATATTTCTTTAAATCGCGGATGATTACATCTTGTATAATACCATTCTTGAAAGTTATCATAGCATGTTTGAAAACAAATTTACAAAAGAATGACTGCAATTCAAAACATGTAATATCAAAGTATATTCCTCAGTACAATTTTATTAGTGAGGTATTGAAAAACATCTTACTAATCTAAATACGCACTTATTCTGTGGCTAAAGCCAGTTCTCTATCTTTATGTTTAATTTATCCACGACGTAAACCTGTCCGCCGTTTACCCGCCGAAGGAGGGCAGGTATGGCGTCGTGGCAATTTGTTATTTTTAATAAATCTTTTTATGATTCAACCATACATTGTTAGTAATTTACTTCTACGAGAATAGAGTAAATACTATCTTAAAACGAAATATAGAATAACCTATTCAGATGCAAACCTGAATGCTCAAGAAAAAAATCAGCAGTAAAACAAACGCAGTATCAATGGTGGGAGCGGATAACCTTTTCTTATGTTTTCGTATATAAAATATTATAAAAAAAATAAGCGAATGTCAACGCCTTCTTTTACATCCGATCGGGAGCAGATATACCCAGGATTTTACACCCGTTTGCCAGCACGGTTTTTGCCGCCAAACACAGCGCCAAACGCGCTTTTGCGAGCTTGATTTCCGGAATAACGACACGGTGTTCATGATAGAATTTATGGAATGCCGTTGCAACATCATGCAAATATGTGGTCAACCTGTGCGGCTCGAAACCTAATGCACATAGCTCAACGGTTTCAGGGAAATCAAGAAGTAGTTTCACAAGTGTAACTTCTGCCGGGCCTTTCAACAAATTGTATTCTATGGCATCAAAGGAATCCATTGTACCGAATGTTCCCTGCCCTTCTGCAAAGCGAAGGATGCTGGCAATACGTGCATGAG
>Ga0315555_1001606_pt1 | contig 16215 bp, 16 predicted proteins | sample SalMarSW160380MG_FD_202113 | JGI IMG/M metagenome (GOLD analysis project Ga0315555, IMG submission 202113) | Salt marsh sediment microbial communities from the Plum Island Ecosystem LTER, Massachusetts, United States - Salt Marsh Sediment SW1603-80 ... | reverse complement strand
GGCATAGCAGAGCCCGGCCACGATGTCGTAGTCAGGGGTAGCGATCTGTTGGAGGTGGATCATGTCCGACTTGGCAAAGACGCTGCACCGCCCGGCGATGCGCGGAGGGGTCTGCGATTGCAGGGCCAGCCGGCCGAACTCCTCGATGGTGAGCCCCAAACGTGATGCCTGCTGATCGAGAAAAGACCCTGTCCCTGCAGCGCATAGGGTGTTCATGGAAAAGTCATCTATTCTGAGCCGATCATCCTTCTGTTCCAGGATGATGAGCTTGGAATCCTCCCCCCCGATATCCATGATCGTCCTCACCTGGGGGTAGAGGCGTTCGATGGCCTTTGCCTGGGCGATGATCTCGTTGAAGAACCTCCCCACCCAAAGCTCAGCCAAGACCTTGCCGCCTGCGCCGGTAAGGGCCATCCCCCCGAACCGCTCGGAAGGGATGCGTATGAATATCTCATCCAAGACACCTTTAACCGCTTTCAGGGGGCGGCCCCGTAGGCGGGTATAGTGCTCCTCTACGATATCCCCCGTCCGGTTCATCACCACGGTATTGGCGCTGATTGAGCCGATATCTATGCCCAGATAATAGTGCTCCACTGTGCTTCTCACCCCCGAGCTCTTTGGGAAGAAATGTATTATATGATTTCGTCGACTTTTTGCAAGGGGGGCATGGAAATCTCCTCGCCCATCCAGCCTTGTCACCCCATCGTGTTGCAGCAACATGAGGTTTATGATACGCTTTGCCGCGTTCATCGGGACCTGTTGGAGTGACAATGATGGTTCATACTATCACGAGATACCTTCTCATCGCGGCAGTGTTCCTCCCCCTCAGCGCCCAGGGTCTTGAGCTGAGGCATCTCAAGACCTTCGAGGGCGCAGGGGCGCCGAAATCCGTGGAGATCTCACCCGACGGGAGTTATGCGGCAGTCATGAACCTCGAAGGGATGGATTTCTGGCTCATCTCCACCGCCACCCTGGAGATCGTCAAGAAGGCCCAATTTTTTAAGACCCTGGCCCAAGGGTGGGATTACAAAAACCGTCAACCGATCAACTCCTATGCCCAGAAGCCCGTTGAGTGCGCCTTCTCTGAAAACGGCAGGCTGTTGTGGATCTCCTTGCATAATGCCGAGGCCGTAACAGTCTATGATACCGCGGAGACCCTTGTCCCCCCAGAGGGGGCACCGTATGAGAGGTTGCGTATCACCGATTGCGTCGATCAGCGGTCCTATGAGACGCGGATCATAAAGATTAAAGCGGGGAAGACCCCCAAGGTCATCAAGGTGACGCCGGACGGGCGGTACGCCCTCGTCGCCAACTGGCACTCAAGCTCGGTGTCGGTAATAGATGCGCAGAGATATCAAACGATCAAGGAGGTCAGGCTCGGCGGCAAAAATTGGTACATACCGAGGGGGATCGCCGTCTCTGCCGACTCGCAGAAGGCCTACGTCGCCAATATGGGAGGAGGGACGATCAGCGTCATCGACCTGACGGCCCTTGAGGTCATCGCAGACATACCGGCTACGACAAACCCCCGGCACATCATCCTTGCCAAGGATCAGCGCACACTCTATATATCGGACAATATCATGGGGAAGCTCCTCGCCTTTGACCTGATCGATAAAAAAATAACGCGGGAGGTCTTCATCGGCAAGAAGGCCCGGACCATCGCCCTGTCACCGGACGAACGGTACCTCTTCGGGGTGTCGCACGATGCGGGCAAACTGGTCGTTGTGGACACGGAGAGCTTTGATATACTATATGAGAAGGACTTTCCCTTCCCCATGGGGTTGGCCATAACGCCCGACGGGAGGCAGCTCTGGGTCACGAGCTATCGGATGGGTAAGATAGCAGTGTACGAGATACGGGAAGAGTAGCGCCGCCGAGGAGGGAGGAGCTGACGTCGATGCTGGATGCCTGGTTAAATCACCGCTTGGACCCCTATCTGAATAAACTGACGGCGTGGACCGAGGGGGTCATCAGGCCCAATCACCTGACCATCGTGGGCCTGCTCGTCACCCTGGTGGCCGCCGTATTCCTGGCCCTGGGGCTGTGGCTCGTGGCCGGGGTGACCATTATCATAGGGGGACTATGTGATCTTTTGGATGGGGCAGTGGCCCGCTCTCAGGGGAAGGCGACCACCTTTGGGGCCTTCCTCGACTCGGTCATAGACCGATACTCCGACTTCGCCCTCTTCATAGGGATGTTCTTCTATTATGCCTCTAACGGGCGCCCGTATTTGATGCTCCTTGCCTCCCTGGCCGCCATGGGGAGCTTTTTGGTCCCCTTCACCAGGGCGCGGGCTGAAACAATCATTCCCTCATGCAAGGTGGGGATCATGGAGCGGCCGGAGCGGATCATCCTCCTGGCCTGCGGCACCCTGTTTAACCTTATGGTTTATGCCCTCTGGGTCCTGGCCATCCTTACCCATATCACCGTGATCCAACGGATCATCTACACCAGGAAAGAACTTGGGGGTCCTTAGCCGACCATCCGCTCCACTTCCTCCACCAACCGCTGGACCCACGCCCCCTCTTTGACCTTCGCGATGACCTCGCCTTTCTTAAAGAGTAACCCCACCCCCTTGCCGCCGGCGATCCCGATATCGGCCTCCCTGGCCTCCCCAGGCCCGTTCACCACGCACCCCATCACGGCCACGGTGAGGGGGGTCTCGATGTGCTCCAGGCGCTCCTGGACCTCCTCCACCAGAGGGATGAGGTCCACCTCGCACCTCCCGCAGGTAGGGCATGAGATGATGTCGATCCCCCGCTCCCGAATGCCGAGGGCCCGCAGGATGCCGTACGCCGCCCGTACCTCCAACACCGGCTCGCCGGTCAGGGAGACCCGGATGGTATCCCCGATCCCCTCGGCCAGGAGGATACCCAGCCCTACGGCGGACTTGATGACCCCGGAAAAGGGGGGTCCCGCCTCGGTGACCCCCAGGTGGAGGGAATAATCAGAGCGCTGGGAGAAGAGGCGATAGGCCGCTATGGTCATGAGGACATCGGAGGCCTTGAGAGAGACCTTGATGGCCTGATGCCCCATATCCTCACAGAGCTTGATACAGTCGAGAGCGCTCTGAACCATGGCCTCGGGGGTGGGGTGACCGAATCTCTTCAGGACGCCTTCCTCCAGCGATCCCGCATTGATCCCGATCCTGATGGGCACCCCCCGTTTTGCGGCCTCTGCGATGATTCCCTTTAATCGCTCTTGCTGACGGATGGTCCCCGGATTGATCCGCAGGCCATGCACCCCTGCCTCCAGGGCACCCAAGGCCAGGCGATGATCGAAATGGATATCGGCGATGATGGGCAGCGGCGCGAGGCGGACGAGTTCCCGCACGCCCGTGACGGCCTCCTTATCGGGCACGGCCACCCGGGCCAGCTCACACCCGGCCCGCTGCATCCTCGTGATCTCCCTCATCGTAGCATCCACGTCACGGGGATTGGTGGTAGTCATGGACTGAACCACCACCGGGGCCTCGCCGCCGATAAGGACGCCGCCGAGGGAGATCTGCCTGGTCTTTTTTCTGGGGATCATCGATTCCGAAGGCAGGGAGGAGGGGCTATGATTGTCCCCCTGCTCATACCAATTAGGAAAACTTTTCCTTCAGCTTTCGGGCTACATTTGCCGGCACAAATTCCTTCACCGACCCGCCGAGGCTGGCTACCTCCCGGATGGTCCGGGAACTGATAAAGAAGTAGTCTCTACCCGTCATCATAAAAAGGGTATCGATCTCGCCGTCGAGGCTGCGGTTCATGGCTGCCATGTGATACTCGTACTCGAAGTCCGAGGTGGCCCGCAGTCCGCGCAATACCACGGTGGCCTTGACCTTTTTCATATATTCCATCAGGAGCCCCTCAAAGGAGTCGACACTGACCGTGGGGTAGTCTTTCACCGCCTCTACGATCATTGCTACCTTCTCCTGGGAGGTGAAGAGGGACTGCTTGTCATAGTTGCGGGCCACGGCCACGATGACCTTGTCGAAGATCTTGAGTGCCCGCTTAATGATATCGAGGTGGCCATAGGTGATGGGATCAAAGGAACCAGGGTAGACCGCGATCTTCGCCTCCATGCTTATCCTCCGTCAAGCCTCTCGTGATGATGCATTATAAAAGATGTGCGCCTGAGGTGTCAAATGCCCTGCTTGCTCCGGGATATTAAGGGGCGTACTCTTTCTTGACAAATCGGAGGGCCTCTTCTTTATTCCGCAACTCCCCTGCGATCTGCCTCTTTTTTACCTCGTCGAGGATCTCACCCATCCTCGGGCCCGGCGCATGCCCCAAGGCTAGCAGATCCCTCCCCTGAAGTAGCGGTACAGGGGCGATGAGGTCCTCCCGTTCATACAGATCCCATATCCGTCTACAGAGGTCCATAAATCGCGCCTGTTCATCTTTGTCCCCGTCCCCCTTGGACCCCGTCTCGGCCATCCCCAATATGAGGAGCAATCTGATCGCCTCCCCCATAAGATGGATAAGCCTGCGCAGGGCGCTATCCTTCGGTTCCCCCCTGGCGAGGGTGAGGATGCGCATGTGGTTCTCCACCACCAGGAGGACACCCTCGCGCACCCGGTTGGGGAATTTCAGACGCCGTATGATCCCCTGGGCGAGAAGGGAGGATTCCTGTGGGTGTCCATAGAAGTGGACCTCGCCCCCCTCGTCGATGCTCTTGGTGGCGGGTTTGCCGAGGTCGTGGAACAGGGCGGCATATCCCACGATGAGACGATCGTGGTCAGTTGGGTGGATGGGAAAGGGATGTCCCTCGTTCATTAATCGATCCACCTCTCCCACTACCTCGATGGTATGGGAAATGGCGTCGGTGCGATGATGCCGCCCCTGGGGCAGACCCTCCAAGGGGGCCAGCTCCGGAACAACGCGGATAAGGAGCCCGAGCTCGTGCATCAAATGCAAACCTGCAGCAGGGTCAGGAGAGAGGATGATCTGATCCATCTCCGCCCTGATCCGCTCCGGGGCCACATCGCTGATCAGCCCTGGGTGACGCGTGATCGCGTCTTTTAACCTTGGGGTGAGATCAAAGCCCGGTAGGGTGCATCGGTAGCGCACTGCCCTGAGCATGCGCAGGGGGTCCGCCTGTAGGGCCTGGGGGGAGACGGGAGCGATCCTTCCGGCCTTGAGGTCCTCCACGGCCTGGGGAGGGGCGAAAAAGTGCTTTTCAGTAAAGGAATAGGCGATGGCGTTGATGGTGAAGTCCCTTCTTGTGAGGTCTTGATCAATTGTATCCCCCTCCATGACCGCAAAGTCGATGGTGTGCTCCCCCTTGACCAGCCGATAGACCCCCTCATGTCTCCCCTTGCCCATGGGAAATACGCTGGCCTCCAAGAGGGCTCCCAGTTGATCGAAGAAGGCTGTCGTCATCTCCTTCACGACGAAATCGTAGTCCTTGATCTCCCTTTTCAGGATGATGTCGCGGATGGCACCCCCTACCAGGTAGATCGATAGTCCCTTGTGACGGGCGAAGTCCCGCACCTGCTGGATAATGGGATCAGCCAGGATCTGCTGTTCCACCTCCTTGAAGTCCTTTGAAAACGTATTAGAAGTCTTCTTTTTTTTCTGAGTCTTTTCTTTTGTCACCTCACCCCTCTCGCCTTAGAAGGTACGAATGACTGTTAATAGCTGCGATTTTAAAGCTATCAAATGGAGGGAGAAAGGGGAATCATTATGTAGGGCGTCGCCGAAATCCCCCAGATTATCATACGATTGAAACCATAGAAAATCTACGACACCATCTCCTCGATAATCTCCTTCACCGATTTCACATCCTTGATGAGGGCGCTCACCTGCCCGGCGCCGGCAATGGCGTTTTCGACATCCCCCTTATCCCATGCCCGAAACCGATCGGTCTTTTGCAGTTCCGCCTCCAGATCTACGGATGGATCGTCCGTGAGTTTCCTGATGCTGGGGGTGATAACGGCCCTGGTCATCATGTTCCCCACCGGCAGGAGGTCGGTACCGCCGTCGCCGCATGCAATCACCGCCTCCTTCCATTTTTCATGGACTGTGCTTTCCTTGGAGACAAGAAATCGGGTGCCGATCTGGACCCCCTGTGCCCCCAAGGCCAGGGCGGCCCGGTACCCGCGGGAATCGGCAATGCCACCGGCGGCGACAATGGGTATGGACACGGTATCGGCAACGAGTGGGACCAGCACCATGGTGGACGATTCCGAGCCCTTGGAGCGAAGCCCTCCCGCCTCGGCGCCCACCACGACCAGGCCGTCGGCACCCGACTCTTCCGCTTTCTTGGCGTGGGCCAGCGAAAGGACAACGTGAATCCCTTTCATGCCCAGGTCATGGATGATGGGATAGATCTTCCCCGGTGGTCCCACCGACGTGGTCACCGTTTTGACGCCTGCCTCGGCCAGTGTTTCCAGGATCTCGCGGGCAAGGGGATTCATGAGGACGATGTTAGCACCGAACGGTTTGTCCGTCAGTTCCTGAACAGCCCCCACCAGGCGCTTCACCTCCTCCACTGCGTCGATAAATCCGAGGGCCAGCAGGCCGTAGGCGCCGGCCTCGGAGACGGCGGCCACCATGGCGGGGTTGTTCATCGAGCCGATGGGCCCCTGAATGATCGGATAGCGACATCCCAGCATGTCGAGTATATTACTCATCTCTTGCCTCCTTGGTATATCTTTGCACGTAAGGGCGATTGTCGCAAAATCCGTCTCCTTTGGCAAGAGGCGTTTGCGTCAGCCGCATCCCCTATCTCCCGTCCCGTTTACAGCGGTTCCCGCATGAGGTATACTCCCCCCTATCAGGCTCAATAGTTTACATGATTTAATTCTGGGAGGTATGCTCTATGGCGGATATCAGATTTGATGGAAGAGTAGCTGTGGTAACGGGGGCAGGTGCGGGAATCGGCAGGATGTATGCGCATGAACTGGCAAAACGAGGCGCCAAAATAGTGGTCAATGATCTTGGCGCTGCCCGCGACGGTTCAGGATCGAGTCAATCGGCCGCGGATGTGGTTGTCGAAGAGATCAAGCAGATAGGCGCCCAGGCCGTTGCCAATTATGATTCGGTATCCACCATCGAGGGCGGGAAGAATATTATCAAGGCCGGCCTCGATGCCTTTGGAAAGGTTGACATTCTCATAAACAATGCGGGCGTCTTGAGGGACAAGACCTTTCACAAGATGACCGAAGATGATTGGGACATGGTCATCAGTGTCCACCTCAAGGGCGCGTTCTGTGTGACACAGCCGGCGATTGTCTCTATGCGGGAAGCGGGATATGGGAGGATCATTTTTACCTCTTCAACGTCGGGCATTTATGGCAACTTCGGACAGGTAAATTATGCCGCTGCAAAGATGGGGCTTGTGGGGATTATGAATGCCTTAAAACAGGAGGTTGCGAAATACGACATCAAGATCAATACTATCGCCCCCAATGCCTGGTCGCGTATGACCCAGGACATATTTCCGCCTGAATTCGAGAAAAAGATGGCCCCTCGGTTCAACAGTCCGCTCGTGCTCTATCTGTGCTCGGAGGAATGCAAACACACGGGCATGATATTTGTGAGCGGTGCCGGGTGGTTCGGGCGTACCGCAATTGTCTCCGGCAGCGGCGTCTGCATCGGCAATGCCGACCGAGAGATCGCGGTTGAAGAGATACGTGATAATTTTGATAAGATCATGAGCATTGAAGGGGCAAAAACGCATAACAGCGGTCCTGAGATATTCGAGTATATGACGCCGCTGCTTTCTCAAGAATAAACCAGGGCGTTTATAAACCTTCAAGCCGTTGATGCAAGGATACAACTGAAACGAACGCCTTGCTGCTGTCTAAAGAGCAGAGGCCTTAAAGTATCGTTTCGTGTATAGCATAAACCCCACAAAGCCAATGAACCCTATGCCCCACACAAGCAGGTATGTTGAACCTTGAAACATGCCGAGCTCTTTCATCATTTCAAGGCTCTCCTTGGGCATATTCATCTGTTCATAAAACTCCAATAGGCTCAAACGCGAGAAGGTAATTCCCATTGATACCCCTGAGGCAATCGTCAGGACAAACCCGCACCACCACGCCTTAATCTGCAACTTATATGTCCCCCAGGCCGCGTAGGCAAATAATAGGGCGTATATGAGCACTACTACGGCGCCCGGAATTCCGCTCAAGACCACACCAAAAAATGGGATGGCCCATCGATAAAACCCCTGCCAGAGCATCAAGATCGCCATGCATCCCCATATAGAACTTAAGGTTATTACTGACAACGGTGCCTTGTCGGTCCAGCGAACCTGGGGATCGCGCCGCTCGCACGTCGCCTTCACATGCTTGCTGCCGTAGAAGAGTACGAAGGCCCCCGGTATAATGATGAGAATGATCGCCATAAACCCCATGACAATGGATTGTATGACGACGGCTATCTCGTCCGGCATTTCCTCCCCCATGGCCATAGGGCCGAAGATATCGGACATCAGTAAGAGGATGACTATTAAGCAAATTGCCCCACAGATAAGCCAGAGCCAAGAGCTAATCAAGATCAAGACCCTTGCCCATTTGCGTGCGAGGATAGAACCGACGCCCATCCACACGAACCACACGGCCAAGAGGAGATAGAGGAGGACAACGAGTATCATCTGGTCGGTGCTTATGGATGGAGCAGCACTTTTATCGAGTGTTGATGCTGCCAGCATACTAAATATCATCAACGGTACACTAAGCGCGCAAAAAGTCCCGATAATAATATGGATGATTCCGAATATGACAAGTCCCGTTTTCCGATCTTTTAAAGCGACCTTCTTACCCGCTCTCTTTTTGGCCATATTTCATACCTCCTCTTTTTGTGGGTCAGTTCACACTCTCAAGAGTGTTCTCTCAGGGCCGTGCATATTCGTTGCGGCAGGTTTTCGAAATGGCCGCTACTCATCACCACGATGACATCCCCAGGTGATGCCCCTGCAACGCAATGGGCGATGATCTCCTCCGGGTCTTCCAGATAGATGGCGGCGGCATCCCCTTGAGCCCGCCTGATCGCCCCTACCACCTTGTGGGGGTCCAATGTCTCCCCGTGTGAGGGGGGTGAAAAGGGCTTCCCGATCACCACCTGGTCGGCCTCCCCCAGGGCAGCGGCGAGTTCCTCCTGAAAGATCCTCCTGCGCATGGTTTGGCTCCGGGGCTCGAAGATTGCCCACAGGCGCCCCTCAGGAAAACGCACCCTCGCTGCCCGCAGGGTCTCCCTGATGGCCGTGGGGTGGTGGGCGAAGTCGTCGATCACCGTGATGCCCTTTGTCTCCCCGATCACTTCCATCCTGCGCCTGACCCCCTGGAAGGTCCGCAACCCCTCTCTGATCTGAGCAAAAGAAAGCCCGATGTGGTTGGCAGCGATCACTGCCCCCAGCGTATTTTTCAAGTTATGTTCGCCCCACAGGGGGATCTCAAACTCCCCCAGCGTTTCCCCCTCCCGCTGCAGTTGAAAGATCGTCCCCTGGGGGGTTACCCGTAATCCGTTGGTGGACCAGCAACCCTCCTGCCCGAAGGTCTCCACTTGGCATTGGGCTCTGGAGATTATCTCCCTGACGACTTCGTCATCTGTATTGGCAATGAGGGCCCCTCCTTTGGGGATGATGGCGAGGAGCTGGAGGAAGGCACTCTTTACCGCCTCCAAATCCTGGTAAATATCGGCATGGTCGTATTCTATGCTGGTGAGGATCACGACCTGGGGACGGTAATGGAGGAACTTGGGTCCCTTATCAAAAAAGGCGCTGTCATACTCGTCCCCTTCCAACACGACCCATCCACCTTTTCCAAAACCGTACCCTTGGCCGAAGTTCAAGGGGATACCCCCGATCAAAAACGCAGGGTCCAGCCCCCCGGCGGAGAGGAGCCAAGCGAGCAGGGCAGTGGTGGTGGTCTTGCCGTGGGTGCCGGCCACTACTGCCGGGCGTTTTGTGTCCAGGAGGACCTCCTCAATCAAGCCGGGGAGGGAGGTATAGGGGATACCGTGCTCCAGGACGGCCTCAACTTCTGGATTGCCTCTCGAAACGGCGTTGCCGATCACCACCAGATCGGGGGGGGGTGAGAGGTGGGCGGCATCGTATCCCTGAGCGACGACGATCTTGCCATCCTGCAGTAGTTGGTCTGAAGGGGGGTGGAGGGCGGTGTCCGAGCCTCTTACCTGATACCCCATGTCCTGCAGCAGGAGGGCGGCCTGGGCCATGGCGATCCCGCCGATGCCGATGAAGTAGCAGTGCGCACCCTTTTTCAGCATGGTTTTTGAAGGATATATTTTCGAGATGATTCGTGGCGGTGACGCCCTGCCCTCATCATTGATCCGTTACCCTTCCACCTGAAATGACACTACCCCTTCGTTGATCCTGATGGGCACGCCGAGGGGGATGGTGAGGTTTCGAGGTCCGTGGCCTGAGGGGAAGTTGAAGAGTACCGGCCCTTCAACATCCTTCAAGACATCGAGGATCACCTCCTGCAGGAGTCCCTGCTCCGTATCGCACCCGGGCATCTGGCCGAAGATGACCCCTTTGACACCTTGCAACTTCCCTGCGCCCTTCAGATGGGTGAGCATCCGATCAATCTTATAAGGGGGCTCATTCACATCCTCCACAAAGAGGACCTTTCCCCCCAGGTCCGGCTCATAGGGGGTGCCCAACGTCGTCACCAGGGAGGAGAGACACCCCCCGATGATTTCCCCTTGGGCCTCTCCTTTGCGTAGTGCTGAGCAGGTGATGGTATCAATCGGAGCAGGAGAGGTGAGGGCCTTCTTCAGCGCATGGGCCATCTCCTCATCCCCCTCCGCAAACTGGCGGGTGGCCACATTGGGGCCGTGGAAGGGTATGAGAAGGCACCGTTGCAGCAGATAGATGAGCAGGACGGTGATATCGCTGCACCCCACCAGGGGCTTGGGATGGTCCCTGATGAGAGTGGGGTCCAGATAGGGTATGATCCGCTGGCAGCCGTAGCCGCCCCGCGCGCACAGGATGGCCTTGATCCGGGGATCCAGAAACATCGCCATGAACTCCCCGGCCCGCCCCTGATCCTCGCCCGCCAGGTAGAGGTGCCTTCTTTTCAGGAGTGAGGGCGCATAGGTAACCTCAAATCCCATTGCCCTCAGCCGCTCGGCACCCTGCTCAAGGTATTTTTCATTTGCCTTGGGAATATAACTGGCTGGCGCCACGATTGCGACGTAATCACCAGGCGAGGGCAGCGGAGGCATTATGGGCAGGCGGCATCGCTTCATATTCCCTTGATCTCCTCAAAGACGACCCTCTTTAGTTTTTTATACGGATCGAAGCACCCATCCCCCAGGAGGATCCGAAGGTTTCTCAGGGCAGGGGGGATGTATGATTGAAAAAACCCCAATCCTTTGGCCTTGGTCAAAAAGGCGAAGGCCCCCAAGACCTGCATGGCGCGATGGATGGCCACAAAGGGATAGAGCGTGCGAAATTCCCGAGGGTCCAGGGGGGTCCGTTCCTCGATATGCCCCAGGTAATAGGCGAGGAGCTCGTCCTGCACCCCTTCATCCAGCTCCACATAGGGATCGAACAACAGGGAGGCCACGTCGTACTGGAGGGGTCCCAGCCTGCCACCCTGAAAGTCGATAAAACCCAAGTCATTATCCCTTACCATAATGTTGCGGGACTGGAAGTCCCGGTAGAGGAAGTAGTCCCCTGGGGCCTTGCTGGCCCGTAGGGCCAGGTCCTCCAGCTCTTCCTTGAGCCCTTCATCAGGGATGTCGAGGCCGAGGTAGTCCACGAGGAAGGCGAAGTGAAAATATCCTGACTCCCAAGCCAGCATGAATCCCTGATCATACGGCACATTGTGGGTGCGGGCAAGGTCGAATCCCTTGCCTTCTTCCACCTGGATGCGGATGAGGATGTCGATGACCCTGTGGTAGGTCTCAATGAGCTGCCTTCGGTTCTCTTTCATGCCCATGACCTCGGTCTGGAGATGGCAATCTCCCAGGTCCTCCATGATGAACCAGCCCCGCGCCATGTCGTAATGATAGATCTCCGGCACCGGGACATCCTTTCCCCGCAGGTGTTGGGCGATGTAGAGAAAAGAATCGTTCTCCGTTACCCCACGCCGATCCGTGGGAGGGTGCTCATGGGCCATGACCACTACACTCTTCCCTTTCCCCGCAACCCGATAAAAGCGCCGCCCTGAACCCTCTCCGGCGATCTCCTCCCATGAGAGATCGTCTTGTGAGAGATATACTTGAATAAACCGGATCAGGTCCTCCGAGGGGGAGGCTTCCCCCGCTGATCTCTTTGTTGCAGGCATCGTCACCTCGGGACCAAGACCTCTCCTCGATGCGCTCCCCTCACCTGCGTTCGGTCAGCCACGACGCACCCCTCGACAATGCTCCCTCCGTCAATCCATACTTCGTCCCAGATGATGGAGTCCTTGATGATGGAACCGGCCCCGATGTGTGTTCCCTTCCCCACGCAGACGTATCCCTCCATCTGGGCACCCTCGCTGAGATGGGCCTCGGGGTGTACTACCGGTTCCCCCTGCTCTCCCAAGAGGTCCCGGTGCAAGGCCTTGTATGCCTCCACCTTTCCCATATCCCGCCAGTACCCTTCCTTAATGTGATACCCCCTGATCCCCTCCCCTCGGGAGGCAAGCTCCATATAGAGTTCCATAATACCAAAAAATCCGGCAGAGGGCATGGAGTTCAGGAGCTCGGTAGAAATGATGTGGATGCCCGTAAAGGTCAAGGTCTGTGATGGGGCGGGTTTTTGTATCGATTTTCCCCTGATGCTGACGATGCGGCCCTCATGATTGATCCCCACCTGGTTGAATGCGGGATGGTCGCAGAGGACCAGAGTGGCGAGGTTTTGTGCCTCTTGGTGATAGTGTATGGCAGGGCTCAGGTCAAAGGTATGGTAGATGTCGGCGTTGACCACCATAAAAAACGGGACATCGTGGAGGAAGTCGGCGCAGTTCTTGATCCCGCCGCCGGTGCCCAGGATCCGGGGCTCGATCTTCACCTCTACCTCTGCACCCCATTGTTTCCCCCCTAAGAATCGCTCCACCTGCTCGGCCAGGTGGTGGGCGTTGACGATGATCCCCGTCGCCCCCATCCCCCGTAGCTGCTCAATGGTGATACCGAGCACGGGCCGGTTCACAACGGGGAAGAGGGGCTTGGGCCTGATCTTTGTCAGGGGCTCCAGTCTGGTCCCGAGACCGGCTGCCAAGATCATGGCCTTCATCGCTTCGCATCCTCAAAAAGAAAGGGAGAATATCAGATGATAACCCTGCTGGCGCCTCAGCCTATTCCGGGGCCTCAAGGAGGGGTATTTTGGTGAAACCGAAGACAGCTGCCGTGATATTGGCGGGGAATCCCTGGATAGAGGCGTTATATTCCCTGACCGCTTCGTTGTACCTTGTGCGCCCCTCGGCAATACGATTCTCTGTATCGGCCAGTCTTTCCTGGAGAAGGATAAATGTTTGATCGGCCTTGAGGTCGGGATAGCGTTGTGCCACCACCGACAATTGGTCGAGGGCGGCCGTCAGCTTGTTGTTCGCCGCTATCTTCGCAGGGAGGGACATCCTTGTCGCGAGCTTGAGCTGCGATTGGGTAATTGCCCCAAAGACCTCCTGTTCGTGCGGGGCGTACGACTTGACCGTCTCCACGAGGTTAGGGATGAGGTCAGCCCGTCGCTGGAACGTCTCGTCTACGTGGGACCAGGCCGCTGTGACCTCCTCGTGCAGGGCGATTAAGCGGCTTCGGGTCTTCTGAACCGCGGGATACAACAGGAGGATTAAGACACCCACTATCACCACAATGGTCAAACAACCCTTCTTCCCCCCTGTCATCGCATCCTCCTTTCTTTCGCCGTACCCCTGTAACCCCTATGGCGGTCCCTCACAGGGTACGCAGGTAAAAATCAGAACTGGACCTTGGGCGGCGCCTTGGCCTCCTCCGGGGCCTCAAAGAGGGTAGCCTTGGTGAAGCCGAACATACGTGCAAAAATGAGTGTAGGGAATCGCCTGATATAGACATTATATTCCCTCACCGTTTCGTTGTACCTCATACGCTCCACGGCAATACGGTTCTCGGTGCCGGCCAGCTCATCCTGGAGGCGGATGAAGTTTTGATTGGCCTTGAGGTCGGGATACCGCTCCACTACCAACAACAACCGACTCAGGGCCGCTGTCAATTCTGTGTTGGCCTCTATCTTTTGGGAGGGGGTCACGGACCCCCCGACCTTGGCCCGTGCATTGGTGACCGCCTCAAGGGTTTCCCGCTCGTGCCGGGCGTACCCCTTGACCGTCTCCACGTAGTTGGGGATGAGGTCCAGCCGGCGCTGGAGCTGGTTTTCAACCTGGGCCCAGGCCGTCTGCACTCCCTCGTCCAAGGTCACCATCTGATTGTAGGTTCCCTTGATAGAAGAGTAGAAGATTAGGCCCACGACCACTACTATGGCTAAGATGATCAGAAATATCTTTGTACCTTTTTTCATCTCATCCTCCTTTCTTGAGGATCATAACTTGTCGACCCAAAAGGCGAGTTGTCTCACCTCTTCGATGTAACGCTCCATTATGTTCTTCATTTTCTTCCTGCGGAGCTTGGCCTTCCCTTCCTTGATCTCCAATATGTGCATGAAGGCGGCCGCCGTCAATCCCGTTTCCGCCGCCATCGCCCGGATGAGCCCATCCCTCTGAAGAGGAATCTCTTTGCCCCTCAGATAGAGGATCCCCTCGAAGATGGAGAGAAAGGCGGTGAGGGATTGGGAGGCAACGGCCACCAGGTTTCTCTTCCATCCCCTGCTGGCGAGGTAGGCCTCCCGCAGCAGGAGGAGCTTGCCCTTTACCTCCCGCTCCAATTGGAGGCGCAGCTGCCGCTTGCGGATGGTGACCTTCTTCAAAGGGTCTTCTCCCCACACCACTCGGCGATCCTGTTTGATGTTCAAAAACTCTAGGGGGAAGGTGTCCAGCGAGGTGGCGATGTACTCTCGGCTCATAAAGAGAGGGGTAGCTACCCGGCGTTTATGCCATTTGGCCACCACCTTGAAGGCTCTGTCGAGCCTCTTGATTCCCTCGTTAGTGAGGCAGATGAGGAAATTGAGGTCCGATCTCCGTGGGATGTATTCCCCCCGGGCCCCACTCCCGTACAGGGAGATGGAAATCAGGTCTGCTCCGTAAATCCGCTGATAGTCGTTGGTGAACTCAGCGAATATATCTTCCGGCTTCTGAGGCACCTTTGACACCTTTTCCCTGAGTTCCAAAATTTTCTTCGAAATCTTCTTTATTGTCTTAGCAGGTGACCCTGTCATTATTAGCTTCCTCTTAAAAACCCCTGCTGGCTCCGCCACCCCCACTCATACCTCCGCCAAAACCACCGAACCCACCGCCGAAACCGCCGCCTCCACCGAAGCCGCCGCCCATCCCACGGCCCCCTCCCATGAAGATCCAGGGGAGGAAGAAAAAGGGAAATAGCCCCAGCCCCCGACCCAAAATGCCGAAGATGATAAAGAGGATAAAAAGGAGGGGAACAAGGGGGAACCCCCGGTTCGCCTGGGGCCGCGCCGTGTGCGGGTTGCCGTACCGGTTCAGATCGAGTTTGACCCCGGCATCCTGGGCCACTACCCGGGCCACGGCCGCCATCCCGCTGAGCAGACCCTCACCGTATCTATCCCGACGCAGAGAGGGGACGACGTACTGATCCAAGATCTCCCCCACTTTGGCATCGGGGAGGATCCCCTCCACACCATATCCGGTTTCGAACGTCACCTGCCGCTCCTTCAGGGCGACGACGATCAAGACCCCCTTATCCTCCCCCTTTGTGCCGATCCCCCACGCCTCATAGAGCTTGTTGGCGAAAATGCGAGGGGCCTCTCCTCCCAGATCCCGAAAGGTGGCCACTACCACGGCGGTCTTGGTCTGATCCCACAGGGCGTGGGCCAACTGATTCATCTGGGCCTCGTATTCCGGGGAAATCACCCCTGCATAGTCGTTGACGGGAACATTCGTCTGGGGAAATTTCAGGGCCTGGGCCTGAAGAGCTGTGCAGGAGAGTAAAAAGATGAGCCCCGCAAGGGGCACGAGCTTTCTATAGCGTATATGTCCGTTTTCGATATGGAGCATGCTTCAATCAGGGCGCAAAAGGTTTTTCCCTTATAACATCTTTGCCCTGCCGTTGCAAGGGGCGTTATCCGTCCCTGTGGACCATTGTCTTGAGGGCCTGGAGGTCTTCCCAATCCAGCCCCTCCCAGCGACAGGGGAGGATAGTGTTGTTGTGG
>Ga0315555_1001599_pt1 | contig 16256 bp, 15 predicted proteins | sample SalMarSW160380MG_FD_202113 | JGI IMG/M metagenome (GOLD analysis project Ga0315555, IMG submission 202113) | Salt marsh sediment microbial communities from the Plum Island Ecosystem LTER, Massachusetts, United States - Salt Marsh Sediment SW1603-80 ... | reverse complement strand
TAGATCGTAAGAAGATCGTGATCGAGGAACCCATAAAGAATTTAGGTGTCTATACGGTCTCGCTCAAGCTGCATCCTGCAGTGGTGGCCCAACTGAAACTCTGGGTGGTAAAGGAGTAAAACGTGGCCAAGGAAATGAAGGCCGATTTAGATACGGCTTCTTTCAAGCTCCCCCCCCAGAACATTGAGGCGGAACAATCGATTCTAGGCGGCATTCTTATCGAAAATGACGCCATCAACACAGTCGTAGAGTTCATACAGGACGACGATTTCTACCGGGAGGCCCACCAGAAGATCTTTCACTGTATGATCGCCCTTTCAGAAAAGAACGAACCCCTCGATCTGATAACCCTTACCAATGAACTCAAGAAGAGAAAGGAGTTGGAGGAGACAGGAGGGGCCTCCTATCTTTCCAGCTTGGTGGAATCCGTCCCCACGGCCGCCAATATCGCTTACTATGCCAGGATCGTTAAGGAAAAAGCTATCTTAAGGAAACTAATCAGTACAGCCACAGAGATCGTCACCCAAAGTTACCAGGGGGGAAAGGACCTTGAGGATTTTCTCGATGAGGCGGAACAGGCCATCTTTCGCATCGCGGAAAACCGCGTAAAACCTGCCTTTTATCCCATCAAAGAGATCGTCAAGGAAAGCTTCAAGGTCATTGAAAGACTCTATGAGAAGAAAGAGCTGATCACCGGTGTCCCATCGGGTTTTAAAGATCTGGACAGGAAGACAACGGGTTTTCAAAATGCCGACCTCATCATTGTGGCCGGCAGGCCGAGCATGGGGAAGACCGCCTTTTGTTTGAACATCGCCCAGAACGCTTCCATCAATTCCAAGATTCCCACGGCAATATTCTCCTTGGAGATGTCCAAGGAGCAGTTGGCCATTCGTATGTTGTGTTCTGAGGCGAGGGTGGATAGCGCGCGGCTGCGCAGCGGGTTTTTGAGCGAAAGTGATTGGCCCAAACTGACCATGGCGGCGGGAGCTCTGTCCGATGCCCCGGTATTCATTGATGATACCCCGGCCATCTCCGTGTTGGAGCTCAGGGCCAAGGCGAGGAGGCTGAAGGCCGACCGCGGTCTGGGTTTGATAATCGTGGATTATCTCCAACTGATGAGGGGGAGGAGCGGCATGGAGAGGCGGGAACAGGAGATCTCAGAGATATCCCGCTCCCTGAAGGCCTTGGCGAAGGAACTGGGCATTCCCGTGATCGCCATATCTCAACTGAGTCGCAAGGCCGAGGATAGGCCGGGAAGACAACCTCAGCTTTCCGATCTCCGGGAGTCGGGGGCAATTGAACAGGATGCCGACGTCATTATCTTCATCTATCGCGATGAAGTCTATAACGCCGATTCGGACCGCAAGGGGACGGCAGAGGTCATCATCGGCAAACAGAGGAATGGTCCGACGGGCAAGGTGGATCTCTCTTTTATCTCTGAGTTTACGACCTTTAAGGATCTCTTCCGCGGTGACTACGATGAGATCGAGGCGGAAGTGTAGGAACAGATGAACGTACCCAACGCCCTCACCATACTGCGAATCCTGTCAGTCCCTGTCTTTGTCATTTTTTTGCTCTACGACCACCTCTTTATTGCGCTGCTTATCTTTATTGGCGCAGGGATTACTGATGGCCTTGATGGATGGATCGCGCGGGTCTATCATCAGCGTACCACCATAGGGGCATACCTCGATCCCGTCGCCGATAAGTTAATGCTTATCAGCGCCTTCATCGTCTTGGCCGCCTTGGGTATCATTCCCCGTTGGCTGACGGTGATCGTTATCGCCAGGGATGTCATCATCTTGCTCGGCATCCTCGTCTTGCACGTCACCTCTCATCAGGTTGAGATCAAGCCTATCTTTATGGGGAAGGCGTCCACTGTTTTGCAGCTCGCGGCGATAGCGTGGTCTCTCCTCACACCGTTCTCCGTTGTTATGAAAAGTATCTTTCCCGCTATCATATGGGTGACCGCCGGCTCAACGACTCTGTCAGGACTTTACTATATATACATCGGAACTAAATATCTTAACGAGCAGGGAGGTTGATTATGTCCGCGATCCTCGACATTGTGGCACGAGAAATCCTCGATTCCCGAGGCAACCCCACGGTGGAGGTTGATGTCACCCTCGAAAGTGGTTTTGGGGGGAGGGCTGCCGTTCCCTCCGGGGCTTCTACCGGAGAGCACGAGGCCGTAGAGCTGAGGGATGGGGACCAGGATAGGTACCTGGGCAAGGGTGTCCAGAAGGCGATAGCGAACGTGAACGAGCGGATCGCCCCTGAACTCATCGGCATGGACGCTCTGGACCAGATGGGCATCGATCAGATCCTCATTGACTTAGATGGTACTCCCAATAAATCCGCTCTCGGGGCCAATGCCATCTTGGGGGTATCGCTGGCCTGTGCCAAGGCTGCTGCTGCTTACCTTTCCCTGCCCCTCTATCGTTATTTGGGAGGAGTCTACGCCCATCAGCTTCCGGTCCCGATGATGAACATCCTCAACGGTGGGAAGCATGCCGATAACAACGTTGATCTGCAGGAATTTATGGTTGTGCCCGTGGGGGCACCATCTTTCCGCGAGGCCCTCAGGATGGGGACGGAGATTTTTCACCGCCTCAAGGCCATCTTAAAAAGCAAGGAATACAACACCGCAGTGGGAGATGAAGGTGGGTTTGCCCCGAATCTACGCTCTAACGAGGAGGCGTTGGTGGTGATCATGGACGCCATCAAACAGGCGGGCTATACTCCCGGGGATGAGGTGGCCATTGCCCTGGATGCCGCGGCGAGCGAGTTTTACCACGGGGGAACATACATTTTGCAGGCGGAGAAGAAGCAGGAGAGGACTGCCTCGGAGATGGTGGCGTTTTACGAGGACCTAGTAGGCCGATATCCCATCATCTCCATAGAGGATGGCTTGGCTGAGGACGATTGGGAGGGATGGCGAGAACTGACCGCTCAGCTCGGGGGGAGAGTTCAGATCGTAGGAGATGACCTCTTTGTGACCAATAGAGAACGTCTGGCGCGGGGGATCAAGGAGGGTGCGGCCAACTCCATCCTCATCAAGCTGAATCAAATAGGGACCCTTACCGAGACCCTTTCGGCCATCGAGATGGCGAAGAAGGCCGGTTATACGGCGGTGATCTCTCATCGATCGGGTGAGACAGAGGATACGACCATTGCCGACGTAGCGGTGGCGACCAATGTGGGACAGATCAAGACGGGGTCGGCCTCGCGTACTGATCGTGTTGCCAAATACAATCAGCTTCTGAGGATAGAAGAGGAGTTGGGTGAGCAGGGGGTTTTTCCGGGAAAAGAGGCCTTCTACGGCATCCGTGGATGAAGTGGTTTCATAGGGTGATAACGAAACGCCCTGGCGGTCTGTATTCCGTCAGGGCGTTTTTCTTTCTCTTTGGCCACTATGTGGAGCGGTCTTAAGGCTAAAAATTTCAGTATCCCTCATACTAACCAGATCCACCTTCGGCCTCCACTATCTCCACCTGATACTGGGTGGCCCCTTCCGGGGGTGAGAAAAAAATAATGGTAAAGGAAAAACTCTGCTGGGAAGGGACAGGACGCGCTTGCCCCGCTGCTACGAAACCGAAGGTCGACCTGAGAGACTCATAGGTAGATCGCTTGATCTCTTCATCGGTGATGGTGACGCCGCAAAACCCCGTGTTAGAAGCAACCTCCTTGCCCGTTTTATCGAAGAGGGCTCCCCTCAGCTTCACGGATTGCCGCGTCTCCTGAGAACGATTGGCCACCTTCCCTTGGATGGCGAAGACCTTGCCTCCTTCCAAGGTGTGCTCAGAGCCCTTAAGGTAGAGCAGAAAGAGCTTCTGTTCCTTTTCCCCTTCCATCAAGGTGTAAATTTTTTCATAGATGTACTCAAATGCGGGAATGGAACGTCCCATTTTATTCCAATACCACCAGCCGCCAATTATCACGAGCAAGAATAAGAGGAGAAGAGAGGTAGTTGATGCCTTACGTTTCTTCGTCGGTGGTTCTTCAAAAGACACGGGGGTGACGGGGAATATTTCTTCTGCTTGACTCGGAGTTTCCCCGACAGAGATTACCCTCACCGGAGTCTCCTCAAATCCAGTTACCTCAGCTGGACCCTCTTCACTAAACAAGGAATCTTCTTCAGTGGGGGGGACAAAGGCCCTGGGCGGTGGCGTTTGATCAATCGCAGGAGGCTCCGGTTGTCTTGGTTCCTGAGGTTGCTGCGGAGGCGGTTGCGGGGTGAACTCCTGTGCCCACTCCCTCATAAAAGTATCTTCGGCCTTTTCTTCTGTTTCACCGAAGATGTCTCCTTCATTCAATGAAAGGGGGTGAGGTACCGTGAACACATGTTGACATTGAGAACATCTTACCTTGGTCTCCCCGGGCTTTACCTTGGTGTCATCGAGATTATATTGAGTCCCACATTTTTCACATCGAACGATCATGGAATCGCCCCTTTTTTTGATATGATACGCAAATTATTGACCAATAAAGAGAAAAAATCAAGGTATTTTAAAGCTATTTTATATAGATGCAATCTCTCCTCTTGCTGATTTATATATCTTATAGATATTATAAAATGTACATGATGTCAAGCAATTATCATCATCGTCCGTATATCCTCGGGTGGATAGCATCACAACGATCAAACTGTGTACTGTATTCCCTTCCCCTCAACTGAGAATATTCCGCCTTTATATATCGTTGCACAATGCGAATAATATTGATTTAATCTATTGATATGATAAGAAAAAGCGATAGTACAGAAACTGGTGCACAAAAATGGCATGGGAGGGGAGTTGGGCCGCGGTCAGGTCACAAAAAAGGGGATCTGCCGGCAGGCAGATCCCCCAGGCATGAGATGGATTATCTGATCACCCAATGACCGTGAGGTCCCCAGTGGCCTGAGACCCACACGGTATGGCGCGGTCTTGGACGTGGAGGGCGGTTATGGACCACGGTGGTACAAGAAACGAGAAAGCAAAGGATAAAGCCGAGCACTGCTGTTTTAGACAAGGCTGATCGCATGATCTTTCACCTCCGTTTTTTTATATTCTTAGAGACACGTGGTTGGATAAAAGGTTTAATGTAAGGGGCCGGTTGGCGTTTCAAGGAAATCATGTGATACCCCCTGGTGAAACAAGTTGGCTTCTCTTGACCACCGGTCGTTTACAGTATATAGTCTGCTTCAACCGCGATGGCCTCAGCAGTGCACGTCACAGCAGGCAGAAGGAGGTCGAAGGAGGTCCGGTATGGTGAAGACGATGGTACTCAATGCGTGGCATGATCAAGGAGTAATTGGCTGGTGAGGTTCGAGAACATCAGAAATTTTTTGCCTGGAATGGGCTGTTTCATTCTTCAGTATATGAGAGGGGGACTCTGTGCCTTTGCCCTGAGGAATCCATCCTGCAGTGCGGGAGGAGGAAATAGTACCCGGGATGTTGCGTCGCGAAAAAGGGCATCGACACCTGATCATCAATCTGTCGGCGGGCAGGCAGTCATAGAAGGCGTGATGATGCGTTCGCCACGCAGGATAGCGACAGCCGTCCGTAAGCCTGACAGGGAGATTCTCACGAAGAATGACCCCTATATCGCTTTGTCGAAACGGCACAAGCTTTTGAACATTCCCGTCTTGCGCGGGGCCCTGTCATTCTTTGAAATGCTCTACATTGGTTTTAAGGCACTGAACTTTTCTGCCGATATAGCCCTCGAGGAGGCGGAAAAGGAAGAGAGGGGTCCCAATTGGCAACGGACGCGCGGCGAGAGGATCAAAGACGGTCTTATCCTCGTCGGGATCATAGTGATTGCCCTGGGGCTGGCTCTCGGCCTCTTCTTTGCCCTCCCCTTGTTTCTTACCGAGGTCATGGGACTCTCCAAGCACGCCCTCTCTTTTAATGTGGTAGCCGGCATTATACGGGTGTCCTTTTTCTTGGCCTATCTATGGGGCATCAGCCGGTGGCAAGAGATCAAGCGGGTTCTTGCGTATCACGGCGCTGAGCACAAGAGCATCTATGCCTTCGAATCGGGTGAAGAGCTCACGGTCGAAAACGTACGGAAATACAGCACCCATCATCCGCGGTGCGGGACCAGTTTTTTGCTTATTGTGGTTATCCTGGCTATCTTGTTGTTTGCAGTTGCCGACACCATAGTCGAGATATACATAGGCCATAGGCCCCTCTTGTGGCAGCGGTTTATAACCCATTTTTCCCTGCTACCGCTCTTGGGCGGGATCTCATACGAGTTACTCAAACTATCCGGCAAGAAGCGAGATAACAGGTATATCCGGTGGTTAACGATTCCCGGCCTATGGCTCCAGAAGATGACGACCCAGGAACCCGATGATGCCCAGTTGGAGGTGGCCATTGTGGCGCTTGAAAGCGCCTTGGAAGAGACCTACCCTTGAGAAATTGATGGTAGATAGATGTGCCCACCATTCCTCCTCCTCGCCTCTTTTGCTTATCTCAATAATCAGACCCCGTTACTAAGAATCAGTCCTGGCTTGTAACTCGGGCTTGGGAGTCATGAGCCAAAGGCGCCCCTCTTCCTTGACCCGGTGAGCGTTGAGAGCGGCATATGTACCCTTGAGCCATCTCTTGCAAACGGCTTTACTTTGATCCCGCGATCCGATATCTTTTTAAGAAAGATGCATCTCCCGGCTTACATCGCGCTGCATGAGAAGAAAGAATTAGGGCGAAGGATCAAGGCCCTGGGGGCGATACTCACCGGGTGCCGCCTCTGCCCGCGTGCGTGCGAAGTAAACCGCCTCGAAGGTGAACAGGGGTACTGTCGGGCAGGGAGGAAGGTGATGATCTCCAGTGCCTTTCCCCATTTCGGCGAAGAACCACCCCTAGTGGGCAACCGCGGCTCAGGCACAATCTTTCTGACCCATTGCAATCTGCAGTGCGTCTTTTGCCAGAACTACGACATCAGCCACCAGGGGGAGGGGAAGCCGATCACGAGCTCTGAGCTGGCTCAGTATATGATCGGTCTCCAGCGCAGGGGGTGTCACAACATCAATTTTGTAACCCCCACCCATTACGTCCCCCAGATCGTGGCGGCCTTGCCGGAGGCCATCGAGTTAGGGCTCACCATCCCCTTGGTCTACAACTGCGGCGGGTACGAGTCCCTGGAGGTCATCAAGCTCCTGAATGGGATCTTTGACATCTACATGCCCGACACCAAGTTCTCCGGAGAGGAGGATGGGGCCCGCTACTGTAACGCCCCCGACTATCCCCAGGTCTTGCAGGAGGTCCTCCTGGAGATGCACCGGCAGGTAGGGAACCTGATGCTTGATGAGCACGGGATTGCCTATCAAGGGCTCCTGATCCGCCACCTCGTGATGCCTCATGGGGTGGCGGGCACTGCAGAGATTATCGCCTTTATTGCCCGGCAGTTGTCAATCGACTCGTATGTGAACATCATGGACCAGTACCGGCCCCTTTACCGCGCAGGGGAATATCCGGAGATCGATCGCAGGGTTTCTTCTCGGGAATACCGTGAAGCGATCGAGGTCGCCGCGGGTGAGGGACTGCACAGGGGTTTTTGATGGACCTCAAAGCGTTGCGGAAGGAATTGTCGGGGTTAAAGGAACAGGTACAGGAGCTCCGGGCAGAGATCGCGAGGCTCGAGCAAGAGGTGCTCGACGGCGAGGGAGGACTGCAGCGGGCCATCACGGCCCGGGGGATGCAGATCCATCGCCAGGACCCCGGCGATGAACTGATCTTTGCGCCGGAGACATCACCCCGTGAGCGAACCGCCCTCTATGAGTTGTTGAAGCACTACTCATTCCGGCTCTTTCTCCGGGATGTGATCCGCAGCAAGGAATCGTTCCGCGCGGGGGAGCTGGTGAGGTATTGTTCCCTCGAGGCCGCCGAGCGGTATTGTGCCTCCCTCTGCGAGCTCGATCTCGCAGAGCCTGCGGGGAAGGGGGCCTTTCGTCTGTTACACAGGTCGCTCTCCAGCTTCGGCCCCACCCTGGAGTGGTTTGTCGCCCAGATGTTCCAGAAGGAATTTGCCTCTCCGGCCATGTATGGAGTACGGTTTAAGGAGACACACAGTGGAGGAGATTATGATGTCATTGCGCTATGGGAGGGCAGGATGGTCTATGTGGAGATAAAATCTTCTCCCCCGCGGGGGATAGAGAGGGGTGAGATAGGATCGTTTCTTGCCAGAACAACCGATCTCCTGCCCGATATCGCCTTCCTCTTCAATGACACCCAGTTACGCATGAAAGATAAGATCGTCCTCATGTTTGAAGAGGAATTATATGAGCGATATGGTGCAGGCAGCAGTGATAGATTTCCCGTCGAAAGATTGGTTGATGAGTTGTTTCATATCAACCATCGCATCTATATCGTCAATAGCACGAGAGATGTGGTCGTGAACTTTAACCACTGCCTCAGAGATTGCCTCTTGCATCAAAGGGCTGAGCTGTTTCCTATCGTGCCCCCCCTACGCAGATTGGAATAACGATCTTACCGTACGGCGTCCTTCAATCCTTTTCCCACCTTAAACTTGGGTATCCTGACGGCGGGGATATCAATCTCCTCACCGGTGCGGGGATTTCTCCCCTTCCTGGCCGATCGATTCGACACGAGAAACGTTCCGAAGCCCGGGAGCGTAATCTTATCCCCTTGTTTTAGAGCCTCGGCGATACTGGTGGTAAAAGAATTGATGGCCCTTTCTGCTGCTGCCCGAGGTATCTTGGCCTCTTTGGCGACCTTGTCAATGAGTTCTGATTTCGTCATCGCATCCCCTCCTTAACGTAATAGTATTACCCCCTTCACACCCTACACAAAAAACTACTTCCTCAGCCCTTTCCAGATGTTTGCCTTTTCCTCCCCCCCCTCTCACGGAATTAGTGAAAAACATATAGCACAAATAGGGTAGGGGTGACAAGGAAAAAAAGAAAAAAAATAAGGATTGTCAGTCCCCTTTCTCCGTGCGCTATCATTGAACCCTGTGAGTGACCTTTTTTGTCACACGGAAAATCGGAAATACCCCTGGTCTTGCGTCGAGGGGGTATGGTATACTTTTTCGGTGAAGATATATATCGATGCCGATGGTGCACCCTGGCGGGACCTGGTGATAGAGCAGGCGAAGAGGCATGGGGTAAGGGTAGTCATCGTTGCCGATTACAGCCACGCCTTTCCCGAGGAGGAAGGGGTGGAACAGGTCGTGGTCGATGGGGGGGCTGATGCCGCGGACTTCGCCATCGTCAACCGGGTGCAGGAGGGGGATCTGGTCATCACCCAGGATGTGGGGCTGGCCTCTCTGATCCTCCCCAAGGGGGCGGCTGTCATCTCACCCCGCGGTCATGAGTTCACCGAGGGCTCCATGGAGGGGCACCTTGCCCGTCGCTGGCTCCACGGCCGGATCAGGATGGCCGGTGGGAGGACCAAGGGTCCTCGATCCTTCTCCCCGGAGGACCGCGGCCAATTCCTCTCCCTGCTGGAGAGAAAGATCAGCACCTCGAAGAGGAACTCAGATGAAACCGGCTGATTTTCCCGCTGATATCAGGGATCTGCTTATCCCCTTTCATACTGATGCCGAGATGGCCTATGAGTGCATCGAGTGTGAGGCGCACTATCCCCTCGACCGCTTCCTCTACACCTGTCCGGGCTGCGGGGGGCTGCTGCGCATCTGTGATCTCACCTTCGATGCCCTGACGGAGATACCGGGGCCCGTGTGGCAAAGGATCTTCGCCCACCGCCGGATGCTCCATGTCGATGGGCTCGGGGGGATCTTTCTCTTTCATGAGTTCATCTTCCCCCTCATCCCCCTGGAGGATGTGGTCTGCCTCGGTGAGGGGCACACCCCCCTGGTGCGGGCCAACAGGGAGCTGAGCCAATGGGCCGGGGCGCCGTTCTCTATCAAATACGATGGGCTCAACCCCTCGGCCAGCTTCAAGGACCGGGGCATGGCGAGCGCCATCAGTTTTATCAACTATATGATCAAGGCCAAGGGGATCAAAAGGCTCTTGGGGATCTGCGCCTCCACGGGCGACACCTCGGCGGCAGCCGCCCTTTACCTGAGTTATCTCCCGCACGATGTGGTGCGCTCGGTGGTCCTCCTTCCTCAAGGCAAGGTGACCCCGGCACAGCTCTCCCAGCCCCTGGGGAGCGGGGCGGTGGTGATCGAGATACCCGGGGTCTTCGACGACTGTATGCGGATCGTGGAGCAGCTGGCCGAGGAGTACGAGGTGTGTCTGCTCAACTCCAAGAACCCCATCCGCATCCAGGGACAGAAGTCCTTTTCCTACGAGGTGGCCCTGCAGCTCGACTTTCAGACTCAGAATCTGGTAGTGGTGGTCCCCATCGGCAACGCGGGGAACGTCACCGCCGTGATGGAGGGGTTTCTCGATCTGTACCGGTTGGGGATAATCGCGGACCTCCCCCTGATCATTGGGGTGCAAAGCGATCACGCAAATCCAGTAGTCCTCTGGCGCCAGAGCGGGGAGTACCGGCCGGTATCGGTCCGTCCCAGCGTGGCCCAGGCGGCCATGATCGGCAACCCGGTCTCCTTCCCCAAGGTCTCGCACCTGGTCGAGGAGCACTTTCAAGAGCGGTTCGCGGCCATCCAGGTGACGGAGCAGGAGATCATCGAGGCTATGCTCATTGCCAATCGTCACGGCCACGTGGTCTGTACCCAGGGGGGGGAGGCCATCGTGGGGTTGCGAAGGGGGGTTGAGATGGGCCTGGTGCGTCCTGACCATCAGGTGGTGGTGGATTCCACCTCCCATCAGCTCAAATTCGCGGGGTTCCAGCAGATGTACTTTGAGGACTCCTTCCCCGAGGGGTACGATATTCGCCCACGGGAGGAGCTGCAGAACAGACCCATCCCCCTGGAGGCATCTGCCGCGGCCATTGCCCGCCATCTCGACCTCAAGAAGAAGGGGTGATTTTCATCTTTCACGGATAGGGGTAACCGCTATGGGGGTTCACAAGGTGCCATGAAGCTCTCTGAGATCGGTGAGTTCGGCCTCATCAAGGTCATCACGCAGATAGCCGATAAGGGGGAGGGGGTAGTGATGGGGGTCGGCGATGACGCAGCAGTGCTGACGCCCTCCCCGGGCAAGGTGCTCCTGGTAACGACCGATTGCCTCCTTGAGGGGGTGCACTTCAAGCTAGAGTTCACCGATTACCATAGGCTGGGGCGGAAGGCCCTCGCGGTCAACCTGAGCGATATCGGGGGGTGCGGCGGCATCCCCACGGCCTTTCTGGTCTCCCTGGCAATTCCCCCGGAGACCGAGGTGGCATCGGTGCAGGCCCTCTATAAGGGGATGATAGAGCAGGCGCGCACGTATGGCGTCTCGCTGGTCGGCGGCGATACCTCCAGAGGAGAAAAGTTGATGATCTCCATCACGCTCATAGGAGAGGCAGAGGAGGGGGAGGTCCTCTACCGCCGCGGGGCCAAGCAAGGTGACCGGATCTTCGTGACCGGGCAATTGGGGGATTCCGCCCTGGGTCTGAAGATGCTGAAGAATGGGGTGAAGGAGGGGGATCCTGTCCAGCAACACCTCGATCCCACACCCCGGGTCAGAGAGGGGCAAACAATCGCGCGTCAGGGCCTGGCCACGGCCATGATCGATGTCAGCGACGGGTTGATTGCCGACCTGGGGCACATCCTTGAGGCGAGTGGGGTGGGGGCGCGGATCCAGCTCTCGCAGATCCCGCTTTCCGAGGAATACCGCAAGAAAATCGTAACGTATCAATCAGATCCCTACCAACTCGCTTTGGCCGGGGGGGAGGACTACGAGCTCCTCTTTACCGCTTCAGAGGGACGGGCAGAGGCAATCAAAAAGCTGGCTGCGGAGCTGGGCACACCTATTACTCTGATTGGTGAGATCACGAGGCCATCCGCCGGGGTGACGGTTGTGGGGGCGGATGGCAAAGAATTTCCCGTCGCGCAGAGGGGGCATGATCACTTTAAGACCTGAAGGAGGGGGGAATGGATCGTACGTTTATCAATGAGATCAGGGAGAACGACCTGGTCGAGGGGGTCTTCTGGGTCAAGGAGAAGGCGATGCCTACTACCCGTACCGGGACACCCTATCTCAGGGTGCGGCTCACCGATCGCACCGGGGAGATAGAGGGGAGAATCTGGGACGGGGTCGAGGAGTTCGCCGACCTCTTCGAGCGGGAGGACTTCATCCGGATCAAGGCACAGGCCAATTCATATCAGGAACGGATGCAATTGAACATCAAGTCCCTCAAAAAGGTGGCAGTGGCAGAGGTCTCCCTGGAGGATTTTCTCCCTGCGAGTGTGAAGGACCCTGAGGAGATGCTGGCCGAGCTTATCGAGATCGCCCAGGGCATCGAGAACGAGCATCTCAAAAAGCTGGTCATGGCCTTTTTGCAGGATGCGGAATTCACGACCCTTTTCAAGCGGGCCCCGGGTGCCAAGCGGCTCCATCATGCCTGTCTCGGGGGGCTGCTGGAGCACACCCTGTCCGTGACCAAGCTCATCGAGGAGATCAAGGGGCACTATGCGGGGATCAACCACGACCTGCTCCTGGCAGGCGGTATCCTGCACGACATCGGCAAGGTCCGCGAGCTCTCCTACGCAATCGCCTTTGACTATACCGATGAGGGCAGGCTGGTGGGGCACATCGTCATGGGGACACAGATGGTGGAGGAACGGATTGCTCAGATAGAGGGTTTCCCCCAAGAGCTGGCCATGCTGATGAAGCACCTCATGATCAGCCATCACGGGCAGTACGAGTGGGGCTCCCCCAAGCGGCCCAAGACCCTGGAGGCCAATATCCTGTACTATCTTGACGACCTCGACGCCAAGGTCAGTGGGATCAAGGAGTTTATGGATAAGGGGGAGGAAGGGGCAAAGTGGACCGATTTCCATCGTATATTCGACCGGTTCTTTTATAAGGGGGAGGGGGAGGATAGTTAGAAACTTCGGGAAACGGAGAGAGGCAGTTTCCGCAATATAGCTCTCAAAACCTTATTTAATTTTGGGTTGGCCAATGGAAAAAGCAAAAGGAACTTGATATACTCAACCCAGGGGCCAGAACAATACTATGAAAAGTTTATCTGAACGTACCGCAAAGGCGGTCGCCCACTACTGGCAAACGCGGACTGCCCAAAGAGAGAAACAGGAACAGACCGGAAAGGCGGATCAGGGGTTGCGCAGCGCCGTGACCGGCGGTGCGCAGATGGATGGTTTTATAGACCTCTTTACAGAGCTTATCACGCAGGCCGGAATCTCCGCTCACTATGTATTCAGGAAAAAGGCGGTTGAACTGCCCGGATTCTTCAGGCCCACCAAAGAATGGGACCTTCTCGTTGTCCGTGATCGAACATTGATCGCTGCCATTGAGGCAAAATCCCAGGTCGGTCCGTCTTTCGGCAACAACTTCAACAACAGGACGGAAGAGGCGATGGGAAGTGCCCTTGACCTCTGGACGGCCTTCCGCGAGCGTGCCTATCTTGAAAGTCCTCAACCTTTTCTGGGCTATTTCTTCATGCTGGAGGACTGCGAGGCATCGAACCGCCCTGTTATTGTCCGGGAACCTCACTTCCAGGTCTTTCCTGAGTTCGTTGGTGCTTCGTACATGCGCCGGTACGAACTGTTCTGTAGAAAACTCGTTTTGGAACGTCACTACACCGCCTCAGCCTTCATCACTTCATCCAGTCACGAAGGCCTGAATGGTGTGTTCAAGACCCCTGCAGATGATCTGTCGATAGAACGCTTTGCAAAAATCCTTTGCGCCCACGTGGCGACCTTTGTGTGAGACTATGCAGTCCACGTTCCATAGACTAATCAACGGTGATGCAAGAGACCTGTCATTTCTGGAAGACGAGTCGGTGCATCTCGTTGTCACATCACCGCCGTATTGGAACCTCAAGCAGTACAACGAAAGCCCGCATCAACTCGGCCACATTCAAGACTACGAAGCATTCCTCGCCGAGCTGGAGAAGGTTTGGCGACATATATTCCGCATCCTCGTTCCGGGGGGGCGTTTGGTCTGCGTTGTGGGGGATGTCTGCGTTGCGCGGCGCAGCTTCGGGCGGCACCTGGTGTTTCCGCTGCACGCCGACATCTGCGTCATATGCCGCCGCATCGGTTTTGACAACCTGAACCCCATTGTGTGGCACAAAATCGCTAATGCTTCGTATGAGGTCCCGAACGGCTCAAAGTTCCTCGGCAAACCCTACGAGCCGAACGCCATCATCAAGAACGATATGGAATTTATTCTCATGCAGAGGAAGCCAGGGGGATACCGTAAGCCGACGGGCGCACAGCGCAAGGCAAGCAAATTGTCCAAAGAGGAATTCAATCGTTGGTTCCAGCAGATATGGAACATTACCGGGGCCTCAACCAAGCAGCACCCCGCACCGTTTCCTTTGGAATTAGCCACACGGCTCGTACGGATGTTTTCGTTCACCGAAGATACGGTACTTGACCCCTTTTGCGGAACAGGCACAACAATGATCGCGGCATTGAGGACGGGCCGCAACAGTGTCGGGGTTGAGATTGATCCTGAATATTGCCGTATGACGGCGCGATATCTCAAGGGCGAAAATACAGATTCTTTATCAAGCACTGAGCTTATTTTTGAAAAGGCCTCTACAAAGAGGGTGGGCATCGTTAAGGAGGACCAAGCCCTGTATAAAGTCAAACCGGCAAAGAAGAAATTGAGATAGGTCAGCGGGATACAGGAGTTTATGCACAAGGCACAGCAGGGTGCAACGTGGACCGACTACCACCGGATGTTCGAGCGGTTCTTTTATATGGGGGAGGGGGAAGAGGGGTAGGGATAATATTTAAAATAAAAATATAATCAGAAGCCTAGTTAACTATTAAGTTAGACTATTGGATAGAGGTGCTGTAGGTATGGATGAATCATTTTCAAGACGTCACGGATTTCATCCTGAGGACAGAGAAATTACAATCCACCAAGATGCTCCTTATGATTTGCGTGGAGCCATCGTAGAAATCGCTTACGGGATTGGTTTTAAACCCAAGCCGCTTAGGCAAGTTGTTTGTCGAGCGCTTCGTAAGCGACCAGATCCCAGTAATTGGTCTGATTATCCTAATATTGACGGGGAAATTCGCAATTTAATCGACGATTGTGAGTGGTATAAAGTTTACGACGTTATCGAAGAAATCTATCGAAGTATACCAGAGGGTCCCGTCCAAGGACGGGCTGAAAAGTTCGAACAGGAAATAAACTCTTACTTTCGGGAAGAAGGTATTGGTTGGCAATTAGTTGCCGGAAAAATTGAAGTGCGCGGAGAAGAAGGACATGAAATAGTCATTCAAAAAACTCATCACGCGTTACGACAAAAAGGCCTTCAAACAGCAAGCGCTGAAATACATGAGGCAATATCTGACTTATCACGCCGGCCAAGTCCAGATATTACAGGAGCCATCCAGCACGCCATGGCTTCCCTTGAATGTGTTGCGCGCGATGTATCTGGTGACCCTAAAGCGACTCTTGGTGAAATTTTAAAGAAATTCCCAAAACTCATTCCTAAACCTTTGGACACCGCAATAGAAAAAGCTTGGGGCTTTGCTTCTGAAAAGGGCCGTCATTTACGGGAAGGTCGAGTACCAAGCTTTGAGGAAGCAGAGTTAATTCTGGGACTTTGTGCATCTGTTTCGTTGTATCTCACGAAAAAGCGGGCGAAGCCAACTAATTGAGATTGCAGTCTAACTTTCGCTGCAGGGAAAGAATAAGTTGCCGGGTCTACACTATTGTCAAAAATCAAATATTTCATTGAGGATTTATTAGCTTAATATGAATTATGAGTGATGAATGTAGGACCGACACTTAACGATGACACTTTATCCTTATTTAAGGAGATAAACATGAGGGGGCAGTGGATTGGAAGAACAACAGGCGATATTGAAGGTCTAATTATTATTAATATCGATAACTATGGAAATCAATATATCGGTGAAGTTTATGTTTTTCCTGATAATCAGGAAGAACCCCCCTCAGCTGGGTTTTTTAAAACGAAAGATAAAAGTTCTAGAATGGACTTTAAGGCAGTTATTACCTCCATAGATCCAAGAACTGGCACGCCAGGCATGTGGGAAGTTATTAAAAAATATTATCCAAGTATTACTAATTACTCTAAAGAGGCAGATGTAATCGTCCACTTCAACAAAAATAAGCTTCACTTGAAGGCAAAAACCGATATAGGCATTAAGATAGAAAGTGAAATAATCAGAAAACAGTTTACTACTGATTCAGACGTTGAGGGTGATACTAAATCTTGGGAAGAGTATAAAAGTTT
>Ga0315555_1001598_pt1 | contig 16257 bp, 11 predicted proteins | sample SalMarSW160380MG_FD_202113 | JGI IMG/M metagenome (GOLD analysis project Ga0315555, IMG submission 202113) | Salt marsh sediment microbial communities from the Plum Island Ecosystem LTER, Massachusetts, United States - Salt Marsh Sediment SW1603-80 ... | reverse complement strand
CCCTATCATCGTCCAGAGAACGGTGCCGGTGCTCGACGACGATACGCCGGACACGCTCGCCGCGCGCGTCTTCGAGCAGGAGTGCATCGCGTATCCGGAGGCGATACGTCTCTTCGCGGAGGGCCGCCTGAAGATCGAAGGCCGCCGCGTCCGCATCCTCGCCTAGAAAAGGGGACAGATTTATTTTCCCTCTTCGTGCACCGACACAAAATGGGGTGAGGCCTTGCGTTTTGCGTTCTGCAGGAGCAGCTTTCTTGAAAGATAGGAGATAGACCCTTCTTCAGAAACGGACTCATGAGATACTATCCCTCACTGTCAGCCTGCTTCTCACTCCTGTGCCTCGTGTGCGCTTCGTGCACCGACACAAGATCGAACACCGAGACCCGCGCCCCGGCCCCTCTGCCCAGCAGAAACGATTACTTCTCCACGTGGCAGAAGCAGACGCTCTCAGAAATCAAGACGAGGAAGGTGTCCTTTGCCTTCAAGGATACGCCGCTGTCCGACGTCCTCGAAGCGCTTTCCGCCGACACAGGGATGACCTTCCTCCTGGATACCTCGGAAGGCGAAGGGCCTCCCATAACACTCACTGCCAAGGAGATGCTTCTGGAGGACGCCCTCAGGTGGATCGCGGCACTCGCCGACCTCACGTGGGGATTCCGAAAACACCATCACGCCCGCGGCTTCTCCATGTACAAGCCGTTGTATTTCGGCAAGGATTACGGTTTCGGATGGGTCACCACGACAAAAGAAGTGCCGCTGGAGGTGTGGTGGGCGCACGTCGAGAAGCTGCGCGAGACGGGGGCCCTCGACAAAAAGACAGTATCTTTCCGCTTCGAGGAAACCCCTCTCAGCAAGGTGCTGTGTTTTCTCTCGGACTTGCTGGGCATCGATGTTCATCCCGAGCTTCCGCCCGATAGTGCGGACCCTCCCGTCACGCTGAGCGTCAACAGGATGTCGGCGAAAAACGCCCTTCATTGGATGAAGACACTCGCCGCTACCCCGCTCAGAAAATAGGGACCGCTACCATTTTCCCGTGCTGGGATGGCGATGCCGTCGTGTTCACGAGCGGGTTCACGGGTCGACCGACAGGCCGAAGGCCTAACCCTGGTCGGTCGAGCCGTGTCCTCGGAGGGGCTCCATTCCATTGATGAGCCCCGAGAATGAGCGAGGGGACACGGCGGTATCGTTAATCACGAGAACGGGGAACTCTCCCTATTTTGCGGTCACTCGCCGGGTATGGTGGGCACCTCGTCCAGGATCGCGTCGATGATTGCGTCGGAATCGATGCCGGCCGCCTCGCCCTCGAAGTTGAGGATCAGCCGGTGTCGAAGGGCGGGATGGGCGGCCTTCTTCAGATCCTCGAAGCCGACGTTCACTCGGCCGTCCCTGAGCGCCCTTGCCTTGCCGCCGAATATCAGCGCCTGGCCGCCCCGGGGGCTGGAGCCGTAGCGTATGTACTTCCTGGCCATCTCCGGCGAGCCGTCGCGGTCCGGGTGCGTCGCGCCGACGATTCTCGCGGCGTATTCCGCCACCGGTGTGCCTACCGGCATCTCTCTGACCAGCTTCTGGTCCTCCAGGACATCGTCCCTGGAAAGCACCACCTCCGTCGTCGGCTCGTCGCCTTCCGTCGTGCTCGAGAGTATCTTCACCAACTCCGAATCATCCGGGAATCCCACCTTTACCTTCATGAGAAACCGGTCCAGCTGGGCCTCCGGAAGGGGATACGTTCCCTCCAGCTCTATCGGGTTCTGCGTCGCCAGCACCAGAAACGGCTCGGGAAGATCGTACGTGATGTCCCCCACCGTCACCTTGTGCTCCTGCATCGCCTGGAGAAGGGCGGACTGGGTCTTCGGGGTCGCGCGGTTTATCTCGTCGGCCAGGACCACGTTTGCGAACACCGGTCCCTTCTGGAACTGGAACGTCCGCTTCCCCCCGTCCTTTTCCGCCAGGATGTTGGTGCCGGTAATGTCCGCGGGCATCAGATCGGGCGTGAACTGTATCCGCGAGAACTCCAGGCCGAGACAGGAGGCGAAAGTGCGCGCGAGAAGCGTCTTGCCGAGGCCGGGAACCCCCTCGAGAAGGGCGTTTCCGTTGGCCAGCAGGCAGGCGTACACCTGTTCGATCACCTCCTCCTGGCCGACAATCACCTTCTTCATCTCCCCCGTCAGGGCGTCAAAGTGCTTTCGGAAGCCGTCGACCCGCTCCGTCACGTTTCCTCCCGGATCTGTCAATTCACACTCCCTTCAGCGTGGTCCGCCATTATTCGGTTCACCACATTATCTTGCGAAGAAGAGTCAGGTGTCAAGACCCGACACCGTTCTGACTCCGCGAGAGTTCTCGAAGAAACGGCGGATGGGGTCGTCGGTGTCGATGATGTACCGCAGAAGCGTACGCCGCATCTCTTCGAGGGTCGAGGCATAGCCGGTATCGTCGATGAGATTCCTCATCTCACCCGGATCCGCCTCGAGGTCGTAGAGTTCGTCCGTATCGGCCGCGTTGAACACGTACTTGACGTCATCCGTGCGAACCAGCCGCTGGGAGTACGGCCCCTGATGGCCGTGGAACTCCACGTACGCTACCGGCTCGCGCACCGCTGTCTTCTCTCCCCGGATGACAGGAATCAGGCTCGACGCGTCCAGATCCCCCGGAACATCCGCCCCGGCAAGTTCCAGCACCGTCGGCATCAGATCCATGTTGTACACGACCGCGTCGGAACGGATGCCCCGGACCGCCCCGGGAACGCGGGCAATCAGGGGAATCCGTATCTCCTCGTCGTACAGGTACGGCCCCTTGTCGCACAGCCCGTGCGCCCCCACCATCCCGCCGTGGTCCGTCGTATAGAACACCGCGGCGTCGTCCGTCAGCCCCAGCTCCTCCAGCACGGCGAGCAGCCGTCCGACCTGATCGTCTATCAAGCTCACGTACCCGCAGCACATCGCCGCCAGGCGCGACCATTCATCCCACGCAAGGTCCTGGACCCCCCAGTACTCCTTCATCGTCTTCTGAATCGACGGCTTGTTCCCCAGCGAATCCGCGAAGTTGGGCCACTCCGGCATATCCGCGGGATCGTACATCTCCGCGTACCTCTGCGGAATGATGTACGGGGCGTGCGGGCCCCAGAAATCGCATCGCACCAGGAAGGGCGTGCCTGCTCCCGCCGCATTCCGCATCGCCTCGATCGCCTGGTTCACGACATAGTGAGGAACGCTCGCCTCCTCCGGTCCCTTCTGAATCGCGGACAGCAGCGGTCCGGGAGAGCCGTCCGGGTACGTGCCGCGAAACTCCTTCGTAAGTTCGAAGCCGCAGCCGAGCCCCTTCAGGTAGTCCAGATAGTGAGGGTGCTCATCCGGATACCCGTACTCGGGATAGAACACTCCCTCGAACCCGCATGCCGAGGGCTCCAGCTTCGTTCCCACGTGCCACTTCCCGCACAGCGTGGACCGATACCCCTTGCCGGCGATGATCTCCGCCACCGTCGCGTGGGTGCCCGCGAAATCCCTCCCGTCCACGCTTCCCGACTCGCAGTTCCGCAGGATGCCGTGATGCACCGGACGCTTCCCGGTGATGAGCGACGCCCGGGCCGGCCCGCATATCGGAATGGGCGTGAAGGCGCGGTCGAACACCACCCCGTCCGCCGCGAGAGCGTCGATATGAGGCGTCCGCGCGACCCCGCCGTACATGCCCAGCGAGTCCCTGCGCTGCTGGTCCGATTGGATAAGCAGAATATTCATCGTTGTGTGATATGATAGCAGGAACACGACGCCGGAAGTAGCGGAGAGTGTATCCAATGTCTAAGAACGGCCGTCCGCCGACGCTGAAGCTGGACCTGATTCACAAGCTCAGCATCCTCATCGTGGTGAACATCATCCCGATAATCATATGCCTCATAGTCTTCGTGAAATGGTACCGGAACGAGATCGTCATCACGAACACCAACGCCATCTGGGCCGCGCTCGTGGTCCTGGTCGCGTCCATCGTCTACGTCATGTGCTTCTGGATGCTGATGCCCACCGCCAAGTGGTTCAAGGAGTACGCATTCTGGCAGTTCCAGAAGGGCACGTCCGCCATCTGGTTCCTTCCGCTGGTGTTCGCTCACATACTGTGGCTGGTCACCTGGATATTCTGTTTCATCGCCGGCATCGCCGCGACGACCGCGATCATAGGAGTGATAGTCCACGTAATCCGAACAGTCAGGAAATGACGCGCGTTACTCGAGCGCCTGCTGCACCCACTTCTTGTCGAGCGAGCCCCGTATGCGCACGTTCGTGACTCTGAATGACGGGAGGGACACGCGCACCTCGCCGGTACTCACGGCAAGCTCGCCCGCAGCCGCCTTTTCCCCGTCTATCCAGTACGTCGGAAACTCGCCCTCCGAGAGTCGTATCGAGTGCGCCCGCTTCTTCTTCTGTTCCTGTTCATACGGCTCTTCCACCGTGTGGTATCCGGGGTTGAACTGATATATCTGAGCCGCCCTGGACCCCTTTCTCCCCCGCCGGCCGCCCTTTGAGGAGACGATGCCGGCGGTCAACAGGCTCCACTTGGCGTCGCCGTTCTTCCGCCAGACTGCCGCCACACCCTCCTTCGGATCACCCTCCACCGAGAAATCCACGTCGCCGGAGAATACCACCTTGTGACACCTGGTCGCCCGCTTGAAACCGACCGGCACCTCTCCCGACCAATCCTTCCCCTGGTCGGAATCCTTGAAATCGTAGAACAGGCTCACCCGGCCCGTCTCCGGGTCGTAGCTCTCGACCTTGCCGTTGAACAGTCTCTGAATCGCGGCAGCGGCACCGGGTGACTCCTCCTTCTCCTCCTCCTGCCGCACGCCGCCTGACTCCTCGAACTCTCTGACGTTCTCGTCCAGCCACTCCTTGCGAAGCGTACCGACGATAGTCATCTCGTCGACCCCTCTGTTTTGAGCGCCGTACGTGCTGAGGATCACAAACGGCCGTATCCGCGGACGGTCCTCCTTGAATATCCACGTCTCGTGCTTCGGCCACCAGTCACTGATGTACGGCTTGTCGTCTATTGTGTACGTCAGCTTCGCTCCCCTGACGATCATCGTATGCCGGTGCTGCTTCTTCTCGTCGGGAGTAAAGGGCTTACTCTCCGTCGCCACGCTGTACGTCATTCCGTGCGCCGCCACCGCTTCGAAGGCCCCCTCCCTGTTCTTCTCGGTGCGGAACCGTATGTAATAGAAGCGGGTCGAGGTCCCCGGATTCCAGTAGAGAATTCCGGGGCCGCCTCCGAGACCGAACTGACTGCCGGTGAGCACGCTGTACTCGATATCGCCCTCGAATTCCGCCCGGGACTGCATCTGCAGCTCGCCCGGAGCCCTGGCGCGGGTCACGCGCCCGTCCTTGATCATCGCGTTGCCCGGCGGGTCCCTGGGCGTCGAGGCGTGGACTTCAATACCGGTATACTTGCTGATGTTGCCCGCCCAGTCTTCCAACTGCGTTTCGTCAGAGAAATCATAGAGAAGGGAGATCGCGCGCGTTTCCGAATCGAACCGCTCGACCTTCCCCTTGAACAGCTTCTGGATACTGAAGCCGGCCACCGCGTCCTCGGCCCGCCGCTTCAGTGCGGGCACCTCGCCGCTCACCGACCGGCCGAATTCGGTCGAAAGATGCGTTTCCTCGAACTCCGCCAGAAGAGAAAGCAGCTTCTTTCCCTGCCCCCTGGTCAGCTTCGTGTTCTTTGGCGAGAAATCCCGTATCGTTCGCCATGCTTCCTCTGCCGCGGCGTCTTCCTCTCCTATCTGGTTCGTTCTCAAAAGCTTACGGTATGCTGCCGCAAGCGGAAATGACTCCACCGTTCCCAGGATCTCCGCGGCGCCGCTCAGATCGTCCTTCCGTATCTTGTCGATGGCGGCCGCTACCTTCTGCGCCCCGGTCTCCGGCTTGTAGTCTCCCAGGGACTTCTTCTTCTCCTGGTCGGTCAGATTTCCGATCTTCACCGGCATCACGGCGGACCCCATTCCGCCCGGCAGAGGGACCTCCACGTGGATCGCGTCCTCGTCCACCTTCTGAACGATCCCCTCCACCTCCCTGCCGTCCTTGGTCTTGAGACAGACGTCGTTCCCCAGCAGCTTCTGGAGGGCATGGCGCTCGAGCTTCATCATCTCCTCGAGAGCGACGAGCACGTCCTTCAGCCCGGCGATCTCATTCCGGAGGGAGCGGAACGACCGGTCCTTCCCCGCCGTCGCCAGCACCTCCCGCGCCTTCACGATATTGTTGTCCACCGTGAGCGCTTCGTTGAAGCGCTCCAGCAGGCCGGTGAGGCGGGTGGCGGTCTCCGCCCTCTGCTGTTCCCTGCGGGTCTCCGCCTCACTCACCCGCGCGCTCGACAGCTTCGCCTTCAGTTCCTCTATCCTGTTGCCGGCCGGCGTGTATCGTATTCCCTCCACCTTCGCCAGCACCTTCAGACCGTCACCGGGCTTCCCGTCGGCAAGCAGCCGGCGCGCCCGCTCCGCCGCGGCGTTGATCTTCTGCTCCGCCTCCCTGTCCAGCTCGTCCACCCTGGCGGACGCCCTCTCTCCGATCAGCTTCGTCAGCCCCTCAGGAACCTCGGTAAGCACCTTGATCGCCGCGTCGTAGTTCCCGGCCTCGACGAGCTTTGCGGTCTCCCCCTCCAGCCGGGCCCACTCCGCTTCCGCGGCCCCCGCCTGTCTTTCGATGACTGCCTGCATCGCCATGTCCACCCGGTCGCCTATCTCGAACTCGGCCGCGGTACCCTCCGCCGTCTTCTTCACCTTCTCGTAGCGACTGAGAAGCTCATCGAAGTCATTCAGGTGCGTCTTCTCCCACTCCTGCACGTACGACAACATCTTCTCGAGATCGCTCGGATCGTCACCCGACGAAGGCGGCTCCGCTTCCACCGGCGTCTCATCTGCCGGCGGCTTCACCGGCTTCTCTCGTTCGCGCTCCCGCGGGGGCGGCTCGAAGGCGGCCCTCCTGTCGAGGCGCCCCCTGGACCGCCCCATGATCGCCACCCCGGCCGCGACCAGCAAAAGCACCCCCAGTACCGCGCCGCCGTACATCAGCACCTTGTTCCAGTCGTGTTCCGCCTCCGCCGGGACCGGGTCCGCCCGGCGCCGCTTCGGCGCCGGCCGCTTCGCGCTCTCCGGACTGCCGCCGGAAAGCACTTCGTCGATCTGCCCGATCAGCTCGGCAGGCGTCTGTATTCGCTGCTCCCTCTTCTTGCGCAGCAGCGTGCTGATAAGCTTCGCGCAATTCCTGCTCAGCTTCGGATTCAGCTTATGCGCGTCCGGCGGGGATTCGTTGATGTGTTTCAGCATCACGATCGTCGGCGCGTCCCCCGTAAACGGCGGCTTGCCCGTCACCATGTGAAACAGCGTCACCCCGAGCGAATACAGGTCCGACCGGATATCCAGGTCCTTGGCTCCCTTGGCCTGTTCCGGAGACATGTAGTCGGGGGTGCCTAGCGTCGTCCCGTGCACGGTCAGCCCGGAGTCCTCCCCCAGATGCTTGGCCAGCCCCAGATCCGACAGCTTCGCGATACCGCTGGAGGTAAGCAGTATGTTGTCCGGCTTCACATCCCGGTGGAGCACCCCCACGCCCTCGGCGTATTGGAGCGCCCGGGCGATCTGCTTGACTATCTTGAGCGCCTCACGCTCCTTGAAGACCTTGCCCTGCTTGAGCAGCGTCTTGATGTTGGGGCCGTCCACGTACTCCATGGCAAGGTAGTGCAGGCCCCGGTCAATGCCCACGTCGAACACCTGAACCACGTTGGAGTGATTCAGCTTGGCGGAGCTCCGGGCCTCGCGCGCGAAGCGGGTGACGAATTTGGTGTCCCTGCCCAGCTTGGACGGAAGGACCTTCACCGCAACTATGCGGTCCAGCGACTTCTGGCGGGCCTTGTACACGACGCCCATCCCGCCCTCGCCAACCTTGTGAATGATCTCGAAGCCGCCGAGCTCGACAGTCTTACCCAATAGGACCCCCTAGAGGCACACTTTTCCTGTCTTGGGTAATATGATACACGGCCGCCGGGCAACTTCCAAGTGTCGCCCCCTCTGCTATTATGTGATTCTGGACCATGGAATTGCTGCACGCTCCGGACCCTTTGACTCACCGCATCTTTTGGGGTAGGGTATCCGCTTGAGGTACGAAGGAGACGGGTGATGGATTCTGATACATCGAGAGAGGGCATAGTCGAGTTTCCCTGCGACGTGGAGCGGCTGAATAACGGCAATACCCTCATTTCGGACGCCGGCGACGAGGCGGGCAACGGCAGTGAGATCGTCGAGGTCTCTCCCGGCGGTGATATCGTGTGGCGCTACGGCGACGGTCTGCGCTTCGCGCATTCGGCCAAGCGGCTGCCCGGTGGGAACACGCTCATAGCGGACACCACCAACGACCGGGTGATAGAAGTAACCCCCGGCGGCGAGGTTGTGTTCACCACGGACGAGCTGGGCGGCGGCACCGGAGTGCTGAGCGACGGCTCCCGCCTGGAATACCCCAACGACGCCCATCTGCTGGAAAACGGCAATTTCCTGATAACGGACCGGAACAACGACCGCGCGCTCGAGATCACCAGGATGGGTGACGTGGCCTGGGCCTACGCCGGACACGTGAAGCGGCCGCACAACGCGGACCTGCTGGAGAACGGCAACGTCATCATCTGCGACTCGGACGGTCAGTACATCCGCGAGGTGGACCGGGACGGCGGCGTCGTATGGTCCTACGGCGACGGCACCACGAACACCCTGAACTGGCCCCGGGACGCGGACCGCCTCGAGAACGGTAATACGCTCATCACGGACACCAAGGGAAGGCGGGTGCTCGAGGTGACGCCGGACGGGAAGACGGTCTGGCAGTACCACGCCGGATACTTCTGCAACTTCTACGACGCGGACCGGCTGGCAAACGGAAACACCCTGGTCTCGAGCCAGCAGCATCAGGAGGTGATAGAAATCACCCCGCTCGGCGAGATCGCGTGGAGGTTCCGCAACTACACCCGACCCTATCCGATCAACGAGAAGCTCATGAACGGAGACTTCTCGGAGACCGACGAGAGCGGCGGGCCGGCCCACTGGGTAGTCGGCCGCCGGCTGAGCGAGGGAGGCGGCGAGCTGATCTGGGGAGAGACGCCGTCCCGGAAGCGCTGCCCCGGACTCTCGTACAACCGCTCCGGCGCGCTCACCCTCCAACAGACGATAGCCGCGGTGCCGGGATCCCGGCTGCGCCTGAGCACGCTGATGTCCACCGAAGACCTGGAGGGTCTGACCTTCATGCAGATCGCGTTTCTCGACGACATGAACGGGTTCGTCCGCGACGTCGTCGAGTCGCCCAAGAGCGCGCCGTTCGAGGGCACCATGCCGTGGTCCCAGGTCTCCTTCACGACCGACGTCCCCGACGGCGCCGTCGCCGCCGAGGTGCGCCTGTTCGTCATGGGAAAGGGACGCGTCTACGCCAACAATGTCTCAGTCGAGGTCGTCCAATGAAATACCTGATAACCGGCGGGGCCGGCTTCGTCGGCTCCCACCTGGCGGCAGCACTGCTCGACGCGGGCCACCACGTGGCCGTGATAGACGACCTGTCCACCGGCCAGATGGAGAACATCCTCCACCTGAAGGACAACCCCGGGTTCGAGTACGTCATAGACACCATCAGCAACGAGCCGGTGCTCGCCGAGATGATAGACCTGTGCGACCGGGTGTACCACCTGGCCGCCGCGGTCGGCGTGAAGCTCATCGTCGAGAGCCCGGTGCGGACCATCGAGACCAACATCCACGGGACGGAGCTGGTGCTGAAGCACGCGGACACGAAGAAGAAGAAGGTGCTGATCACGTCCACCTCCGAGGTATACGGCAAGAAGGAAGAGGTGCCGTACAGGGAAACGGACGACCTCCTCTTCGGACCGACCACCAAGTCGCGCTGGAGCTACGCATGCTCCAAGGCGATAGACGAGTTCCTCGCGCTGTCGTATCACCGGGAGAGACACCTTCCGGTGGTTATCGTGCGGCTCTTCAACACGGTCGGCCCGCGCCAGGTCGGGCATTACGGGATGGTGATTCCGCGATTCGTCAACCAGGCCCTCGACGGCGGGCCGATCACCGTCTACGGCGACGGGAAGCAGTCCAGGTGCTTCGCCTCCGTCAGTGACGTGGTGAAGGTGCTCCTCGCCCTGATGGACGACGAGAAGGCGGTCGGCGAGGTCTTCAACATAGGAAGCGACCAGGAGATAAGCATCGAGGACCTGGCCGGGCTGGTGCGGGACATGGTGGACCCGGAAGTGAAGATCACCCACGTTCCTTACGAGAAGGCCTACGAGGAGGGATTCGAGGACCTCAGGCGGCGTGTGCCCGACGTCTCCAAGATGCGCGCGCTCACCGGGTTCGCCCCCACCGCCACCATCCAACAGATACTGGAAAAGGTCATTGAGTACGAGAAGAGCAAGCGCACGTCGGGGTAAGAGCGCGGGTCTCTCCTTCAGCGCCTTCGCCGGCTCGCTGGAAAAGGGCATCGGCCCGCTCTACGCGTTCCTCGGCAAGGATACGTTTCTCAAGAGCTCCTGCGTACGCTACGTCTGCGAGACGGCCGGCGGAAAGGACGAACCGTGCGCTCCCGTCGAATTCGACGGCGAGCACTGCGATCCCAGGCTGGTGTTCGACGAGCTCCGAACCCTTCCGCTTCTCGACGACTGGCGCGTGGTATGCGTGGACAAGGCGAACGCGTTCCTCGAGGCGTGCCCGGAATCGGTGGAGACGCTGCCCCGGGCGGGGAAGAAATCGGTCCTGATCCTGACCGACGTGAAGCTGGACCGCAGGAAGAAGCTCGCCAAGGAGATCTACGCGAAAGGCGTGGTGGTCAACTGCGACGAAATGGGCGAATCGGATCTCGCAAAATGGCTTACGAGAAGAATCATGGAATCCGGAAAGAAGCCGGCCCCCGGCACCATCGGCAAGATGATAGAGAGGGTCGGTCCCGGCCCCGCTTCGCTCGACCAGGCTGTCGAACAGCTCATCACGTACACGGGCTCCCAGGTGCAGGTCACCCCGGCGGACGTCGTTGAGGCGCTCCCGACAGCCACGTCCGAGGAGGTCTGGACCCTCATCGACGGGCTTGCCGCGCGCGACCGGGCGAAGAGCCTTGCCGTGATAGACGATCTGGTCGCCCATGGAGAACCGGTCCAGAAGATCGTCGGGGCCTTCGCGTGGCACGTGAAGCGCCTGCTGACGGCCAAGTTCATGATTCGAAACGGCATGAGGGAAGCCGACGTGTTCCAGGAGCTGCGCGTCTACGGAGGCTTCGCGAACAGGTTCCGGTCACAGCTGTCGAACATCAGCATTGACGAGGTGAAGAAGACGCTGACGCTCCTCAAAGAAGCCGACTTCCAGCTCAAACGATCCGGCGCCTCCCGGGAGCGGCTGATACTCGAACGCACCGTCCTCGAAATGTGTGGTTAGGTGAGCATCCCTGCGATGCAGGCCGTCATAAACGCGGCCAGGCTTCCCGCGATGATGGACCTGATCCCGAGCGTCGCCAGCTCGTGACGCCGCACCGGGGCGATGGCACCCACTCCGGCTATCATGATACCCAGTGAACCGAGGTTCGCGAACCCGCACAGCGCGTAGGTCGCGATTCGTATCGAACGGGGGTCAAGCGCATTCGGATTCTCTGCCATCATTCTGACGAGGTCCTGGTATGCGATGAACTCGTTCATTATCACCTTCGTGCCGATGAGCGAACCGATCTCAGTGGCATCTTTCCAGGGGACGCCCATGACCAGCGCGATCGGTGCACATACCCAGCCCAGCAGTTCCTGCAGACTCGAAGGGAACCATGTCCACTCGAGATAGCGTGCAAGGTTGCCGCCGGCAAAAGCGAAGAGGCCGTTGACGAGTCTAACGGCGGCGAGAAAGACGATGAGCAGAGCGATGACGTTGAGCGCGATCTTCAGTCCCTGCACCGCACCGCGTGAAGCGGCGTCGATGGCGTTGGCGTCGTCTATATCCATTTCCACCCGGACATCCCCTGCAGTGGCGGCCTCCTGTGTCTCCGGTATCATGAGCTTCGCTATTGCGATCGCCGCCGGGGCCGACATCACGCTGGCCGCAAGCAGGTGACCGGCAGCGGCCTTGCCGAGCAGGAGCTCGCTGCCGAGCATAAAGTTGGCCGCGTAGACCACCAGCATGTTCCCGGCAATCGTGGCCATACCGGACACCATCAGGCAGAACAGCTCCGACCTGGTCATTCCTTCCACGTACGGCCTCACGAGGAGAGGTGCTTCGACCATCCCCACAAAAACGTTCGCCGCCGCCGACAGGGACTCCGCTCCGCTGGTTCCCATGAGTTTCGACATGACGTACGCCATGATCTTGACCATGGTCTGAAGCACGCCGAAGTAGTAGAGAACGGCGGAGATCGCTGAGACGAATATAATGGCAGGGAAGAGCTGAAAGGCCATGAAGACCGCATGGCCGGGCGCCCTGTTGAAATACGTTCCGGCCGCAGCCTCATCTCCGAGCACGCCGAAGACAAAAGACGTTCCCGCGGCGGTACAGTTGAGAATACCTCTTACCCCATTGTTTATCACCGAGAAGAACGGCTCCCCGACGGGCGTCCTGAGAATCAATACGCCGAAGATGAGCTGGAGCCCTATCCCCCACGCAACCGTTTTCCATTTCACCGAATGACGGTCGCTCGACATCGCGTAGGCGATTCCCACCATCGCGACCAGCCCGCCCAGACTCACCCCGCGCCATACGAATTCCATGGCGGTATGTTATCCAACGGGATCGGGTCATGCAATGACGCATGTGGTATCATGGATGCATGCAAGGCCTCATCCGTAGAGTCGGCGAAGCGCTGGAGACAGCCTGCGGCGTCGACGGGGACCGGGGAATCCTCGTCGCGGTGTCAGGCGGGCCCGACTCGGTGTTTCTTCTTCACGTTCTATCCGCCCTGTCAAAGCGAGGGAAGCGCACCGGGGAGCTGTACGCGGCCAATCTGGATCACGGTATCCGGGGAGAGGAGTCCCGTCTCGACTCCTCCTTCGTAGTCAAGCTGTGCAGCGACTGGGACATCCCTCTCGCGACCGAAAGCGTGGACACCCGGGAAGGGAAGCTGCCCGGAGAATCGCTGGAACAGGCGGCCAGAAGAATGCGGTACGACTTCCTGGAGAGCACGGCGTGCATGTTCGAGGTGGACCGGGTGGCCACCGGTCACACGGCCGACGACCAGGCGGAGACACTGCTTCTCCGCATCGAAAGAGGAACGGGAATCGAAGGGGCAAGGGGCGTGATGGCATCCAGGCCGATTTCCCGCGACTCGGACGTCTCTCTGATCCGGCCGATCCTGGGGATCGAACGCAGGGAGATCATGGGCTACCTGAGAACGCACCGGATCCTGTGGAGAACGGACAGCACCAACGAGGAGATCCGGTACGCCCGAAACAGGATACGGCTCTGGCTCTCCGAACTGCCGGATGACGCGTACGCCCGGCTCCGCGCCGCTCTGTGCTCCCTTGCCGGATACGCTTCGAGGGACTGGCCGCGTCTTCAGGAAAAGGCGGTCGGCATTCTCCAGGATGCGGCTTCCGAAACCGAGGACGGCATCGAGGTGAGCGTCCCGAGTCTGAACATCGAACCGAAAGAACTCTCACCGTACGTGGTGCGGGAGATGATGCGAATGGCGGCGGGGGGTCTTCGCCGCATCACGTCGGTGCACGTTCAGGAGGTGGAGAAGCTCCTTTCCGGCCCTTCGGTGGGAAGGGTGGAACTGCCCGGCGGTGCCTCTGTGGTGAGGGAATACGACACGCTCAGGATAGGCCGGATCGTCCGGGAACCCTCCACGGATATGAAGCTGGACCTGCCGATCCCCGGCGAGGTCTCCCTCCCGAACGGCTCCGTCATCAGTGCCAGTATCGTGGACGGCGACCCGGGAAAAGAGATGGAGAAGTCAGGGAACAACGTCTTTGTTGAGTACGCAGACGCGGAGGAGATCGGGAAGAGCGTTACGATTCGCTTCAGGGAACCCGGAGACAAGTTCCGCCCGCTGGGCGGGCCCGGCGAGAAGTGTCTGAAGGCGTTCTTCATCGACTCCAAGGTACCCCGCTCGGAGCGTGACCGGGTGCCTCTCGTCGTATCCGGGGACCGGATCGTCTGGGTCGCCGGCCACCGGCTGGACGAGCGATTCAAGCTCCGGCCGGAATCATCGAGGGCGATACGCTTGGAGTGGAGGCGCAGGCAAGACAGTGCGGGGTATTGCTGAGCGGGTTCGAGATTCGGCCGACGGCCCGAACGGACCATTCTACATGTCGGTCGAATCTCGTCCTCGGAGGCGAGCCCGTTCCTTGTACGAGCCGAGAATGAGCGAAGGAATGCCCCGCACCGTCCTTCCTACAGGTCGACGCGGCGGATGTTCGCGCCGACGGATGAGAGTTTTTCTTCGATTCGCTCGTAGCCCCGGTCCAGGTGGTATATCCTCCCCAGCGTGGTCGTGTCCTCCGCCACCAGGCCCGCGATGATGAGCGCGGCGCTCGCTCTCAGGTCGGACGCCATCACCGGCGCGCCCATCAGCTTTTCGACGCCGTTGATGATCGCGGTCGGCCCGTCCCGGCTTATGTCGGCGCCCATGCGGTTGAGCTCGCCCACGTGCATGAACCGTTCCGTAAAGACCGTTTCCGTAACGGTGCTGGTTCCCTCCGCGGTGGCCAGGAGCGCCATCACCTGGGCCTGCATGTCCGTCGGGAATCCGGGATACGGAAGGGTCACCGCGTCGGCTGCCTTCAGCCGTCCGGACACCGATGCGCGGCAGCCATTGCGCGTCGCCTCCACCTCGACCCCGGCGGAACGGAGCACGTCCACCAGCGCGGGCAGATGCTCCCACGTCGCCCCTTCGATCTCCAGCTCCCCGCCCGTCGCCGCGGCGGCGCACATCATCGTTCCGGCCTCTATCCGGTCGCCGATGATCCGGTAGTTCGTTCCCTCCAACCGGTCGACGCCGGTAATCACCAGCCGGTGCCCGCCCACTCCCTCTATCCGGGCCCCCATCGCGTTCAGGAACCCGGCCAGGTCCACCACCTCCGGCTCCATGGCGGCATTCTCTATAGTGGTCACGCCTTCGGCGAGTACCGCGGCCATCATCACGTTGCCGGTCGCCAGCACGCTCGATCCCGCCGGCCCGCCCAGAAATATCTCGGTGCCTTTCAGCCGACCGGCCTTCGCCTCCACGTATCCGTGGCTGATCTCGATCTCGGCTCCCAGCGCGCGCAGTCCCTTCAGGTGGATATCGATCGGACGCGGACCGATGACGCATCCCCCCGGCAGAGACACCTTCGCGTTGCCCGTCTTGGCGATAAGCGGCCCGAGCACGCAGACTGACGCGCGCATCGTCTTCACCAGATCGTAGGGCGCGGTCGCCTCCCCTTCCATCTTCGGGTCGATCGTCACCGTTCCGTTTTCGTGCGTCACCCCGGCACCCAGCGTCTCCAGTATCCTGCACATGGTGGTCACGTCGTTGAGCTTCGGCACGTTCTCGATCGTGCTGGGTCCGTCTCCCAGAATGGCGGCCGCCATGATCGGAAGCGCGGCGTTCTTCGCCCCGCTCACCCGCACCTTCCCCGACAGTCTCTGGCCGCCCTTGATGATCATCGCTTCCATGTCACGCTCTCCCCACAACCACCCGGTCTATGCCGGCAAGGTCCTTCACCGTCTCTTCGACTCTTATCCCATCGTCCTCCAGGATGCGGGACACCCTGCTCGCCTGGTCGTACCCCACCTCCAGCACGACCGCCCCGCCGCGGCGTACGCACCGGTGAATCGAATGCGCCAGGCGCCGGTAGAAATCGAGGCCGTCCGGCCCGCCGCTCAGCGCCACTCTCGGCTCGTGCTCTCTCACGTCCCGGGGAAGCGTCTCTATGACCCGATCGGCGATGTACGGAGGGTTCGACACCAGAACGTCCGCCTTGAACGAAGCACCCAGCGCGCTGACGGAGTCGGCGCATATCAGGTCGATCCTGTCGAGCACCCCGTGGGCCCGGGCGTTTCCCTTCGCGACCGCCAGCGCCCCCCCGCTTATGTCCACCGCCACCGCGCGCGCCTCCGGGTTGCGCGCCAGAAGCGCCACCGCGATGCACCCGCTCCCCGTCCCCACGTCCAGATAGGTGATGATGCGATCGCCGGAGCAGTCTCGAGCGGGTTCAGGGTTCGACCGGCTGTCCGCCGAAAGGCGGACCTTTCCTTGGCCGGTTGAACCCTGCCTCGGAGGCGCCCAATTCCGAAACGGGCGC
>Ga0315555_1001597_pt1 | contig 16259 bp, 20 predicted proteins | sample SalMarSW160380MG_FD_202113 | JGI IMG/M metagenome (GOLD analysis project Ga0315555, IMG submission 202113) | Salt marsh sediment microbial communities from the Plum Island Ecosystem LTER, Massachusetts, United States - Salt Marsh Sediment SW1603-80 ... | reverse complement strand
TTCGTGAACTTCGAAGCCTGCTTTCCGCGCCATTTCAGTCATGCCTTTTACTGCGCCGCCTCCCCAGCCGTAAGAGCCGAAGAAGCTCCACAGTTTGCCTTTAGGCTTCAAGCCCGTTGCGTAGGTGAGGAAAGAGCCCAGCGTGGGAAACATGCCGTTGTTGAGTGTTGGCGAGCCCACAACTACGGCTTTGGCGTCTAGGATTTCGGTCATGGCTTCTGTGCGGTTTGCAGCGCGGAGCTTCAGAAGTTTCACGTCTACGGCTTGGCTGGCTACGCCTTCGGCTATTGCACGTGCCATCTTGTCGGTGCTGCCCCACATGGTATCATAAACGATGACTACCTTGTTCTCAGATTTGCCCGCGCTCCAGTCTAAGTAAGCGTTGATTATCTTAGATGGGTTTGAACGCCAGATTATGCCGTGGCTCGGCGCGATCATCGCGATTGGAATGCCCATTTGCACTACTTCTTGAATCTTGCGTGTTATGAGCGGCGCGAAAGGCATCAATATGTTAGCATAATACGTTTTGGCTTCTTCCATCAGAACGTGCTCGTCAACCTCATCGTCAAACCGTTCAGAGGTGGCAAGGTGCTGGCCGAAAGCGTCGTTGGGCATGAGGATTTTGGCTTCCACAACGTAAGTGAACATGCTGTCGGGCCAATGCAGCATGGGCGCTTCAACGAACCGTAATGTCCGTTTTCCGAGTTTCAACTCGTCGCCTGTTTTCACGGTTTGGATGTTGAAGTCTGCGCCGTAGTGTTCGATTATGGCGTCTTTTCCTCTTTGGGAGGCGATTATGGTCGCGTTTTTCGCGTGCTTAGTGATTATGGGCAGACTGCTTGAGTGGTCCATTTCCACGTGGTTGATTATTATGTAGTCTATTTTCTCGGGGTCTACGATTTCACAGATGTTCCGGAGAAGCTCGTTGGAAAACGTGTGTTTCACGGTGTCTATGAGCGCTGTTTTCTCGTCTGAGATCAGATAAGCGTTGTAGGTGGTTCCTCTTCTGGTGAGGTAGCCGTGGAAGTCGCGTAGGTTCCAGTCGACGACTCCAACCCAATGGATGTTCTCCGTCAGCTTGGTTTGCACCATCCTTTTAACGCATCCTATTCTTTTAAGGCAATTAAGTTGTAGGTTGTCTTGACGCCGGCCTTTTCAAAGAGCTTGCCTACAGGACAATTTTCCATTGTTAATTCGAAAATTCTTTGAATTCTATCTTCTGGCACATCGGCTTTTGCTAGAATGTCGAAACTAGCCTCAGTTATTGTGCCTGCCTCGTCTGATTTTACAGCATCCATTTTTACTTGTAAGTCTTTCAATGGAACTCTCATTTTCTTAGCCATTAAAGCGAAGATTGTAGCTATGCAGCCTGCATAGCTCATTACGCCGAGTTCGAGGGCTGTTGGTCCCTTATCGGTTCCAAGTTCTGGTGGCAGGTCGAGACATACGCTGTGCGCTCTGCCATTGTCCACTGCTATTCTTAAGTCCTCAACTAGCTTTGCGGTAGAATGAAGTTTTTGTGTCAAATACTCACCCTCCAAGAAAGGTGGTTTTTGCTCAATTTTTCTTCCATATTTAAAAACTCCTATTTCTAACAAAAGACAATAATCCTCTGTTAAGACCCGTTTATATGAGTTTCTTCGCCGTCACAGGAGATAAGCATATCATAACTGAAGTATGCACAAAAGATCGAAAAGAACTCGCAAGGATAATATGTGAGAAAACGAGTTATTGAATGAGCAGGCGAGATTTGTCGAGTCGACATACTGAAAGACCAAACTTTGTTGGAGGGCAAGAAGGAATGAGTTTGATACCTGACGATCGAAAAGAATTGCTCGCAAACGAGCTTAAAGAGAAAATGGAAAACCCAGTGAAAATCGTGATGTTCACTCAAGAAATCGAGTGCAGGTTCTGCTCTGACACGAGGCAACTGGTCCAAGAGCTGGCAACTTTGAACGATAAGATTACGGTTGAAGTTTACGATTTTGTAGCTGACGCCCAGAAAGCCAAGGAATACGGAATCGACAAGATTCCTGCACTGGCAATTATCGGCAAAAAGGATTACGGCGTGAGGATTTACGGGATACCTTATGGGTATGAGCTACAAACCTTGATAGAAGCCGTCATAAACGTCTCAAGGGGCAAAACAGACCTTTCGGACAAGACAAAGACGATTCTTGCCGAGGTCAAGGCACCTGTGCACATTCAAGTCTTCGTCAGTTTAACTTGCCCTCACTGTCCCGTGGCTGCGGTGGTTGCGCACAAGTTGGCAGTTGAAAGCGACATGGTCCGAGCGGACGTCATAGACGGCAGCGAGTTTCCGCAACTGGCTCAGAAGTACGCGGTCATCGGCGTCCCGAAGATAGTTATTAACGAGAAAGTGGAGGTTGTGGGCGCGTTCAACGAGGATTTGTTTGCGGAGCACGTGCTTCTCGGCGCGTTTTAGGATGAGTAGGCATGAGCCAAACAAGCAATAAAGAAAACGTGTCGTTAGTCTTCATCTACAGCAAAGACTTCATGGAACGCGTAATACGGAACCTCATTAATGACCCGTGTTTCTGCCAGTCTTGCGGGCTTTACTGCGAATCCTGCAAGTACAACATTTACAGTTTCGTGCGCAACGTTCGGGCAGCCATACAGTTGCCGAACCCAGCTGACTTGCCAGCGTTCATTGACAATCCAGAAGAGTACATGCCGAAGAAAATTCCTAAAGTCGACATCTGCTTAGCATCTGGATTACATAAAGACTTGTTGTTGGAGTTGCCTCAGCAAATAAAGAAAACTGGAATTAAAGCGTTAATCGTTCCCATAGAGGATTGGAACGAGGTTCCCTCAGGCATAAGAAAACAGGTAGAAGAAAAATGCAAAGAACTCGGGCTTGAATGCGCATTCCCGAAGCCTTTCTGCACGCTTGAACCTGAAAAGGATAAGCCTACAATTGCAAGGTTCATAGCTGAGACAAAAGTGGGACGCCCCATACTGGAGATTTCAACCACAAAAATCGGCAAAGACGAAGTAATCGAATACGCGGCTGTTAGGCGAAGCGCCCCGTGCGGCTCCACATGGTACATAGCCAGAAAACTCGCAGGCGTTTCCACCAAAAAAGACGCCTTGTACGACGCAATCGCTAAGGCGCATCACAGTTACCCGTGCACCGCAACAATGAGCACAGACCCAGAAACGAAAGAACCCATCTTGCACATCGGCGGCTTCACTATACGCGAAGAAGTTGAAAAAGCCTTAGAAAAGGATAGAGCCCGAAAATTAAAGGAGAAAAATGCTGCTTAAGTGCTGAGCGTAGCACTTAGCATTCGCTGCAACAGCAGCCGTGACCTGAATGCCCAGACGAGACGCCAATGTACTTTTCTGGATTCGCTTCAAACGTCTTCTGGCATCCTGGCGCGCAGAAGTAATAGGTTTTTCCCTTGTATGTAGCCGTGTACTTTGCTGTTTTTTCGTCTACATCCATTCCACAGACGAGGTCTCTAGCCATCATTTCACCTCCTTTTGGTAGTCTGGTCGTATGCTCATTCGCCTGAGAAGGTTTGCGTTTGTAACCACAGTTACCGAACTAATAGCCATAGCCGCCTCGGCGATCACCGGATGGGCGAGACCCAACATCGCGAACGGAATCATGACCATGTTGTAGAAGAAGGCCCAGAACAAGTTTTGCTTTATCTTGCGAAAAGTTGCTCGAGACAACTTCACGGCTTTAACTACATCTGACAAGTTACCTCTCACGAGTACAACGTCGCCGGCTTCGATAGCTATGTCAGTTCCAGTGCCTATCGCGATACCTACGTTGGCTTGGGTAAGTGCGGGTGCATCGTTTATTCCGTCGCCGACCATAGCGACGAGCCCAACTTCTTCTTGAAGCCTTCGGATCTCAGCTACTTTTTTGTCTGGGAGCACTTCAGACAAAACCTTGGATATACCGACCTTACGTGCAATAGCTTCTGCGGTTCGTCTGTTATCTCCTGTAAGCATTGTAGTCTGGAGCCCCAGCTTTTCCAGTTCCGCAATAGCCGCTACTGAATCTTCTTTGAGAGTGTCGGCTTCTGCAATTATGCCTATGCACTTGTTGTTTTTGGCGATGAGCATCGCGGTTTTCGCTTCTTCCTCCAGCCTGTTAAGCGCTGGCTCCAAGTTGCTGTAGTCGATTTTTGCTTCGTCCACGAGTTTCCTGTTGCCGACTAGTACAGTGCTTTGTCCTTTGATATCCGCTTTTATTCCTCTGCCCGTTACCGCCTCGAACCGCTTTAGCTTATACAGTTCAAGCCCTTCCTCTTCTGCTTTCCTGATTATTGCTTCGGCGAGTGGGTGTTCGGATCCTTTCTCGACGCTGGCGGCTAAACTCAAAACTTCCTTTTCGCTGAATCCTTCCGCTGCGATCGTGTCCGTCACTTCAGGTTGCCCCTTGGTGATTGTGCCCGTTTTGTCGAAAACTATCACTTTGACGTCTTTGAGCGTTTGTATTGCTTCTCCGTGTCTGATCAGGACTCCGTTTTCAGCGCCCATGCCGCTTCCAACCATCAGAACCGTGGGTGTTGCCAGTCCAAGAGCGCAGGGACATGCGATAACAAGTGTTGCGACCGTCGCGAAGATAGCTAGGGAGACTACGCCCAGTGTTGGGTCAACCCAAGGAAGAAACTGGCTTGCCCAGACGCCGATGCTGCCTATGACTGATGGAAACGCAAGCCACAGAACAAGCGTTAACAGTGCTAAGGTCAGAACGGTTGGGACGAAGTAGCTTGTTACACGGTCTGCGAATTCCTGTATGGGCACTTTCGACCCTTGGGCTTCCTCCACCATTTTTATGACCTGCGAAAGGAAGGTGTCTTCTCCGACCTTAGTCGCCTGGACTTTGAGGAGACCGCGCTGGTTTATTGTGGCGCCGATAACTTCGTCTCCATGTTTTTTCTGCACGGGCATGGACTCGCCTGTAGCCATTGACTCGTCAACCCCGCTTTCGCCTTCTACTACCACGCCGTCTGTGGGGATTTTTTCGCCGGGGCGCACTATCATCAGGTCGCCCTCTTCTACTTCGTCGATGGAAACCTCGACTTCTTTGCCGTCTCTGAGGATTCTCGCGGTTTTTGCCTCAAGCTCCAGAAGTCGCCTTATGGCTTGTGATGCTCGCCCCTTAGCCTTGGCTTCGATATATCTTCCTGTGAGGTGGAAAGACATTATCATCGCGCCTACTCCAGCGTAGTTAGCCAGAGGAGCAAAGAAAGAGGGTGGTCCAGTTAGGAAAGACGCCAGCGTACCCAGCATGATTAGCACGTCCATGTTCGCATGGCGGTGCCAGATGGCTTTGGCGGCTGACTTGTAAGTTGTCCATCCTGGAATAAAGAGAACAGGCGCCGCGAGCACGATCATGCCCAAGTTGAAAACTGTGGAGTTGGGCCAGGCGACCCCGAAAAGCATGTCGGGAAGCATCCAACTCACGATGGGTATGGTAAGGGCCCATGCAATGAGGGCTTTTTTCTTGGCGGCTGCTAAGGTTTGCTGCTCTTTAATTGCTTCTTCCTCAAACCTTGCTTTTTTGTCTTCTCTTCCGAGAACTTGATAGCCTGTGTCCTCTATGGCCTTTTTGATTTTAGCGTAGCCTGTTTTTGCCGGGTAGAAGCTTACGGTCGCTTTTTCGGTCGCCAGATTAACGTTTGCATCTTTAACGCCCTCTGTCTTCCTTAGTGTTTTGGCGATGATTTGGGCGCAGGAGGCACAGGTCATTCCTCCAATCCGCAGCGTAGCCGTCTCGAGCTCTTCAGGTACGTCGTAACCCGTGTTTCTGATGATCTCTTTCAGCTTTTGCTCAGTTGTGTATTCGTTATCGTACTCGACGTAGGCGGTTTCTGTTGTTAGGTTTACCCGTGCTTTTTTTACTCCTTCCGCTTTCGAGAGCGCTTTTTGTATTGTTTGTGCACAAGCGGCGCAGTGCATTCCGCTTATTTTGATCTGGGTTTTCTGTTGAGTCATCTAACCTTCCCTCGGTGCGGCTTCTATGCCCACACGCAGGGTTTATTGGCATAACAAGTTCTCTGCGTCTAGTCTGTGTTGTGCGTCTGATATAAATGTAAAAAAGGAAACGTGAATATCTTTCCCGAAAAATCGCAGAGCAGACAGGCAAGCCTACTCTAACCGCTTGATAATGTGACACCCAAACTTCGTCTTCACAACACCCGAAACTTCGCCCTTCTTAAGCGCAAAAGCAGCATTCTCAAACTCCTTAACCATCTTACCCCGCGTGAACGTTCCAAGGTCTCCGCCACGCTTTCCAGAAGGACAACGCGAAACCGCTTTAGCGATAGCCGCGAATTTTTCGCCCTTCTTCAAACGCTCCAACACGGCTTTAGCTTCGCTCTCAGACTTAACAAGAATGTGGGCGCAGTGCACTTTGTCTGGCATGAACTTAGCTAATGCCCTATTTCCGCTTATAACTTTTCTTTAAGCCTCACAAACGTTTGCAATATTCTTTTAAAGACGCTTAGCCCTAGGCTGTTCTATGCATGAATGGGCTTTAGCTGAAGCAGTAATCACAGCCGTACAGCAAATCGCTGAAAAAGAAAAGCTAAAAGAAGTTAAAGAAGTGACGATTAAGGTTGGCGAACTGCAGCAAGTAGAACGGGACATACTCCAATTTGCACTTTCTCAGCTCAAAACAGCCAGCTTCAAAAACGCAAAGTTCCGAATAACAACGGCGAAGACAACGCTCAAATGCCGAGCCTGCGAGCACACGTGGCTTTTCAGAAAAAATAAACTGGACGAAAACACCGCAGAGGCTATACACTTCGTTCCTGAAGTAGCGCACGCGTACATTAAATGCCCAAAGTGCGGCAGCCCAGACTTCGAAATCACCGAAGGACGTGGAGTCTGGCTTGAAAACATAAAAGGAGCGCGATAAACCAAGTGGACCCGCGAACAACCGTGATAAACGAAAGGCTAAGGCGAATAGGCAGAATTATAGCCGTTTCAAGCGGAAAAGGCGGCGTGGGCAAAAGCCTCGTGGCAACCACGCTTGCCTTGACACTGGCTCGCAGAGGCCACAAAGTCGGCCTTTTCGACTTGGACTTCACAAGCCCCTCAACCCACATAATCCTAAGCGCCAAGAATGCCCAGCCGAAAGAGGACAAGGGCATAGTTCCGCCCCTCGTTAAAGGCTTAGCTTACATGACTCTTGTTTACTATTCTGGCGATCAAGCGACACCTCTGCGAGGAGCGGATGTTTCAAACGCTTTGATCGAATTGCTTTCGGTTACGCAGTGGGGTGAACTGGATTTTCTTGTCGTTGACATGCCGCCAGGCATAAGTGATGCAGTGCTTGACTTAGTGAGGCTTGTGAGAAACATTGAATTCTTAATAGTGACAACGCCTTCGCTTTTGGCTTTTGAAACGGTGAAGAAACAGGTAACCTTATTGCGTGATTTGAAAGTTCCAATTATTGGCGTTGTGGAAAACATGAAAATGAACAGGGCAAAAAACATCGAGCAGGAGACGAAAAAACTAGGCTTGAAATTTCTTGCAGAAATTCCATTTGATCCTAAGGTGGAAGAGGCTATTGGAGATGAGAAAAAACTTCTCGATACGACGCTTGCCCAAAAAATCAAGGAGATAGCTACGGACAACGCCATATAATGAATGGGTTTCTATCGCTTAGAAGAAGCAGAACGCGTACGATTTATTTTTGATGAATTTTTCCGTTTTGACGTGGTTCGTGTTTTTGGCGTAGTTCGCGCGGTTTGAAATCGGTGTTCTCTCATTAGATTCTCTGCGCTATTGGCCTTGCAGAGTTCTTGCATGTACCAGCGTCTGCCGCGGTAATAATGTAGTCCCGTCCCTATGCCACCAAAGATGAGGAAAAGACCAACTATTAGGAATGCTAGTTGCAGAAACAGTCCCTGAGTGAAATCTGTCATGTATGGGATGAACAGGAACCAGCTGGGTTCTCTTCCCAAGCTCAGCGATGAGAGAATGCCGCCTACGAAGAACACCGAGCCAGCCAGAAACATCATGTAGGCTATTATCTCGTTATGTCGCGATTCTTCAGCTTTTTCATGTAAATAATCTTGAATCGACATCTGACTTCGAATAATGAAATTAATGAACCTTATAAGTAAATTTTATTACTCTAAAATAAAAATTGCAACAAAAGATTACAAGTAACCAAAAGGAGAACGAAAAGTGGCACGCGCTAAAGCGGTATTAACGGACTATATTGGCACGCTGGTAAACTCCCGCAGCTACAGCATAGACGCTTCACGGAAAAAATTGCATAAGGCACTAACGGAAGCAGGCTTCGAAACAGGCATTGCTGAGTTTCTGGAAGCCTACACAGAAGCCCATGAGAAATACCGCGTGGTGCGCTACGAGCAGTTGAGGGAAGTAACGAACGCTGTTTGGGTGTGTGAGACGCTGAACAAGCTTGGGTACAACGCGAGCGCGGATGACTCACGAATTAAAACTGCCCTGAACGTTTTCTTCCAAGACTACGTGGATTCCCTCGAACTCAGACCTTACGCTAAGAAATTAACCAAAAGGATGAAGGAAAACTGCAAGCTCGGTTTAGTCTCCAACTTCACTTATGCTCCAGTGATTTACGCGAGCCTCAGAAAATTGGGCATTAACCATTTTTTCGACGCCGTTTTGGTTTCGGACGAAAATGGATGGCGAAAACCTCACAAACGAATTTTCCTAGAGGCTTTACGGAAGTTACAGGTTACTGCCGACGAAGCGGTTTTCATAGGAGACAGCCCCTTAGAAGACATTAAGGGCGCCAAAGAAGTAGGAATGAAAACAGTTTTTGTCCCTTCCCAATTTTTTTCTTTGAAAGACCTCCAGCATAGTCGCAAAAAGCCAGACTTCGTTGCTGGAGATCTCAAACAAATTTACAGGAACTTCTTGGCAATCATAAGCGGTGATTGAAGCAAAAACAGAGGGTTTCTGCCGAATTGACCTATATTTAGCGCTTTGTGTCTGAGACGCCTACCCCTTCCCTTAATATATAGATTGAATGCCCGGTTCATCATACAGCCTTCATGGTCTGAAGGGCTTTTTGACGGGTGAGGTAAAGTGTTTATCAGGTTGAATGTGTATATGACGGTTAAGAAGGCGTTTAGATGAAAGCGCAAACTGATTGGTTAGAAATTCTTGTTCACTGCAAAGATAACGTGAAAGCGCAAATTCGCCCACACCTTAAAACTTTAAGTGAGCCACAGCCTGACTTGGGCAAGGGCGCTGGCGGCGACCCTATGAAGCCAGTTGATCTGGCTGCGGAAAAAGCCATCGTTGAGATTCTGCGGCAACATGGCGTTTCATTTACGCTCATAAGTGAAGAGTCTGGCGTGAAAAAGTTCGGCGAAAAGCCAAAACAGTGCTACGTGACTGTTGACCCGATAGACGGTACAACTAATCTGGTCCGCGGTCTTCCCTTCTACGCTTCTTCAATAGCCATATCCACCATGCCAGCTCTTTCCACAGTCTTCGCGGCTTTAGTAACAGACCTCTTTCATGATACCACGTACACCGCACTAGAAGGTAAAGGTGCCTATCGCGACGGTAAGAAAATAACGCCTTCGGCACTTACGTCGCTTGAAGAGGCAGTGATAGGTTTAGACCTGAACAGCTACAAGGTAAAGGAAATCGCGCCCCAACTAACGAACCTAATTCAAAAGACAAAGCACATACGCCATTTTGGCGCCAACGCGCTTGAACTGTGCTACGTAGCCGACGGCTTAACGGACGTTTTTGTGGATATCCGCGGAAAACTTCGAGTAACCGACATTGCCGCTGGTTTCCTAATCGTCAAAGAGGCGGGTGGAACAATAACCGCGCCCGAAGGTCACGCACTGGACGTTAAGTTGGACCCGAAACAGAAAATAAAGTTCATAGCCTCGGGAAACAGGCAAATGCACAAAACCATTCTCAGCTTGGTAAAACCGAAATGTTAACGCTACTGCTACCGCACCCCGCAGCTCTAATAAAAACGGGAAAAACAAAAACTCTCGTCATCGCCGACCCGCACTTAGGCTGGGAGATGGCGCTCCGAGATAAAGGCATACATGTTCCAAGCCAGACACCGAAGCTTCTGCAAAAACTGACCGCGCTACTTTCCAAGCACAAGCCTGACATGCTCCTGATTCTGGGCGACGTCAAATACACGGTTACCAAAACAGCGTCTGGAGAGTGGCATGACATACCAGACTTCTTCACCCAACTCAAAGAGTACGTAAACGACGTAGCCATAGTGCGCGGCAACCACGACGCAAACCTTGAACCCTTACTGCCGGAAAACATAAAACTTCTCCCGGCATCAGGCACCGTCATCGGCGACATCGGCCTTTTTCACGGTCACAAATGGCCTTCGCCCACGCTTTTGAAGTGTAAAACGCTGATCATGGGGCATCTTCACCCAGTCGTAGTCTTTCGCGACCTAGTTGGCTTCAAGATAACGAGGCAAGTGTGGGTGAAAGCCAAATGCAACACTACTCAGCTATCCAAAACGTTGCTACAGAAACAACGAATGAAAATTGAAGGGACGCCAGAGGAGACTGTGAAAAAGCACTACGATTTCAAGCCACGCACAGTTCAAATTTTCATTATGCCGTCATTCAACGATTTCCTAGGAGGCAGACCCATAAACGAAACAAAACCGCGAAAAGAAGGGCAAACCCCAACAATGATTGGGCCTGTTCTGCGCTCAGAAGCAGTTGACTTAGACAACGCGGAGATTTACCTTCTAGACGGCACATACTTGGGGACCCTGAATCAGCTGAGAAGACTGTAGGCAACTCGACAAATACAGTTATGACAGTTTAAAGAATTGGCAGGAAAGTGCGAGGAAGCATGCAGTGTTCTAGAATAGAGTTCGAGTTTTAGTACTGAACAAAGGGTTCTACCTGTGTTTCAGTCTTTATATAAGGGGGCTATAGTCTTTTCCGAGCACTAGAGCACACACTAGCCGCAACAACCAACCTAACAACATCAGCTTTAGAAAAATTCAGCATAAACCTTATAGAAAACGGATAACTCAAAGTTACTGAGGTGAAAAGTGAATGTCATCAGACGATGAAGATTACCCAGAATGGTTCAAAAGACGACGTAAACCTCTCTCTAGCGACCCGTTTTTCGGCGACATCGACCGCATCTTCCGCGAAATGGAAAAACACATGGAAGAAGAATTCAGAGAATTCACCGACAAAGTCCCCAAAGACTACGTCAAAGAACGCAAACTCCCAGACGGAAGCACAGTCAAAGAATTCGGACCCTTCGTATACGGCTACAGCATGAAAATAGGCCCTGACGGCAAGCCTGAAATCCGCGAGTTCGGCAACATCAAAAAGAGCCTCAAAGGCCCCCAAGTGAAAGAAGAACGCGAACCACTAGTGGACATAGTTGAAACAAACAGCGAAGTTCGCGTAGTAGCAGAACTGCCTGGCGTAGAAAAAAGCGACATAAAACTCCACGGCACAGAAGACTCACTGACGATATCCGTTGACACACCACACTCCAAATACTACAAAGAAGTTGCTTTACCAACAAAAGTAAAAGTGAAAGAGGCGAAGTCATCCTACAAAAACGGCGTCTTGGAAGTTGTGATTCCCAAAGCTGAAGCCCCAAAGAAACCTGAAGGCGAACCAATCGACATAGGCTAGCCGCCTCAATTTGCCATTCCCATAATCTTTTCCTGAAAAGCTCGTGCCCGCATGAACGACACCTCGGAAATCGACGCGCTAAACGCCATCTGCCGAGAAGCAAAAGCAGAGGACAAGCTGTCGGGCAAAAACCTCACGGAACTGTACGAGCTTTTCGGTCAACGATTCACAAAAGCCCTCGGCGCCCTGAAAGAAAACCGAGTAAAAAAATACGTTTTCAAGTCAAGCGGCAGAACTGTTTGGATAGTCATTGGAAGAGAAAGAGATTACCTCATAATGCCTGAGGCTGAATTCTGCATGTGTAACGACTTCTACTTTCGTGTCTTAGACAGAAAAATCCATCTGTGCTATCACTTAATCGCTCAGAAAATCGCGCGCAACCTAGGATGGTACGAAACCATAGAAGAAAACGACAAACTCTACGAATCATTAATGGGCGAGTGGAAAAAAGCTACTGCTTAAATATTAAAACATTACAAGGATAAGCAAGAAAAGGAGAATCCCGATGGATTTAAGCGCGTACTTCCTGACGTTAGAATACATTCTCATGGCATCGACGTTTGTTGCTCTATTGCTGATATTCTTATACTCGTATTATGGGAAGGAAGAAGAGCAAACAAGCGAGAAAAGCTAACCTCCAGACCTTCGCATCCTTCTGTTCATAACTAAAAACACCACGACGCTTAGAACAGCTATGATTATGCTGAACAAAACTATCCATGTGACATCTGGACCCGCACCAATTACTATCGGAAACGGACCAATGAAAATAACCGCGCCAACATTAGCTGAGCCACTGCCGTAGAGTACGGCAGCAATCAAAATGATTATTATGCCAACGAAAACTAGGACAAATCCCAAAATCAAAAACAAAAAAAGCCTGCTAGATACAGTGATTCCTTCTTCAGCAGTTTCTTGAGATTTTTCGTCAGCAATCCTCATCGTGCCCACCCTTACCTCAACAATAGATAAGATAGAATCGTGACAACTACAAGCAGCACCGTGAGCGCTAAAGAAAGCAACACGATGGTTTTAAGCGATTTCTTGTCTGTTCCAAAAATTATCGGAATAGGACCGATTATTATTGCGCCTCCGCCCTTGACTTTTCCTTTTTTGGCACCTGAAATGGAGAGCAAAATAACAGCAACTACGATAATCAGCACTCCAACGAAAACCAGCACTATGCCAAGCGCATAAAGAGCCGCAGAGTCTATCACTTTCTTTCTCCCAGCGTCACCCTAAAAGTGGAATAATCATTTTAATAAACTTAGTCAAACCTATATCCTCTGCAAATTAGCGCAAAAAATTTAAAACAAACTGAATCCTTTATCCGTGCTGGCAACAAAAACATGACCAGCGAAGAGATAATTCAACAGATTCTGTCGAAATATCCAGATGTCAGCCGAGACCAAATTCTTGAAAACTTAAAGATTGAGAAAGGCAAGACGGGTGGCTTAATAGCAGACGAGACATTGTTGCGGTTGATAGCCGCTAAATACGGGGTTGAAATTTCCCACAACAGAGTTTATGACCGCAAATTATCCTTAACCCACTTGGTTCCGGGCCTAAACGATGTCACCGTGTCAGGGCGTGTTGTAGCGGTTTATCCCCCAAGAACCTTCGAAGGAGAAAGATCGGGAAAATTTGCAAGCTTAATGATCGCCGACAAAGACAGTATCCTCCGTGTTATATTGTGGAACGATAAAGTCGAATTAATCGAAGCAGGTGAGCTGAAAGCTGGGCAGATCGTTCGCTTTTCTCATGGATACACACGCGAAGACCGTAAAGGCAAGGCGGAATTACATCTCGGCAATAGGAGCCAGATTGAAGTTGAGCCTAAAAACATAAAAGCGGATGAATATCCCTCCATCGGCAAATTCGCCACAAAAATCAGCAAGATAACCAAAGCGTACAAGAACATCCACCTTACAGGCACGGTAAAAGAGCTTTTTCCCGCATCCACATTCACAAGAAGCGACATGAGCACGGGAACAGTGATGCGCCTGACGCTGACAGATGAAACAGGCGAAATACCCGTCGTCGTTTGGAACGAAAAAGCAGAAGAACTCGAAAAAACCCTCAAAATAAACGCGAATTTACAGTTGGTAAACGCAAAAGTCAAGACAACCTCAAGCGGCGAGTTTGAAGTTCACGTTGACTCATACACTTACGTCGAGGTTTCAGAGCGCCTTGACTTTTGAGGCTACGGCGTCGCTCATCTCGCTTGTGGTGGAAGAACCACCTAAATCAGCCGTTCGCACTTTTCCCTCGCTTAAAACGTTCATTACAGCCTTTTCGATTTTCGCCGCTGCCTTCTTTTCGCCTAAGTAATCCAGCATCATAAATCCTGCCATTATAGTAGCTATGGGGTTAACCCTGTTCTGTCCCGTGTACTTGGGTGCTGAGCCGTGGACGGGCTCAAACATGCCGTAGGTTTCGCCTATGTTTGCTCCTGCTGCTAAGCCTAAGCTGCCCGTGACTTGAGCGGCTTCGTCTGATATTACGTCGCCGAAGAGGTTAGTGGTGACTATGACATCGAAGCTTTCAGGTTTTTTGATTAGGTGCATTGTTATGGCGTCTATGTGGACATCGTCGATTGTCACGTCTGGGTATTTAGGGGCTACCGCTTTCACGGCATCTTTGAATATGCCGTCAGTTATTCTTAGGATGTTGCCTTTGTGCACGTAGGTTAGGTGTTTTTTGCGTTTGGCGGCAAGCTTGAAGGCGAATTCCGCAACGCGTAATGAAGCCTCTTTTGTGATTATTCTTAGGGCTACGCCTACGCCTGGCGCGACTTCGTACTCAACGCCAGAGTACATGCCTTCCGTGTTTTCGCGAACCACGACTAGGTCTATGTTGGGTTTTAGGGCTTCTACGTTTGGAAAAGAACGGCACGGTCTGACGTTGGCATAGAGGTTGAACATTTTTCTGATTTTTACGGCTGCGCTGACGGGTGCGCCTGGCGTTTCTGGCGTGGTCATGGGACCTTTGAGGCAGGCGTCTGTTTGTTTCACGAGAGCTATTGTCTCTTCGGGTAGGTTGGTGCCGTACGTTTCTATGCAGTGATAGCCTGCTTCGCCGTAAAGAAAATTGAATTTTAGATTTTCTGAGGAGTCTTGTACGGCTTCTAGGACTTTTATGGTTGCGTTGATGACTTCTGGTCCTATGCCGTCGCCTTTTAGCACTGCAATATTGTAAGTTTTAGACACCATGATCGCCTTTCTGTGTGTAAATGCGCGCTTTAATTTATCAGTATTCCTATTTACTATTGAGCATTACGCGTTTTGGTAGCAGATGTGCTCTCGGAGACTATAGCCCCCTTATATAAAGACTGAAAAACCCAATCGGCACTATGCACCATAATTGACGCAACATAAAGCGTCGCGATGGGAAACAATCGCAATAGTGTAAATTGATTTTTGAAATGAAATTTGGGCTGATTATGCAAAACTTTATAACAGCGCCTAACATTTTGCATTCGTAAAAAAGGTGGAAATACATGAAATTCGGCACATACGTATTTGAGCCAAAGAAAGCTGAAGGCTTTGACTTTCATTTATTCCGTGTGAAACCAGAGGTAGGCAGGCGATTACCGCCCGTATCAGACATGTACAGCAACGTCGCCATTTTCGGCGACAACGTTACCGCACGAAATCATCCAGATTGGATTTCTCAGTCACCACTTGGTCCCGCATGGAGAACAAACGACAACTTCAACGTGCGCTGGGACATTCTCTGTCACACACAACCTGAACATAGAGCAGAACAGCTTGATTACATAGAAGACGTTGCTAGGCATTCGCCGGGAGTTTGGCTGAACAGCATGCATTTTGCAGATCATGGCCACTGCACTTGCCCACGTTGCAATGAGCTATGGAAGAAAAGCGGGCTCAGCAGGTTTGAATGGCGCAAAAAAGAAGTGACAGACTACATTGCCCAAATCAGGGAGCGCGTGAAAAACGAGTTGGTCATAGGCTTGCTTCCTGATCCAGTGAGTTCTTACGAGCGCTTCGGAGTGGACTTTGACGCTCTTGCTCCGTACGCTGATGCATTCAACGTTGTGATGTTCTCTAAGAACTATGCTACTCCATGGTACTGGGAAATGCTGTGCAGAGCCTTCAAGAAATTGCTGAAGAAGCCGATGTACATCAGTTTGTACGTTTTCGGTCCTGGAGACAATCCAGCGGAAGTACCAGCGCCAAGTGAACTGGTAACACTTTCGGTTCGCGCTGGCAGGACAGGCATAGATGGCATTCTCTATCTGACAGACAAAGCTAGCCAAATCTGGGATTTCCAGAAAGCAGTAGTAGACAGAGTTGAGCTCAGGCAGAAACTGAAGACCTACGGATGCCAAGAAGTATTAGACTTCTTCGCCAGCTGGGAAAAAGTCGTAGAGTAAGCCTTCTAGAACAAAAACATAGACGCAGGCAGTTGCAACTCCAAAGTGGTTGAAACAAACCACCACGCTGCCCTTTTATTTCGTCCAAAATTCAGCACCATTTTTTATGCTGCACACTCAAAAGCCCTTAGACTCAGTATGCCTGCTTTTAACTTGAAAAACGTGCCTTTAAGCCTTAATGCCGTTATAGAAAAAAGTGGGAGAACAAA
>Ga0315555_1001596_pt1 | contig 16272 bp, 13 predicted proteins | sample SalMarSW160380MG_FD_202113 | JGI IMG/M metagenome (GOLD analysis project Ga0315555, IMG submission 202113) | Salt marsh sediment microbial communities from the Plum Island Ecosystem LTER, Massachusetts, United States - Salt Marsh Sediment SW1603-80 ... | reverse complement strand
CTGCGACGATGATGCCGGGATTACCGTTATGATTTTGAAAAAAATCGGCGCTAGCGTCTCGCGAATAAAGGATATGATAGAGAGCGAGCTTAAACGGCTGCCGCAGGGCCAAAGCGGTAACCTGCTTACGCCTGAGCCGGCCTTTAATCAAATCGTTCTCGACGCCCAGAACCGTGCTGATAAAATGGGCGACGAATATCTAAGTGTCGAGCACTTGTTTATTTCGCTCGCCTCTGTCCAAAGCGATGCAAAAGAGATTTTGCATCTTAACTCAATCACGTCAGAACAAATTGAAAACGCGCTGAAGGAAATTCGAGGACCGGAGCAAAAGATAACCGACCAGAACCCGGAGGAGAAATATAAGGCACTTGAGCGCTACGGAATTGACCTTCTGGAGATGGCCCAAAAAGGCAAGCTCGACCCGGTCATCGGCAGGGACGAGGAAATCAGGCGCTGTATGCAGGTCCTCAACCGCAGAACAAAAAATAATCCCGTTCTCATAGGCGAGCCGGGCGTCGGCAAAACCGCAATCGTCGAAGGCCTCGCTCAAAGAATAGTAGCCGGCGATGTCCCCACAGGGCTTAAGAACAAAAGAGTTATTGCACTGGATATGGGCGCATTGATAGCAGGGACAAAATTCAGGGGCGAATTCGAGGACCGGCTCAAGGCAGTGCTCAAGGAGGTCATTGCCGCCGAAGGCCGGATAATACTCTTCATCGACGAGCTGCATACTGTAGTAGGCGCCGGCAAAGCCGAAGGCGCTGTCGATGCAGGTAATTTATTAAAGCCGTCACTCGCACGAGGTGAACTGCGATGCATCGGCGCAACTACAATCGACGAATATCGAAAATATGTAGAAAAAGATGCAGCACTTGAGCGGCGTTTCCAGCCGATTCTAATCGACCCGCCGACCGTTGAGGAAACCATCGCAATCCTTCGAGGCCTGAAGAACCGCTATGACACCCACCACGGCGTCCGCATTACGGACTCAGCACTTGTTGCTGCAGCAACTTTATCGAACCGCTACATCTCCGACCGCTGGCTGCCGGACAAAGCCATCGATTTAATCGACGAGGCGGCATCGAAGCTGCGTATTGAAAACGACTCGCTGCCTGCCGATCTGGACAACATCCGCAGAAAGATTGTCCAGCTTCAAATCGAACGTGAAGCCCTGAAAAAAGAAAACGACGAAGCAAGCAAGGAACGGTTAAAAAATACCGAAAAGCTGCTGGCCAACCTGCAACATCAGGACAAAGAGCTTACTGCCCGCTGGGAAAGCGAAAGAGGTGATATCGACCAGATAAAACAGCTGAGAGAAAAAATCGAGGATGCCCAGAACCGGTTCGAAGATGCCCAGCGAAAAGGCGACCTGGAAACTGCTGCCCGGCTGAAATACGAAACTATAACAAATCTGAAAAAAGAGCTCGAAGAAAAAGAAGCCCAGCTCGCAAAATCCGACAGAAGCAAAATAATCCATAATGAAGTAACCGAAGAGCACATCGCTCAGGTCGTATCCAAATGGACAAACATACCGGTTGCGAGATTATTGAGCGGAGAGCGAGAAAGGTTAATGAAAATGGCCGATTCGATTCGCAGGCGTGTAGTCGGCCAGGATGAAGCGGTCGAGGCCCTCTGCAATGCGGTCCGCAGGAGCCGCTCCGGATTAGGCGACCCGAACCGCCCGATTGGAACATTTCTCTTTCTTGGGCCAACTGGCGTGGGCAAGACCGAGCTTTCCAAAGCCCTCGCAGATTTTCTCTTTAACGACCCGAATACTATGGTCAGGATTGATATGAGCGAGTTTATGGAGCAGCATTCCGTCGCCCGGCTCATCGGCGCGCCGCCCGGCTATGTCGGTTATGAAGAAGGCGGGCGTTTGACCGAAGCCGTCCGCCGCAAGCCCTACTCGGTAATTCTGCTCGATGAAATTGAAAAGGCCCACGTAGATGTCTTCAACGTCCTGCTGCAGGTCTTCGACGATGGCCGGCTGACCGACGGCAAAGGCAGAACCGTTGATTTCAAAAACACCGTTATTATTATGACCAGCAACATCGCAAGCCAGCAGATTCAGCAGCTAACCGAGGAATCCGGCGCCGACTGGGAAATCGAGGCCCACGTAAAAGATGCGCTCAAAAAAATCTTCAAGCCCGAATTTTTGAATCGTATCGATGAGATTATCGTCTTCCATATGTTAAAAAAAGACGATTTGAGAAAGATTGTCGATATCCAGCTAAATTACCTCACCGACCGGCTTAAAGCACAAAAAATAGAGCTTGAATTTACCGACAGCGCCCGCAATCAGATTATGGACGAAGGTTATGACCCGGTCTTCGGTGCCAGGCCTTTGAAGCGAACAATCCAGCAGCGATTGGAGAATCCCTTAGCCGCCGAGCTTTTAGCCGGCAAATTTGCCGAAGGCGACACAATTAAAATCGATGCTAACCAGCATAAATTCACGTTCGAAAAAATGTGATTTCAAAACGAACTGTCAAAAACATACGAAAAAAGCCATCCCACCTTTGCTTCAACACCTACGTTAATTCAAATTAAGGGTTTGCACAAGCTGAAGAATTTTCGTAAGATTTTGGGCCGGTTGAATCGCTGCTTCGAGACAGGATGAATGTAATTTGCGTTTAATGCATATTCGGAAATATTTATGAATATCGGTCTATTTCTTAAGGGGTTGCTTGTCGGCTTTCTGATTTCAACTCCTGTGGGGCCAATCGCAGTGCTGTGCATACAGCGGACCTTGAATAAAGGCAGGCTCCACGGCATGGTTTCGGGACTGGGAGCGGCTACTGCGGATGCTATCTACAGCTTTATTGCTGCGTTCGGACTGACATTTATTTCGAACTTCCTAATCAAAGAACAATTATGGTTTCGCCTCGTTGGCGGCCTCTTTCTTTGCTATATGGGAGTGAGGGTCTTCCTGTCAAAATCGAAACAGCGTTCCGCCCCGGCAGACAGCACCAGTTATGTCAGGGACTATATATCGGCTTTCTTTCTTACGCTCACAAACCCGATAACTTTTTTTGCTTTCGCAGCAACGTTTGCCGGCCTGGGATTAGTTAGAATGATTGAGCGCCACATCGACGCCCTGCTATTAGTTGCCGGAGTATTTGTCGGCGCCGGACTCTGGTGGTTAATACTGAGCGGCATTACCGTCACATTTCTGGGCAGTCTGCTCTATAGTAAGCCGGCATGGCTGAACAAAACCTCCGGAATAGTAATCATAATTTTCGGCTTATTTATCCTTTTAACTCTAATAACATAAAATCGCACGTGGAAATATCCGACTCAGACCAAAAATTTGAAAACAAGAGATTTCCTGTCAACCATTATCCGGTGTGCTCACTGTTAAGAAAATGACGATAGACAACCGCCTATTGGAATTGATTATTTGAAATTTATCCGCCTCTGGAGGATTTATCCGCATTTGGCGGATTTTTCTTGCACTTTCGCCCATAAATGCCAAAATAAATTATAATTAAAGTCAATTAAACTGTGTAATCAGTGGCTAAAAACTATAAGGAAGCCCAAATGCAAACTCAAAAAGTCCTGGATCAGGTCGAAAAAGACAATATAAAATTCATCACCCTTCAATTCACCGACTTACTCGGCGTCATAAAAGAGGTCATTACACCCGTCGAGCAGCTGGAGAATGCTCTTGCTGACGGCGTCTGGTTCGACGGCTCTTCAATCGAGGGCTTCGCACGCATTCAGGAAAGCGACCTGTTCTTAAAGCCCGATACTGCTACCTATGCAGTCGTTCCCTGGCTGACACAGGATGGTATAACCGCAAGATTTATTTGTGATATCTACCGCGCAGACGGCAAGCCCTTTGAAGGCGACCCAAGGTTCATTCTCAAACAGGCGGTCGCCGAGGCGGTAAAAGAAGGCCTTGAATACAATGTCGGGCCGGAGCCGGAATTCTATCTCTTCAGGGCCGATAGTCCTAACAGGACAAATCCCCTCGATTACGGCAGCTATTTCGACCTTTCCTCGCACGAAGGATACAAGGTCATAAAAAACATAGTAGCCGCACTCGAGAATTTCGCAATCAAGGTCGAGGCCTCCCATCACGAGGTCGGCCTCGGCCAATACGAAATTGATTTCCGCTACGGCAGTTGTCTCGACATCGCCGACAAGGTGCTGACGTTGAAATACTGCGCAAAGAAAATCGCCCAGATGCACAATCTGCACGCCACCTTTATGGCCAAGCCGCAAATGGGCAAGGCCGGCTCAGGTATGCACGTCCACCAGAGTTTGTTCGATATCAAAGCAAAGACAAACGCCTTCTACGATAAGGACCAGAAATACAACCTCTCGAAAATCGCCTTCAATTTCATAGCAGGCCAAATGAAGCACATCGACGCGATGTGTGCAATCCTCTGCCCGACTGTAAACTCATACAAACGCCTTGTTTCCGGCTTCGAGGCGCCGGTTTATGTCACCTGGGCCGGTATGAATCGCTCAGCCCTCCTGCGGGTGCCCAAGTGGTTCAAAACCAAACCGCAGGCCGCCCGAATAGAGCTGCGCTGCCCCGACCCGACCTGCAATCCGTATCTGGCCTTTGCTGTTATGTTAAAAGCAGGCCTGGACGGAATCAAAAATGATTTGCAACCCCCTGAGCCGGTGGAAGAAAATATCTATGAGCTTGACAGCAAAAGTTTGTTACAGAAAAATATCGACCTTTTGCCAACGTCGTTGGCCGAAGCGCTAAATGCCCTGAAAGGCGATAAGATTTTGCAGGAAACTCTCGGAAAACATCTGTTTGAAAGATACATTGACGTAAAGACAAAGGAATGGGACGAGTTCAAACAGCAGGTCACCAACTGGGAGCTCGAAACATACTTGGACACTTTCTAAGAACTTATAACAAAACTATGCATTGCATTTTGTCATTCCCGAAAAAACGGGAATCCAGATATTTTTATTCTTGTCCTCACAAAAGTGGGGAAAAGTCATTTTATGTTTTGTTATAGAGTCGAAATATCTTGGCCGACTTCGCCCAGATCGCAAACCGTACTCTCAAAACAAATCTTCGGCAGCAGATTCTCAGCCGGAGTAACAGATGGTAACGAAACTTCTCTCGGCGCTGCGGGCTGAATTAACTTCACAGTGTGTTTATCGGTTTTTTCGAAATCTGTAACCGTTGTTTGCTGTTCCTGACAGCCTATTGCCAGAGAAATAATCAGGCACAATAAAGCAAATACAAAAATTAACTTATTTCTATTCATATCGACACTTGCCAGTTTTCATCATACTAACATCTGCTTGCCACAGTGCAGAATCCAACTTCTTTATCCTTCTACAGCAATTTGGTTTTCTGATTCTTTTACGGTAGCTCTACGACAATACGAAAACCGTAGATACCTGCTAAAACTTCATCCCCGAACTCTCTAGGACCAACGAAAGAGGCCCGACCGCGGAATACGTGATACGCCTTATCATAAGGATAAGGATTAAGCGATTTGTCTTCTAAGAGGCGTTCTTCTGTGGGGCCTTGGGGGTCAATAACATCATCTTTCAAATAACGGACGCCGTAGAAATCAGAACACCATTCGCCAACCCAGCTCTTCATTCCAACCACACCATCGGGCGTCACATTCTCCGGAAATGCATCCACCGGAGCGCAACTCCAGGGATGTGGATATTTCTCTTTATTCTGTCGTCCCTGTATCGGCCACCGGTCTGTCCATTCTACGTCGCCTTCCCCCCAAGGGAAAGTTCTGCCCTCAGTACCGCGAGCAGTAAATTCCCATTCCGCCTCGGTCGGCAGACGAACGATAAAACCTATCTCATGGCTAAGCCACTCACAGAATGCTACGGCCCCTTTCCAAGGGACAACATTGATTGCGCAGTTCTCACAGCCTGGCCTGGGAACATAAGCTTTGTCTTTTATTTCTATGCGGGCAGATTTGTTTAACTTGACATAATCCTCCGGATTGGAAACAGCGTTTAGAAACTTACAAAACTGTAAACTTGTTATCTTATATTTGCCAATATAGAATCCTTTTGTAATCGTGACCTTACGTGCTGGCCAATCATCGGGATACTTCCCAACCATAAACCTAGATGAGATTCGTGCAAAAAATTTCTCTACCCATCCTACATTTCTACCCATAACAAAAGTGCCAGGTTTAATATAGACAAGATCAATGTTTGTTTCACTATCTATAGCAAGTTGCATTGTCTTCGGTAGTAGAGCAACAGAGTTTGGAGAAGACGCATTTCTGGACTCAGATGCTTTGTTTCCCTTCGGGTCATCTGAACATCCACACAGCAGAGCCAAAGGCATCACTACAAAACTGATGGTCATGATTCTCTGACACAAGTTTTTTTTACTTCTCACGCTTCTATTCCATCTCCCTTTTCTTAGAATTATTTCGGCAAGCTTTTGTTCTTACCGTTTATAATAGGCGAAGGTTTCAGAGATTTACCGGTATCCCGCGGTCTCTCAGGTATTCTTTCATCTGTTTTATAGATTCCCAAAGGCATAATTAGGCGTTTTGTTCAGGAGGTTCGGGAATTAAGGGCTCGACTAATTTGATAAGTTCCGGAATGTGTTCCGTGGCCGCAAGCCATATTCGCTCGACGAGGATTTCGCTATATTCATGAGCGAGGATGTTGCGCTGAGCAATAATTGAACTCCATGGGATTTCAGGATGGGCATCTTTGAAAGTTGGGGAAACGTGTGCAGCAGCTTCTCCAATTACCAGTATCTGCCTTTCAATAGCGTATCGAATGACCTTGTTAGACTGAAATTCCTGGAAATTTACTCCCTCAACAAACTCGAGTATCTCTTTTGCTGCCTGGCTCATATCCAACAGTAAGGCACCATCCCGTTCTTCAGGCCGCATAAATAACCTCCATATTGTTCAGGATAGCATGTCTGCGGAAGGGATTTCGCAAGCCGGCTTTTTCTACCAAATCTACTTCACGAGCCAAAATAGCTTTCAACTCATCCTGCATCTGTGCTAAATCAAATAGACTATGTCCGCAATCCTCAGTAAAGGTTACCAACACGTCGATATCGCTATCCGGCCCGAAATCATCTCGCAGCACAGAGCCGAACACCGCAAATTCAGTAATCTTCCACCGCCGGCAAAAATCAGCAATTCTTTCTTTCGGTAATTCTATACTATGAAACCTCACTATTATTCTCCCGTTTACATTTACTCTAATTCAGCCTTCGTAGCCGTAGGCTACTATGGCGAAGTAGGCTATCCAAGTCTATATCATAATAACCTGCTTTAGTCAAGTCTGTGGTGAGCAGGATTTTATAGATTTACCGGTATTCCGCGGCCTCTCAGGTATTCTTTCATCTGATTTATCGTATAATTTCCGAAGTGCGTAATCGAAGCCATAAGCACCGCATCCGCACCGCCATCAACTATCGCATCGTATAGATGTTCGAGCTTACCCGCCCCGCCGGACGCTATCACCGGAATATTGACCGCATCGCTCACCGCTTTATTTAGCTCGTTATCATAACCGGCCTTCGTCCCGTCCGCATCCATACTCGTCAATAGTATTTCGCCCGCACCCAATTTCTCCGCCCTCGCCGCCCATTGGACAACATCAATATCCGTCGGCTCCGTCCCCGCTTTGACGCACACCTGCCACTTACCGGCTTCTGTCGTTGACCGGCGGGCATCGATAGCAAGCACCACGCACTGACTGCCGAAGCGCCGGGCCGCTTCTGTAAGAATATCGGGATTATCAACGGCTGCGGTATTTATTGAAACCTTATCCGCCCCGCTTCGCAGTATTTCATCCATCTGCTCGACTGTCTGTATGCCGCCGCCCACGGTGAACGGGATGAAGACATTTTCCGCAACCCTTTCGACAAGCTCAACAAGCGTCCTGCGAAAACGAATGGTCGCGGTGATATCCAGAAACACCAATTCATCCGCCCCTTCATCGCTGTATCTTGCGCCGAGCTCCACCGGGTCGCCGGCATCGCGAAGGTTCACAAACTGAACGCCCTTAACCACCCGGTTATCTTTAACATCAAGACAGGGTATAATTCTCTTCGTCAGCATATCTCTAATTTTCTTTTTTTTCTTTTTATATAATCTGTGAAATCTGTGGCTAATTTTTCTTACAAATTTCAGCAAAGTTCCTCAGCGCCTGCAAGCCGGATTTACTGCTCTTTTCAGGATGAAACTGCACGCCATAGATATTTCCCTTCTGCACCGAAGCCGGCATTTCGAAACCATATTCGGTATAGGCAATCTTTGCCCGGCTGTCGGTGACGTCAGCGTAGAAAGAATGTGCAAAATAAAAGTGTTTTTCTTCACCTAATCCGGCAAACAAATCCATCCCTTCGGGCAGCTTCACCAAATTCCAGCCCATATGCGGCACTACCTGCCCGGACGGGATTGGAACAACATTGCCTTTTACCAGCCCAAGCCCCTCGTGCCGGCCGTATTCGCTGCTCTTATCGAAAAGCATCTGGTAGCCCACGCAGATGCCCAAAAGCGGCTTACCCGCCAAAGCGACCTCTTTTATCAGCTCCGCAAGCGTCCCCAGTGCGCTAATTGCATAGCCAAAGGCCGCAACACCCGGCAAAACAAGTCCCACTGCTCCTTCAATTACCTTGGATTCTCGACTAAGTGTAACATCGCAGCCGATATGCTGAAATGCGTTACAAACGCTTTTAACGTTGCCAACCTTATAATCGATAATAACTATCATAATTTGTCGTTGACAATATGCCTTTGAACATTTACGATTACCAGCCGTATTGACTCGTATTCAAATAACCTAACGAATACTAAATAATAAATATAAAATAGTAAATAAAGATGTGTGGAATAGTAGCTTATTTGGGCAAAAAAGTTGCTCAGCCGATTCTCATAGAGGGATTAAAACGCCTTGAATATCGCGGCTACGATTCTGCCGGCGTGGCGCTGCTGGGCAGCGGCTCTATAGCAATAAACAAAACCAGCGGCAGAATCAGCGCTTTGGAAGCAATCTTAAATCCCCCCAACATCGCCGAAACCCTCGGCATCGGCCATACACGCTGGGCCACACACGGCGAACCCAATACTATCAACGCACATCCGCACCTCGACTACACCGGAAAAATTGCCGTCGCTCACAACGGCATTATCGAAAACTACGGCACACTGAAAACCTGGCTCCAAAACGAAGGTGCCAACTTTGTAAGCGAAACCGATACCGAGGTGATAGCGAACTTAATCGGCAACTTTTACGCAAAAGCCGCTGAGAGCGAGCACCTTTCCGGCGGCCAGAACAAATTCGAATGGGCCGTTCAGCAGGCCCTTCGAGAGCTGCACGGCACTTATGGACTGGCAATTATCTGCTCAGACTTTCCTGATACGTTCATTGGCGCAAAAAAGGGAAGCCCTCTGATTTTAGGCGTCGGCGATGACGAATACATACTGGCATCCGATGCAGCCGCAATTGTCGAGCACACCACCCAGGCAATATACCTCGCCGACAACGAAATGGTCGTCGCAAGTGCAAAGGGATTCTACACAAAGACAATTAATAACGTCACTGTCACAAAAGAGCTGATGCAAATCGAATTTTCCCTCGAACAAATCGAACTGGGCGGATTCAAGCATCATATGCTCAAGGAGATTTTCGAGCAGCCAAAGGCCCTGAATACTTGTATGGGTGGCAGAATTGACAGGCAAAGTGGAAAAATCAGACTTGGAGGCATCGCTTCGCACTTTCGCGAGCTCACACACACAAAACGTATCATCCTGACCGCCTGTGGAACCGCATTTCATGCCTCTCTGGTCGGAGAATTTTTATTTGAGCATCTGGCACGTGTCACGACAGAGACCGAATACGCAAGCGAGTTTCGATATCGAAATCCAATCATCGAGGAAGGTACCCTCGTCATATCAATAAGCCAGTCCGGTGAAACAGCAGACACCCTTGCTGCGGTCGAGCAGGCCAAGGAACGAGGAGCAACGGTGCTCGGCATCGTTAATGTAGTCGGCTCATCCATCGCCAGAGCCACCGATGCGGGTATATATCTGCACGTTGGCCCGGAAATAGGCGTTGCCAGCACAAAGGCATTTACAGCACAGGTCGCCGTGCTGACAATGCTGGCAATTGAATTAGGAAGAAGAAAACACATCAGCAGCATCGAAGCAGACGAATACATCGATGAGCTTTCCAGGATACCCGATAAAATAGAAAGGGTATTGCAGCAGTCCGAACACATCAAGGAAATCGCCTCAGCAAATATCAGCAAAAACAATTGGCTCTTCCTCGGCAGGGGCTTTAACTATCCGGTTGCACTTGAAGGCGCGTTGAAATTAAAGGAAATAAGTTATATTCACGCTGAAGGTCTGCCTGCCGCTGAAATGAAGCACGGCCCGATTGCCCTTATTAGTAACGGTATGCCCGCCGTCTTCATCGCAACCGCAGGGTCCCAATATGACAAAATTATAGGCAATATCGAGGAGGTCAGGGCACGCGGAGGAAAAATAATCGTCGTCTCAACAGAAGGGGACGAGAACATCAAACAACACGCCGACCATCTAATCGCCATACCGGAGGCGCCTGAGCTTCTGCAGCCGATGCTGACCGTTGTGCCGCTGCAGCTCCTGGCATATCACGCCGCAGTCCTTCGCGGCCACGACGTCGATAAACCCCGCAACCTCGCCAAAAGCGTTACAGTCGAATAATTAATTGTTTGCTATTAATTGCCGGCAATCCTATGAAATTCAAAATTCCAAATTCAAAACTCTACATTCTTAATTCTATTAAACCCGGCTTTACCCTCGTGGAGCTGCTTGTTGTAATGGCAATCATCGCACTTTTACTTTCCATACTTATGCCGGCACTTGGAAAGGCCAGGTCCCTGACAAAACGTCTCGTATGTGCAAACAACCTCAGGCAAATCGATTTAGCAATACGTCTGTACCTGAATAATAATGATGATACATATCCCAGCACGCAGGACCCTGTCTATATCGACCCGAATACGGGCGATATTGTCTGGCTGTGGATGGGTCGTGGCTGGCGAAAACTCGTAAAACCATATATAGACAGCAATATCGATGTGAATAATCCTTCGGTCTTATTCTGCCCCGAAGATACTATTGCCAAACAGGAGTATGAATCTACAAGCTACGCCTATTCGATGGCCTTTTACCATAGCTCTGAGCAGATAAAGGATATGAACAGCCCGGCTTATACCTGTGGCGACGGCCCTTTCGTGCCATCAATTCCGCAAAAAAGCATAAATGTTGCCAGACCCTCCGAAAAGATTCTCATCGGAGAGTGGAATAGCAATCATTTACGCGTAGTTGAACAGGGATGGTTCGGATTCGGCGGCTGGTGGTGCTGGCAGGGAAGCCGCAATTTCCTCTTTGTTGATGGACATATCCGCTATATTGCCGCAGAACAAATTCGACCTGCCCACGATGGCTGGCCAAATCCTAACCTGACTGTAGGCGGCATCAAAGGCATAGACTGGCCGCCATAGATGGATTATCCGGTTTCCTCTTTCAAATCAATGCCTAAAACATCAGCCATAGAATATAAACCCGGTTTTTTCCCGACCAGCCATTTTGCCGCCTGCAACGCTCCTCTTGCGAAAGTGTCTCTGCTGTGGGCGGTATGAGTGACGGTTATCGTCTCTCCCAGCGTGCTGAATATTACAGAGTGAATACCCGTAATATCGCCGGCACGCACGGCGTGGATGCCTATAGTTCCCTTCTGTCTTGCAATGTCTTTACCGTGGGTGAGAGCACCGGACCAGTCTCTGCCCGTTGCCGAGCGAATCTTCTCTGCCAATGTCAGCGCCGTTCCGCTCGGTGCATCCTTTTTGAAACGATGATGCTGCTCTACTATCTCTATATCGTATTCATCGCCTAACATTGTTGCGAGTCTGCCGACCAGAGAAAATAACACATTCATCCCGATACTCATATTCGTCGCATGCAAAGTAGGGATTTCTTTGGAAGCGGTCTTGATATGCTTATGCTGCTCCTCACTTAGGCCCGTAGTTCCTAACACCAGGGCAACTTTGCTTTCCCTGCAGTAATCAACGGTTCGCACCGCTGCAACAGGAAGAGAAAAGTCGATTGCTACATCGGCATCAGCAGGGTATGGATAAAAATGAGTCAGCTTAACATTTAAAGGTTCTATTCCCGTTAGAACGCTGGCGTCTTCGCCGATTTGCGGATGGTCCTGCCTTTCAACCGCTCCGATGATATCGAAATCGCCGGACTCCGCTGCTAGTGAAAGGATTCGCTTGCCCATTCGGCCGGCGGCGCCTATAACCACTAATTTAGGTTTCATTCTTTATCTCCCTCAATTTCTTAATCAAACTCTTGGTAAAATTATAACCATTATAGCATACATTTGAAAATTTAAAGATTTTTTGTTTGATTATTTTGGCCGGGCAATGGTAAATTCTTGTAGATTTTATACCTTTTAAATTAAAACCCTAAATTCTGAAAAAGGAGGTTCATTATGCCGGAATTCGGTTCACCTTTTTCCGGGCTTGCAAACGGCAGAAAGCTCTCTCAGTCTGAGTTGATTCGCGCCATAAGGTTTATGGTGGCCGCTGAGTATGAAGCGGTCCAGCTTTATATGCAGCTTGCAGAGTCAACCGACAACAAACTGGCTAAAAAAGTTCTCGTGGATATTGCCGATGAGGAGCGTGTCCATGCCGGTGAGTTTCTTGCACTTCTAAAACAACTGGCTCCTGATGAAGAAAAATTCTACGAAGAGGGAACTGAAGAAGTGCAGGAAATGATTGATAAGCTCAAAAAAAGATAAGTCCACGCTTTTGAGACTACAGCGGTTTTATTAGTAAGTAGCTGATTTTCAACTATGAGGGATTAGTCTGAACTTATTATCCTATTGGCGTTTGGATAAATAATGGAACAGATATATGGTCACTCCTGTATAAGCAGGAGTCCATAAGTGCTATAATACTGCTGGATTCCCGCTTCCCGCCTGCGCGGGGAGAAGTTTACCCCTGCGAAAGCAGGGGCGTGAATGATATCTTGTTTTGTTTGTGCAGGAACGTTCCATTTAATATCCAAAGGTCAATAACAATGAGAGGTAGTTCTCGTTAGACATTATTGTCGGGTATATGATAGTATCAGGCCTAATGAAGCGCTTTCGGGCAAAGGCCGCAAACAGCATATCCGCAAAAAATGTGCAAAGAAGCCACGCGAAGAAATAGAGTGAGTTAAGTCGTTTCAAAACATACACGGATTTCTTATCTATCGTAATATTTCTGAAAAGAATATAGCATATCTGAAGAGGCAGTGTGAATTTCCGGATGAAGAAGTACAACAGTATGCAAACTGGTACTGGAAATTGCCCGCATCAAACCACGTAAAGGCAACCGAATTAAGGTTTTGGGCCGGACATAATCCATCTCTTCTGACAGAACTTGGTGCAACCGGTCTGTTGTTGTATTAAGGCATATCTGTAACTTTTGGGGGTAAGGTCAAGTTCCCCCTGCTCGTTACGATTACATCCAGCAGTTACGCAAGCAAGGTAAATGGAGTCTTTGCGATGCCCGATTGAAGATGATTAACAACTTTCGCCGTGAATTTAAGAAGATATTAAAACGGGCAGGTGTTAAGAACGGTCGCTTTCATAATTTCCGAGATACGGCACTGACCAGCTGGTTTACCAGCGGCCTGAACGGATTCGAGGTAATGAAACTTGCTGGGCACTCAGATTTCAAGACAACGCACCAATCCTATGTAGCTGTTGCCGACGATTTGCTGGGCCGTGCAAGGCAAGTGGCTGCTAAAACCCTCGGTAAGAATTTGGCGCGCATTTGGCACGCGCCCTCTATAGTTGATAAGATAGGTTGACAGTATATGTGGGGAGTTGTTAAACTACAATAAGTTAGAAATCAGGCGCCCGTAGCTCAGTTGGACAGAGCAACGGATTTCTAATCCGTAGGTCGCAGGTTCGAATCCTGCCGGGCGTGTTTATAGTCGCATTTTTCAGCCAGACCTACATCAATTTAAACGATATCGTCAATTGAGAGTTATAGGTGGCTTACAAGTGAATGACAAGCGGAGTATAGTAGTGGTTTACTGGTGGCGACTGAAACTTTTTAGACACCACTTCTTATTTTTGCAGTCCACGAACTTTTGATGAATTGTTACAAGCTAAGATTTGTTTTTCCAGCCCTATTAACTTTATTTAAACAGATGCTCGTAAAAGACATATAATACCACCCATTAGAAGGGTTTTGAAAGATTATCCCAACCATCACATCCTATTAAACGCTGAGGATAGCAAATACATCTCAACGAACATGGCGCTTGTAGTATCTAACTCGGAGCCATATTTGGCCATAACGAACCTAAAGGACCTTTCAGAAGACCAGCCAAACTCGGTATTGAGAATGCTAACATAAGTAGCCAGAGCATCGAGCCATTCTCCGGCTCTATCATAGTGGCTGCCATCGCCACGGTGTTGGAGCAGCGATGACTTGATAAATGCAATTTGTTTTTTGGATGGCGGTGGTTCCTTGATGAATTCGCCGACTGCTGCTACGAGAGCAGCGGCGCCTGATGGCTCTGTTGATATTAATACAGGTGCCGGTGCTGGTACGGTAACCCTCCAGAGCACCGGCAGGATGGTACTTATTGAAAGACCGACTTTAATGGAAGGGACAGGAGACATTACCTTATCTGAAACCGAAAGTTTAGGATTGACATCAGTGAGAATTGCTGCGAGATTTATAAGTCTTTCAGCAACTTTATACGGCTGTAAATCTGTTGAGTACAGGTAAGTGTTTTGTAAGTACATCCGGATGGTTTCTTCTCCAAGTTCCTCTGCCAGCCACCGCATCACAAAGTCTTTATTAATCTCAAGCTGTGTCAGAGTCACTTCGATACTACTTTCCGGCGTAAAAGATATGTTCGGAACTGTAGGAACAGCACCAACCGCAGCAAGAACTTCCGCTAATAACCCTCTACCTCGCAATACGTATTTCTCGCCTCCAAACCAAAATGGGGTCGCACCCATCCGAGCCTCCCGGGCATAGGGAATCCTGTTACTATTTATAGCATCTTCCAAGGATTGTGATATTCGCGAAACTACTTCTAATCTATTTGTCTTATTGCTCCAAGCAGAAGAACCTGTAAAATTACTGCCGAAAGTGTTAACAGTATCATATGCATCAATAACCATTGTGCCATTATTAGTCATCGAAACAGCAGAATTAACCGTTACATTACCCCCTGTCTGAGTTGTAAAATCGTAACTGGCTAAATAAATCGCAACATCAACCGGGTCACTATCTGTCTGGAAATAAACACGTGACCGGTCATCATTTATTGTGGCACTATAAGTCCCGTTCGCTGCAAGAGTTACGTCAGCTTGCGTGATGAAATCTGCTACACTCTGAACCCAAATCTCTCCGCCGGAGATTAGGTTGCCGATTGTAATTGCATCATTATTGTTTAGGTTCGTAAGTATTAAATCACCCCAAGCATTAGCTGATATTGATTTCCAGGCTCCTGCTGTTGTTGATGTTATCGTGCCTGCTGTGCTGGTTGCAATAAGATATGTGTCTTCGTCGTTTGTTACGGAAAAGTTGGTTATATCTAAGGTGTCATTCTGGGTGAGTGTGAGAGTCTTATCATCAGCAGCCATATTAATCTGGAATTTGCCATCGTCGCCGGCTTTCTCTGATATTCCCCCAGCAGTTGCCACTAATGTTAAATCACCTTCACCGGTCATGGTCTTGCCCGCACCCAACTTTATATTATTACCAGCTGTTAGTGTTACGCCATCTGCGACAGCCGTATTGTTGTTCAATTCAATATCCGCCGCTGCGGTTACATCATCATCTATGTCGATGGTGGTATCGGAAGCTGTCATCGCTATATTATTTGCATTAATTGATGCTTGTATTTGTACATCATCAGCATTATTGATTGTTATATCACCCAGGTTCTTAGTGCCGCCGACGATATCAATGAGATATATATTTCCTGTTCCAGCAGTTAGACTAAGGTCCTCGGAAAAATCGGTCGTCCCCTCCAAGGTACTCTGGAAGGTGATGTTACCAGCGCCGGCACCTGTATCTATATCTACATCGCCGCCCAGTGTAACTGCTCTTGTGAATGTGATATTATCATCTGTCGTATCTATATCGCCTGCGGTCGTCAGTGTTCCTGTCTTATCTGAACCGAAGGTGACGGCGCCTCCTGCGGAGATATCTGCTGCTGCGGCAAGGGTAGTTACACCTGTAGAGTCGATATCCACCGTTCCGCTGACCGTTATGGA
>Ga0315555_1001595_pt1 | contig 16273 bp, 17 predicted proteins | sample SalMarSW160380MG_FD_202113 | JGI IMG/M metagenome (GOLD analysis project Ga0315555, IMG submission 202113) | Salt marsh sediment microbial communities from the Plum Island Ecosystem LTER, Massachusetts, United States - Salt Marsh Sediment SW1603-80 ... | reverse complement strand
TACTTCAGGAAACGTCGCCATTAAACGGAAAACTGTTGTGAATTACTTGAGTGCAGTAGCCGTCTGCACCACCCTGAAAAAACGCATCTGCAAACAAAATTTTTGATAAGGCTTAATAGCTGCTTTCCTTCTTCTTTTCCATCATAAACGCGTGATAATAATGGTAGACGTATGGCTTCCCTACGGAAAAAGCGACGTATGCGTCAGAATCCCAGCCCGAAACTTGCTCGGCTCAATAGAACCTAAAGATCAGGCTGGCGCGCCCGACGCCAAAGCTGAAATTGAAAGAGCCTTAAAGGAACCCCTCGGCTCTAAACGGCTAAGCGAAATCGCCCAACCAGAACATAAAATCGCCATAGTAGTGGACGACTTCACCAGAAGCACGCCCAGCCACGCTATGCTTCTGCCAGTGCTCGCCGAACTGAACGCTGCAGGCGTAAAAGACGAGAACGTCACTGTCATCTTCGGCTGCGGCACTCACAGGGCTGTTAAACCCGAGGAAGCGACTAGACTGCTGGGCGAAGAAGCGCTTAAACGCGTGAAAACCATTAGCCACAACTGCAAAGCAGAAGATTTAGTGTACGTGGGCAAAACCAGCACTCATGGAAACAAGGTTTACTTGAACCGCGTTTTCGCCGAGGCAGACGTGAAAGTACTTTTGGGCGACGTGGACTTTCACTATTACGCTGGCTACGGCGGCGGACGCAAAAGCGTTTTGCCCGCAGTGTCAGGCGAGGAGACCATTAAGCATAACCACGCCATGCTTTTGCAGGCTAGTGCGCACGCTGGAGCTTTAGCGGGAAACCCCGTTCACGAAGACATGACGGAAGCGGCGAGGCTGGCGAAAGTGGACTTCATCCTGAACGTGGTCACCAACAGCAAAGGCGAAATTGTGAAAGCGTTCGCGGGCGACTTGGAGCAGGCGTTCAATGAAGCAGTCAAACTTGTCGACGAGATGTACCGTGTACCACTGGACAACAGAGCCGACATCGTGGTCGTCAGCCCAGGAGGCTACCCAGCGGACATTGACCTGTACCAAGCGTATAAGGCGTTGGATAACGCTTTGGAAGTGGTTAAGCGAAACGGCGTGATAATTCTCGTGGCTGAATGCACTGAGGGACATGGAAACGAGGTTTTCTATGATTGGATGATGCGGTTGGGGGAGTTGAAAAAAGTTGAACGCGAGATTAAGCGTAACTTTGCTATGGGCGGGCACAAAGCGTATTACCTACTGAAGGCGCTACAGCGTCACCCGATTATTCTGGTTTCTTCGCTGCCAGATTACTACGCCACCAGCATTTTCAAAGTGAAGACGGCACGAGCGGTTAATGACGCGTTAAGCGAAGCGTTGAAGATGGCTGGCTCAGCAGCTAAGGTGTGGGTGATGCCTCAAGGCACTTTCACATTCCCCGAAGTCAAATCAATCAACGGGTAAGTTAAGCCACCAAGTCCCATAAAAATCACCAAGCGTGATGGCGGATTAAGCGTAAGCTTTAAGTTTGATTTGGATTTTCTCGTTTAAGAAGGCGAAAAGATGCAACAGACGTTCAAGCTGCGCAAATTCACGCCAAACGACCTGCAAAGCGTAATGCAGATTAACCGCGTTTGTCTGCCCGAGAACTACACGGACTTCTTCTTTATCGATTTGCACCAGCGGTTTCCTGAAACCTTCATTGTGGCGGAGGAAGACGGCAAAATCGTCGGCTACATAATGTGCCGCGTTGAAGTTGGCCTGTCAAGCTTCGGGCTAGGCGGCTTAATAAGGAAAGGCCACGTGGTTTCGATCGCAGTTTTGCCGCATGGCAGGCGCAAAGGCGTGGCGCAAGCGCTGATGACGACGGCTATGGAGGGCATGCGCTATTACAAGGCTAAGCAGTGCTACTTGGAGGTCAGAGTGACGAATGGACCAGGTGTTGCGCTTTACAAGAAGCTGGGTTTTGATGTGAGCCGAACGAGTAACGGCTACTACTCAGACGGCGAAAACGCCTACGTCATGACCAAAAAACTTAGTTAGTACGCAACAATTGAAAAGGGAGAAAAGTTTACTTTTTCAGTTTTTTCAGCTCATCTTCCAACTGTTTAATCCGTTTTTTGAGTGCTTCGTTCTCTTCCTCTAGCGCCTTAATCCTCGCAGCATCCCGCGCTGTTTTCCGTTTTTTCTTCTCTTCGTCAATTTTTTCCTCGTCAACCCACGGCGGCGTGCCGCTGCTTCCCCAACTCATAGGCTTTCACCTAACCAATACTTGCCTTCGCACAATTTAAAACGTGCGTCTAAATAGCTGTAAATGTTTTATTGAGGAAACCAATATAGGCACCTTCCAGTGATGTGGTACTTCAAAAGTGAGAAGTGTAAGAGAAAATGCCAAACAAAATAGCCATTATAGGCCAAAAAAAGAAAATTGCGCTCATAGCGCATGATCACAAAAAGCCAGATTTGTTCGAATGGGTCAAGTTTAACAAGGGCACCCTGCTTCAGCACGAGCTTTTCGCCACAGGAACCACGGGCAAAGTTCTGGAACAAGAGTTAGGTGCAAAAATCACCATTTTCGAGAGCGGACCATTGGGCGGGGACCAGCAGATAGGCGCGCGCATAGCCGAAGGCGGCATCGACTTCTTAATTTTCTTCTGGGACCCCTTGGAGTCTCTTTCGCATGATCCAGACGTGAAGGCACTTCTACGCATGGCTGTGGTGTGGAACATACCCACCGCCTGCAACCGCGCTTCCGCCGACTTCATGATATCCTCTTCGCTGATGAGTCAGGAATACCCGCGGCTTCTGCCCGACTACGAGAGTTACAGGCAACGAATCAAAAACCAATAGAAACCTAACTGGGGTATGCTTACACCAAACGCTTACTCTGCATCACCTTTAATCAGTGTGCCTTTGGTGTAGGGCACAAACTCTCTAATGCGCTCAACTGACGCTTTTCCAGCTTTTTCACGCTGCTCCTTCGGCAACTTCACCATTAAAGCCTGCAGAACTTGCTTAAGAAATTCTTTGCCCGCTAAATCGCCAGGCATAATAGTCACGTAAGCACTTGTTTTGGCTTTCACCGCTTCCACGGGACCTCCTATGAAACTCACTTTCCCGTTTTCAACCACGCCGATAGCCAGCTTAAGCGGCACGCTCCGCATCCAGTTACGCTTTCCGCTAACCGCAAAAGCACCATGAGGCACGTATTCGCCTGAAGGCCCACTTTTGCTCAACTGGCTGGGCTTAACCCAGTAAACATCCGCTGAACCAGCACCTTCGCGCCAAGCTCTGGAAAAAGCAGCGGCAAACTCGCCAGCCTCACGCAACGCCTGCTCGCTGGGGGCTTTGCCTTCAGTTTTAACGACGACAAATGGCGCGCCTGTAACATCAGCGTGAAAAACCGCGTCGTCAGGTTTAGCGTGTTTCTTGACGAGCACTTCGTTGCTGACCGCGTCTTTACCCGCCACCACTAAGAAACCGTCTGAAGACCTGAACCAGCGGAACTTCTCATACCACTCCTTGCGCTTCACTTTGCGCTTAACAAGCTCTTTCATGACTTCCATGGGCTTAACTGTTTTCAGCGCCTCAGCTTCGCTTATATTTTGCTCAATCTCAGCCAGCTTTCTGCGAGACTCTTCTAAGGCTGTTAACGCGCCAGCGGATTTCTGCTTCGCCTTTTTCCCACGCTCGTAGTATTCAGCAGCGTTTTCAAACAGCGTTCTGCGCAAGTTTAAGCTGAAATGCAGGTCATCAATGCAAACGTTAACCACAAGGTTCCGCGCGTCAAAAGATTCTACAAACGATTCCTTTTTAGCCGCTGTGATTTCCGAAATGAGGGCGTGCCAGTCTTTTCCTTCCCTCTTCGCCATTGCGAACCTGTCCAGCAACGCTTGGAACTCGCGGGAGTGCGCGTAAATAGCATCGCCGATGCATCTGTCGCGTTCCGCCTTAGCTTCATCTTCACGCAAGGCTTGTTCCTGCTCAGCAATCACCCGCTTGAGCCTCTCCGCTTCCTGCTTCAGCTTGTCAACTTCGATGCTGGCAACTGCTTTCTGAGCTGCTGTGGCTTTCAAGTAAAACTCATCCAGCGCTTCATTAAAACTGCCATAAGGCTGAGACCTAAGGGCTTCGTAACGCTTAAGCTTGAACGGCACGACATCCAGAAAACTGCCGTCTTCAGCCAAAACTATGTTAGGTTCCGTCTTGAAGCTTGAAACGGTTGAAAGTAAACTTTGAAGTCCGTCAAATATGGCGCCAACTTCGGAATCCGTTAGGGCACTACAGTGCTTGGTTTTTTCAACATCAGCCCTAAGCAGGATTTCTTCCGCGTAGATGCCGCCCACGCCAAGAAAACGCGCCATCGCCCTGACAACTTCAACTTCTCCGAGGTCTTTCAGAACTCTTTCCAGTTCTTCCCTTGTCACTTTGAAAGGATTCGCACCGCTTGAAGGGGGAAATTGGAAAATCTCATAGCGGAGAATGTTGCGGTCGCGCATACGCTTGAAAATCAAAGCCTGCAAGATCTCGCCTTTTTCCCCTGTTAGGATTATGTTGCCTTCGCCGAAAAGCTCCAAAATAAGCCGCATCACAGCCGTTTTGGTCTTAAAGTAGACGGTGACTATTCTTTCAAACTCGTATTGCTCCACGTTGGTTATCCAAGCGCCGCGCAGGTGTTTTCTCAATGCCATGCAAAATGCTGGAGGGACATGGGGAGGTTCCAAGGCATAAGCGGTTAAGTGCAACCTTCTGCCAGCCTCCATGACAAGGCGCAACGGCGGGCAATCCGTTTTGTGCAGCTTGAAAAGTAGCGTTTTCGCGTCAAACTGGTAAATGTTGTTAACTCGGGAGTTCGTTATCGCGTCTTTCAGTTCGTGAACTACAACGGCAACGTCAAAGCTTGAGAATTCCTTCTTGCGCAAGGGGCTCAGCACCATGATCTGGAATCTAATAGTGCATGAGCTATAAAATTAACCCTTTTATAGTCGAGAATAACCACATCGTCGAGATATGAACCCTGCGCAGAGGAGTTAGAAAGAGGCTTGGAAAGTTACGTCCGTACCGAAAATGTTTCCAAGTTTTATGCTGTACATGTTTCCAGCTATGAAACTTCCTGCTAGGATTACGGCTTCGACCGCGTTTGGAGCTATTTTCACCATGTTGACAATGGCGGTGATTAGACCGTTTACGTAGGCGCTTGTGATTTCAACGAGTTTTGAGCCGGTGTTTTGCAGGAACGCAACTATGTGGGTGGAGTTTATTGAGAATGAGTTTACCAGTAACGCGGCCATTTGGTTGCTGAACGTATTTGTTGCGAAGCTGACGTTTTGCATCACGAAGGTGTAGAATAGGATTCCTGAGACGAAGGTGATGAGTATTAGGAGTAGCACTCCGAATACGGCTGTTGATCCTCTGCGGGATTTTTTCGGGCGTTGGTGCATGTTTTTTCTCCTGTTTATGTGTTGAACTTGGCTACAATATGTATTTTTTCAGACATATTGTTGCAATTATGACTTTTCCCAAGGGTAGATATAAGTATTATGTACAAATCCGAATAGTGAACATATTGAGGCATATCAAATGTACATGGTCAATTCTGAAAGAAAACGCGCCCAACGAAAGTTTTTAACCCTGAACCTCCATAGCTACTAACAACCCACTTCTGCCAACCACTAACAACAGAAAACGGAGGCACAAAAAATGAAAAAAGGCGAAGTTGTAATCCACCTCCATAAACCAGACGCAAGTGAGATGATGTTCTTTTTCGCCTGCGGCGCAATAATAAGCGTTCCCCTCACCCTCTTCATCTATCAATACACAGATTTATTACTGATCGGGCTTGACCCATTCACCGTCGTTTTGATCTCACATGCGTTTTTCGCGCCTTTCATCGAAGAATTCTCAAAAGCTTACCCGCTCGTCTATCGCCACGGTGAAACCCAACGGTCCATTTTCAACCTAGCAGTGCTAGTCGGCTTGGGATTCGGAATCGTAGAACTACTAACATACGTCTCAGTACTAGGCATACCAATAATTTACAGGCTGCCTGCACTTTTATTCCACCCCGCAAGCACCTCGATAATAGCATACGGCATCGCTACAAAGCGACCTTTACCCTTCTACCTGTTCGCCGTTTTACTTCACTTCTCCAACAACTACTTTGCGCTGACGCTGACAAGCCCTTTTCAATTATTAGGCTCAATTTTTGTGGTTGCAGTAGCCGTTTTTACATCTTGGCGACTACGGACTAGAACAAAAGAAAAGATCGTAATATAGCGAATATTCAGGCACCTTATTGGGAAGTTTGCACAAACTTAGTTTTCTTCCAATTTAGGTTCGATAGGAATAATTATGGTGAAGACTGTTCCTTTGCCAACTACGCTTTCCACTGAAATCGCGCCTCCATGAGCTTCAACTACACGCTTGCAAATGGCTAGACCCAAGCCCATACCCTTTGCCTTTGTCGTAAACAGTGGCCCGAAAAGTTTCTTGAGATTTTCTTCAGAAATACCCCCTCCCGTGTCTGCGAAGGCAATTTTTACTTTACCATTTGCCTTTTCGCTAGTTATTGTCAGTTTCCCACCATCAGGCATAGCATCAACCGCGTTTTTAGTTAGGTTAATGAATGCCCGTTTCATCCTGTCAACGTCAATCTTGATTGTTGGAGTATTCTCGGTAAGGTCAATTAACTGAACATTTTTTGGAAAATCAATGTGAGACAGGGCTGCAGTCACTGCTGATTTAGGATTCGTTTCCTTTAGGTCCAGTTTGATCGCTTTCGAGTATTCAAGGAGGTCGTTTATGATTTTGTTTGAGTATTCGATTTCTTTTCCGATTACCTCAAGCATGTCTCGCCCTTTTTCATCCATCAATGCTCCGTATTTTTTCCGCAAATAGTACGTTGCGCTCGTTATTCCAGTCAGCGGGTTCCGCAGGTCATGACCAATCATTGCTGCCAATTCCCCAATAGTATTGATGCGCTCTTCCATCATATTATCGATTGTTTCAGACAGAAGTGACAACTCGTCCTTGCTGCTCCTTGATAGGCGTTCAGAAAGATTTTTGCTTTTGCCCATCTTTTTTATGTTAATGGCAAGCTGCTCTATTCGAGATAAAAACCCTTTCTCAACAATTGAAATAGCTACTAATCCAAGAACAGTACCAGAACCTAACAAAGCCAAGATGAAAAAGGCGACGCTAATTACGCCTTGTTTGTAAATGTCTTGGTATATATCTACTCTTAACATGAAGGAGAATTCTCCACAAACATCTTTTATTAAAGCGCAGCCTGAAATGGTGTCTGCATTTAATTGGCGAGTAAAAATCGGTGTATCTTCAAAAGGTGGAGAAGAATATAATGATTGAAAAGCGATTTGTGTCTCTGATTCGTTGAAAGGCGTAATAACTACAGGCAGATAGGTTGTTTTTTCCAAATTTTTAATCTCTTCGGAGTTAAGATAGCGTCCTATAATTAAAGTTCCTTGAATCGGTCCTTCGCTGTGACTGGTCAGTATCGGTTTAGAGGCTATCAGCAAAGGTGCTTCTTGTAGAGGCACCAGCCCAGTTAGGCTGCTTTCTGTATCAGGGTGATACCAAAGAAAAACATTAGCAGAAAGCAACTCTAGTAAATCTTGAGGAACGGGCGTTTCACTCATATTCTGAAGATTAAAAGCCTGTCCGTAAACAACATTACCCTCAGAGTTCAAGAATAACATCATATTGAGCCTTAAATTAACGAAAGTATCATCAACAAGGTTAGACTCCACATAGTTGTCGTTTACGTCTTGAATGAAGGCGTAAGTGTCATCCCATGCTGCCCAGTCAGCAGTGGTACTGTCTAATTCAGACAGTTCATTCGATAACGCGCTGAGGCAACGTTTAACATTCACCTCAGCCCTCTGTTTTTCTAACGCCTCATAATTATCCAGCAGAATGAACCGCGCACCAATAGACACAACTAAGGTCATAACGATAAGCACGACTGCCAATATGAGAAGTGTCTTCCTGCGCAAATTCATGTTTTACTTCTCCATCAATCGTCTAACTGCCAGTAGAGTTTCGCTAAAGCCCACTTCTCGGGGTGGAACCCCTTTGAAAGTCAAGTATGCTTTTTCGCAAAGTTTGTTTATGATTAGCGTTTCCAGAAAATAGGCGCCAGGCCCAAAAGTCTTTTTGAGGGCATCATCAAAACCATCTATGGTGTTCGAGATTTCTTGTTTTTTAATGTTGAAGGTATTTTCCAAGTGAAAGAGTATAGCTTGCTTTGGCGATTCACCTAAGGAAGAAAGGCTCTCATCTATGGCTTCAACTAGGAACTTTTCGAACTCGTCATTAGGCATGCATTAACGCCTCACTTGGCAAGAACCGCCAAGTATTCGAAACTTGAGAGGCTTGTTCTATTGGCGAGTTTATAAATTGCTTATGAACTTTGGATTAATATTGCAACATAGCTTGCTGTAGTCATCAGTAGTCTGGGGTAGACAGCAGAAACGATTTATAAATAGGCAGCTTTTTAATGTAGGTTCAAAATATAGTCTGCGAGGACTGAGGTCACGTGAGACCACTGGTGCTAATATACTGGACGAGGTTGGCATTAGGCATAGTTGCAGCCATAATCAGCGCGTTAGTAGCTCTGAATCTGGACGCACTTGACTTTACCACTTTCACGACCAGCTTGACAATAGCTTTAATGGTTTATTTATTGTCCTATTATCCTCTCAAAGCTAAATTTTATAATAAAGTGGAGAAGCAATCAAAGATCATGACGATGGGCATAGGAATATACTTCATCGCATGGGCACTCTTCTTCATACTGTCCTACTCTATCATAAGAGGACCAGCTTAATCGCTTGACAACCCTATGCTTCTTTGCCTTTCCGTAAAAAATTTGCAATCGTGGCTTGGCTCTTATCGCTCCTCAGCGTTTCGATTTTTACCTTTTCAGCATCCGTGCTGTTGTTGCCCTGAGCGCTTGGAATATTCATTCGAATTAGGATGCGCATGCAATCAGCCCAAGCTGAGAAGTAGCCGCGATCAAAGTCTCCGTGAAGCCCATTCCGCATGTGATCCAGAAACTCTCGCCTATACCCGTGTAGAGCCTCGGTGTCGCTTAAATCCAGCTTTGAAAAGAGCGCATACGCGTCACTGTTGTGTTTGCGCGAAAGATACATGCCGTACAAAGCTCGGAAGTAGCCTCTGTTCCACTCCGTCTTCTGCATTTTCTGCTTAAGCCGCTCCAACTCCCGCGTCGCTTCTGCGAACTGCCTGTTAACCAGAAGCTGGAAATACCGCGTAACTAAGGCTTGAGAGATAGGCATTTTTAGCGACCACGATGCTTGCTTGCTTTCTCCTCTTCAGAGACATCTTCTATACCGTTTTCGGTTACTTTAAAGATTTCCTCGCCTTCGGGCAGATACGGACTTGACACCAGCCTCGCAATGCGCACAGGACCACGCGAAGCTTTTCGAAGGTAAAGGCGCGTGTGACTCGTGTGCCCGACGATGTGCCCCCCGATGGGGTGAACGGCATCGCCGAAGAACACATCCGGCTTAGCCATAACTTGGTTAGTTACGACGGCCACAGCGTTAAATGCTCTTGCTAAACCGATGAGCTTGTGCATGTGCTTATTCAGTCTCTGCTGCCTAGGCGCCAACATTTCTCGCCCAATGTATTCACTTCTGAAGTGGGCAGTTAACGAATCCACGATGATCAGCTTCACGTTGTTCGCTTTAATAACTTCATCTGCGTTTTCCAAAAGAAACATCTGGTGATCTGAAGTGTAAGCTTCAGCGTAAATAATGTTCTTAACCACCTCTTCAGGCTCAAGACCCACATGCTTGGCCATTTGCACAATACGCTCAAGTCTAAAGGTGTTCTCTGTGTCCACATACAATGCGCCGCCGTTAAGCCCCCCGCGCTCTGGGGGTAACTGAACATTCACGCATAACTGGTGGCAAATCTGGCTTTTTCCACTGCCATACTCACCGTAAAACTCTGTGATAGTTTGCGTCTCCAAACCGCCATCTAGAATCTTGTCCAAGGCATTGCTGCCCGTGGTTAAACGCAAGACGTTCTGGCGCATTTTCAGAAGCTCGTCAGCACGCATGAAGGAGACCCCAATAGAGGAACGGGCTGCTTCGATTATTGAGAAAGCCTTTTTTTCGCCGACACCGATGGGTTCCAGTTCGCGGGCAGTAGCCATAGCCAGCGACTCAACGGTGTGATAGCCGAGGTCGCGTAGTTTCTGGGATGTGGCGGGTCCGACGCCTGGGAGGTCTTCTATGAACTCGTACTTCTTTTTGGTTGGTGTGCTTTCTTTTTCTTGGCTTTCAATGTCTGTTTCTTCTGACATAAGTCTCACGCTTGGGAAAGAGTTGCAGAAAGCCGTATTTAAAATACGCGAAACACGAGAGCGGCTGATCCATGGAGAGGTGAGTTAAAGTGAAGTTAGGTTTTCGTAGGATGGTGCTGAAAAGGTGGAGGCGGATGGTTTGGTGATTGATTGGAGTGTGGGTTTGGGTTTGTGTTTTACTGTTGATAGTTAGCTTGGATTTTGTTTGCTGTTTCGGAAGATTTAATATTAAATCGTGCTATTCAATATAAAGAGGGCAAGCAACCAATGTTCAAGAACTTTAGAGACAAAATCGCCATCTCAGGCGTCACAGTATTATGCATAGGCATAGCCCTGCTCATAATCACGTTCGTCAGCGCCTACGGATTCTTGACAGAAAGCATAGTGCCTCTCTCAACCCAAGACCTTGTGCAAACTTTCGGAGGGGCTCTAGGACCTTTAATCGCAGCTGCCATACACATAATGTACCTAGGCGTCATGGGCTGGATCGGCTCGCTAGTAACCATCCGAGGAGTAACACTAATGACTAACGCACCTAAAGGTGAAACAACAACGCCAACAGCTCAAGCACCCCAAGTACCTGAACAAAAGACGCAGCCGCAGCCTCAACAGGTAAAAGCCAAGCCAGAAGCTAAGCCAGCTGAACCAGAAATGATAGTTATTCCGCTAGAAGAAATGGAACAGCAACAACCAACGCAGCAAAAACCTAAGCCGCCCCGCTGAAAAAGCCGCTTCGAACCATCCTAAAAAAGTGAACCGCAATGAATGTGCCGATTCGAGCGCTAGGGATAGCTACATCAATCTTCTGGATACTCTTAATAGCTTTTATTGCTTTGTCAGCCTACTCCTTCAAGGATTTGAACTTTGACCTCGGCGAACCCCAGTTCACGACAGCTCCAGATGGTCAGCTACTCTTCTCTTTGCCGCTGTACATTGACAACAGAGGATACTGCAGCCTTAAAGAGTTTAATCTGTCGACTGTGTTCTCAGACGCTGAAGGCGCAGAAATCTCGAGAGCCAACACTTTCGTTCCTGTTATACCGCGTGGGGAAAACGTAACAATCTTGCACAACGTCACATTAAGCATGGATAGCGTACTGGGAAATGCCGGGCAGTATCTGTTCAACGACAACAACCTTACGGCTTCTGTTACGGCTGGACTAACCGTTGCAGAGTTGCTGCCCGCCCAGATTTCAACTAACTTCACATTTCCGTGGGGCGCGCCGTTCTACAATTTCGCTCTCGGCCAGCCATCTTTCGAGCAGTTTAACATCACGCACAGCTCGGTATCGGTGCCAATGAGCTTTGAAAATCACGCCGCCTTCGACCTTGCAGGCAACATCAGAGTAGAGCTTTTTGACAGCGTGGGTTCGCTTCTGGGCGAAAGCCAAACCTCATTCTACGTTCCGCAACACTCGTCCTACGACGGAACTTTGGAGTTTCATGTCCCCTTGAGCGCCGCGTCTTTCTCAGCTGCCCACAATGGACATTTTAACGTTTACTTTTCCACCCCGCTTTTCGAGTATGGACCCTTGGTGATTCCGTATGGTTGAAGAGAAAAAGAAAAGCAAAAACATCGTCAAAGACGTTTCGTTCAGAGTTGTAAAGGCCACTTTAAAGGCCATACTCGTCTACTTAATTTACTTCCTTCTCGCGCCGATGTTGGCGCCGCTTTTCGGGTTGATTCCCGGCATTATGGAATCCATTGAAGCGTTCGTTGCTGTTTACATCGTGCTTATGATTCTAGGCGACCTTACGGAACGCACAGTTTTCCAGTATTTCTTCAGCACGGCGAGGGCGCTGTTCTTTGTAGCCTACTTGCTTCTTTCAATGGGCAACGGAGTAATCAGCACAACCTACGAAAACTTCAGCTTAACCGTGAATTTGACCCTGTTTTACACTATCGCCGTAACGCTCAGCCTTCTCGGCGTCGCAAGTTCAATTTTGCAGGCAATAAACTTCATGAGCGAAAGAGCCGAAGCCACCAGCGGTCTACAGCCTCCCCAAAAAGCGTAGAAAGATAGCGTACTCTACAGACACAGGTAAGCATAAACAGGCTTAGTCAAGAAAATTTGAGTGAAAACTGGCAATGCAAAGTTTATTGAGTCAAAGAATCTTTACAGAAACCTTTTTGTGAAGCAGAGGGGTTAGTTTAACTAGAGGATTGCACTGTGAACAAGAAGTCACCTTCGAGTGCGTTCTTGGCAGCATTCCTGATTGGCGGATTAGTTTTAGCAATTGCCATATGTTTTGGGGCAGTTCAAGCTTCTACAGGTGTCAGTAGCATACCCAAACCGTCTGTTCCACAGTTCAGTATCCAAGTAGTTGACCACTCTTATGATGTTCCAACAACATATTCCACCGACCCCTACACAGGAAAGCAAATCACAAATCCCGGCTATCACGTCGACGACATAAGAGTGGAAGGCAAAATCAAAAACCAACACTTCACCCCATACACGATACCTAATCCCAACTCAACAAGCAGCTATGACACTGACTTGAAAATCGATTTCTACTACGACATACGCTATAAAGGGCACTTCGGAGGTGAATGGATGAAACTCTATGGAAGCGAAGACGTTGATTTCTTAAAACAAAACTACGGCTCTGAGTATACAAATTTCACGGCCAGCAAATACAACGCTGTCGAATTTCAAGATGATGCTCAAGTAGACTTCCAAGTTAGGGCGGTTATTGGCTTTGAAACATGGGGATTCGTTGTAACATGGCCTTATCGCATATTAAATGGTGAAGATAGTGGGTGGAGCAATACCCTGACAGTAACCATCAGCAAAAATACAACCTCCAGCAATACCTACGCAGCCACGATCGACGGTTCGCCATACCCAACACTAACATCACCCCAGACGTTTCCAACTCCAACGCCTTCACCTTCAACAACTCCGACACCAGAACAGACGCCGCCGCCTTCGCCAACGAATTACACAGGAGTTCACCTAACAGAACAAGAAATAATCGCAGGTGCAGCTATCACAGCGGCAGTAATCGTTGCTTTCTTGGGCCTGCTAATCTACCTCATCAAAAGAAAATAAGCAATGGAGTGTTTGTTCACTTTCGCTTTCTGAACAACTTTACTCCATCTAAGTGATGTATTAAAAACCTGCTTCTACTAATTTCTGAGCGCCTTCTATTGTGGTAGCTGTGACTGACAGATTCCTCATTCCTGAACATCAACTTTCAACCAGCGTCTTAGCGAAATTCCAGATTTTGTCGCTCACAAAATGAAAAGTCTTGACAACCGCACCTTGCTTGGTGCTTCTTGCTGTTTCTGAGTCATACAGGCTTTCTCCTAAAGCGAGCGATTTTCCATGCTTCTCATCCACCACCAGCACAAGGTCACCCTTGCCGAATTCGCCTTCAACGCGCACGATGCCAGGCGCCATAACATCGGCACCTTTGCAGACGTAGGGAACAGCTCCCATGTCAACCACGACCTTAGGCGCCCGCGCAGCGAAATCTTGGAAAAGCAGCGTCGGCAGAACCCTCTCCCCAGCTTTGAAAAATAAGGGTTTTCCGCCTACAAGGTAGATTTGACCGAAATCCACTTCGACCACTTCAACGTTTGCTTTTGAACCGAAAAGGGCGTCCACGTTCACTTTTAGCCTTTCCGAAACCTCATTTAGGATTAGCTTGGCGTCTTTTGATTTCAAAGAGTATCTTCGTTGTCTTTGTGGCATAGCCGCTCACTGCGCTATTCTATGTAGATTGCTGGTTGACCAGGCGCAGCCAACGCAGCCCGCTGTTTAGGATCATAGCGCGCCTTGTCCTCTTCGCCGTAAACCGTGACTTCAGCGTTAAATCGTTCCTTCAAAAAGCCCTGCGCATCCTCGATTATCTCCTTCTCGTTGGTCATTTCAATCTTTGCGAGGCGCGCTTTTCTTTCGTTGGGCAACTTGCTCAAAGCTTTTAACACTTTGGGAACGAAATTGGCAACAGCCTTCATATTCTCCCTTAAGCTAGGGTCTTTCGCAAGTTCCTTCATGACCTCGTTGACTTTGACTTCGCCCTCAACCGCCCTTGCCACTAAACTGCGGTACACTCTCCACTTCCAACTGGCAGCCGTGTAATAGCATATCCGCGCAGGAGAAATCTTCGTGGCCTTCAAAACGTTCAACGTGTCCTCAATTAAGCCGATTATCAGGTTCTCCCGTTCCTCAGCAAGCACATCCACCTTGTCTTCATCAACCCGTGGCCACTCAGCCAAAGAAATGAACCTCTTTTTTCCCGCCGCACTCCACAATTCCTCGCACATGTAAGGCGCGAAAGGCGCAAGAAGCCTAAGCCACACCTCCAAAGCCTCTTGAACTGCTTTGACTTCAAGTTTTCCTTTTCTGCGAATGTACCAGCGGAAATCATTCCATGTCTCGAAGAGCGCAATTTCCAAGGCTGTTCTCGTCTTCAACTCCTCAAGGTTCCCTGTGACTTCCGCAATGCGCTGCTGCAATCTGCTAAGAAGCCACCTCTCCAAATGCGTCATCTCATCGCGTTTAGCCGTCTCAACTATGCCTAGGGCAAGGTTGCGCAGGGACTCCAGCTTGCCTTGAATGTCCGCGGCGTTCTCGCCTCTCCAGTCAGGATCATCCATGCCCTCGGCTCCCAACAGAAGCGCGCATCTGGTGGCGTCAGCACCGTACCTGTCAACCGCGTTTTTCATGGTCACGAAGTTGCCCTTCGACTTGTGCATCTGCTTGCCCTCAATCATGAGCATGCCGTTAACGCCGATGGCGCGTGGCCACTGCTCCCGCGGAAACAGGGCTGCATGGTGAAAGATGCAGAAAGTCAAATGGTTCGGCACGAGTTCTTTCGCTGAAACCCTGAGGTCAAAGGGGTACCAGTACAAGAATTCCTCGCGCATTTCCCGCAGCACCTCCGCGCTTATTCCTGACGCCTTGCTGAGCGCTGCTTCGCCGCCCTTGCCGTAAAAAACGTAATCGAAAACTTCATGCGTGAGCGCTTCTGGCTTAATGCCGTGCTCGCGTATGTGCTTGTTAATCGTATAAAACGACATGTAAATGGTGGAGTCGCTGAGGGTTTCAATAATCCAGCCCTTGCCCCACGGCAGCGGCGTTCCGAAGCCCGTGGTTCTGGCGCAAGCCCACTCCTTCAGCCAGTCAATAACCGCGATGAACCACTGCCTTGCAGCGTCAGGGTAAACCTTCATCTGCGCTACTGCCTCTTTGGCTTTCTCCTTCCACGCCGGGTCAGAGTAGTTTAGGAACCACTGGTCTGAAAGTATTTTCACTATGCACGGCGTCATGCAACGGCAAACCACGGGTTCAGGCAGGTCGTACATGCTGTCCGCGACGCCCAGCTTCCTGAAATCCCGTATAAGCGTGTCTTTGGCTTCTTTAACCGTTTTCCCAGCGTACCGTCCACAGTTTCGCTTGAGCACTCCTGCGTGGAACTCTTTCTTGTACAAGGTCTTTGTGGCTTCTTCCGCCCGTGGATCGTGCTGGTCTTTTATGCCCATTTGCTCGACGATTTCGACCGCGGGGTACTCGCCGAAACCTTCAACTTTGATAAGCGAAATCGGCTTGATCCGCTTCACCATTTCAACGTCCACGCCGAAATCCTTCAGCACTTCGGGGTTTTCCTGCAGATCCTTCAGCGCAAGCCAGTCATATGGCGCGTGGGCGGGCACGCTGTAAACCACGCCCGTGGCCTGTTTCGGATCGACAAACCAGCCAGGCAATATTGGAAACTTTGCTTTTGTGAGTGGGTTTTCGAAGCTTTTTCCGATTAGCTCTTTGCCTTTGAACGCACGTTTTACTTCCACTGTGCATTTCTGCTCTTTGAGTTTTTCCGCGGCTTCTTGACTTATTATCCAGGTTTCCCCGTTGACTTTAGCTTCGACATAAGTGGCGTCGGGGTTTATCCACATGTTGGTTACGCCGTAGATTGTTTCAGGCCTGAACGTTGCCGCGGGC
>Ga0315555_1001591_pt1 | contig 16291 bp, 16 predicted proteins | sample SalMarSW160380MG_FD_202113 | JGI IMG/M metagenome (GOLD analysis project Ga0315555, IMG submission 202113) | Salt marsh sediment microbial communities from the Plum Island Ecosystem LTER, Massachusetts, United States - Salt Marsh Sediment SW1603-80 ... | reverse complement strand
GATAGGGTATTTTTTTGCCGTCGTTTCGCTGGCGGTACCGATTAAATCGTATACGACGGCGGCATTGTTCATGCCGTTGGTGGCCCTCGGAGTGCCTCTGATCGAGGCTATTTCCTCGTTTACCAGAAGACTGGTTGCCGGTCGGAATGTAATGGCGGCCGACCGGAGACATATTTTTCATTATATGTCGTACGCCGGTTTAAGCCAGAGGCAGGTCGTTTATTTATTTTATCTTTCCGGTCTGTTTTTCGGATTTATTTCGGTGGGAATGTTCTTATTCGAACGGATGCTGTTATTGACGATATTACTCCTTTTTATGGTTGTAATTTTCATTTTATATTTTATCTTTATTTTCCGTATGAAAAGAAACAGACGGTCAGTCAGATGAAAGTTAACGATATATGGAAAATCGACAAGTCCTCGATTTTGAGAAGCCGATAGTCGAGCTGGAAAAAAAGATATCGGATATGAAAGATTTTGCGGCCGGGGCCAATATCGAATTGTCCGGTGAAATTAAGTCGCTTCAGGAAAAAATGGAAAAGATGCGGCATGAGACTTTTTCGAACCTGACCCGATGGCAAAAAGTCCAGCTTGCCCGGCACCCGCGTCGTCCGTATACGCTGGATTATATAAATTTGATGACAACCGATTTTTTGGAACTGCACGGGGATCGGAATTTCGCCGATGATAAAGCGATTGTGGGCGGTTTCGGTCGGATGGATGGAAAACCGGTCATGATTGTCGGCCAGCAGAAAGGTCGCGATACGAAACAGAATCTGTATCGGAATTTCGGCATGGTGCATCCGGAGGGGTATCGCAAGGCTTTAAGGCTTTTCAAAATGGCCGAAAAATTTAAAAAACCGATAGTTGTTTTAATCGACACCCCCGGGGCCTTTCCGGGTATAGGTGCCGAGGAACGCGGGCAGGCCGAGGCGATTGCCAGAAATATACGGGAGATGTCGGCGCTGAAAGTGCCGGTGGTTATCGTCGTCATCGGTGAGGGGGCGTCGGGCGGTGCCCTGGGAATAGGTGTCGGTGATCGAATCTACATGCTGCAATATGCCTGGTACTCGGTTATTTCACCGGAAGCTTGTGCGGCCATATTATGGCGCGATTCATCGCATGCCGAGCAGGCCGCCGAATCGCTCCGGCCCTCGGCCGAGGATAATTTTAAGCTGGGAATTATCGACAAAATATTACCGGAACCACCCGGCGGCGCTCATAATGATCCGGAGAGTATGGCGCGAACGATTAAGCAGGAGGTTTTGGGAACTCTGACAGAACTCGAAAAACTGTCGATTGAAGTATTGCTACAAAATAGACTTGGGAAGTTTCGCCGGATGGGTATCGTTCGGGAATAGGAGGCTTTATTATGGCTTTATCTGAAAAATTGCTTGAATTATTGGTATGCCCGAAGTGTAAGGGTGAACTGGATTATAAGAAAGAGGAAAATAAATTAAATTGTAACAGTTGTCGTCTTTCTTTTCGGGTTGATGATGATATCCCGGTTTTATTAATTGAAGAAGCGGAGAGTTACTAAGGGAAAGGTGATGCTATGAAGTTATCCAAATTTTGTTCAGAGGATCTTATAACCTTTAATTTAAAATCGACCAACAAAGAGGGAGTTTTAAATGAACTGGTGGAATTGGCCTCGAAATCCAATCTGGTTAAAGATCCCTCTGCGCTTCTTGAGGACGTTAAGGAGAGGGAAGAGCTGGTAACCACCGGTGTGGGCTATGGCGTTGCTTTTCCGCATACCAAAACCAGAGCCACCAAGGGGATCGTGATAGCTTTCGGACGATCCGGTAAAGGTATCGATTTTGATGCTATGGATCATAAACCGGTTAATCTTTTTTTCCTTATTGCCGCTCCGGAAGATGCCATTGGTGCGCATCTTAATGTAATGGCGCGGCTTTCGTACATCATGAAATCCGAGGAGAATCGGCAAAAAATGATGACCGTCACCTCGCCCGGCGAGCTACTGCAAATGATTGACACCGTTGAATAATTTGTTCAGGGCACGGAGGCTATCGATCGATGGCATGGATTGCGACGATGTTCTATAGGAATCGTCGGCTGATCAGTTTTATTCTGGCATTCGTTTTATTTTGGCCGATTGCCCTTTCGCCCGGCCGGATCCGGCCGATTGTCGGAGAAATAATAGCGTCCGCCCTGTATTTTCCGTTTTCGGAATTGAAAGATTATATTCACGAATTAAGTAAGGTTACCGAAGAAAATCGGTATCTCCGGCTTCAGGTTGTAGAATCATCATTACAGTTGAGCGCCCAGGCCGAAGCCATCCGGGAGAACCGACGCTTACGGGAATTTTTGGGTTTTGAGCCGCCGGAAAATTTCCGAGTCGTCCCCGTTAAAATCGTTTCATTGCTTCAGAATATTTATCCGGTGGCGGCGATTATCAACAAAGGCAGTAACGATTCCATCGCCGTCGATCAACCGGTCATAAATCGTTTCGGCCTTGTTGGAAAAGTAGTGGAAGTGATGCCGGAGTTCGCCAACGTCGCTTTATTGACCGATCCATCGAATCCGGTTTCGGGACGTGTAGCCGACAGCCGGCAGATCGGTATTGTCAGATTCTCGCCGGAAAAGGGTCTTTATTTTGACAATCTCCCGGCCGATGCTCTCTTTAAGGCGGGCGATTTGATTATAACCTCCGGTCTCGGCGGCGTTTATCCGGCCGGATTGTCAATTGCCAAGATTGATTCCGCCACCGCCGAAAAAGGGGATATTCTGAAAACGATCTGGTTGACACCGGCCGTGAATTTTTTTGAAATCGATGAGTTGTACGTATTGATTAGCGAAAAAAAATGAGAATAATTCCATATATCTTATATCTGTATCTGCTTGCCTTTCACTATACGATTTTATCCGACCTTATTTCGATTTATGGTGCGACTGTCGATCTTGCCGCTTTGATGATTACTATTATAGCCATGTACAAAGATGAACTTACCGCCTTCTGGTTTGCTTTCGCCGCCGGAATCGTGGCGGGGACATTTCGGCTGGATTTAATGCCCTGGGAGATATTGTTTTTGACCGGATTTGCGGTTCTGATTAATCATATCAGCAGGCGTATTAATATTTCCGCCATAACGGCCCGCATGATCATCCTTGCTGGCTTTTTGATTGTGCATGAGACTTTGACAATACTGTTGATTTCAAGCGAAAGCTTTTTATACCTTATGTACAGATATGTTCTTCCCAGCACCGTTTATTCTCTAATCCCGGGCTGGGTATTTTTCCTCATCAAAGATGAACGTCTAACCTGGAATGAGATAAAAGCGCAGTTTTGAAATGCCGAGTTACATTATAAGCAAGACAGCCCGAGTGATTATCGCCGGGGGGCTGCTCTCGATCGCCCTGTTTATTCTAATTGGCGGACTGGTATATCATCAGTTGATCCGTTACCGTGAGTTTTTCGAGCAGTCGGAAAGTAATCGAATCAGGGTGCAGCCGATTGTCCCCAAAAGAGGGCTTATCCTGGATCGTCACCGTCAGGTCATTGCCGATAATCGGCTCTCGTTCACGGTCTCGATTGTCCCGTTCGAGCGAGTCGCGGGTGTAACTGTCCCCCGGATTTCGGAACTTTTGGATATGGATAGCCTGACGGTCGAAAAAAAGGCGGCTGCGAATTTTATCAGCAAGTACATCCCGTCGCCGATCAGGCGTGGTCTGGGGCCGGATATTATTTCAATCCTCGAAGAGCGGAGTAAAGATTATCCGGGGGTGACCTATAGCGTCGAATCGGTGCGTCGATATATCGAACATATTTCCGCCGGGACTTTCGTCGGTCATGTCGGGGAAGTATCATCCGAGGAAATCAAATCGCCACAATATCGGGATTATCGTCCGGGGAGTATGATCGGCAAGGAGGGGATAGAAAAAACGTATGATCGCTTACTGCGCGGCATAGAAGGGACCGAATATGTGGAAATATCGGCTCGCGGACAGATTGTCGGCGTCTATGAGGGAAAGAAGAGAATCCCGGCGGTTCCCGGAAATGATTTGATTTTGACCATCGACAAAGATTTGCAGGCATTTGCGGCCGCTGCATTTGACAGCCTCGGACATAATGGCGCCATCGTGGCTATTGATCCGCAGAACGGCGAGATTCTTGCATTGGCATCCTTCCCCTATTTCGATCCGAACCTCTTTTCCGGTGTTATTCCGCCGGAAGTATGGCAGGCTGTTGTCGCCGATACCAATCATCCTCTGTTGAACCGACCGCTGGCGGGATTGTATCCACCGGGGTCCACAATAAAATTGTTGACGGCCGGGGCGGCTCTGCAATCGGGGTTAGTCACCGATGAAGACCTTCTTAAACCGTGCTATGGAGGGATGCAATTCGGTAATCGATATTTTCGGTGCTGGGATGCTGCCGGACACGGAAGATTGAATATATATGGCGCTATCGAGCAATCCTGCGATGTATATTTTTATCAGGTTGGTCAAATAATGGGTATTGATTCCTGGAGCGTGTTCGCCGGTCAATGCGGTTTTGGAAAAAAAGCCGGGATTGATATTCCCGGTGAACTGGCTGGAGATTTACCCAGCTCGGCCTACTATGATACGCTTTACGGACCGAGCAACTGGTCACCGAATTTGGTCCTGAATCTGGCGATCGGTCAGGGTGAGTTAACGGTGACACCGCTTCAATTGGCTCAATTCTATTGCGGGTTGGCCAATTATGGCCGGATTTACCGTCCGCACCTTCTAAAGGGAATAATCTTCCCGGACGGATCGAGCGAAGAGATTGCGGCCGTTGTATCGATTACTCTTCCATTTTCACAGAAAACCATAAGTATTCTCAGCAAAGCCCTTAAATTGGTCGTCAACGGTGAACACGGAACCGCCCGAGGCATCCGTAATAAAAAATATGAAATCTCCGGAAAAACCGGGACGGCGCAAAATCCTCATGGTGAGGATCATTCCTGGTTTGTCGGCTTTGCGCCTTCGGATGCGCCGGAAATCGTAGTGACCACGCTGGTTGAAAATGCCGGGCACGGTTCCGAAGTGGCGGCGCCTCTGGCGGCAAAAGTGATAAATGAGTATTTATCACACGAAATGAATCAATTGGCCGGGTCTCCCGATAGCATAAAACGGTAGTTATGGCGATTGAATACAGACACTTAGAATGGCGTTTGATTATCGTAGCGCTGGCTTTATCCATTCTGGGAATCGTTCTTATATATTCGGCTCAGTTCGATGCCACGACCGGCAAGTCGCTTAATTTTTATTACAAACAGATAATATGGCTGGCGGTGGCGCTGTTTGGACTGGCCGTTCTGATTCATTTGCCGCTGAGACTGATCGACTTTTTTTGCTATTTATTGTATGGCCTGGCGCTCGTTTTATTATTATTAGTTCTCTATATCGGCCATTCGAAATACGGTGCGGCGCGGTGGTTTTCGTTGGGACCTGTTAATGTCACCCCTTCCGACATCGCCAAGCTGGCGCTTCTTCTGACCCTCTCCCGATTTCTGGCATACACCAAATTACCGCCTGAATCTAAACGCCGGTTGTTTATTTCGGCAGCCCTGACGATTGTATTGATTCTTCCTATTCTAAAACAGCCTGATTTGGGGACTTCGGTGGTTTTTGCCGTACTGCTGTTCAGTCTTTGGTTCTGGTCGGGATTGTCACCTGTGTACATTATCCTGATTGTGTCGCCTTTCATATCGCTATTGGCTGCCTTTCATTGGATAACCTGGATTATATATCTGGTTTTATTGATAACTCTGATTCTGTTCTTAAAGCCCGGTTTTATATTCGGCTTTTTCACGGTCGCGGCCAACCTTGCTTTCGGTGTAATTACGCCCTTTTTCTGGAACCGCCTGGCCGATTACCAGCAACAGCGAATTCTGACTTTCCTTGATCCCGGTCGTGACCCGCGGGGCGCCGGCTATCAGATTATTCAGTCGAAAATTGCCCTCGGTTCGGGAGGGTTATTTGGAAAAGGATATCTGGGCGGCTCGCAGAGTCAGCTCCGATTTCTTCCCGAACGACATACCGATTTTATCTTCTCGGCACTTGGAGAGGAACTCGGATTTCTGGGAACGATGGTTGTTATAGGTCTTTTTGCATACATATTTTATATGGGGATAAAAATTGCCGCCCGATGCCGCTCCAAATTTGCCTCCAATCTGGCGTGGGGCGCGGTGACCATATTGTTTGTTCAATTTTTCGTCAACATCGGGATGACCCTTGGATTAATGCCAGTGACCGGTTTGCCGCTGCCGTTTTTGAGCTATGGAGGGACATCACTGGTTCTGTCATGGACGCTGGTCGGGCTTCTGGTTCTTTGCGATTATTATTGGACGGAGTACTGAAGGGCCCTTCTTATGCAGTCTAATAGAAATCGACATTATAAACTTCTGATTGCCGGTCTGCTATTTCTAACGCTGGACGCCGAAGCTAATGCCGCTGAGATAAATGATTTAATTTCCAGGGAAGATACGGGCAAAATAGAAGCCATTACTTCCACACGGTCGGTCGGAAAAATCGAAATGGGTGGGATGACTGGAGAAGTGGAAATCCTGTTTGCCGCGCCCGATAAAATTCGTATGTCCTCCGATTTCGGTTTTTTAAAAATGTCACAAGCCTATGACGGTAATACGGCCTGGTTGAATGACCAGAATAATCAGATAATGGAACTCACCGGCGGCGAAAAAAGAAGCCTGGTCAACGCCGCATATTTAACCGGTATGTCGTACTGTTTGCCCGATCGTATGAGAGCCGATATTGAGTATCAACGGGACACGACAATCGGCGATAGTGATTATTCAATATTTACGGCGTCACCTGCTGATGGTGACACTTTATTGCTGTACTTTTCAAATAAACATCACCGCCTGGAAATAGTCGGAGAGCGGCTGGATGAAATTATGATATATACTTATATGTCTGATTTCAGAGTGATCGATGGTCTGGAGATGCCGTTTACCTATGAATCCCGCGCGAGTGCGCCGGAATTTAATTCGACGATAAGACTAAGCAGCATAGAAGCAAATGTCCCGATTGATCATTCGATTTTCTCGATGAATGATAAACTGGAAACGGATCTTTATTATCCTGATGAAGCCGATTCTGTCGTCATTCCGATTTATTATTACAATGATCATATTTTTATTGAGGTGTCGGTGAACGGCAACAAGGAAGTGTACTTTATACTGGACTCCGGAGCGGGAGCCAACGTGCTGGATTCGAGTTATGCTGTTCGGCTGGGCCTGGAGCGATTTGGCGGCGTTCCCGCGAAGGGTATCGCCGGGTATGAATCGGTTGCTTTTGCCAAAATAGATTCGCTGTCAATCGGGCGCCTGAAACTCGGCGGCGGTTTGGCTGCTATTATTAATCTTAAGAGCCTTTCTCTGAGACTTCCGGGCGAACTCGGCGGTTTGATAGGATATGATTTACTCTCGAAACTCCCATTTAAAATAATTTATAAAACGAAGGAAATAATGTTTTATCGTCCGGGCCGATTCAGCCCTCCCGATTCGATTTATGCAGTCGATTTCGAACTTATGCTGAAAGCGCCCTTAATATCGGCCGTATATGGCGATTTCAGCGGGAAATTCCTGATTGACCTCGGAAATCCTTTCGGATTGATGCTTCACCGGGCATTTGTCGAAAAACATAATCTAAAGGAGACATTTTCCGATATAAAGGAGATGGGAGGAAAAATCGGTGGGATCGGCGGTAAATCGGAGGCTTATGCCGCGACCGGGGCCAATCTCCTGATTGGCGCCGTGGATATAGAACATCCGCCGGTAATGGTTGTCGAGGCTGGTCGAGGATTTTCGGAATCGTCGACAGTGGATGGCAATATCGGCAACCAATTATTGCGGAATTTTTCGATACTGATGGACTATTCGAAGAAAAAGTTATATATTTTACCCCCGGAAAAATAGTTAAATTGTTTGCGGTTTCCGGCGTAGGGATTGCATATAATAAATATGGATGTAAAAACTGAAAGCAGGCATTTTTGATTACAGGAATGATATGAAAGTAGGAGTTTTAACGGGTGGAGGCGATTGCCCCGGGCTGAATGCGGTTATCAGGGCCATTGTTAGAAAAGGTATTCTGAATTACGGCCACGCCGTTTTGGGTGTTTATAAAGGTTGGAAAGGTCTTATCGATGAAGATTTGATTAAGCCGCTTTCATTAGGTGATGTCTCGGGGATTTTGCCGCGGGGCGGAACAATCCTTCGGTCCTCGCGGACCAATCCCTTCAAAGTCGATAATGGCGTGGAACTGATAAAAAGCAATCTCAAGAAGCATGACATTAATGCTCTTATAGCCATCGGGGGTGAAGATACCCTTGGCGTTGCGGCCAAATTGCATGAGATGGGGATCAATGTCGTCGGCGTCCCCAAAACGATCGATAATGATGTCATGGGTACGGAAACAACGTTCGGTTTTGATACTGCTTTGAATATTGCCACCGAAGCGATTGACAGGGTACATACGACGGCCGAGGCGCATAACCGGGTTATGGTTGTCGAAGTAATGGGTCGGCATGCCGGATGGATCGCAATCGAAGCGGGTATTGCGGGTGGTGCCGACATGATTCTATTCCCGGAAAAAACGACCTATGTCGATGAAATCTGTGAATTACTCAAAAGGCGTCATAATCGCGGCAAAGATTTTTCAATCGTGGTGGTCGCTGAAGGCGCCAGATTAAAACTATCGAAGGAATCGACCGTCGAGGAGGAAGTGATTATGGACCAGAAGCTTGATGCTTTCGGCCATGTCCGCCTGGGCGGTATCAGCAACAAGCTGGCCGATCTGATTGAAGAAGGTACCGGTTACGAAACGCGAGCAATTATTCTCGGCTATATTCAGCGTGGGGGAACGCCCACCGCTTACGATCGTGTGCTGGCCACACGGTTCGGTGTTCACGCCATTGATTATGTCCATCAGGGCAAATTCGGCCAGATGGTGTCGCTTCATGGTTCCAAAATCGTCCCATTCCCCCTGGCAAAAGTGGTCGCACAAATCAAAACGGTCGATGAGGAATTGATTGAAACCGCCGAGGTATTTTTTGGATAGACCGACAGTATTTCTTGTTCCTCTAATGCTGATGATACTGGGGATTATGTTCTTCCCGAATCCTGCCCTCGGTCAATCATACCACAAGCCGCTTTTTGTTGATCGTAATTTAGCCGGAGCACGAATCGGCGTCTGGACTAATCTGGGCGATGAAAATGCCCCGTCCGGTTATTCGCTGGATTTTTCCAGGAGCAGTATTTGTGCCGAGTTTTTTTACGCGTGGCGACTTAATCGAGCTTTATGCCTTGATTTTCAACTCGGGTTATACAGCCGGGGTGAAGTTGAGTTCAAGCGCGACTCGGGCAGATATGTCGGGTCGGTAAACATTTATCCGTTTTTTGCCGGCACTAAATTTTACCCCTTGTATACATTCGAAAGTACACCGATCCATTTATATTTGCAGCCCGGCGTAGGATTCGTAATCGGCAGCCAGAGTATTGTTGACTATGGCGTTTATTATGACTATGATTTGGTTCAACAGGAAACGAGGGTGAGTATAACATATATGCTGGCGGCAGGTCTGGAATGGCCGGTGGCCGATCAGATAAGTTTATTGCTGAATTATAAGTATGTCCCGGTTAAATTTGGCACCGCGCTGGCGCAACTGAAAGATTATTCGGGCTGGAGCCTGACTTTTGGAGTCGGCTATATTCTTGGCTCATGACGTTTATTGGCTAAATAAAAAGGAGGTTACATGCCGGTAAAAATCGGAATTAACGGCTTTGGTAGAATCGGACGTCTGGTGTTTCGGATCGCTGGAAATCCAAGCTTTAAGATTGTCGGAATCAATGATATCACCAATGCGGCAACGCTTGCGCATTTACTAAAATACGATTCGGTTCACGGAAAATTTCCGGGAGATGTGGGATATGATGAAAACTCATTAATTGTTAGTGGCAAGAAAATTCCGGTGATGGCGCAAAGAGATCCCGGCAACCTGCCGTGGTCTGTCCTCGGTGCCGATATTGTTGTCGAATCAACCGGCCTTTTCAGGGATAAAGCATCAGCCGGAAAACATATCGCCGCCGGCGCCAAAAAGGTTTTAATCTCTGCTCCCGCAAAGGATCCGGATGGGACTTTTGTTATCGGTGTTAATGACGAGAGCTATGATAAGAGGAAGCATGATGTAATATCGATCGGCAGTTGTACAACGAACTGTCTGGCGCCCGTCGCCAAAGTCCTGCTGGACAATTTCGGGATCGAAAAAGCTTTTATGACAACCATTCATTCATATACTAATGACCAGAGGATTCTTGATTTACCCCACAAAGACCTAAGGCGCGCCCGGGCGGCTGCGCTTTCAATGATTCCTACAACAACCGGGGCCGCCAAAGCGATTTCGCTGGTGATACCGGAGTTGAAGGGGAAGATGGATGGTTGCGCCATACGTGTCCCGACGCCCGACGGTTCGCTTATTGATTTGGCGGTAATAATGGAAAAAGCGGCCTCCGTCGAGGAGATAAATGCCGCCATGAAATCAATGGCGGCTGGCAAAATGAAAGGCATTCTCGAATACTCCGAAGAACCTCTGGTTTCGATTGACGTTGTGGGGAATCCACATAGCTCTATTTTTGATTCAAAACAGACGATGGTCAATGGTAAGTTCGCCAAGATCTTTTCATGGTATGACAATGAATGGGGTTTTTCCAACCGTATGGTCGATATGGTCAATAAAATGTTGTAAACTATTGGCCCGTCAATGGCGGGCCTTTTTTTATCGGAGGCCGATGCCATGAATAAGCTGTCTATATCCGACTTGAATTTTAAGGGAAAACGGACGCTGGTCCGTGTGGATTTTAATGTCCCGCTTGACAGCAGCCTTAATATCACCGATGACCGGCGTATTGTCGGCTCTCTGCCGACTATCAAGAAGATACTCAACGACGGTGGCCGTTTGATATTGTGCAGCCATCTGGGACGGCCAAAAGGAAAAGTCGTCCCCGAAATGTCTCTGAAACCGGTGGCGATGAAGCTATCCGGCCTGATCGGAAAGAATGTTCGATTCGCGCCCGATTGTATTGGTGATAATATCGCTAAAATGGTCGATGCTCTCAAAGACGGTGAGGTTCTGCTGCTTGAGAATCTTCGTTTCCACAAAGAAGAAACCGAAGACGATCCGGAGTTCGCCCGGAAACTCGCTTCTATTGCGGACATTTATGTCAATGATGCCTTTGGTTCGGCGCACCGCGCGCACGCCTCGACCGAGGGGGTGACCAAATTTATTGATACCTGTGCGGCCGGTTTTCTGATGGAGAAGGAAATTAAATATCTGGGCGAAGCGCTCAGCAATCCCAAAAGACCGTTTGTCGCCATACTGGGCGGTGCGAAAATATCGGGCAAAATCGACGTTATTGAAAATCTAATGGACAAAGTCGATAGTGTCATTGTCGGCGGGGGCATGGTCTTTACATTTATCAAGGCGATGGGTAAAGAGATAGGCAATTCGCTGCTTGAAAGCGATAAGGTGGAGATGGCTGGCGATATTTTGAAAAAGGCAAAAGCAAAAGGACTTAATCTTCTACTGCCGGTCGATTGTGTCGTCGCTTTCGATATTACCGAAGATGCCGAAACTTCAATCGTTGATATTGACGCGATCCCTTCGAATAAAAAAGGATTGGATATCGGGCCGAAATCAATTGATTTGTTCCGAACTGAATTGAAAAAAGCCAAAACGGTCGTATGGAACGGTCCTATGGGTGTTTTTGAAGTGGAGCAATTCGCAAAAGGCACTTACGAAATCGCCCGGATTCTGGCTGAAATCACGGCGAAAGGGGCGATAACCATAGTTGGCGGAGGTGATTCGGCCTCGGCGGTCAGGAAATGCGGTCTTGACGACAGATTGACGCATATTTCGACCGGGGGCGGCGCTTCGCTGGAGTTTCTCGAAGGCAAAACGCTTCCCGGTGTGGCAGCATTGACCGATGCCAGAGAAAGTAAGGTCGAAGCATGAGAAAAAAGATAATCGCCGGCAATTGGAAAATGCATAAGACCATTCCCGAAGCGCTGGAACTTGCGGGGGAAATAGTCAAAAGGGTCGGTGATACTACGAATCCGTCGGTTCTGATCTGCCCGCCGTATACAGCCCTGAGTGAGGTCGCCGGAATTTTGAAAAATAGCCGGATAATGCTTGGCGCGCAAAATATGTATTTTAAGGAGTCGGGGGCTTATACCGGTGAGATTGCGCCCGCGATGCTCTTGACAATCGGCGTTTCGCATGTTATTTTGGGCCACTCGGAAAGACGCGAATATTTTTCCGAGACCGACAAAATGGTCAATGATAAGGCCAGGCTGGCCCTGAAAAGCGGCCTTATTCCGATTGTTTGTGTCGGTGAGAAATTAAAAGATCGTGAAAACGGATTAACCGAGGAGGTTGTCGGGGCGCAGCTTGACGGTTCTCTGGGTGGCTTAACGGCTGATAATGCCGGCAAGACAATAGTTGCCTACGAACCGGTTTGGGCGATAGGAACCGGGAAAACGGCCACGCCGGAGGTGGCTCAGGAAGTTCATGCTTTTATCCGTGGCAGGTTGAACGATAAATATGGTGAAGTGGCGGAAACGATACCTGTACTGTATGGCGGTTCGGTTAAAGGCGACAATGCCGAAGGATTGTTGAGCAAGCCCGATATTGACGGGGCTCTGGTCGGCGGCGCCAGCCTGAAGGCGGATGAGTTTGCAAAGATTATAAATGCAGCATAAACGGAGGAAATAGAATTGTTTACGATATGGGTTGCGTTCCATACGGTAATTTGTATTCTGCTGGTGATTGTCGTTTTGATGCAATCGGCCAAGGGTGAAGGTTTGGCCGGCGCCTTTGGCGGCGGTGGGACCGGGCTCACCGGGGCGGTTTTTGGCGGCCGCGGTGCCGCCTCGTTTCTTTCAAAAGCGACCACGGTCCTGGCGATTGTCTTTATGATAAACTGCGGTGTTCTGGCGTATATGTCGAGTCATCGTTCGGGCGGTGCCGCCGGGGCCGCGACTTCAGTCGTAACCGAGCAGGCGCAACGCGAGATGGAACGTCAGGCGCAGCAGCAGCAGGCGATGCCGACGGATTCGGCCAATATGTTTCAAACGCAGGATACAGGCGGAATTGAATCGATTCTTCCGCAGGGCCCGGACACAGGGCAATAGATTGATTGTAAATGATATCGTAGGGCAGGTCTGTTCCCAGACCTGCCAATAATAAAGATGGCAGGAGCGCAGGGCTCCTGCCCTACAATTTTTGCGGAAGTGGTGGAATAGGTAGACACACCATCTTGAGGGGGTGGCGCTTAACCGCGTGGGGGTTCAAATCCCCCCTTCCGCATTTATTTTCAACGCATGCCAATAATAAAGATGGCAGGATCGCGGGGCTCCTGCCCTACGGCTGCGCCTGTCAATTATGGCAGGAGTTTTTCGTTTTGTACCGTATTGTTTTAATATTGAAACGGGAGCAAAACTCCCGTAATTTTTGGAAAAATAAAATATGAGGGAGCAATATTATGGAACAATCATACGCATCTATTTTGGAAATTATTAGAGATGTCCTCCAGTACCGGCTGTTCACTATAAATCAACAACCCGTCACGATTTCATCGGTTCTCCTGTTTATTGTCTTCCTGCTGGGTGTTTATATTATTTCCAAGCTAATCAACAGGATTGTACTTCGACGTATTTTGATAAGATTCGATATCGAGCGCTCGATTCGTTACAATATGATTCGCCTCGGTCATTATATCGTGATGACTATCGGGACTTTGTTTGCTTTTCAATTTGTCGGATTGGATTTATCATCACTGACGGTAATATTCGGATTACTATCGGTTGGAATCGGCTTCGGCCTGCAGAATATAGCCTCAAATTTTATTTCAGGGCTGATACTGCTTTTCGAACGTCCCATTAAGGTCGGCGACCGGGTGACGGTCGGTGACGTCGAAGGAATCGTCTCGGCGATTAACATGCGGGCAACGACGGTGAATTCGCTAAGGAATATTTCGATAATCGTGCCCAATTCGGATTTTATTTCGGCGCGGGTAACCAACTGGTCGTACGGGGATCCCAAAATAAGAGTGGATATCGATGTCGGCGTGTCGTACGGCTCTGACCTTGACACGGTGTTGAAGGCATTAACCGAAGTGGCCGAGGAAAATTCCGACGTGTTGAAATATCCCAGGCCGCAGGTGCTTTTGATGAGTTTCGGGGATTCATCATGGAATATGCAGCTCCGTTTCTGGTTGGCGTCGCCAGAGGGGTATTATCGTGTTCGGTCGGCCATCAATTGCGCTATCGTTCGTAAGTTCCACGAACGCAATATCGAGATTCCTTTCCCGCAGAGAGATTTGCACCTCCGCTCACCCTTACCGATGCCGATTGCGGGTAGTAATGAATAATTATTGAGTAGGGCAGGTCTCCCCGAGACCTGCCAAGTTAAAAAAGGCAGGAGTCGGGGGCTTCTGCCTTACGGTTGCTTAAACCAAGGTCAAGCCTCGCCGAGGCTTGACGTCAATTCTCAGCGAGAATTGACTTATTGATTTTCTTCTTCCGGGGGAAGCAGCAGAATTCCGATTTCCTGATTCTGCCTTAAGATCAGCATATAGACACCTTCGGTGCCGAGTTTGTCAAGAATTTTGCCCATCAATGACCGGGCATCCCGAACAACTTCACCATTAACTCTTTTAATCCGATCATCGATTGCCAGACCGCAGGCGTAAGCCAATCCAAGCGTGTCGACATCAACCACCTGAAGATACCCGCGGGCATCTTTGGCAACCGAAAAGCCAAGTCGCCCGCCTTTGGCGGATAATTTTATCGGTTCTTTGTTAGTTGTCTTCTTGGTTACCGTTTTTTCGATTCTTGGCGGTCTGGTCAAACCGATCAGCGGCGAGTCGTAACCTTCCTGCGATAAATAATAGACCAGCGGCTGTTCGGGAGAAAGGGCCCAGTGGTATCGGAAATGGTTCTCAAAAATTTCCCAGCCCGGATTATGCCGCTGCCATGGTTCCGAATGCAAAATATAGTCGATACTATCGGCCGGCATCAATTGTCCGGCGCAGGCCAGAGCCAGCGAAAGCGCAACAATATCAAAGCGATAGGCGCTTTGGTCAAGCAGCGGATGATCGGAGATGAATTCGTCCTCATGCCCCGGGATTCGTGCCTGCAGGATATTTCTTCCCGCCAGTAGTTGTATCAAGTTAAAAAGACGATGCATTCCCGATGGCGCCGCCTCGATGTAGTTTTTCAATTTTATGCCTTCCAAAGGTACAATCAATGGATCATACGTGCCGCTGGTCCGGAAGTATTTCATCACATGAATTTCTATTTCAGTCTCTTTCCACTCGATTCCGGATAAATCTTGCAGCGTCGCCAGAATAAATGTCCCGAGGCTGTCCCAGACAGCGACAAAGTCGGAATCATTTCTCGATACAAAACGAATATCTGATCTGATTTTATTTTCGTCAGCGTAATACTCGGGATAAAAGGCGCGCATAAGAAAGGCATTATCGGTTTCAAAATCGACAACCGGCAGATTTTCCTGGTAAGGCAAGGGAGACGGCATCATAAAGGATGTGTCTTCAGCCTGCTGTTCGGGGACATCTATTTGCGCGAAGACGATGGCGGCTGATATCACCGGGAGCAATAATAAAATCAATAAATATTTCATGGGTGTAAATCTGCAATGAATTGAATTAAAAAGCAAGGATAATGTAAATAAGTCTAACTGCTGCTTTCTGCCGGATTTATATTCATGCGAGTTTTCGGTTTATAAGGTGTCAATTTACGAAGTTCGAGGTAGAAAAGGGTCATGAGCGAGTTAAAAAATGTCCCGAGAAATCCCTCAACTACGACCATTATCAGCAGGAAAATCGGGAGGACAAGTAATAATAAAACTATTAGGACGTATATCGAACTTACCCCGATAAGGACGAACGGAATGGCGCACATAGCGATAATAATTGTTCCGGCAACCAAAATGGCTATTTCCAATCCCATCTTCACCAAAAAGATTATTATATTGGCTGAGAGATGTCTTATGAGCAAGTTGTATCCTTCGCTGACGGCATCGAAAATCGGCGTTTCGTTGGCGATGATTTCACGCTGAGCGAGCGAGTAGATAGTTCCGAAAAAGAAGATTCCGGCAAACAGAATCGGTATCAATGGAAGGAGGAGTACCAGCGCCAATGCCTTGAAGATAATTATCCCCAGTACCAGAGACGATATTAACAAAATAACGAACAGGCCTAAAATACAA
>Ga0315555_1001588_pt1 | contig 16292 bp, 15 predicted proteins | sample SalMarSW160380MG_FD_202113 | JGI IMG/M metagenome (GOLD analysis project Ga0315555, IMG submission 202113) | Salt marsh sediment microbial communities from the Plum Island Ecosystem LTER, Massachusetts, United States - Salt Marsh Sediment SW1603-80 ... | reverse complement strand
TTTTCGCCTATTTAGTGCGTTTTGTGGTTAAATTAAGATTTTATTGCCCCTGTTTGAATTTTTCCATCATGCCTTTCATATCGGGCATACCCGGAACTCCTTTGGTATCTACCGAAACTTTATCCGCATTGAAAAGATCATCTGATAAACCCTGATTAATCTTAAAAGTCTTTATTGTAGTTTTTGTCATTAATTTTCCACCTATATATATTTCAGTCGTGTAAGGCATTTCCCAATTTTTTACTTTGTGGAAGTTGGAATTTACCGCTTTGAATGTCTCACCTTTCGCCCCTTTAAATTCATTCTGAATTAAAAGAAGAGTCCCTTTCTCGATCCATCCTTTAATTTTATTTTTCTCACCTGTAGTTACAGATGATGTATCTATATCTTCATTCCATGCTTCCACGACATAACAATCTTTATCTGCCAACTTTTCCGAACCAATGATTTTACCGTTCCCCGGCATATCTTTCCACCAGCTCATCTGATCCCCCTTAGCAGCATCGGCATCAGCTTGTATTTTCGTCTTACCCGCAAACTGGTTTACAGACCATAAATCCTTGCCGTCAAATATCATTATATTCGTCATATCCCCCATTCCTGCCGGCATACCTGCCCCTTCCGGCATACTCATCTTCATTTCTATTCTATACTTTTCACCTTTCTTCAACATTTTAATCTCCGAAGGTCCTGCACCCTCCATCCCTTCCACACCTTTAGTTTCAGATTCCATCACCATCTCCATATCTTTGATTTCATCCGAGAAAGGCCCATATTTTGCTTCTATCTGTGACTTTAACTCAGTCCAGGTCAAAGCAAAAACGTTGCCGGTAACAAACAGACACAACACAATCAACAAACATTTACTAACTTTACGCTTCAGCATACTTACCTCCTTTTGGTTTAGTATTACTTAAATTTATATTATCATTTTGTATAAAAGCAAGTCTTTTTAGTAATTTAAGCTTTGCATTATCCCCTACCTTAGCCATAGAAACAGCTTTTTTTAGGTATAATATTGACCTCGTATAGTTCTCTCTGTCAACAGGATAAGGAATACCATCTTTACCTCCGTGAGCAAAGCTGTATCTTGCGGGGTCGGTAAAACTCGGCTTTTCGCCGTACAGCAGCTCACCTATTAAGGCAAGCGACCTGATTGTTGCAGGACCAACACCTTTAATACCCAAAAGACTTTCAAAGTCTTCGGGTTGCCTACGATAAGCCAATTCCAGCGGCTTTTTTAACTTTTTCAGGTTTACATCGGACCCAATTATGTAATGGCGAGAAGGCAATTTTAATTCTCTTATTTTTTTTAGTTCTCCAAGCGTTTTTTCCGGATATTCAGAAGCAATTTCGGCTGAAATCTTCCTTGACTCTGTGGAGTCCTCGGAAACCATATTTAAAGGCGTTGTAAAGCCATCAGTAATGATTCCCTTATGAGGTTCACAGGTATATGTTTTAAACTCTTTAGAAAACCAGTGATATCTCCTTGCCATTCTGTTTATCGCATTCATACCCTGCTGTACCACGCTCCACTCGCCTTTAGAGGTAAATATTATTGTATGATGATATATTGAATATCCATCCTGAAGAGCTGAATTATCTACTTTTGCCGTGATTCTACTTGTGTATATAAGAGAATTAACATCTATACTTTTTTGGTTGCCAATTTGTTTTATTTCATCCGGGGTTTTCAGCGAAGTTTTCCCTTTCCCTCCGCAAATATAAATACCGGCGTCAAGTTTTTTGAAAGCCTCTTTAAGAGCGCCCATTGTAGTTGTGGTAACACCACTTGAATGCCAGTCAAAACCGAGAATACAGCCGAGAGATTGAAACCAGTAAGGGTCGGAAAGATTTTCCAAGATTTTTACAGGAGAGTATTCTGTAAGCATAGCTTCCATAATCCAGAGAGAGAGCTTTTTCATCTCTTCGAATAACCATCTTGGAGCCCGTCCCCAGTGCAGTGGTAACGTGGCAATACCTTTCCTCATGTTTTTATGTTAAGCGTTTATAAAATTTTGTCAACAGGTACAAAAACAGCAACAGTTATTTAACTAGTACTATTCAATCTGCGAGCTTTTTTCACTTGCATATAACGTGTGTGTGTGAACTATATTTATCATCCTGATATAGCAGTATAACATACAGCATAACTGGACTAAAAAAGCGCAAGCTTTTTTAGTCCCAAGTTAAGGCGTTGGTTATACACGTTTTTTTCTTGTTTTTTTTAGTTTAATAATATTTATAACATTAAAATATGTAATTATTCTGCTCCGGCTTGCTTGAGAAGTTCAATTATTTGTGTATTCTTCTTTTCTATTGCAATAGTTAAAACAGACTTCCCTGTTTCAGTTTGAGCATTGACATCAGCTCCAGCAGCTAATAAAGCATTACATACTTCAGGGCTCTTACATTCCATTATAGCAGTGTACCCAAAACGATTTTTCATGTTAACATCAGCTTCCACCTCTAATAAAGATTCAACTACATCGCCTTGATCAAAAAATACAGCATACATTAAAGCCGTCATGCCTCCAGCGGTTTGAGCATCTACATCGACCCCAGCATCTAATAAAATTATAACTAAATCATTAGATAAAGGTATATTAAGTGCGTCATATGGATATAATAAAGCTGTACGTCCCAATTCATCCTTGATTTCCACATCGGCACCAACTTCCAATAAAAATTTTAACTCTTCAATATTTTTATAATCAAAAAATATTCCGCCGGCCTTTAATAATTCTTGTAAGATATCCTTATTTTTTTTATTCAGTGCAATTTTAAAAGCACTACGATCTTTTACGTTGGGATCCATACCTGCTTTTAGAAACAACTTTACGGCAAGTACATTATTCTCTTTAACACAATTAACAAAATTTTCTTCTGAATAAACCACACCCATTTCACCCAATTTTTCCCGGGCTTCTTCAGAATTTGAACTTTTACTACAGCTATTTGAAATAAAACAAATAAGCATACCTGCTATAATTACTGATATAAAATTGGCGCTTTTCATATTTCCTCCTTTCAATGACTAAAGATTTTTTTTCTTATTATTATAATTTCTAATGGTCTAAAATCAATGGAGCCAATGTATCTTTTTGTCTTTCGATAATCAATGATTGATTTACTAGTTTTCATATTTATTTCTTTTCTAAGTTATTAAATTTATTTACTATGTCAAGCGAGTTTTTTCGCATGTTGAGCCGTATAAATCGATTTCAATATTTCCGATTAATTGCATATACATCAACATCTTAGCTGAACGCATTTGGTCAAGAAGTTTAGGTTTGCCTTTTACTCTGTAAATTGTCTTTGTATCTTTTTCTGTAACTCCCATATCAAGATTGTAATAAAAAATCCATCTTTGTCAACATAGAATTTTGCAACCACTACCTCTCCAATTTTGAACTCCAAAGCCCACAAGAAACACAAGGTTTTCACTTTTTCCTTTTTTTACTAATTAACCAATTAACTACTTCACTAATTAACCGATCCGAAGGATATCTGCTTTTATTTAATAAAATATGCGGAAACCCTCCATTTGCCGTCCTTATCTTTCATAGGGGTAACGGTTTCAATTGCGTTTTTCTTATTTTCAAAATCCGTACTATACTGTATAACCACATATTCGCCATCGGGGGCACCGGGCATTGAAGTCATGTATTCTCTGGAAATAACTTTTCTACGTATCAATTTACCAAGAGGTTCTCTAACCGCAGTCAGCTGTTTTTCCCACATTTCCTCACCCACTGCTTTTTTAAAGTATTCCGATGTTAGGTCCCAACCCTGCGCATACTGACCATCATCGTTTAAGTTAAGCCATTGACCCGCTACCTCGACCGCAATTTTTTCCGCTTCAGGATTTCCTTTCTCAGAGGACTCTTTTTTACCACAAGCAGATAATACCAACAAAACAAGCAAAAATACAATAGATAAATATTTCTTTGAACCCATATAAAACCTCCTTTAAATGTTTTATTAATGGTTATATATAATATATAGTGCTTATTTAAAAATATTCAATCTTCCTCTTTGTGTCTCTGTGGCTTTTAAACAAACAAAATATTCTTGTTTTTTTTCTCTGTGTTCCTCTGTGTACTCTGTGGTTAAAAAAAATTGGTGTGGTGTGTGGCTCACATACCTTGACAAAAGATAGTAATTCTATATTATTACATTCGAAACTATTGGGGGCCGTAGTTCAGCCTGGTCAGAACGCTGGCCTGTCAAGCCAGAGGTCGCGAGTTCAAATCTCGTCGGTCCCGTTTATCCCCTTGACTTTTTTCCATATTTCCCCTAAAATTACTAAAACCAGGAGGTTTAAATGAAAGTAAAACTTATTGTATGGGGAATAGCTTTAATACTTGCTCTAATTCTTATCTGGAGCAATGCCGGAATAATGCAATTGAATTTTTTCTTTAAAACCTTTAGTGTTTCGAAAATTGTAGTAATACTTGTCAGTCTTATAATAGGTTTTATAGCAGGCTTACTTGTGGAAGGCAGAAAAAAGAAACCGGAAAAAAAGGTAGCGAAAAGCGAGGAGTAATTAATAGTTAGCAGTGAGAATATAAAGTATAGTATTTAGGGTAAAGGTAATAGTATAATTCAAAATTGAAGATTAACTATTAATTCGTGGCGCTATTTGGTTGCCATATAACAAGTCTTCTTATTCATATTATTAAACCGGTTCCTTTGACAAGATAATTTAAATCTATTGTTTTGTAAAGTTCATTTATCAGAGCGATTAATGTTCTTTTCTTTATCGGTAAAGGGTTTTTTGAATCCTAACGCTGCGGATAAGTCGCGAGCGATTAGCGAGTCGATCTTGATCCGCATGTTAGCCAGTTGTTAAGAAACTTTCATGAAACTTAATAATACCTTGCGGAACCTTTCCGTTGAACGGAAGGACAAGGAAAAATTCTTGTGGAATTCCCTCATAGACTAGATCTGGATAATTCCTAAATCCAAACTGTTTATAATAATTCGGATCACCAACAAGAGCGCAGCCTTGTCCGCCCAATTCTTTCAGCGAGGACAAGCCTTTGTTTATAAGCGATTTCCCAATACCTTGCTTCTGGTATTCTGGTAACACAGAAATCGGACCCAGTGCGTACCAGTCTTTTGTTCCGTCAGAAATTGTTACTGGTGAAAAAGCAATATGCCCAACAACACGCTCATCAATTTCCGCCACAAGAGAAATAGTCAGTACATCCGCTGACCGTAATGCTTTTATTATGAGATGCTCTGTTTGATTGCTGATAGCGAGAGTTTTGAAAGCCTCTATTGTGACTTCGGTTATTGCCTCAATATCTGCAGCCGTTTCTTTTCTTATGATAACTTCAGACTCCTATTTGTTTAGGCCGTTCATCGTATGCATATGGCTAACATAGTTTATATGTACTAACATTAATCATAAATATTCCATTGTAAGCCGTATAAACTGATTTTAATATTTCTGAGTAACTCCATATACATCATTATTATAAAAATATATCTATTTTTGTCAACATTTAAAGAAGTTAGTAGTTGGAAGTTGGAAGTTGGAAGTTAGAAGTTAGGATAAAGAAAAAACTTTGTGCTCTCTGTGGTTAATTAAAGTTAGGGATCAAGGACTCAAGGTTTCCAGGCTTCAAGGAAAAAACAAATTAGAATAAAACAACAAATAAAAAATCCTATTTAAATCTGCGTTCATCTGCGTCCTAATCATTGTGATGTGCTGTGGGCTGTTTTTTTGACTCAAGACTCTGGACTCATGACTGACGACTGATGTTTGCAAAACATCCATTGACAAGTGATTGTAATTATCTAAATTGTTGCTATGAAAGTATCCTTTAACACTTTAGGGTGCAAAATCAATCAATTTTACACCAATTGTTTGAAACAAAAACATATCCAAGAGGGCAATGATATGGTTTTACTTGAAGAAACCCCTGATATTGCTTATATAAACACCTGCGCGGTTACTGCGAGAGCGGGCTCGGAAAGCAGAAAATTGTATAGAAAAGCTAAAAAAAACGCCAAAGAAGTAAGAATACTTGGCTGCCAGGCAAAACTCTTTCCTTATGAATTTAAAGAAGAATATTGTATTGACGAAAATTACCTGGTTGATAAAGATTACGAACCAGCAAGCAGCAGGGTTCGTCCCTATCTCCCAATACAATTCGGATGTAACAACTTCTGTTCTTATTGCATAGTACCATACGCGAGAGGAAAAAGTTATTCCCTATCGAACATTAAAATTATAGAAAATGCTAAAAAATTAATAAAAAAGGGATATAAAGAAATAGTTTTAACCGGTATCCATATCGGAAATTATCAATATCAAAAAATAGGACTAAAAAAACTTTTAAAAGAGCTTTTAAATTTAGATATCAGAATAAGATTAACTTCTATAATGCCTGATTATTTCGATGAAGATTTTATCAAGTTATTTTCCGAAAAGAATCTTATGCCTCATGTACATATATCCCAACAATCGGGAAGCAATAAAATATTAAAAAGAATGAAAAGAAAATACACGAGAGAAAAAACGCTGTGGGTCGCAGAGGAACTAAGAAAAACGAGGGAAGATATCCGTCTGGCAGGGGATTTTATAGTCGGATTCCCGGGTGAAACAAAAAAAGATTTCGAAGATACTGTAAATTTGGTAGAAAAAGCGTATTTTAGCCATCTTCATATTTTTCGGTATTCCGAAAGACCATACACACTGGCAAGACTCTACCCCGATGAGGTCCAAGATTCCAAAAGAAAAGAAAGAGCTAATAAATTAAAAGAAATTGGAGAATTCCAACGGATTGAATTCATTCGTAAAAATCTTGGAAAAGTTTACGATGTGATAATTGAAGGAAAAAGCAGCCTTGGCGGAAAATGGTTAACCGGCATAACCCCGAATTACATTAAAATTCACTTTACCGCAAACGGAAAGAAAACAGGCTCCATTCCCGTGAAAATTTGCAAATTGGAAAAGGGACTCGTATATGGAAAAACAGAGAAATAAATTCTATATCCGCACTTACGGCTGTCAGATGAACAAATATGATTCCGAAATTATTAGAACGCTGTTGCTAAAGGAAAGCTTTAAGGAAGTTTCCGCAATAGAGGATGCCGATTATATATTTTTCAATACCTGCGCGGTAAGGAAAAATGCGGAGAATAGAATTCTTGGAAGATTGGATTCCCTTAAAAGTTTAAAGAAAGAAAAACCTGATATCTCTGTCTCGGTTCTTGGTTGTGTAGCTAAATATAATCAAGAACTTATCGAACATCCGGTAGTAGATTTTGTTGCTCCTCCGGATGCTTATCGTTCACTCGTAAAAGCTATAAAGGAAAAAAAGACTGGGCTTGTGGATGAAAATCCATGCGAACAATACTCCGATATATTTACAAAAGGAAACAAAACGAACGCGTATTTATCTATTACCAGGGGATGTAATCACTTTTGCTCATATTGCATTGTCCCCTATCTTCGCAGTAGCCTTCGATCTCGTCCTGTAGAAGATATTCTAAAAGAAGCCGAGAAGCTTGTAGGAGAAGGCGCCAATGAAATTACTCTTCTAGGACAAAATGTTAACGAGTATTTATATAAGGGTCTAGATTTTCCGGATATTCTAAGAAAAGTGAGCAGAATTAAGGGATTAAGACTACTGAGTTTTCTAACCTCTCATCCGGCTGACTTGCCTGAAAACTTATTTCCGGTTATGGCGGAATCAAACGTTATAACCAAATATCTACATCTTCCCATTCAGTCGGGTTCAGATAAAGTATTGAAGAAAATGATGCGCAGATACCTGCGTGGTGACTATATAAATTTGATTAAAAAAGCAAGAAATTTAATGCCTGATTTAACACTTACTACAGACATTATTGTTGGTTTTCCGGGAGAAACAGAGGAGGATTTCCAGGATACACTAAAAGTAGTCAGAGATATTCGTTTTGACCAGGCATACATGTTTGCCTATTCGAAAAGAGATGGCACCCTTGCATCCCTCTTCCTTGATCAGGTAGAGGATTCTGTGAAGAAGGAAAGATTACAACTTTTAATGAAAACTCAAGATAAAATTTCGAAGAAAATAGCAGAAAAACTATTGGGAAAGGAAATGTCTGTTTTAACAATTGAAAATGGTAAAAAAGGACAAAAATTGGGAAAAACTTCTAGTGGAAAAATAATTATACTTCCCGGGGTTGCTAAAATCGGATTTGAATATATCATCAAGATATATAAAATTAAAGGATGCGTTCCTGTAGGGAAAATAAAAAAGGAGGCAGATTGATGACTTTAATAATATCTTTAATTTCAGGTATATTTCTGATCTTGGGTATAATTGTTGGGACACAAAACGGAAACACAATGGTTAATTTCTACCTTTTAGTATGGGAATTTGAAAACATTTCCTTGACCTTATTGGTAATAGAATCGATTATTGTCGGAATTGTTCTCACCATAATCCTATCAGGTGTTAATACCATAAAAATGAAATTCCAGATGAGGGACATATTAAAGGATAATAGAAATTTACAAAAAGAAGTCAAAGCTTTGAAAAATTTACCTTTTGAAGAAGAAGAAGGAGAAGAAATAGAGGAATTAATAGAGGAGGAAGAGGAGGAAGAAGAAGAAGAGGTAGCTGAAGCTAAAGAAAAAGAGGAGGATACTACAGAATGAACCTTCTCATATATCTCATCCTTTTTTTTATACTCATTTGGGTGGGTTTAGCAATATTCTCCAGAATGTCAGAAAGGCTTAAATGCCAAAACCATTACACTTCATACGTAAAAGGCCTTGAAGCAATGATTGAAGGAGAAAAAAATAATGCAATAAAATTGTTTAGAGAAGTTTTGGAGAAGGATCCGTCAAACACAGAAAGTTATCTGTATACGGGTAACCTACTCAGGGAAAAAGGTGAAATAGTAAGGGCAATAAAAATTCATAAAAATCTTCTTGTAAATCCTTTGCTTACCAATGAACAGAAAAATAGATTGAAAGAAGCTCTGGCTGAAGACTATCTTAAAAATGAAGATTGGTCAAAAGCCTTGCCTTTGCTCGAAACTCTTTACAATAAAAATCCAAAGAATTCGGTTTTATCTCACAAATTAATGAGTGCCTATGAAAAATTGGAAAAATGGGACAAAGCATTTAATATTGCTAAAAAAGTATTTGACGCAAAAGAACTTGCTCAATATGCAACGAATCTTGTGGTGGAAGTTTCCCAAAAAGACGTAAAAAAAGCAAACAAATTTATTTCAATTGGAGAAAAAGGGAATGTATCGTATGCCTACTATCTACATGGAAAACTTTTGATTTCACAGGGAGATGAAAGCGGAGGACTTGAACATATTAAAAAAAGTATATCTATTGATCCGGATAAGGCATTTTTATATCTTCCCTTGCTGGAAGAATACATGTTTGAAGAAGGTCAATTTAGCGTTCTTGAACCGTACTTGAAAAGTAAATTTGAAGAGAATCCTGATAATATATGCATACTTGCATCTTATATTTCAATATTGAAGAAAAGAGGCCAGTTGGAAAAAGCAAATGAGATTCTCGAGGAATCTATAAAGAATTTTGATTTGAACGATTATAACGTTCTTCTCTCAATAGCTATTATTTCTAATGAGATAGATGGCAATATGGTTTCCGAATATCTTACAAAAATTAATAATCAAATGGATGAAAATAAATTATTTAGATGTTACAAATGCAATAATGAAACAAGTGAATTTAGCTGGAAATGTAAGAATTGTGGGTCTTTCGGAACGTTAAACCTTAGCAGGTGTTGAATAATTAGTATATGATTTTCTTTCTTATTTTAGTATTTATCAATGCCGAAGATCCAGTTAAAGGAAAATATCAAACGGCATCAAAAATTAAAGATCCGTTCAAAGCAGTTGAATACTACAGGCAAATCGTAAAAGAAGCACCCGCGAGCCCGTATGCGGATTCCTCTCTTTTTAGAATCGGAATGCTTTATTACATTTTAGGAGATTTTGAAAAAACAATTGACCATTTTGAAATAATATTTAGAAAAGGTAAGAAATCTCCAATATATGCCAAGACATGTTATTGGTTAAAGTATTGCTATGCAAACTCAGGAGATTCTACAAAATCGAAGAAAATGGAAATGGTACTAAAAAATTTACTCTCTGACGGGAAAGAAAAAGAGTCTCCCCCTGAAGAAAAAGATACTGAAAAAGAAGAAAAAAGTGTTGAACAACCAAAAGTAGAAACCGAAAGTGGATTTTACACCGTGCAGCTTGGAGCTTACGAAGACAAGAAATGGCTGGAATACTTCCTGGGAAAGCTTAAAGAAAATGCTGTAGAATATTTTATAAGAGAAGAAGGTCAGTATTCAAAAATTTATTCCGGAAAGTTTGGGAATCGAAATGATGCGGAAAATTATCTTGAGGTTATAAAAAATAAAGGTTTCCACGGTTTTATAGCTTTTGACTCCACTCCTTAAACAGTATCTTCAAATAAAGAAGAAATATCAAGATTCAGTTCTACTGTTCCATATAGGTGATTTTTACGAAACGTTTTACGATGATGCAAAAATTGCTTCTGAAACTCTTGATATAACTTTAACCTCCAAACCTATGGGCAAAGGTGTACGAGCTCCGCTTGCGGGTATACCTATTAAAGCGGCTGATTCTTATATTGAAAAGCTCGTTCGTTCAGGGAAGAAAGTAGCCATTTGCGAACAGGTAGGAGATCCAAAAACCTCAAAAGGTCTGGTAGAAAGAGAAGTTGTCGAAGTTATAACATCAGGAACTGTGATGCGCCCTTCTTTGTTAAAAGAAACGGATAATAATTATCTTGCTTCAGTGATAAAGGATAAAAACACATATGGAATTGCTTTTTCTGATATTTCCACAGGAGAATTTCAGTCCGGCGAAATAAGGAATTTGATTGATGAATTGAACCGTTTATCTCCCAAAGAATTAATAATTCCGGAAGGAATGCAGATCGAGTTACCGGACTCTATTCCTATTACAAAAATTGAACCTTATAGGTTTGATAGAGACTTTGCTTTAGAGCTTATTAAAGATCATTTTGGAGTTTTAAAGATAGATTCTTTCGGTCTTAGTGAAACCTCCTTGGCAGTTTGTTCGGCTGGAGCCCTGCTTTCTTACATAACCGAGAATCAGAAAACGACATTAAAACACATAAAGAAAATATCACGCTTTAATCCCGATAACGGTATGTCATTGGACGGAGCGACAATAAAAAATCTGGAATTAATCACCAAAATAAATGGAGTTCAGAAAGGAGCTCTTTTAGATGCGATCAAGAAGACTTCAACCTCTATGGGAAGCCGCCTTTTAAAAAAGTGGTTGCTGTTCCCTTCTACAGATAAGGTTGAAATCGAGGAGAGATTCGACGGTATAGCGGAACTAACTTTTAAAAGAAATATCTTAAAAAAAGTCCAGGAAAAGTTAAAAGAAGTTTATGATATCGAGAGAATTACCGGTCGCTTGTCTACATCGAGAGCAACTCCCCGGGATTTAATTTCCTTAAAAATATCGCTTTCTCATGCTGGTGAATTAAAGAAAATTCTTTCTGTTCTAAATTCACCAATATTTAAAAAACAAGTAAAAAAAATAAAAGATTTAAAGAAAATCATAAATCTAATTGAAAACTCAATTGTTACCGATCCCCCTGCAAGAATTAACTATGCGGGAATCTTTAAAAAAGGTTACAGCTCAGATTTAGATGAAATAAGAAGAATTGCCTCTGAGGGTAAAAACTGGGTTCTTAAATACGAAAAAGAACAAAGAAAAGAAACAGGTATCGATAAGCTTAAAGTTGGATATAACTCAGTTTTTGGATACTACATAGAGATTACCAAAGCAAAACTTAAAGGTGTTCCGGAAAATTATATAAAAAAGCAAACACTTACGAATTCTGAGCGATTTATAACCGAAGAGTTAAAAGATTTCGAATCAAAGATTCTAACTGCAGAAGAAAGACGAAATGAAATCGAAAAGAAACTTTTTGAAGAATTAATAGAGCAATTACAAAACTATATCAATGAATTCGAAGAAACAGCAACAGGTATTTCCATCGTTGACATAATAGCAGGATTTACAGAACTTGCCCTTGTAGGTAATTACTGTCGTCCGAAAATATCCGATATCAAAGGCATTAAAATTGAAGGTGGAAGGCATCCGGTAGTCGAGAGAATCTTAAATGAAGGTGAGTTTATACCTAATAATGTCAATTTGAACGAAAGCGAAAGCGTAATTATTCTAACCGGACCCAACATGGCAGGTAAATCTACATATCTACGTCAGATAGCTTTGATAACCATCATGGCTCAGATTGGTTCTTACGTACCGGCAAAAAGTGCAGAAATAGGAATAATAGACAATATTTTTACCCGTATTGGTGCCTCTGACGATCTGGCGCGCGGTGTTTCTACTTTTCTCGCGGAAATGAATGAAACTGCAAATATATTAAATAACGTAACAAGCAGAAGTCTTGTCCTTTTAGACGAAGTTGGCCGGGGTACCAGCACCTATGATGGTCTTTCCATTGCCTGGTCGGTAATTGAGTATCTAAATTCAATTTCGGAAAAACCTATGGTTCTTTTTGCAACTCATTATCACGAATTGACTGAATTAGAAGAATATTATAAAACAGTCGTAAATTATAACGTTTCAGTCAAAGAAACGGAAAATGAAGTCATTTTCTTAAGGGATGTAAAGAGAGGTTCGGCCGACAGGAGCTATGGCATTGAAGTTGCAAGACTTGCAGGTTTACCGGAAGAAGTAATCTCGAGAGCCAAAGATTTACTTGCGGATTTAAGAGACGATGATAGAGTTATCAGAAAACATCCGCCAAAAACAAGACAAAACTCACTCTTCCAGATAGAAAATATCTTATTAAATAAAATCAAATCTATTGACCCTGACAATATGTCTCCAAAAGAAGCACTTAATGCTATATATGACCTGAAAAAAGAATTTAAAGAACAGAAATAACCCCATATTTCCACTGAAACACACTAAAATTTGCCTATTCTGGCATTTTAATCAACAAAGCAATAAAACTATGACAAAAATCAAATATAAAGCGTACAAGGTCTTATTTTGGTCAGTATGTTAGTCCGTTTGTCTGTTTTTTTTAACTCACCAACTAATATCAAAGTTTATACAATAAAGAAACCCTATGGGACATTAGCAATTCGGAATGTATATTTAAAGCATAATCAACTAAAAATCGAAGTTTTTCTATTCCGAAACCAGCAGTTAGCTGATTGTTATTGAAAAACCCAGCCCTGAGATCCAGCCATTCATTCATGTCAACTTCAAGACCCCAATAATGATTGAAACCATAGTCATCCTGAATGAGATCAACTTCCATAAGAACAGGTATTTTTCCAAAATTCTTATTGAATCCAAAACCTATTTGATAAGAAGGGGCAATATGTTGGGTATTTCCCTCCCAGAATAACGGAGAAGTTGTAATATCTTTTATTGCAGCTCCGATCGAGTATTCTTCCATCTGGTAAATAACCCCAATATCGGCCCCGGCTCCAACTGCAACGGCATCGTGAATTCTCCTGTAAATAAACTTAAGACCCATTCCTACGGAAAAATCTCCAACCCATCTCGAGTAGGTAGCAAAAACGGCTCCTTCACGAGATGAAAAACTACTTTTTAATTCCTCATATATTTCCTCTCCGGGACCTGGATACCCATCACCATCTATATCATTCCAGATACCTCTTGTGTCATTTAAATCTCCTACCGAATGAAAGACAAAGTGTACGCCGAGTCCATATTCACCCTGCTGCAAGTTAATCCCCCCGCTTATAACATTTGCAAGATCTCCGAACATTCTTGAACCCGTTAAGTAAACAAAAGGGTCAAGAATGAGAGAAGAAGCAGGATTTTTGTACCCAGTTGAAGGATATGCAAGACCGGTTGATCCTCTCCCCCAACTTCCTGCATCTATACCAACAAGAAAAACTTCTCCATCAAAAAGAGCTAACAAAAGTAGAAACATTATTCCTCTTCTTTTGTTTTCCTCTGTGCCAAAATTTCCTGGGAAACTTCTTCGGGGACTCTTTCATAAAAGGCAAACTCAGCGGAATAAGTCCCTGTACCCTGGGTCAAAGAACGTAATCTGGACGAATATTTAAACATTTCTTTTTCAGGTACATATGCGTTTATTAACTGAAACTTACCCTTCGCATCTATACCCAAAATCCTACCTCTCTTTGAATTAAGGTCACCCATAACATCGCCTGTATATTCGTCTGTTATGACAGTTTGAATCTTAAGTATTGGCTCCAAAAGAAACGGAGATGCTTTCAAAAGCGCTTCTTTTAAAGCCATTGACCCGGCTCTTTTAAAAGCATTATCAGAAGAATCGACCGGATGGTAAGATCCATCATAAACTATAACTTTACAATCAATAACGGTATAATTGGCCATTATCCCATTATTTAACGATTCCCTGACTCCTGTTTCGACAGATGGGACATATTTACTGGGAATACTTCCACCTTTAATTTCGTTCGCAAACTCAACTCCTGCACCTCTCTCAAGAGGTTCAACTTTAAGAAAAACTTCTCCATACTGGCCTCGTCCACCCGTCTGTTTTTTGAACTTTGCCTGTCCCTCGGCCTTCTTTTGTATGGTTTCTCTGTAATGAACGCCGGGTTTGCTTTCTATAAGGTTTACACTAAAATTATCTTCCAGCCATGATTTTATAAACTGCAAATGCTGTTCACCCATTGTTCTTAGAATGAGCTGTTTTGTTTCAGAGTCAAAATTGTAATTCAAAGTAGGGTCCGATTTTCTAAGCTTAGAAAGGCCCTTAGATATTTTGTCGTTATCCTTTTCGTTTTCACCCTCAATCGCTATTTTTGCTACAGGATTAGGAAATTCAACTTTATCAAGTTTTATAGGATTAGAGGGGTCTGCCAGCGTATCACCCGAAGAAGTATTCTTCAACTTCACCAGAACACCTATTGAACCGGCAACAAGTTCATCAACCTGTTCCCTCTCATTGCCTTTTAATACAAAGAGTTGATTGATTTTTTCTTCAGTATCACTTGAAGTATTTATTAAGGTATCCCCCGCTTTGATCTTTCCTCTCCAGACTTTTATAAAGCTCAATTCTCCAACATGTGTCTCAAATTTTGTTTTAAAAGAAAATGCTGCAGGTGGACCTTCAATCGAGTCAATTTGCGAAGGAAGTTTTGCGTCATCAGGAGAAGGAAAGATATTTTTAATGTACTGGAGTAGGCATTCTATACCCAGAAGAGAAACAGAATCGCCGCTTATTAAGGGGTAAAGATTCCCGGTAAGAAATCCTCTCCTGAGGCCATTCTTCAAATCTTCATCGGTGATTTCCTTTTCCTCTATAAATTTTTCCATAAGTTCTTCATCAACTTCTGCAAGCGCCTCGGTTAAAGAATCTCTATATTGTTTTATTTCCCCTTCGAATTCGGAAGAAAGTTCTGTTTCTCCCTCTGGTGAATATGCTTTTAACTGCAAAGTATCTACTACGCCAATCGTTTTGCCCCCTTTCACTAATGGAACAACAAGAGGGAGTAAACCACTTTTTACTTCATTTTTTATTTCGTCCAATATACTTTTAAAATCTACACCTTCTTTTTCTATTTTACTTACATAGAACAGACCCGGTATCCCTCTATTTTTAGCATATTCAATCACCTGTCCTGTTGTAAATCCGAGACCGGAAGAACCGTCTACCACTATTATTACCGAATCACAAACACTTAGGCCCGCGATCATTTCCCCCTGAAAATCAAGATATCCGGGAGTGTCTATAAGGTCGATACCTATATTATCATATGTAAAAGTAGCTACAGAAAGGCTAACGGAATATTTTCTTTCTTTTTCGTATTTCATATAATCAAAAATCGAGGTTCCGTTATCAATGGAACCTAATCTGCTGGTAACTTTTGCTTTATATAATATTGCTTCTCCCAATGCTGTTTTACCAGAGTTTGCATGTCCGGCAAGACAAATATTTCTTTTGTCCATTAACTTTCCTCCTTTCCGGAAATCTGAATCGTTTTCTCGAGCATACTTATTTTTTTTCTACTCTTATTAAGCCGGACTGGACTAGTCCATATAAAAGTTTTGCGAGATCGAAAGTTTTCATTTTAAGCTCTTCTGCAATTTCTTTTATTGTTTTTTCCCCGTTGATTATCGAAAGTGCTTTCCACTCGAGAGGTCTCAGTTCGATATCGCTAATATCCGGCTCTTCTACAAAATCAACAACAACTTCTACAGAAGGTATTACATCCTCCATTTTA
>Ga0315555_1001586_pt1 | contig 16300 bp, 14 predicted proteins | sample SalMarSW160380MG_FD_202113 | JGI IMG/M metagenome (GOLD analysis project Ga0315555, IMG submission 202113) | Salt marsh sediment microbial communities from the Plum Island Ecosystem LTER, Massachusetts, United States - Salt Marsh Sediment SW1603-80 ... | reverse complement strand
TCTTTCCCGGTTTGCTGCTGATTGTTTTAAGCGGTGTATGGAGTATGGTCGTCTTGCGGAAGGTACCCTGATGGTAAAGTTTGGACAGCTGCAATATTTCTGGATATTTGGCTTGATTTTGGTGATGATCGGCATTCAATTGTATTACAATCGGCGGCGGCGCAAAGGATTGGAACAATTTGCCGACCGGCAGCTGCTATCCAAATTAATGGATGGCTACCGACCGAGAGTGCAGCGCAGCAAACAGCTGTTATTCATAGGTGCCCTGGTTTTCTTGGGGATTGCGCTAATTGGTCCGAAAGTGGGTAAAAAGCTGATTGAAGTCAAGCGGCGCGGCATTGACATTATTCTGGCTTTTGACACCTCATTAAGTATGAATGCTGAAGATGTCAAACCTAACCGTCTGTTGCGGGCAAAATATGAGACCGGTAAATTTATTAACCAGCTGCGTGGTGACCGGATTGGATTGGTGGCTTTTGCCGGCATTAGTTACCTGCAATGTCCCTTAACCCTGGATTATAGTGCGGCGAAGCTCTTCCTGGATATAATTGATACCGGAATAATCGGGACTCAGGGTACAGCCTTTGCCGATGCCATCCAGACTGCCTTAAATGCTTTCAAGGTCAAGGAAAAAAAACATAAGGTGATTGTGCTCATTTCCGATGGTGAGGATCAGGAAGGTAATCTGAAGGAGACAATCCAGCGGGTGCGCGATGAGGGCGTGGTAATCTATACCGTTGGAGTGGGCAGTGTAACTGGTGCTCCGATTCCGATTGCCAATCCGCAGAGCGGCAGTTTGGAATTTAAACGTGATCGCTCCGGGCATGTAGTGACGACTGCTCTGGAAGAGGATGTGCTGCGGGATATTGCAACTCAATCTGGGGGAAAATATTATAATCTTAGGAATGATGGCGACGTTTTTACCAAGATTTACAACGAGATCATCAAACTTGAGCAAAAAGATATCCGTTCCCATGAGTACAGTGATTATCAGGATCGCTATCAAATCTTTTTACTAATAGCCATTGTTTTGGTGACTCTGGAGCTGTCTCTGACCGATAAGGGTAAAGCAGTCAAGGTGCCCAGTGAAAAGTGAATTGATTATGAGTGGCAAAATCATTTCAGTTATTTTAATTTGGTTGCTGGTGATTCCGACTTTAGCGCGGGATGAGACCCGCGCACTTTATGATGCTGGTCGCTATGCCGAGGCAATCAAGAAATACGATCGGATTCTGGCTCAGCATCCCGATTGGGAAGAGGCTCATTATGGTAAGGGATCGGCACTTTATAAGTCTGATCAGGTGGAAGATGCGATTCGCGAATTCGAGCAGGCACTTGCAATTAAAGATCCACTGAAGAAATCGGCTACCTTTTACAATCTGGGTAACGCCCTGCTTAAATCAAACCGCCTTGAGGAGAGCCTGAAGTTTTATCAACGGGCAATCGAATTGAATCCGCATGATTTTGATGCCAAGCATAATTTCGAACTGGTACGGCAGCTGCTCCAGCAACAGCCAAACCAGTCCCAGCAACAACAGCATAAACAGGATCAAAAACAGCAAAAGCAACAACAGCGTCAACCCAGCCAATCTCAGCAAAATCAACCCCAACAGCAGGAACAGCAGCAACAATCCCAGGAGCAGCAGCCGGCCCAGCAACGCCAGGAACAGCAAAAGAGTAAGGAGGAGGCGGCTCAAATTTTGGATGCACTCAAGGACAGTGAAAAAAAACTGATGCAGGAACGCTTGAAAACTAAATATACCGGGATTAAAAGAGAGAAGGACTGGTAAGTCGATCGCAATGAAACTGGCAATCCGCTTCTTAATCATTGGTCTCTTAACTGGTTGGCAACTCAGTTGGGCTGAGGAAATCACCGTCCAGGCAGCGGTAGATCGCAATGTCATCAATCTGGATGATGTGCTGACTTTTACCGTTACTATCGAAGGTACCAGTGATTTTCCCAATGTTCCGGCTCCCGAAAGTGAAGGCTTTATCATTCTTTCTGGTCCTTCTCAATCCAGCAATATTGAGATTATCAACGGCGAGATGAGTGCTAGTAAGCAGGTGCAGTGGCGCCTGGCGCCGACACACGCCGGTCAGCAGTCAATTCCGCCAGTTAAAATTGTTTATCGGCGCAAAGTGTATCAGACCGAGCCGATAACCGTAATAGTTAATCCTGCGCCGCAGACTGCCCAGCCAGTTCCTGGTTCACCAGCAACCCCAGCACCACCGATTACAACCACTGCGAGGGATCTATTTTTAAAAGCTAATGTTGCCAAATCAACAGTTTATAAAGGTGAAGAGCTGCTGGTCAGTTTTGAGCTCTATTACCAAAATGTGCGGACCTATTCACCCCAGAAGTTACCGGATGCCAAAGGTTTTTGGATGGAGCAATTTCCCGAAGACCGCACTCCGATCGTCGAGAATGTAGTTATGAATGGGGTAGCTTATAAAAAAGCAACAATCCGCAGACTGGCACTTTTCCCGACTACTACGGGTGAGTTGATAATTGATCCGATGGTAATTACCTGTGAAGTGCTGGTACCCCGCCAACGGCGCCGCTCGATGTTTGATGATTTTTTTAACGATTCCTTTTTCAGTGATCCCTTCTTTAGCGATACAAAAACGGTTGAAGTCCGATCGGAATCAGTCTCAGTACGAGTGCTGGAGCTGCCGGTGCAAGGTCGGCCAAAAAGTTTTAATGGGGCAGTCGGTTCTTATGTGATTGAAAGTCGGATTGATACCCTGCAAACCCGACAGGATCAGGCACTGACTTTGCGGTATACAGTTTCGGGTTCGGGGAATATTAATACCATCCAATTACCGGCGCTGAACCTGCCGGCGAATGTCGAATTGTTCGAACCGAGTGTTAAGCGTACGATTAATAATAAAGGAAGATCAATTCGGGGAGCGGTCGCTTATGAATATGTGCTAATCACCCGCAGCAGCGGCGCGTTGCAAATTCCTCCGCTGCCGTTTTCTTTTTTTAATCCTGCCAGCAGACGTTACCAGACCAGCACCGCGGCCGGATTCAATGTGACCGTCAAGCCTGCAGATGAGAAGTTAGCCGCTCAGGGTGCTGGTTTTCGGAAGGAAGAAATTTCATTATTAGGCAGTGACATACGCTTTATTGTCCGCGATAATCCAAACTGGCAGCGCATCGGAACTTCCGTTTTAAGTAGCTTCTGGTTCTGGTTAATCAACAGTTTATTACTACTGCTCATAATGGGTAGTGTCGTTTTTCGCTGGTGGGCAAATAAGCTGGCAACCAATAGTATCTTTGCCCGGCGCTGGCGGGCTTTCAATCGGGCTCAGGACTGGATCAAAGCGGCCCAAGAGCAAGCTGGCCAATCAGCCGCGGTATTTAGCTCCTGCGATCGGGCATTGAGCGGCTTTATCGCTGATCGCCTGGGGCTGCCGACCTCTGGAATCGGTCCTAAAGAAATTCAGCGTGCACTCCAGGAACAGCAAGTTGATCCGGAATTGATTGAAAGAGTCAATCAAGTGTTGAATGAATTAGAACAGCGACGCTTTCTGCCGGGTGAAGTGACAGAGAGTGAAAGTCAGAACCTGATTAACGAAATAACTGAGTTAATTGACCGGCTGATAAAGGTAATTTAGTAATGAAGCTTAGAATAATCTGGGGATTGATATTAGGCTTGCTGCTAACTGTTAACAGTTTGGCAAAGGGCTCAGCCGATTTTTATTTTCAGAAGGGTAACGAATCTTATTTAACTGAGAACTATGCTGATGCGATTCAGCAATACGAAAGTGTCCTGGCTAATGGATTTGAAAGTAGCGAGTTGTATTATAACCTTGGGAATGCCTATTATAAGATCGGGCGATTGGGAAAGTCAATCCTCAATTATGAACGGGCATTAAAGCGCAGTCCTAAGGATAAAAATATTCAATTCAACCTGCGACTGGCTAATCTGCGAGTCAAGGATCGGATTGATATCCCGCCTGAATTTTTTCTGTTCCGCTGGCATCGGGCTTTGGTTCAGGCTTTTTCGATCAGCGGTTGGGCCTGGTTGATGACACTCATCTTCCTGGTTACCTGTGGTTTGGTGGTAATCCAATTGGTGTTGAATCCCGTTAAACTACAGCGCTATCTCCGGCGGGCGGCAATCACCGGTTTGGTCATTAGTGCCCTGGTGTTAGGGTTGCTCCTGGAGCGCCAGCATTTGGAAAATTCCCATTCCTATGCAATAATTCTCAGCCCTAGTACCCAGAGTCTGGCAGCTCCTCAATCAGGGAGTACGGAGCTATTCATCGTGCATGAGGGCACTAAAGTGCGGGTGCTGGATCGCGATGTAGATTGGCTCAAAGTGGAACTGATTGATGGCAAACAGGGCTGGATCACTACGCGGGATCTGGAGATAATTTAATTACCAATCCCGGGCTTCTCATTTTAAATCTGTGGAATAATTTGTATATTTCAGGCAGCTTTAACGATTATGAAATACTATTTTTTAATATCAATCCTGGTACTTTTTAACCTGCTTATGGCGCAAAACCAAATTCCACCGCAAGACGAAAGTTTTGATCCCTTGCAGCTGCATGAACCCTCTTTGCCCTTCCTGGATGGTTCAATGATTTATGAAATTATTACGGATATCAAAGAGCCGGGAGAAAAAGAAGCGCAAAACTCTGATACCCTGCGGGTAGTTAAGAAGATGGGCTACAAAGTGCAGCTTTTTTCGACCACCGATTTTTTCAAAGCTGATACGATATATCTTAAAGCTGTTAATGACTTTATTGATCAGGATGTGGTTAAAGATTTTAATTCCCCTTATTACAAGATCAGATTGGGTAATTGTATTACCCGGGAGGAGGCTGAGGCTTTGCTCAACCGGGCGCTGGCGCTTAGATATCGCGATGCCTGGATTATCCGTACTCCGATCAAAACTGAAGAGCGCTTTATATCTTATTAACCATAACATGTTAGGATAGATTACACAGAGGTATATATGTCAGGTCACTCAAAGTGGGCTACAATTCGTCGTAAAAAAAGTGCCCTGGATGCCAAACGGGGCAAAATATTTACCAAAATTATCAAGGAAATTCAAGTAGCGGCCAAGATCGGGGGTGGCGACGAGAGTGCTAATCCGCGACTGAGAACTGCAATTCAAGCTGCGAAAGAGGCCAATATGCCGGCGATTAATATTGAGCGGGCGATTAAAAAAGGCACGGGCGAATTAGAAGGTGTCAATTACGAAGAGGTCTCTTATGAGGCTTACGGACCGGGTGGAGTTGCCTTATTTATCGAAGCTCTGACTGATAACAAGAATCGAACGGTATCGGAGATCCGCCATCTTCTGACCAGGCATGGTGGAAATTTGGCAAGCAGTGGCAGTGTTGCCTGGATGTTTTCCCGCAAAGGGATCATTGTCATTGAGCAAAAAGCCTGCAGTGAAGACGACCTGCTCAGTGTGGTGATTGATGCCGGAGCCAATGATATCAAAGTTGTCGAGGATGAATATGAAGTTAATATGGAACCGGCGGCGTTCGAAACGGTGAGAACGGCGTTGGTGGAGAAAGGTATCCCAATTCTCGACGCCCGGATTCAAATGGTTCCGCAGAATGTCGTTGCTGTTAATGAACAGCATGCCCCGAAAATCCTGAATCTGATGGAAGTACTCGAAGATCACGACGATATTCAGAATGTAGCGGCTAATTTCGACATTGATGACCAGATTATGACTAAACTGCAGGGAAATGCTTGATGCCGGCGGCAGCCCGTATCATTGGTTTGGATCACGGGATTCTCCATACTGGTTATGGAATATTGAGTAAAGAGCAACTGAAAATTAACTGTCTGGGATGGGGCACGATTGACACCTCACCCAATTGGGATTTTCCCGAAAGATTGCAGAAAATCTATCAGGAGTTGCTGGAAGTGATTGCTCGCTGGCAACCCCAGGAGATGGCTGTCGAGGCGGCAATTTATGCTCAGAACGTCAAGACTGCCTTATTGATGGGGCAAGCCCGCGGAGTAGCCCTCTTGGCCGGGATCAACTCCGGTTTGAAAATCTATGAATATTCACCGAAAAAGATTAAGTCTGCCATTGTTGGCTATGGCGCGGCAACCAAGGAGCAGGTGCGTTTTATGATTATCCGCTTATTGAATCTGCCGGAGAAGGATATCCCGCTGGATGCCTCCGATGCCCTGGCAGCTGGTTATTGTCACCTAAATCAGACCGTAATCATGGGATAACAATGTTTGCTTATTTGAAAGGAATTCTAGTTCAAAAAAGTCCGACCTCAATTACCCTTGATGTCAATGGGGTAGGTTATCAACTGGCAATTCCCTTATCTACTTTTGAGAAATTGCCGCGTCTGAATCAACCAGTCAAGCTGTTGACCTATTTTCAGGTTAGGGAAGATCTTCAGGCGCTTTACGGATTTTACTCCCAGGAAGAAAAGGATCTGTTCCTGAAACTTATCAATGTTACTGGTATAGGGCCCAAGATGGCAGTTACGATTCTAAGTGGTGCCAGTCCGGATCAATTCAGGAACCGGATTATAGCCGGCGATGTCAAGGCTTTGACCCTGATACCCGGGATCGGTTTGAAAACTGCGCAGCGGATTATTGTGGAATTACGTGAAAAACTGGTTGGAGATGACGTTAAAATTCCCGAAGATATGGTGTCAATGTTCGAAACCGGCTATAATGATGAAGCTCTGAAAGCACTAGTCTCCCTGGGATATCGGCGTAGTGAGGCGCTGAACTCATTAAAACGCGCCGCCCGAGAGTTAGGATCGGATGCGCCGGTGGAAAAGATAATTAAAGTAGCTTTGAATAAAATGTAAATTAGATAGTACTATGGAACTGGCCTTGAAAAAGACGCCCTTTTATGAAAAGCATGTTGCCCTGGGTGCCCGGATTGTGCCCTTTGCCGGATTTTTAATGCCGATTCAGTATGGCGGGATCATTCAGGAACATTTAGCCGTGCGCAATGTAGTCGGAGTTTTTGACGTAACCCATATGGGCGAGTTTATCCTTGGGGGACCTGAGGCGGAGAAATTTCTTAACCTGATGACGATCAATGATGTGACCCAGCTGGCAGTTGGACAGGTCCAGTATTCGGCGATGTGCTACCCTGATGGTGGGATTGTAGATGATCTCCTGGTTTATCGCTTTGCTGACCATTATATGGTGGTCGTCAATGCTGCAAATTTAGATAAGGATTTTGATTGGCTGCAGCGACATTTAATCCCCGGAGTGAAATTGAGCAATATTTCCGATGATACGGCACTGCTGGCGATCCAGGGTCCCAATTCGCTTGGGGTTTTGCAGCAGTTGACTAAGGTAGATTTGCAGAGCATACCCTATTATCATTTCACCACAGGTCGGCTGGCAGGCATTGAGATGCCTATTTCCCGAACCGGTTACACCGGCGAAAAGGGCTTTGAACTTTATCATCAGCCGGCTCAAAGCCTGCAGTTATGGGAGGCAATTTTCAAGATCGGTAAGGATTTTGGGATACAACCGGTTGGCTTGGGTGCCCGCGATACCCTGCGGCTGGAGATGAAATATTGTCTCTATGGCAATGATATTGATCAGACCACCAATCCGCTGGAAGCCGGACTGGGATGGATTACCAAACTAACCAAGAGTGATTTCATCGGCAAAACCACCCTGCTGAAAATCAAAGAGCAGGGGGTAGCGCGCAAACTGATTGCTTTCGAGATGGTCGAGCGGGCGATTCCCCGCCATGGATGTTCGATCTGGGTCAATGATCAGCAAGTCGGAATTGTAACTAGTGGAACCCAGTCACCGTCGTTGAATAAAGGCATCGGACTGGGCTATCTGGCAAGTCAATATACCTCAGTTGGTGCCGAGATTTTAATTGATATTAGAGGGAGAAAGGTGAAGGCTAAAGTCATTAAACCACCCTTTGTACCTTCACATACTTTATGAGTGAAAAGCGGCGCGAAATAATCGGCTTACTTTTAATTGGACTGGGAATCCTGGTGTTTCTCAGTTTGATTTCCTATAATTCTCAGGAAGAGCCAACCATTTCGAAAAATGTGGTAATTAGCAATTGGATGGGAATTTTAGGCGTATTTATTTCGCACTATCTAATCAAATTTACTCTGGGTGCCGCAGCTTTTATTGTACCGGTACTGCTGGTGCTCTGGGGCTGGTGGCTATTCGCCCGCCGTAATTTTCCGGTACTAGTGCGGTTTACGGTGTATGTTACTTTATTATCACTAATTGTCTCAACCGCGTTGGCTCTGCCGGCAGTGAAACAACAAATCAGCAGTGCAATTGGATTTCGCTACAGCGGCTATCTGGGTGGTGTTCTGGCTAAAACCATAGTGGATTTTTTAGGCTTTTATGGAGCAGTGATTTTTCTCGGTATTCTGGCACTGGTGACGATTCGCGGTTATTTCTCCTGGAGTTTCTATGGTCCCCTTGATCGGTTACTGAATCTCCTCCGGCGGAGGAAGGAGCGTCCAAAGAAAGTCGCTTTGGAAAAGAATCAGGAAAAAGAACTGAAAAAGAAACCACAGGTAACTATACCGCCAAAACCGGTTATTGCCGAGCCGGGGAAAGGTGAAGTAACACTTTCGGCAACTGATTTAGAGCGACCGTTAGAACCACCCCAGCCCAAGCCGCCCAGTAAGAAGAAAGCCTCTGCTCCCGCAGAAACCGTGGATTTTACAGTTGATAAGGCAGTCGCCGATGCCGATATCGAATCAGTCGCTACACTTCAGGAGTCGGTCAAGAAACGGGAATATATCCTGCCCAGTCTCGACTATCTCAATTATCAAGAGGACATTCAGCAAGTATCCAAAGAGGAGATGCTTGAAAATGCGCAGCTGCTGGAAAATGCGCTGGATACTTTTGGCGTTAAGGGGCGGGTTGTACATGTCTCACCCGGACCGGTAATTACCCGTTATGAAATCGAGCCGGCTACTGGTGTGCGGGTTAACCGTATTGCAGCCCTGGCGGATGATCTCGCCCGGATTCTGTCTGCTAAACGAATCCGGATTGTGGCACCAATACCAGGCAAATCGGTGGTAGGGGTCGAGATCCCCAATCGGCACCCTTCATTGGTTTATTTGAAGAGTATTGTGGGTTCGAAATATTTTGCTTCATCAGCCTCCAAATTGGAAATTGCCCTGGGAAAGACCACTGCCGGCGAAGTCTACACGCTGGATCTGGCAAAATTGCCGCACCTGCTGATTGCCGGTGCCACCGGATCGGGTAAGAGTGTCTGTATCAACACCATTATCACAAGCATTTTATACCGGGCAAAACCGGACGAAGTCAAGTTCGTGCTTATTGACCCTAAAAAATTAGAGTTGTCAGTCTACCGGGCATTGGAGCAGTACCATCTGATCACCTCGGAAGATTTGGACGAATATGTCATTACCCGGGCGGATAATGCGATTATTGCCCTACGTTCGGTGGAATCCGAAATGGAGCGCCGCTACGAAATTCTGGCGGATGCGACCGTGCGTAACATTGCCGAGTACAATGCCAAAGTAATTGACGGCGAGTTGGATAAGGAATTTTTACCTTATCTCGTTATTGTAATTGATGAGCTGGCCGATTTGATGTTGATCTCGGCTAAAGAGGTGGAGGAACCAATTACCCGGCTGGCGCAGATGGCCCGGGCGGTCGGCATCCATCTGATTATTGCGACCCAACGCCCCTCGGTAGATGTGATTACCGGCGTGATCAAAGCCAATTTTCCAACCCGGATTGCCTTTCAAGTTGCATCGAAGGTTGATTCTCGCACAATCCTTGATTTCAATGGTGCCGAAAAACTGCTTGGACGGGGAGATATGCTCTTAACTACTCCGCAAAATCCGGAACCGCAGCGCATTCATGGTGCTTATATTAGCCTCGAAGAGTTAGAAAAGGTCCTGGAACATATCCAGAGCCAGCCGAAACCAGCCGAAATTGAACTGCCTTCGGTTCAGGAAAATAAACCCGAAGACTATCCCGGAGCGGCTAACGGCGAACGAGATCCCCTGTTTTACGAAGCCCTGCGTCTAGTGGTGATGCATCAGCAGGGTTCTATTTCCCTCTTGCAGCGCCGCTTGCGCATCGGTTATTCCCGTGCCGCCCGTTTGATTGATGAACTGGAAGCGGCCGGGATTGTTGGACCTTTTACCGGTAGTAAAGCGCGCGATGTGCTGGTAGATGAAAACTATCTGGAAGATCTGGACTCCGAGCACAGCAAGGAATAAGCAAAACTAAATGCTGAGACTTATAAATTTTGCATTACCCGCTAAAGCCTGGGTTAAAAATATGGCGAGTAAACAAATAATTATCTTTTTACTGATTACGATTTATAGCGTAGTTGGCAGGGCAACCGAAAGCCCGGCCAAAGAGCTGCTTGAGCAACTTTCCAACTGCTATCTGAAAATAATCCCCTTTAAACTGGATTTTGAGTTAATTAATTATCGTGACCAGGAGAATTATCAATCTCTGATAGGTACCTATTATATGGCGAATGTTAATCAGTTCCGGGTTGATTTTGCCGAACAGGAGATTATCTTCGATGGTCAATGGCTCTGGAGTTATGACCAGACTAACAATCAAGTAGTAGTGGAAACGCTGGATCCCCAGTCCAGTTTGACTTTTATTTTTAATCTGCTGAGCGGCAACTATCAGTCTTTTAAGGCGGAAATAACTAAATCAAACAAAAAGGATAGCCTTATAGTCGTCGAACTCCAGACTGCGAATGAAAATCAATATTTTAAGAAAATCTATTTAATGATTGAGCAGATAAGCATTCAGTTGAAATCAGTGATCTATTATGATTTTCAGGATTTAAAAACTGAATTGCGGTTGGCAAAGCCAGAAAAAATCGAGCCAGCCGAGGCAGCAACTTTATTTGATACTCAACAGTTTGGCAGCAAGGAGATAATTGACCTGAGACCATGAGTACCGAATCTAAGCGCCGCTTTTTTAATTATAAAACTCTGATTGGTTTGGTTATCAGTGTTGTGGGTCTGTACCTTGGCTTTCGCAAATTTGAAACTGCTGATTTCTTTGCGGCGCTAAAGCAAACCCATTTGGGTCTGTTTTTTTTGGCGATGCTGGTCATGATTTTCAATGTTTATCTGCGGGCGATCCGCTGGCGATATCTAGTGCTGCCATTGCAGAAAATTCCGCTGAAGCAGCTCTTTGGCACCGAAATGATTTGTTACTTCGGCAACAATGTTTTTCCGCTGCGGTTGGGCGAGGTTCTGCGAGCTTATTCGCTGAGCAAAATTAGTTCGCTCTCGGCGATTTCGGTTTTTGGTACGATTGTCGTCGAGCGTCTGCTGGATGCGGTCTCCTTTTTAATTATTCTAGTTGCAGCGGTTTTACTCTATCCAACGCTGCCCGGCTTTATTATGTGGAGTGGAGTAGTAGCCGGATTAGTTTTGTTCATTTTTATCGCTTTCTATCTTTTATTTCAATGGCAGCAGGCAACCCTGAAAAATTATTTCAATCACAAGTTGGCCGTTACTCGATTTCATAAACTATTCGTTCCGCTGCGCCTGTTTTTGCGAGGAATCCGAACCTTCCGCAATACGCCTCACCGGTTATTGATTCTGTTCTGGACGGTGGTGATCTGGTTAATGAGTATTTTTGTTTACTGGTTGATTGGTACCTCACTGCAGGTTTTTTTCTCAATTCAAAACCTTTTATTGATTTTTATCGTAACTTCTGTTATCATATCAGTACCCTCGGCACCGGGATATGTAGGAACGTACCATGCCGGGGCAATTGCGATGTTAGTTTATTTGGGATATGAATTGACTCAGGCTCAGGTAATCGCCGTGATTTTACATGCCGTGGGTTTTATCTCGCTGACGCTTGTTGGTTTGGCTTTCTTTCTCAAATACCAGATTCACGTGGAAGACACAACGCTCGAAAAATTACCGATTGAGAACGATTATTAATGAAGAGGAATAAATGCAAGAAATAAATGGGCCGAGACAAAGTGACTTCCAGGAGAAGGAAGTGTCTCTGCAAGATTATCTGCGGATTATCTACCGCGGTCGCTGGATCATTCTGATCTCGTTTCTTTTGATTATGGCGGGAACAATTTACTTTACCTTTACTGCTCCCCCGGTTTATGAGTCCACGACTCTTTTAATGCTCGCTGGTCGCCAAGGACAGACCCAAGGATTGTTTCAGAATCCCTTTGGGGTCGGCAATTACATGAAAGTCAATAACGAGATTGAGGTACTGAAGAGCAACTATCTGGCACGGCGGGTTGTCAGGCGCTTAAAATCTTCGCCTTATGCCGATAGCCTCTATATCCTTGGCAGTCGTCAATATCCCAAGAAAGGGATCAGCTTGTCGGATATTGTGAGCGGCATAACTACGGGTATTAAAACCCTATTGATGGGAAAAGGAGAAAGCGGGGTAGCGACAGCTGATTCACTGGACCGGGCGATCGTGCGCGGTATTAAGGGATCCATGAAAATCGAGCCAATTCGTGATACTGAAGCTATCCGCCTGACGGTAACATCCAATGTTGCCTTTGAAGCAGCTTATCTGGCTAACACGATTGCTGAGGAGTATTTTAATCTGGATCAGGAGTATAACCTCGGCGAGGTCGTGGAGCTTAAGGATTTTCTGGAAGAGCAGCTGGAGAGTATTGAAAAGGATCTGACCAGATCGGAAGAGGCGCTGCGCGAATTTCAGGAAAGGGCGGGTGTTTACGTACTGGATGAAACGGCGCAGACACTGATTGATCAACTATCTACTTTTGAGGCAACCTATTATACTTCACTAGCGGATCTTCAGGTTTCCCGGCAGAAATTGGATAATCAGCAAAAAATGCTCAATGAGCGCGAAAAATGGATTGTGGATGAGGCGATGAACACTACTAATCCGCTAATTAACCAGCTGCGTCAGGCCATTGCCGAGATGGAAGCCGAGAAAATAACAGCGATGACCGTGCAGGGATATAAGCCTACCAGCGATCCAATCAAAGTCATGGATTCGCGGATAGATGAGCTCAAATCCCGTTTATTTAAGGAGGCCCAGAATCTCACCAGCCTGGGCTTATCACCCACCGAACAATCCCAGATATCCCTCGATTTGATGAAGCAAGTGCTTTTTAATAATGTCGAAGTTATTGCTCTGGAGGCGAAGAGTAAAGAATATAAGCAGCTGGTTGATCAATACTCAGATAAGTTAAATCAATTGCCCGAACGGAGTCTGCAATTTGCCCGTCTCGATCGCGAGCGCCAGGTCAATGAAAAGTACTACATCCTGATGAAAACCAAATATCAGGAATCGCGCATTACCGAAGCCAGCAAGATCAGCAATATCCGGATCGTTGATCCGGCAATCCCGGCTGAAAGACCGGTGAAACCGAAGAAAAAAATGAATCTGCTGCTGGGACTTTTCCTGGGTCTGGGTGTCGGATTCGGCATTGCTTTCATAAAAGAATATTTTGATCATTCGGTACGCAGTATCGAAGATATGCAGAAAATGGGATTGACTGCCATCTCGATTGTGCCGACAATTGACATTAAAAGTGCGCTGCAGAAAACCCAAAAAGTTGGTCGGCTGGATAACGGGGAATATGCCCTGAAATCGCGTTTGATTTCGCATTATGATCCTAAGTCCACGGTTGCTGAGGCTTACCGCTCGCTGCGCACCAACATTCAATTTATGAATCCGGATCATCCGCTGCATAGCCTGGTTGTCTCCAGCGCCGGTCCCGGCGATGGTAAATCCACCACCGTCGTCAACATTGCCATTAGCTTTGCCAATCTTAACAAGAAGGTGCTGCTAATTGATGGTGATTTACGCAAACCGATTTTGCATAAAGTTTTTGATGTTCCTCGTCAGCCGGGATTGACCCACCGGCTCGTTCAGGACCTCAATGACTATGATATCATCCGCGAGACGCAGATTGAGAATCTTTTTGTGGTGACCTGCGGTGAAGTACCGCCCAATCCCTCGGAATTATTGGCATCGCAGAAGTTGAAGGATTTTGTCAAGCGGATGGAGCAGGATTTCGATATGGTATTTCTTGATTCTCCGCCGATTATTGCGGTTACCGATGCCAGTATATTAGCGAAGATCACCGATGCCATTTTACTGGTAGTGAAAGCCGGGTCTACCGATCAGCGCATTTTGAAACGTTCAATGGAGCTTTTATCCCAGGTGAAGACTAACCTGATTGGCGCAGTCCTGAATGGCGTCAGTATCTCTACCGGCTATGATTCCTATTACTATTACTACCATTATTACTATTATTATGCCGAATCCGGTGAGAAAAAAAGGAAGTCCCGCCGGGAACGCCATAAACGCTCAAAAATTCTGGAAAAGCTCAAAGAGTAAAATACATCTCGCCAAAACAGCTTTTGGCGACGAATTGCTTATAAATGCCGCGTAACAAATTAGCCTTCAATCAGATTTATCAGATGGATTGCCGGGCAGGTATGTTGGCCTTGGATCCGGGCGTAGTGGATTTAATTATTACCGATCCTCCCTTTGCTATTGATTTCAAAGCTAAGCGAGCTAATTATCATCGTCGGGCGGAGCGGGTGCTTGAGGGCTATCACGAAATCAACCAATCAGACTATGAAAATTTTACGCAACAGTGGCTACGGGCGGCTTATCGCATCCTGAAGGATTCCGGCAGTATGTATGTCTTCTCCGGCTGGAATCAGCTCAAGGTCATCTTGAATGCGCTTGATGATATTGGCTATATCATAATCAATCATTTGATCTGGAAGTATCAATTTGGGGTTGTCACCCGGCGCAAGTTTGTGACCTCGCATTATCATTGTCTGTATGTCTGTAAGAACGATAAGTTACGCCGCTTCTATCCCTTTGCGCGTTATCGCAAAGATGCCCGCGACGACTCGGGACACAGTCTCCATTATCAGGATAAAGAGGATGTCTGGGTGATTCAGCGCGAATACTGGCATGGTGATTATAAAACTCCTACCAAACTGCCGGCTGAGATCATTCGTAAGATCCTGGCCTATTCGAGTGTTGAGGGTGATCTAGTGTGTGACCCATTCCTCGGTTCCGGTCAAGTGGCAGTAATTAGTAAAGAAATAAAACGGCGCTATATTGGTTTTGAGCTCAATCCTGAATATTACGAATTTGCCAAAGCTCGTCTAAGCAGCGGCAGATATCGTCTGAAAATTAACCGATCAAATTAACCGTTAAAATGCTCCTATTGTTTCAACAATTACTCAAGAAGTTAGCTGTATTATCGGTCAGTCTTTTCAACCTTATGATGAGTGTCAGTGGCAAAATTGATCACTTTTTTCGATATTTTTATGACAATTGTCACCCAAGAATATATAGATAAATATAAATTACTTAACAGAAGCTTTTTGAAGTCAGATAAATAATGTTAATTAAGACAATGTTGATTTATTTTTAATCCGTTAGTTTTTATCAACATAATAAAGAGGGTTTAATTATGGATGAAAAACAACCAAAAATTGAAGAAGTGCAAGAAAAATTACCTTACACAGCACCTTGCATCATTCAGAAGCGGGAAATTGTCATTGATTTGCAAACCAACATTTTGACCGATGAGCCACCGCCACCGCTATGATAGCTGATTAATTAAAAATTGAAATAAGTAAAAGGCTAGAGTATGAAATCCAAAAAAGAAAGATTCAAGATGGAAAAGAAAAAATATTTACCAATTTTCCTAGTCGGATTGATATTCCTGTTTAGCTTGGTTATGGCGCAGCAACAATCCGTGATTTATGAGGGATTTCCCAAGTTACGCATGGTTTTGATCAGTTTTCCTTTGGAATTTGATGAGAATAATCCTGACTCTGTTTTGGGACCGATATTTGGAATTGGCGGCGCCGGTGAATGGTGGCGTTTCTCACGCTGGAATATTGCTGACCATACCTATTTTCGCTATGGTGAAATGGAATATGTCTGGGATCATGAATCTCAGGCATATAATTCCGAAAAAGCCGAGCAAGGTAATCCGCATGCTATCGAACCCGGTTATGGTTTTTGGCTTCAACAAAGTTCGGAGAATACTGTCACGGATTTTTCCTTAACCGGAAATCAAGTCACAGAACCAGTCTATGTAGTGATTGATTCGCCTCAGACAGAACAGGGGCACGAATACCCAGGTATCACCATGGTTGGCAATCCTTTTCTTTATCCGATTGATTGGGCTAATGCCCAATTCCGGGTAAATAGCACTCAGGAATTGACTTTGTCACAGGCAGTAACCATGGGACTGGTTTCGCAATATGCCTATCGTTGGGCGCTAAGCGATAGCGGCGATCAATATATACCTTACAATATGGCAGATGGTGGTAACTTAGCGGT
>Ga0315555_1001585_pt1 | contig 16305 bp, 18 predicted proteins | sample SalMarSW160380MG_FD_202113 | JGI IMG/M metagenome (GOLD analysis project Ga0315555, IMG submission 202113) | Salt marsh sediment microbial communities from the Plum Island Ecosystem LTER, Massachusetts, United States - Salt Marsh Sediment SW1603-80 ... | reverse complement strand
CGCTTTTGGACTAGCACATGCCGGTCTTTTTATGGCGATCTTTGCTCTATCGGATATGCTAAGTGGCAAGTTGGCTGGTCTGGCATCGGTACTTGTGTTAATATTTGGTAATCTGCTGATAATTGTACTGGAGGGATTGATCGTTACAATTCAAGCCATTCGATTGGAATTTTATGAATTTTTTAGCCGTTTTTTTCGACCCAGCCGTTCAATTTATAAACCGGTCAGCGAGAACCTTACTATTGAATGATATTTGGATAGAATAAGTTGAAATTAATATTGCGGAGGATTGCGAAATATGTCAAGTCCTAATTTTATCAAGAAGCTCCTGGCAATTGCAATTACGATTGGTATGTTAGTTGTTGTTGGGGCATCGTTTTTAGTGTTGAATGCCGTAGCTCAGACGTCGGCAGAAACAACTCCTGCTGTTAAAGAGGGTACAGCTCCGGCATCGAGTGCGGTAACTATCCAATCCGAGGCAGCTGCTGCGGCGAAAGCAAAATTTGGTTTTATCGCAGCTGCGGTAGCTGTCGGATTAGGTTCTATTGGCGCAGCTATTGCGGTCGGTAATATTGGTACAGCCGCAATGGGCACAATTGGCGAGAAGCCCGAAATGGTGGGAAGTGCTCTAATTTTTGTTGGTTTGGCTGAAGGAATTGCCATCTACGGTCTGATCATTGCCATAATGATTCTCGGCAAGCTTTGATCTTCCGGAGGTCTTTTGAAATTTTTTGTGATTGGCGATGAAGATATGGTACTGGGCTTCGGCTTGGTCGGCGTGGAAGGAGTTGTCGTGCGTGAAGCTCAGGAAACACACCGGGCGTTAGATGCGGCGATGACCCATAGTGATATTGGCATTATCCTGCTGTCGGAAAGGGCGGCAAACTGGATTAGACCTGAGGTCAGAAAATATTTTTTTCATCAAGCCTACCCGCTGATTGTTGAAATTCCCGATCGACTTGGCACAGTCGGAGAACGGATTTCAATCAAAGATGTCGTTCAAGCTGCAGTAGGGGTTAGGATCGAATGAGGAATTATGCCAGATAGACCGACATCTCTCGATACAATCATTGATGGAATCAGCCAGCAATCTGAAAAGGAAATCGAGGCTGTTCAGAAAGCTGCCGAGCGCGAAAAAGAGCTGATCCTGCGACGGGCCAAAAAGGAAGCTGAACAGATTCAAGCTGAACTCATTGCGCGAGCTAAGACTCAGGCCGAATTTGTCCAAAAGCGCGTTATAGCGGTTGCAGCTCTTGAGGTGAAAAGACTGTCGTTACAAGCAATGACGATAATTATTGGCGAAATTCTTAAACAGGTTAAGGAAAGATTGCTGAAACTACGTCAGACGCCAGAATATATGAGCCTGCTGAAACTGATGGTTTTCGAGGGAGTCAGAGCTTTGAATGTCGAGAAGGTTCTCATCTCTGGTGGAGACCGAGAGCAAGTTTTGCTTACGCCCAAAATATTAAAATCCCTGGAGACTGAAATCAATCAGGGGAGTGGCAACAATGTCCAGCTGATAATGACCAGTGATGTCATTCCCGATCCCGGAGTGATTCTTTTTTCAGCCGACAAGCGACTCCGTTTTGACGACTGTCTCGCGCTTCGGGTTGAGCGGATATTTGAGGCTCACCGTTGGTCAGTCATGCAGGAATTTATGGATAATAATCAACAGGATTAAGTGGTGTCAGAGATAATCGGAAAAGTCACCCGGGTATTGGGACCAGTCGTCCAGGCAGAAATTACTACTCAGGCCCAGATGCTGGAATTCGTCGAAGTGGGTGACTATCGGCTCATCGGAGAGATTGTAAGCCTGCGAGAGAATCTGATGACGATCCAGGTTTATGAAGATACAACTGGTCTGTCACCAGATGCAGTGGTTTATGGTGGAGGAATGCCGCTTTCGGTCGAATTAGGTCCCGGCTTGATTGGTACAATCTACGATGGTGTCCAGCGACCACTAAGTGAAATCAAAAGAATTTCAGATCAATATATTCGTCGCGGTGTACGGGTACCGCCTTTAGATCGTCAAAAGCGCTGGTCGTTCACGCCGCAGGTTAAAGCCGGTGAGACGGTCAGAGCAGGTCAGGTTCTTGGTGATGTTCCAGAGACGGAACGAGTAGTCCAAAAAATTCTTGTGCCACCTGGAATTACTGGGAAAGTGGTCAAAATTGTGCCACAGGGCGAATATAGTGTTGAAGAAGAAATATGTGTTATTAATAACGATAAGGAGCAGTATTCCCTGACCCTGCTCCAGCGCTGGCCGGTCCGAAAACCGCGACCGGTCAATAACAGACTCACACCAAGTCAGCCGATGATCACCGGGCAGCGAGTGATAGATACGCTGTTCCCAATTGCAAAAGGCGGTACGGTGGCTATTCCCGGAGGATTTGGCACGGGTAAGACTATAGTTGAGCATCAGCTGGCCAAGTGGTCAGATGCCGACATAGTTGTATACATCGGTTGTGGTGAGCGTGGCAACGAAATGACCGACGTTTTGAATGAATTTCCCAAGTTGATAGATCCCCGCACCGGTCGCCCATTAATGGAGCGAACTGTCTTAATTGCCAATACCTCTAATATGCCAGTAGCTGCGCGGGAAGCATCAATCTATACCGGAATTACCATTGCCGAATATTTCCGTGATATGGGCTATCACATAGCCATTATGGCGGATTCCACTTCCCGCTGGGCCGAGGCTTTAAGGGAGTTATCCGGGCGAATGGAGGAGTTACCTGCCGAGGAAGGATTCCCAGCTTATTTACCGACCCGTCTTGCGGAATTTTATGAGAGAGCCGGACTAGTGGAAACTCTTGGTGGGCAGACCGGATCGGTTACGGTTGTGGGTGCCGTATCGCCACCTGGCGGTGACTTCTCGGAACCGGTAACTCAGCATACCAAGCGTTTTGTACGCGTTTTTCTGGCATTAGACCGTGATCTGGCAAATGCGCGGCATTACCCGGCAATCTCCTGGCTGGAATCTTTTTCGGAGTATGTCGACTATGTGACCCCGTGGTGGCAGGAAAACGCCGATGCAGAATGGGCCGATCTGCGTCAGGAGATACTCGATCTATTGCAGAAGGAGGCGAAACTCCAGCAGGTTGTTAAATTGGTCGGGGTGGATGTTCTCCCGGATACTCAACGGATTATCATGGAAGTGTGTGCGCTTTTTAAAAGTGTTTTTCTGCAGCAATCGGCTTATGATGAAATTGATACCTACTCGTGTGAATTAAAACAGATCAAGATGTTGAGAATTATCATCACTTTCTATCGGCTTGCAGTAGAGGCGCTTAAGGCGGGAACAACCTTATTTAAGATTAAACGGACCAAAGCCATAGGTGCCATAATGCGCATGAAATTTACTGTTTCAAATGAGGAGTTAGATAAACTTGACCAACTTTTGGCCAGTATGGACCAGGAACTGAAAGCGCTTGGTCATCCGGATTTTTATTGAAAAGTTATGAATTATCCTGGCAGGTAATAGATGGTAACGAATAAGGACAGCTATCCAGAACTTTTGAAATATCGTGAGTATATCGGTCTGCAACAGATGATCGGACCGCTGATCTACGTCCAACAGATCCATAACGTCGGCTTTAATGAGCTGGTAGAGGTGAATGATAGCTATGGTGAAAAGCGTATCGGGCAGGTGCTCGAAGCCGACCGCGGTGCTGCCGTCATTCAGGTATTTGAGGGAACAAGCGGATTAACTCTTAGTGATACCAGCGTCCGTTTCCGGGGTGAACCGTTACGCATCGCGGTTAGCAGGGATATGCTCGGACGGGTATTTAATGGATTAGGACATCCCTTGGATGGTGGTCCGGAGCCGATTAGCAGAGAGCGCTGGGATGTGAATGGCGCTCCAATCAATCCCACGGCTCGTACTTATCCCACGACATATATACGGACGGGTATATCGGCTATTGACGGCATGAATACTTTGGTCAACGGCCAGAAGTTGCCGTTATTTTCTGGGCCGGGTTTGCCGCATAACCGGGTTACGGCTCAGATTATTCGCCAGGCAAAAATCATTAGCAAAGATGTGAATTTTGTAATTGTATTCGCGGCGATGGGAGTTAAGAATGATATTGCCCGATATTTTATTGACAATTTACGGGATTCGGGAGTACTGGAAAATGTCGTCATGTTTCTCTCACTGGCGGATGCACCTACCGTCGAGCGCCTAATTACGCCGCGGTCGGCTCTGACCATGGCCGAATATCTTGCCTTTCATGAGAATATGCATGTCCTCGTGGTTTTAACCGATATGACCAACTATTGCGAGGCTTTAAGGGAAATTTCCATTGCGCGGGGTGAAATCCCTTCGCGTAAAAGCTATCCAGGCTACCTTTACTCCGATCTTGCCAGCCTTTACGAGCGAGCCGGCATGGTCGAAAATTCAACTGGATCGATTACCCAGGTACCAATCCTTTCCATGCCTAATGACGATATCTCTCACCCCATCCCAGACTTAACCGGCTATATAACCGAAGGTCAGATTGTTTTTGATCGGGACCTCTTTCAGCGAGGGATTTACCCGCCGATTGCTCTTTTGCCTTCGCTTTCCCGTCTGATGAAAGATGGCATCGGCGAAGGCTTGACTCGCGGCGATCATGCTCATCTCGCCAGCCAGCTCTTTGCGGCTTATGCGCGGGTGAAAGATATTCGAATGTTAGCATCGGTTATCGGCGAGGAGGAGCTTAGTCCGCTGGATCAAGTATATTTAAAGTTTGGCACGGAGCTGGAAACGAAGTTTATTGCGCAAAAAGAGACCGAGGAGCGCTCGATCGAGAATACCCTGGACTTGGGCTGGGAGATGCTCTCACTGTTACCCCGCGATGAACTGCACCGGATTACGGATGAAGAGGCTCAGCAATACTACCACGGTTCGGCGGAGTCTTTATAGGTCGTATTTTCGCCTTATTTTAGAATAGGTGGTGACAAAATTAGGGTCGTTCCCACAAAAGGCAATTTGTTGAGGTTAAAGCGCGATCTGGTATTTGCCCGGGAAGGCCATGAACTGCTCGAGCAAAAACGCCAAGTACTGGTTGCTCAGTTGATGGCACTGGTGAAAGACGCAGTTGAAGCTCAGGCGCGAGTTGATCAGCATCTGGGCGAAGCTTACCTTGCTCTCCAAAATGCAATTGTAACCAATGGTAAAACGGCCGTTATGTCAATTGCCAGAGGAGTCCAGATTAAGTCCGATATTCAGATTCACATCCTCAGGGTCATGGGTGTTAATATTCCAAAGGTCAGCGTCAATATCCATGAGGCGGCGCCTTATTTCAGTGCGGGCAATTCCTCTTTCTGGATTGATGAGGCTATTTCTAAATTTATGGTTGTATTGCAGGAGATGGGCCGGTTTGCCGAACTGCGGGTCTCCCTCCTCAGGCTAGCGCAGGAGGTTCATAAGACCCTGCGGCGGGTCAACGCCTTAGAAAAAATTGCTATTCCCGATTTCCAGGAAACAATTAAATTTATTACGGATTCTTTGGATGAGAGTGAGCGTAATACCTTTGCTACCTTAAAACTGATTAAAGAGCGTTTTGAAAGAAGAAAGGAAGAGCACAATGGAGTCCGACAGACTCGTCTCTAAAATTCTGCTTTTTATTGATGGCTCGGAAGGCTGTATTTACGCGGCTAAATTCGGAATTGCTCTTGCCAAAGTAACCGGGGCTGAGTTGAAAGCTCTCTATGTGGTCAATACCAATCTTCTTCGTCAGCTGGAAAAAGCACGGATATTTGTAAAAGTCGAGGAAATTGACTTTGGTCGGGACCTCGAAGAAGACGGGCGGCGCTATCTGCGGCACATCACCGAACTTGCACTGCGCAAAGAAGTATCCATCGAAACCGAATTACTCAAGGGAAATGTGCACGAGCTCGTTATCCAGGAAATCAAGAAGTGGAATGCCGACCTTTTAATAATTGGCGAACTCGAGCCGATCCTATCCAAACAGGATACTTTCCATGACGAAGCCGAGATCATTTTTCGTAAAGCCCATTGCTCGGTGTTGGTTATCAAGAACCCCGAACGAGTAGATCAAATTTATGAGGAATTGTCCTGAGATGAATAACCTGATGGTAACAAGGAGAAGAAGGAAATGAAACTTTCGGCCTTATTAGAGCGCAAAAATATTGTCGTACCAATTCTAAATTTAGATAAGCAACCTGTGATAGAGGAGCTCCTGGATGCAGCCTGTGCGACTGGTAAGGTCACCGATCGGGCTAAGGCTTTGCAAGCCCTGATGGACCGGGAGAAATTGGGAAGCACCGGTCTGGAGAAGGGATTAGCGATCCCGCATGCCCGGACCAATGCCGTGTATGGTATCGTCCTGGCGGTGGGAATAGCCCCGGATGGCGTTGATTTTCAAGCGGCGGATGGCGAATTTTCCAACCTGTTTTTTCTCTTAATCGCTTCCGAAGCAATGACAACTACCTATATTCAAGTTTTAGCACTGATCGCCCGTTTGAGTCAGCAGGAGAGTTTTCGCAGGAATTTGCTGGCGGCTCGGACTCCCGGCGAAGTTCTGGATATAGTCAATAAGGCTGAGGAGTAAGTTACTGTAAAGTTATTTAAACAATATCTCAATTATAATAGAGAGCTAATAAGTTAACAGCAAACGATCGGCAACGACCTCGTTTTCTAGCGTCTGACCCTCAAGTTGGAATCTTCTTAACATAGACCGGCCACAATTAATATAGATATGGCGCTCAAAAATTCCATCAGGAATAGGCAAATTAACAGTATAATTACCTGATTTCTTGTGTCCATCAATACTTAGAGCAACCTTTATGCCTTTTGATTTGGCTTTCTCAATTTCTTTGAGGAGTTCTATAAAATTGAAATTTTGTGCGCCATAAAGTATAGACTGGCTATCGGAATAAGGGGGGTCGCAATAGACCAAATCGCCTCTCTTTGATTCAGCCAAAGCGTCCTTATAATCGCAAATGGCGAATTCAACATTATTAAGCCGGGCTCTCCACTCATCCACTCGATGCGAAAATCCTGTTACCGAAATCGGTGTGTGTACCCCGCATGGTGTTGACATATGCCCATCAATTTGACGAAAGCGAACAATTCCACCGTAACAAGTGCGACTTAGAAATAGGAAGTCAGGTCCATTAGGATTTTTGTTGTATGAATCTCTGATGCTCTCATATACCTCTTCCTTGCTCATTTTTCCGATTTTGTTTCTTCTGGTAGCATACCAAACGACAAGCTGTCTTGGATCATTCTTGAGCATCATCCAGATTTCCATCAGCGGTTTGAATGTGTCCGAACCAAGCCCGTCATGCGGAGCTACGGTTGCGAGAATGGCTCCACTCCCCAAGAATGGTTCAAAATAGCGATTGTAATCCGTTGGGAAATAGGCCGTAATCTGCATAGCGAACCGTTGCTTGTTACCCACCCACTTTAAAAGTTGAGATCGCGGTGGATAATAGGTCGCATACTTGTTCTCTATTGTTAGTTGCATCGCTTACCTAATGACTTACCGAAATATAATATGTATTGTGTTAATATCCAAATTTGGGATATACTGTTTTCGGACATACCTTTTATTTATGATAAAAAGTCTGAATACAAAGGAAGCTAAAATTGTTTTAGATATGCTCTATCAATTACGCGTTTCTGCCGGACTTAGGCAAACCGATCTGGCTAGAATGCTTAAGGTACCACAGTCGTTTGTGAGCAAGATCGAGATTGGAGAACGCAGGATTGACCTGCTTGAATTGCGAGCAATTTTAGATTGCTGCGGGACAAATCTTTCAGAATTTGTTGCTGAACTGGAAAGACGGATAAGTGAGAGCAAAAAGTAAGTTTCTCAATCAACCCCTCGAATTTTGGGCTAATGTTAGGCTCATTAGCCAGAAAGTTGGTTATACAGAGAAAGGCACGTCTAAAGTCAAGATTCCAAGTATGGATGAAATTCAACAAATATACATTAATCTTTGCTATAGTTCTAATAAGCTAATAGAAAATGATATTTGTACTTCATTCGGTAAACTACTGGCGGAGTATTTCCAACACCGGGCAAATTTTCTAAATGAAAATGTAGCCCCACATCTAATGGACAAGAAGGAAGCTAGGGAGTTATTTTATAAACTGAAAAAGGAATTAAGGCCTTCCTGTCCTCTCCCCATGAACAAACAGTCAGGTTCCAAGAAAACCCCTGCCTTCTTCACTGGTATTATTAACATGCTTATTGAGGCTAGCTTGGGGGGATATGATTGTGAATATGACCCAAGAGAGTTGGTATCTTTCACCGATGAAGATTTTCCAGTGCGCAGTTTATCGCGCAGGGTAGATGGTGCATTTCCAAGTATGGTCAACCCGATTGCGATTTGGGAAATCAAAGAGTACTACTATACTACTACATTCGGAAGTCGAGTTGCCGATAGTGTTTATGAGACCCTTCTTGACGGTTATGAACTTAATGAGATAAGGCGTTCTTTAAAACGGCGAGTAAATCACTATTTTATGGTTGATGATTATAATACGTGGTGGACGATGGGCAAATCTTATCTTTGTCGCATCTGCGATATGCTCCATATGGGATTGCTGACCGAAGCACTTTTCGGAACTGAGGTAGTTGAGCGTATTCCACAGCTTGTTAAGGAGTGGCTGATACAACTTGGTCAAACAGAGTGTAATTGATCGAACAGAATTGCACCATTTCTTCTCTAAAGATATTTACTAATGCTATGTACTTTTATCTAATTTTATTCCAAGTTCAGCTAACTGCTTTTCGCTCACCGGTGTCGGACAACCGTCCATCAGTGAAGCCGCACTGGTAGTTTTAGGAAAAGCGATAACTTCCCGAATGTTGTCAACGCCGGCAAGGATGGCTACCAGCCGGTCGAATCCCAGCGCAATGCCGCCATGGGGTGGTGCGCCGTAAGCTAAGGCATTCATCAGAAAGCTAAACTTATTCTCGGCTTCCTCTTTACTGATGCCCAGCAGATCGAACATTTCGCGCTGCATCTCTGGAGTGTGGTTGCGGATGCTACCGCCGCCGATTTCCTGACCGTTGATAACAATGTCGTAAGCCCGGGCGTGTACCTGAGCAGGATTGGTTTTGAGCAGTTGGCGTTCTACCGGTACAGCTGAGGTAAAAGGATGGTGAACCGCAACGAAACGTTGTTCCTCAGCACTCCATTCCACCAGGGGAAAGCGGGTTACCCAGAGTGGTTTATAGACATTAGCAGGAATCAGATTCAATAAGGAGGCAATTGCCAGTCGCAGGTTGCCAAGCACCGGATATACGATTTCTGACCGGTCGGCAATAAACAACAAAATATCGCCAGTCTTGGCGTTAAACTCCTGAATTAATTCTTTTTCGATCGAATTGAGGTATTTTGCTATTCCACCCTCGAGTCCATTATCGGATATTCGGACGGAAACCATGCCTTTAGCGCCCCAGGAGACTGCCTTTTCGGTAAGCTGATCAAGGTTTTTACGCGATATTTGTGAGCCATCGGTTACGCAAATTCCAGCCACAGTCCCGTTATTTGTAGTGGTTGTTTGAAAAACCTTGAAATCAGAACTGGCAGCTAATTCATTAAGCGTATGAATAGGCATGCCAAAACGCAGGTCCGGTTTATCCGAGCCGTAGGTCTGCAATGCGTTTTCGTAGGTCAGACAAGGAAATGGATTATCCAGTTCCACCTCAATAATTTCCTTAAAAACCTGGCGCAGCATGGCCTCGGTACTCTGCATGACATCCTGCTCTTCGACAAAGGACATTTCTACGTCAATCTGGGTAAATTCCGGCTGGCGGTCGGCGCGCAGGTCCTCGTCGCGGAAGCATCTGACTAGCTGGAAATAGCGGTCGAAACCGGAAATCATCAGAAGCTGCTTGTACTGCTGCGGAGATTGGGGTAATGCGTAAAAGTGTCCTTTGTAAATGCGGCTTGGCACAAGGTAATCTCTGGCACCCTCTGGAGTACTCTTCATTAAAAATGGGGTTTCGATTTCGAGGAAATTATTTTCAGTATAATATTTCCGGACACTTTGAGCGGCTCGATGGCGAATTAAAATTGTCCGCTGCAACTCTTTTGTACGAAGCTCCAGGTAGCGATATTTCAGCCGCAAGTCTTCCAGACCAGTTGAGCGATCGGTGACCAGAAACGGCAAGGCTTTTGAAGTATTGAGGATTTCAATCTCCTGTGCCAGAACCTCAATCGCTCCACTCGGTAGCTCGGTATTGAGTGCTTCCTTAGGGCGTGGTCGGACTACCCCTTTGACGGCAATGACATCCTCAAGTCCGAGATTCCGAGCGCTACCGAACAAGTCTTTATCTGTTTCGGGATCGAATACAACTTGGGTCATTCCATAACGGTCCCGAACATCCATGAACAGCAATCCACCAAGATTGCGACAACGATTGACCCAGCCATTCAAGACGACTACCTGACCAATGTTTTCTGTTCTTAATTCGCCGCAGTTTCGTGTTCGCTTTAGCATCGCAGTAAACCAATCTTATAATAAATGATTAATAATTGGGTGAAATTTACCATTTCGCCGAATTTTGGTCGGGATGGTAACGTACTCAATCCGGATTCATTGTGCACGATCCTTCGAAGCGGGCACCATCCTCAATGACGATTTGGTTAGCCTTGATATCTCCGATTAAAGTGGCTCTAGCGCCAAGGGTTACTTTCCCTTTAGTCTGGACCTTTCCCTCAACATGTCCGCCGATGATTAGCTCCTCACCAATGAGCTGTCCCTGAACACTGGCTGTGGTGGCAAGCGTGATTGATCCCTCGGTAGTAATGTCACCGACTATCTTGCCGTAGAGGATGATATTTCCTTTCAGAACGATGTTGCCGGTTATCAGGGTATCCTCACCAACAATCGTATTGATAGCTGTTTCTTTTTTCTTGGTCATTTGCTTATAACTACCTCCCATAATTTTTTACCGAGACGTCGGCACGCCGGTAAGAATAGATCATACTCTGCGGGTCGATCGGTTTACCCTCTCTCCATATTTCAAAGTGCAGGTGGGGGCCTTTGCTGATTCCGCTATTGCCGAGATATCCAATGATCTCTCCCCGGTTGACATACTGATGTTCATTGACCGTATTGTGCTGATTATGGCCGTAAATAGTGAAGTAGCCATTTGAATGGTAGAGAATTATCATGTAACCTAAGTCATAAGTCCAGTTGGAGAAGACCACGACACCAGAGGCTGAGGCGCGGATCGGCTCACCTTCGGGACCGGCAACATCAACCCCGTAATGGTTGTCCTGAGAGATTATATGATCATCAACGAATCCCTGGGTAATGTAACCTTCTACCGGAGGATAAATGGGAACATTGTCAAGGTAACTGATCTGGAAGGATTTTTCGACACTTCGATTGTTGAGCACTAGCGGAATGGACAGGGAGTCCACGTTAATGGAGTCGAGAGAGGGGAGACTTAGGTCGGCGCCCAAAACAGAACGAATGTATTGATCCATCTGGCGGATTTTATTGTAGTCACTGAGAATCTGCATAACCTTTAATCGGTCTTGAATCAACTGGTTATTTTCCATGAAAAGATCATCGTATTTTAGTGCTTTGGGCAGCAAGAGAATGGTACCAATAATGATTATGATGATTATCGTAGCTAGTAATCCTAATACAACTCGGGCCAGAATGATGTTAAAACTCAGTTTGATCGGATTACTGTGACCGTCGCTGATTAAATGCAAAGTATAGAAGCGTTTTTTCAACCTGATTTTTCCTCGATTATTTCAAAGAGTTCAATTAGCCGGGTCAAATCTTCTTTTGAATAAAATTCAATCTCGATGAAACCTTGATCAGCTCCTTTGATTTTTACCCGGGAACCAACAATATGCATTAAGCGATTTTCCAGGGCTTTATGCATATTTTGCTGTAATTGTTTTTTGGAAGGCTGTCTTAGATGGGATGATGAGGCTATTTTTTTTGCCAGAGCCTCGACTGCCCTTACGCTTAAACTGTCGCGCTTTATTCGCTGCCAGAGATTGATTTGTTGGGCTTCATTGCTAATAGCCAGGATTGGCCGAGCATGTCCAGCTGTTAATTTTTGTTCTTTCAGGTCATGCAGGATTTCATTTGGCAGATTCAGCAATCGGATCGAGTTGGTGACGGTGGAACGCTCTTTGCCGACTTTTTTCGCAATCTCCTCATGGGATAAGTTGCAAGTATTGGATAGCCAGTAGAAGGCTTCGGCTTCTTCCACCGGATTAAGATCTTCACGCTGGAGGTTTTCGATCAGCGATAATTCCATTAGCTCAACATCTGTGTTGACTGATAGCACATATGCCGGAATGCTTTTTAAGCTCAGTTCCCGGCAGGCTCGCAGCCGCCGTTCGCCGGATATTAATTCAAAGCCATCAGTAACTTGCCGTACTGTAATTGGCTGGATAATTCCATTTTCGCGGATGGACTGTTTTAATTCATCCATCGCCTGGGCGTTGAATTCCTTGCGCGGCTGATGAGGATTGGAATTAATTTTACTGATCTCGATCTCGGCAACCTGATTGAGCAGCTCGAAATCCTGCGGAAACTCAGGAATGAGAGCGTTGATTCCTTTACCTAATCTCTTGATCATTATTGCTGAGTATTTCTCCTACTAAGTTCATGTAATCCTGGGATCCGTATGAAGAAGCATCATAAAGAATAATTGGTTTGCCGAAGCTGGGCGATTCACCCAGTCTGACGTTACGCCGGATGATTGTTTGATATACTTTATCCTTGAAATGACTGCGAACCTGTTCGGTTACTTCCTGCGATAACCTAAGACGGGAGTCGTACATGGTTATCAGAACGCCCTCGATTTTCAAGGTACGGTTGAGACTTCTTTGGACCAGCCGGATGGTGTTCAGCAACTGCCCTAATCCTTCCATAGCATAATATTCACACTGGATTGGGATAATCACCGTGTGGGAAGCGCAGAGGCTGTTGATTGTTAAAAGTCCCAGTGACGGGGGACAATCAATGATGATATAGCGGTATTCTTTTGCTAAATTTTCTAAGGCTTTTTTCAAAATCATCTCGCGGCCGATCATAGATACCATTTCGATCTCAGCCCCGACCAGTTGCGGGGTAGCGGGAGCAATATCCAAGAAGGGAATTTCAGTTGGCCGTACGATCTGATTGAAATCTGTACCGCCCACCAGAACGTCATAAATACAATTGTCCAGAGAACGGTGGTCAATCCCACACCCAATAGTAGCATTCGCCTGAGGGTCCATATCAATCAGTAGGGTAGTGACTTCCGAGACGGCAAATCCAGCCGCCAGGTTCACTGAGGTAGTGGTTTTGCCAACTCCACCTTTTTGGTTGGCGATAGTGATTATTTTAGTCAAATTACTTCTCTAAGTTCAATATTAACAACACACTTCCGGACTTTTTGGGGCTCTCTTTCAAGCATCCCAAATTTAAATCTCCCCCCCTGTAAAATCAAGGTAAAAGGCGGTCAAGCGCGATGCCAGAATTTAGGGATGAAGATCAGGAAGAGCGAGTAAAATTCCAGCCGTCCAAAGAGCATACAGGCAATTAAAATCCATTTATTGCAGATCGGGAGCATGGCATAACTCTCTACCGGTCCGGTAATACCGAGCCCTGGGCCAACTCCGCCCAGTGTGGTTGCCACGGAATAAATTGAGGTGATAATGTCGGTTCCGGCGGCAGTCATCAACAAGGTTGCAATAAAGAAAAATGAGAGGTAGGTTCCGATAAACGCCAGCACAGTCTTGATTGTTTTATCGTCAAGCACTTTATTGTTAATCCGGACCGGATTAATTACCCGAGGGTGAATAATCTGAATTAATTCACGATAAATACTCTTAAAAAGGATAATAATCCGTGAGTTTTTTATCGCACCGGTAGTCGAACCCGGACAGGCGCCGATGAACATTAACAGGAGCAAAACAACCTGGCAGAGAGGTCGCCATTTTTGATAATTGGCTGTGATGAAACCGGTGGTAGTACTAATGGAAACGACCTGAAAAATACCATAACGGGCAGCCTCATGCCATGAAGAGTAAGTATGGATCCGCAAGTCTAAGATAACGATTAGAGAAGCAACAGCGATGAGGCTTAGATAAAAACCGACTACTTCCCTGAACTGCAACCAGCTTTTGCTGGTCTTGAAAAAGGTTAGATAAAGTGAGTAATTAACCCCTGAAAGAATCATGAAAATAATGACAATGGTTTCGACATAAGGACTTTTGTAAGCTGCGATGCTGGCGTTGCGGGGCGAGAAACCGCCGGTAGGTATAGTGGCCATGGCAGTAAGGGAAGCATCGAAAAAGGAGAGCCCGCTGATCAGGAGCAGGATAGTCTCAACAGCAGTCAAAGTAAAGTAAACAATCCAGAGTAACCTGGCGGTATCTTTGATTTTGGGTGTAATCTGTTCCTGAGCAATAGCCGATGATTCAAAGGTATACAGGTTGCGGCTGCTCACGTTAATGGTTGGCAGAATTACCAGGGCAAGGATGATGATGCCCATTCCGCCGATCCAGTGAGTCATGCTCCGCCAAAGCAGAATGCTTGTCGGCAGAGCTTCGATGTCTGTCAGCACTGATGCTCCGGTGGTCGTGAAACCGGAGACGCTTTCAAAGAAAGCGTCCAAAGGTCCGGAGAAGTAACCGGAAAGATATAATGGCAGTGCACCAAAAAATGAAACGGAGAGCCAGCCAAAAACAATGGTCACTACAGCTTCCCTTTTTTCAATTAGAATCTGTTCTGGTCGTCGGATGCGAAGCAAGAAGCCAGCGAGTACTGAAGCAGCAGCAGGTACGACAAAACTCAGGTACTGGTGATCATGATTGAAGAGGCTAATCCCCAGGGGTAATAGCAATATTGCTCCGAATATATGCAAGAGCACACCGAGTAAGGCAGCAACGTGATTAATTCTCATAGCGATTGATAGATCTATTTCGTTTTAAGAGCACTCCAACAACAATATTAGTTTACCGTTTTTTAGCCATCTATGCAAATGAGTCCCGCCATCTGTCTGGTGTCGGTTTAATAATCTTTGAGGTCGGCTGCCGTTTTTGTTATATTAGCCGTTGTTCAGATTTTTGGAAGTAGTACTGATGGGAAGGATTAGTTGAAGTATCTGCTATCCATATATCGTTGGATTGTTGCCCTGGCTGTGTTTGTGGAAATTGCCGCACTGGTTCTCCTTGGTATGTATTTTTGTCGGCCACAGCAGATCCTGGTCCTGATCCGCCCCTTATGCCGGGCACTCTTAAAATTGATTAGTGTTCGGGTTAAAGTTACCGGTCTGGATAAGTTTGATCATACAAGACCCTACCTCATAATCTCTAACCATGAGTCAATTCTGGATGCTTTTATCTGTCCGGGATATATTCCGATGTTTTTTGTGGTGCTGGAGCTGAATGACCATTTCAGTTGGCCTGTTTGGGGATACATGACCAAAAAGTGGGGTAACATTCCGGTTGCTAAAGGTAATCTGAAGGAAGCTATCAAGAGTCTTGACAAAGCTCAGGCCAGGCTGGAAAACGGTACTTCGATCCTGATATTCCCGGAAGGGGAACGAACTGTAACCGGTGAGATGAAACGTTTTCGGAAGGGGGCATTTCATCTGGCCCAGAGCGCTAGGGCGGACATTCTACCGATTGCAGTGAATGGCTTGTATCGTGCTAAAACGCGCGGCGATTGGTTGGTACGTTCAATGAAGGTCTATTTTAATTTTGGTGAACCGTTATTGTATCGTGATTATCAGGATTGGGATATTGAGGATTTGCGCATCTGGTGTGAGAAACGTGTTAGGTCTTTAAAGATTTTACCTTGAGAGAGTTCGACACGGCGGTGTTTTAGTTCATTGAGATAATCTATAAAAATGTTAAATTTACGCTATGAAAAGAACCGATTTTTCTTATTTACCAAAACAGAAACAATTATTCTACGAGCAATTATCCCGATCCTATCGGCTTAAAACGCGCCCGAAGATAATTAACTGGACTCCTTTCAATGAGAAGTTATTGGATAGTAAAATCGCTTTGGTTTCGATTTGTGGCGCTTATTTAAAGAATCAGCAACCCTTTTCAGCTGCGGAAAATGAGACCGATTATAGCTATCAGACTCTGGATATCAATTTTGCCCGAGAGGAGCTGAATTTTTTCCCGCTGGATTGGGAGCCCGGTGAAGCCCAGGAGGATTTTAATGTCGTTTTACCCATTGACCGCTTGGTGCTTCTCCAAAAAGAGGGCATGATCGGGAAGGTCAACGAATACCTCTACAGCTTTTCCGGGGCTAATTCCAAGGCGGATTTATTAACCCGCTCGGTTAGGAAACTGATCAAGGAG
>Ga0315555_1001583_pt1 | contig 16315 bp, 13 predicted proteins | sample SalMarSW160380MG_FD_202113 | JGI IMG/M metagenome (GOLD analysis project Ga0315555, IMG submission 202113) | Salt marsh sediment microbial communities from the Plum Island Ecosystem LTER, Massachusetts, United States - Salt Marsh Sediment SW1603-80 ... | reverse complement strand
AATATTTTTTTACAATTCACTGAACTTATTCACTCTGTTAAAAAGAACCCATTGAAATATTAATCCCTTCTTACTCTTTTGCCCCGGGTTGCTCCGTAGGCAGCGTTACCGGACTGCCATCTTCCAGTAAGTGTTGTCCCAACGTCACCACTTCGCCGTCCAGCAGCGGTGAAATGATCTCCGCCCTGACCGGGGTGGTGATGCCTGTTTTCACGGCGACATATCTGGCAGTCAGTTCACCCTTCTGAATAATAAATACCCCGGTATTTCCATTGCGCCGTACCACGGCTTTGCCGGGTACAATCTGAACACTGTCTTTTTCTGCCAGTACAACCCGTACCTTGGCAAACATACCAGGTTTCAGAAGAAGCGAATCATTCACAACCTTTACTTCCATCTGAGCCACCCGCGATTCTTGCTGCAACTGAGGTGCCACCCGGAATACTTTTCCCGGGAAAAGTCGGGAGGGGAATGCATCCACTTGAATCTCACTTGGCTGACCGATATGAATGCGGCCGTAATCCCGTTCAATAATGGTGGCACGGACAAAAACCGTGTCGATGCCGATTACCGAAACGATTGACTGGTTCGGGGAGAGAAGGGCTCCTTCGTCCACAAACCGCGCTCCTATAAATCCGGGCTCTGATGCTGTGAGTACAGTATAATCCAGCCGGATTTCGGAGGATTTCAGGGCGGCTTCCCGCTGTTCTACCTGGGCTCTGGCCAGTTTTAAGCGTGATTCCTGGGCGGTGTAATTGGTGGAGACGGCATCCAGTTCCGAAGGTGAGGCGATTCCTTTCTGCTGAAGGGACTCTGCTCTGTCCAGCTCCTGTTTTGCCAGCTCAAACTGGCTCTGTGCCTCAATAAGACCGGCCTGGGCGATTTTGAGGTTCGCTTCGGCTTCCAGTAGTGCCTGCTGGTACTCGGCATTGTCAATTCTGGCAATCACTTCGCCTTTTTTAACCCAGTCTCCAATGCGCTTTTGAATTGAGATCACCCTGCCGGATACCTTTGGAGCCACAATATACTGGTAATACGGATACACCGTGCCGGTAAATTCACGCACCTCCCTGATTGCTCCATAATAAACAGGTTCTATTTCCACGGCTACCGCGGGACGTTCCTGAGAACCCCCCGCACTATCATTATCGGGAATTATGAGCTGGTAAATCCGCCATGCTAAAAACAGAGCGAGGATCCCCAACGCGATTCGTATAAACTGTTTCTTCATAACCTTAATTTGGGCCATCAATTGTTTATGATTTTCAAATGAGGATTTATCCGTCAATTTGCTAAATATATAATATGTTTATTTCAACTGAAAAGTAAAAAAAATAGTTTCAGTTAACAGTAAATAATGGTTTGAGAAAATTGTTTGCGGCAAAGGTTATCCCCGGCGTATTTACCTGAGCTGTTCATTTCCCAGGAATTCAGAGATACAATTGATTATTAAATTGATCGGGGCCGGAGGTATGGCAGGTTGCAGTGATGACCGAAAAGCAGGTACCTGATTAATCGAGTTTTGTAGGCTGAAGGCAGAAAACAAAAGAATAGATGATTATATCCTGGTTTATTTAAGAAAAATGTTTTTTTAAAAATTTTGCTTCAGTACATCAGTTAACATGTATCATGCTTCACTCTGGCATTTTGAGGGTCATTTATGAGCCCAGGATCTTGCTTTATCGAAGCTTATGATACAAGACAGGGAGTTATCGAAGCTTAGCTTGAAGGTCAGTCTTAAAACCGCCTTAATGGACATAATGATAATCTCCCTGCCTCTGCACTACCTTTTACGCTGCCTCCGAGATTATTGACGTATGATGATATTCTTCTTTAAATACTTTCTGATCCCTGGCCATCGCAAACATGACCCGCAACAGTTTCCGCGCAATGGCGATCAAGGCTTTATTCCCGGGCATTCCGCGATCCAGATACCGGTGATATTTCTCATAGAACACGCCGCCCTTTCGAATGGTGTTCAGGGCTGCAAAATACAGCACCTTTCTCAGAAACCAACGGCCTCTCTTGGAAATCCGTCTTTGCCCTTTATGTTTGCCCGAACTGACTTCAAACAGATTCAATCCGGCAAATTTCTCTATTTCATTTGGAGAGGTGAAGTGATTGAAATCCACCACCTCTCCAATCACGGCCGCTACCGTTATCTCCCCAATCCCTTTAATCGAAAGCAATTCTCTGGACCAGGGAACCTGCACCAGATTCCGGGAAATATTTTCTTCGCATTTCCCGATAAAACGGTTCTGAAGGTCGATCGCTGTCAAAATATTCTTGATCTCTTCAACCATACTGGAAAGACCTTCACCGATGCCCACACTATGACAGGCGGCCTGGTAGAGTCTTTCCGCATGCTCCTTACTATACCGCCCCCGGCTCACTTTTCTCAAAACAGTTTCCAGTCTGGTTGGACTCAATTTCTTCATCTGCTGAGGAGTCGGATAATGTCGCAACAGGTACTGAGCGGTTTTGCTTTGAAAATCTGGAATAATCTGACCCAATTCTGGAAAAATAACATACTCAAGGTCATACAACTGATTGATCAACATATTTCTGGTTTTTATATAGCGTTCCCGGGCATGAGTCAACCGCCGAAGCTCGGCACAAATCCCCTCGGGAATCACCACTTTCAATACGCGACCCAATTCTACCAGATCCGCGATCACCTTCGGATCCTTCCGGTCTGTCTTTCCCGGCGAATTATCATACACTTCCTTCAACTTTTTGGTATGAGCCGTATTGACCTGAACCAGCTTTACATCCTTGCCCTTCAAATAATGAACCAGCGGTTCGGCATACGGACCCGTCGATTCAAATCCAAATACGACATCTACCAACTGCTTTTGATGTTTGATCGCTTCCATCATCTGGTACAGTTTATTAAAACCGCTCCGATCATTGGAAAACTCGAAGGGCAAAACCTCTGTCCCATCCGGACAACGAAAATAACCCGTATGTTTTTCTTTACTGATATCCACCGTAACCAAAAGGGTATTACTGTTGACAATCTTCGGTTTTGTTCTTATCTTTTTCATGGCTATACTCCTCATTTTTTGGGTGTACCAACTTGACTATATTTTCAGGAGGCAGTATAGCCATTTTTTATTTTCTAAAATATAGCAAGCTTAGCTCAGCAAAATGAAATAGCAGACAAAAATATTAATCTTTCCCCAGTTATCAATGTTATTATTAACCGGTGTTTTTTGAATATATGATTTGTTTTAAAGGGCAGATTCCATGGGTTGAAGTTCTGATGTCAAGACCTTCTGTAATCCTTGTCTGCAGCCCGCCAGGGCAGACAGGAGGTAAGGGGAAGTGGAACACAAAATCGCAGGCATAAAAAATAATCCAATGAAATAAATTCTATCCGGGGAAGTGACGGGAAGTAGCAAATAAATCATAAGTCTACATATTATTATAAGTATACATCAAGCTGAACCAAGGACATAATCATATTGTTTAATTTCGATATGCTCCGTGTTCTTCCTGATGAATCATTCAGGTAGAATCACCATTACTGATTTTTGAAATTAGAAAGACATTTCTGGCTGTTTTCCGTGGCAGGTTGATTTAAATTACAGCCGATATGACAAATTAACCAGACTAAACTTAAGTATAGCGGGTATATTATGACGTCTCACAACCAGGTAAAAAAAGTATTATCGGTTCTGGAAGATTTGTACCCTTCCGCCGGCTTGGAACTGCATTATTCATCCGGCTTTCAGTTACTCGTTGCTGTAATTTTGTCCGCCCAGTGCACCGACCAGCGGGTTAATGCGGTTACCGTTTCCCTTTTTCAGAAATATAAAACGCCACAAGATTTCGTCAATGCCCACCTGTCAGATCTGGAAAAAGACATCAAATCCACCGGTTTTTATCGCAAGAAAGCTCAGACGCTTCAGGCGTGCTGCCGGAAACTTCTGCAAGATCATGGAGGCAAAATACCGAAAACCATAGAAGAGCTGGCCGGACTGCCGGGGGTAGGACGGAAGACCGCAGCCATGGTGCTGGGCAACGCTTTTGGCCTGCATCAGGGACTAGCCGTGGACACTCATGTTAAAAGAGTTATGAACTGTCTGCAAATATCACAACAGAATAATCCTGACAAAATTGAAAAAGAATTAATGAACTGGGTTCCACAGGGGCAGTGGACTTTCTTCAGTAATGCGGTTATTCTCTTTGGAAGGAATATCTGCCAGGCACAAAAACCCAGATGTCCTGAGTGCCCTTTCCGGACCTGGTGTCCCTATCGGGATAAAACCCGTTAAAAAAATCGGAAAAACAGGCAAGCCTATCCCAATAAATTCAACCCGACCGGGTCTGGTCTGCATACATTTTAACAGCCGGTATAATTATCCCATCAAATTTCCGGTATTAAGTTGTCCTTAAATCCGTCGATAATCTGGAATACCAGATAGATTGTAAACGTAACAATAATTTAAAAATTGAATCTGGGATGGTTATTAAATCCATATGATTATAATCACCCTGAAAGGGAAGTTGATCAAAACGGATTTCAGGAGGATCTGCCGCCATGGATGGTTTTATTAACAGCCTGTTATTAACAATTTCACAATTTGCCCTTAAATTTTATGTTTTATTTATTTTTGTTTTCTTGACTGTGATAATTTTATTATTCAGGAAACGCATTGATTATCTGCTGATGAAGAGAGATCAGGTCTGGCGCAAATGGTACAGGGGAGTATACCGTTGTCCGGCCTGCCACAAGAGACTGCGTCCGGATGATTATCCCCCCAACTACATTTGCAGAAAGTGCGGAAACACCTATGCATTTGGTGACAAGGATGTGCGCGACTGGATAAAATCCAAGCCGCTTATTACCAGAGGTGAATTTGTACGCTGGATAACCCTGCTGGTTTTCCTGGCACTGGGAGCCCTGTGGCTTTTCGGCTCCGGAGTGCTTACCTCCTGACAACCGTTTTCGGGAGGCTGCAGGCTGGTTTTTTTCTCAGAAATAATTTCCCGGCTCTGATTCTATTGTCCCTGCGAAAAACTGCTGCAGACGCGGTAGCCTGTGCCGGACAGATCCGGAAACTGAGTTCAAGTTCCAGGGACGGAGTTTAAGGAACCGGGATTCAAAAAAAACAGCACAACTTCAAATAAATGTGATGTCAGCCGTTATTTTTTACATTTTACCTTGTAATTGTTTTCTGCTTTGGGTTTACTGCTTTCAGCTTTCCTGGTTTTATTATAATTAATGCAGATCGTCCCTGCCGGGATTTCAGAAAAATGAAAAATCCCCTTCTCACTTAAGCTGAAAAGGGGATTCCTGCAAAGAATTGATAAGTATAATAGACTATTCGTTATTTTTCATATTCATGGCATGAAGCTTCTTTTCTTCCTTAAGAACGTCCACCGCCAACTCGGTTACACCATTCGGATCATCCTTAGCGAAAGTTGACAACTGTACGGCCTTACCATTTTCTCCAATGGTAATGTGGTTAAAAACCGCCGCTTTCTTCTTTCCCAATACCGCCACATATATTTCCTCATCTTCCTTAAAATCTGCCAGTGCATCGCGAATATTTTTTACGGACATATGTATTCCTCCTTTTCAATCTTTTTCATTTTTATTATAAAAACATAGTATGAAGATTTAATGAAGATTATTTATTAATATTATGAAAATCAATCAAATAATGAATATTTTTTCTTTTTTATTCCTTTTAACCCACATTATTTATTTATCCCGCGTAATTGAAAAAGATCCGGATTTTAAATTTTTCTTAAGCCCGTTTGATTCATTTCCATAGATCGGTTTAAATCCCCTGACTACTCCATTAGTAATAAATCCCGTGATCAGATTCATCTTTCCGTCCCTCTATGGATTTCAAACCTTTAAAAACTGCAGGATTTAAAAGCAGACCGGTTTTTCTGATGGCGTGAACAAAAATAGGCCGAACGGTCATTTACAGTTATATTTTTGAAGAATCAGGTCTGTTTCAGGAGGGCAATGACGTCCCTATCGGTTAAATCATACCAGTTTTGGTAAACCTGTGCAACGGCACGGAAATTGGGAGGAGTGTCCAGCACAATCATTCCATCCACCAGTCCGGAAATCGTCTTTCTGGTATCGGTTCCCGATACCGGTACGGCTACTATTATTCTTCCCGCTTCCTTGTGTTTACACATTTCAATGGCCGCCCTAATGGTGGATCCCATGGCAATACCATCGTCGGTAATGATTACCGTTCTTCCCGAAATATCGGGGAACGGCTGATTGTGCCGTAAAGTGGAAATTCGTTTCAATATAATTTTTTTTTGCTTTTCCACAATTTTGTCAATCATCTCCTGCGGGATCCATTTTCGGGCGTATTCGTGGATAAAAAGGCTTCCATCTTCCGCCACTGCGCCGAAGCCGGCCTCGGAATCAACAGGAAGCGGTAATTTTCTGGAAACAATGATCGAAAAATCGCAGTGCAGGTGCCGTACAATCTCAACACCTATCGCCACTCCTCCCCGCGGTATGGCCAGTATTATCACCTTTTTATTTTTATATTTATCCAGGGCCGCGGCCAGCTTTCTGCCGGCATCTCTCCGATCTGCAAACATGGACCACTCCCCTTTCGCCATAATCCTTTAATGATAAATAAATTTACCCGGATAATTCACAACTACCCGGTTACCAGAAAACAAAGTTAATCATAACCGGAAATAAGAAATTTAATTTTTCGAACGAATAAATATAATTAATGCTATTCTCTTCATGACTTCTAAATTCCCTGTACCCTGGAGACTTCATGGTAAAATTATTGGATTAACCAGGCTAATTTAAAGGAAACACAGGTAATTATTCCCTGACACCTTTAACGACCAGAGTCAGTCCGTGTTCAGCCAGGACTTTTACCTTGCCGCCTTTTTCAATGATCCCGGAAGTGCCCTCCGTTTTTGCTTTCCAGGCTTCACCCCGCACTTCCACATAGCCCTCCGGATCCAGCCGTTCCATGGCCATCCCGGTTAAGCCAACCATTGAATTGTTCTCGGTGGGTGTATCCGGATCATATACCTTCCACAGATAAGGATACAGAAAAATATCCTTGACCAGCCAGATACCCAGCAAAATCCACATTAGCCAGGAAGGTAACGCCGCCCAGTGATAGGACATGATCAGGAGTACGACAATTATGATTAAACCGGGTATTTGAAACAGGATATATCGTTTAAGTATTCTTCGGTTCCACTTTATGGTAAACATGATTTTCCTTTATTCCTGCCCTTAGCGGGCTGTCTTGATGTAAGCGTGCAGTTTTGGTACGGAAAAGTCAGCTGTAAAACAGATGTTATTGAAATCTTAGATGGTTTCATCTCCGACAGCGGGCGGATCCGCCTGCCGGTTTAAGGGGGGCGTTTCTCTCTTTTTCCATGTCCATGCTATCTTCCATCCGATTCTCCTCGATACAACGCATAACAGGATAGACGGAGTACGCTATCCTTGTTCGTTTTATCACTTATTTTTTAAAAATAGATGGCTTTATCCCGGAAAGCAAGAGAAAATTTCCATCCCGGACCGGCCGGTTGCTTGCTGAAAGTACACTTATTTATTAGTTGTTTTTCGACCGTAGTTTGATTAAACTGAGATGTGTGCAGCCGACCCTCCCCCAATAACCCTCCCTTAGAAAATAGTTTACCGTCGGCTGAAGTAACAAAGCCCCGCTCCTACTTGGCGGGGCCTTTTTTTAACCTGAATTTTTTTCTTCAAGACGGATAAACCTGAGCGATAAGCTAACTGAAACGGTCTGCTGAATATATTCCCATAACATCATGAGCCGGATTTCATAGAATGAGCTACAGGATCTCATGTAATTCATGTATAAAAGCTATCATAAAATATGCGAAGATCTTTATCCGGCTATGGCGGATGATTCCAATCGGCCGGGCAGGCCTGTCTCAAGCCGGAAGAGAACCCCAGATTTATCTGATCTGCTTAATTCACAAATGGGGGCTAACGCCCAAATATATTGGATTCCCTAATCCCCGGTCTGAAGATCGGGCCCATTTAATTTATTTAGATATAACAACTTGGATACATTATATCGTTCTTTGTGAATTAAGCAGGCTAAAATTTATATGTGTAGCTTACCGCATATTATATGTATTGGCCTCAAAACGCAAAAAGCACGAAATAACTTTTCCAGTGTAAACTTTTCTTTCACAACAACTATTCCACTGTCTATCAATTGCCTTTTTACTGCGCAGACCGGTCTAACACGATAACATGCATACAATTCAGCACCACATCCGAACCGGTTTCCCCAAAAAACTAAAAGAAAGGCGCAGGGTCCAACACGAAATAAGTAACAGGAAAATCAGATTGCCATTCACTTTGCACCATGCTACCGGGATAAAATCATCTTTCCGGTGGCGGTGAAAGTTCCCATTTTGATCCGGTAAAAATATATGCCGGCGGCCCGGGTGGCGGCATTAAAATTGACGGTATAATTTCCGGGCACCATATTCTCATCAACCAGAGTGGATATTAACCGTCCCTGAATATCACAAATACCGGGATGTCCCGGAGTGGAACCAGCCTGATCTTCACGGATGAAGCGTGCTTTTGCTTCCGGATCGCGGGTCAGTTCCGGGGACAGGAATTTGAGGGCGACGGTGCGTTTGAATTTGATATCTTCGGCTTTATAGACTATACCCATCCCACCTGCACCCAATTATCCAATAAATTTGTAAAGTGTAATGGTTTTACCGATCCTGGCAATTATTCAACATTAAATAATTGAAAAATTTATTTTGAAGTTAATATTTTTTTAAATCGTGGTTCATCTTGTAAATTTTGCAAATCCGGATCTAGTCTTAACCAAACATAATTCCTGTGTCCATTTTTTATAGCTTTTTCTAAGTAATTCAATCCTAAAGATGTCTTTCCATTTACTGCCATAAATTCTGCTATACTAAGATAAGAGGTAGTATCCAGTTTTAATGCGCTTTTCCCTAATTCCCAACTCGTTTTATAGTCTCCCAATCTTGCAAGAACAGTACCTAAACTAAGATAGGATTGAGCATCATTTGGATTTTTCTTAACCCATTGCTCGGCAGTTTTTCTAAACTTATTAAAATGTTCTTTTGCCGTTTTATCATCACCCATATTTTCATAATTTATTCCTAAATTATAATGTGCGGGCATTTCTTCCTCATCAACTTTTAATAGTTTTTGAAATATCTCTATAGCTTTTTGATATTCTCCTTGCAGCCTATAAACATTAGCAAGACGATACAGAGCAAAAACAAATTCAGGATTTATTTCCACAGCTTTATTAAGGGCACGTTCAGCTTGTGTGAGACTATCCATGCCAACATATGCAGAACCTAAAAAACAATAACCATATTCATTCGTATCATCATATTTTATCATACGCTTAGCCCAAACAAATGCAGAATCCGTTTCTCCCAGTATTTCTAAATAGATCCATAGAATTCCACTATAGGTTAGCATTAAATTAGGATCGATTGTCAATGCTGATTTATATTCAGCAATAGCGTCATCATATTTTCCAAAATTTTGATAGTACCAACCCAGATTATTGTGAGGAGTCGGATCATCAGGATAGAGTTCTGCTCGTATTTTTTCATACTTTATACCTTTCTCGAAATCCCCTTCAACATTGACGGCATAGAAAGCGAGAATACCATATTTTTCTTTATCGGTAACATTGTCAATTGATTTGATTGCTTCAGTTAAAAGTTTTTTACCCTGCTCACGGTCAAATTTGTCGAACAGGAGATTTCCTAATGACGCTTTTGCAGCAGTAAAATTTGAATCAATTTTCAATGCGTTTTCATAATAATATTTAGCTTGTTTCAAATTGAATTTCCAGTGTTCCTCAATTCCAAGAGAATATTGCTTTAATGCTTCTAATGATGAAGTAGTTACTTCTTTTAATGGTTTGTTTTGTTTAGAAATCTCAAGATTGGATTCTCCTAAATTTTTTCGAATATCTTTACTTAAAATGTCAAGTTTTTCAAGTATATCATTTTCTCGATTTGCGTATTGAATCTGAGATTTTAATGTATTACCATTTTCTGCTTCCTGAATTTTACAGATGATAGCATATTTTTGGCCAACCTTACTTATAATTGGCACTAAATAGATATTGATTCCTTCACGGATGGCCATTTCTCTTACAATATCTTCATCAATATACTTTACATCCGGCTTCTTCATTCTTTTCAAAAATTCAATCATTCTATGTCTGGAGACTACATTAACATATCTAGACTGATTAATGCTTAAGGTAAAAGCAGTATATAGTGATTTATCAAATACTTTTTCTTCTGTCAGATTTTCAAAATCTCCAATCAATATCCAATCTCTATTCGAAAAAGGAATAGTATCTTTCTGAAGAAGAATAATTATTATAATAATTATTATTAAAACAGAAAGAGATGTCAGGTACGCTATTGACTTTTTGAAAAAGTTTTTGGTTGTATCAAGTTTTTTATCACTTCCTAAAAGAATTAAATCATTCTCAAATAAAGAAATGTTTTCATAACGTGAATTCGGATTTTTAGTCAGTGCTTTACCAATCAGTATTTCTAATTCAGTGGGAATATCAGCTCGATAATTTGTAATTGGATTAAAATCACAATTAATAATTGAGTAAATCATCGCCTGTTCGTATTCACTCTTAAACGGAAGTTCACCGGTTAACATTTCATAAAGCACTACACCGAGGGACCAGATATCTGTTCGGTGATCGACCTCTGCACCCTGTGCCTGTTCGGGTGACATATAGGCCGGGGTGCCGGTTGTGGTTCCGGATTTGGTGAGCCGGGCATGGCCGGATAACTTTGCCAAACCGAAGTCCACAATTTTCACCAAACCATCAGTAGTAATAAAAATATTAGCTGGTTTAATATCCCGGTGAATGATGCCTTTACTATGTGCCTTAGCCAACCCTTGGGCAACCTGGATCGCAATGTCGATTGCCTCTTTCACCTCTAATTTGTGATCTTTTATCTTCTCTTTCAGAGTATATCCTTCATAACAGCTCATGACGATGAACAACTGACCATCTTTTGTTTCATTAATTTCATGGATGTTACAGATGTTGGGGTGTTCCAGCGCAGAAGCCGCCTGGGCTTCCTGAATAAAACGCGCTTTTACATCTGGATCGTGGGTAAGGTCCGGTGGCAAAAATTTCAATGCTACGGTGCGTTTGAGCTTGGTGTCCTCAGCTTTGTAGACGACGCCCATGCCACCAGCACCAAGTTGCTCTATAATGCGATAATGTAATATGGTCTTACCGATCATTCTTCTACCGCAAAATATTTTTGCTTAAATGCCTCATGTTTCTCCTTGGCTAAGGCTAACACATCCTGAAAGGATAGATCTCGAACTCGTCTGCGGTCACCTTTCATCAGTATTTTCATTGCCGATCTTCCATGGCATTATTTCAACATAAATTTGTTCATTTAATTTTCAACTGAATAGACGTTTCAAATAATAAAACCATGTGATTCCTATTTAACCGGTCCAAAATAATGGTCGAGCCATTTCAGCGATTCTTTTATCAACTCATTTCGGGGAACAAAGTGATCTGTTGGATAGGTAATTAGCCGTTTATCTTTTTCTTCTGTTCCTAACAAATCGTACATCGGTTTTACCACTTTATCATATTGATAGATCATATCGTATTCACCATTCAACATCAGGGTTGGAATTTCCACGCGGGTTACATAATTGATCGGATCGGCCATTGGAAAAATTTTCCCTCCTGCGTCAAACCCACGCATACCCCCGGTGTTGAGGATATTCAATTTTAAGCGATCTTCAACGGCGGCAATAATGCTAATTAACTCACCGCCCCAGCTGTAACTATAAAAGGCAATTCTAGCAGTGTCGATATCCTGTCGCATCTCCAGATAATCGATGCTCCGACGGAAATCCCAGACCAGTTGTGTTACCAGCTCAAAATATTTACGGGTTGAGACCTGACCGTGCAAAATCCAATAGTATCTGCCACCGCGCTCATAAGTGCCTTTGTATACCGGAAACAGTACAGCTCGGCCATCCTTGATAAAGAAATCGAATCCCTCCTCGTTTTCAAGGTTGTCACTGGAATTGCCGCGTGTCGCCCCAGAGTGCGGATAAATAATAATTGTTTGATAGGGCGCGGGTACATTCTTCGGTAGATAAAGATAGGCCGGTATTCGCTCATTATTATAGACGGCATTATAGCTGATTTTTTCTTTGATCCAGTCTTCTGCCATATCATCCCGGTACTCCAACTGCACATCTAATGGTTCCTTGTCATAGGTAAAGGCTTCTTTATATACTTTGAAGATTTCATCTGTGACCGGCTGCACTTTGCTGTAATCATCATTCTCGCGGGTTGAGGTATACGATTGAAAGGCTTGTTCCGGAATACTATCTGTCTGAAAATATTGCACACAACGGAATCCATTTTGCTCCGAACGGTCAAAGGGAGAAGCCTGGGTGATTCGATAAGACATATACGGGGGATCGCTCCAGGCCCCGCCCCGTATACAGCGGCCTTCTACCGACTTGTTAAAACACCACTCCCGGACATTTCCGGCGAAATCATAGGCGCCACTCAGGCTGATACCCGGATGACTGCCTACCGCTAGCGGACCGTTTTGCCCAAAATTACTCAATGGGAGAACCAGAAAAGACGGCAGCTGCGGAAAGGGATAGTCAATACCATTGGCTGCTGACCAGTGGTAAATGGTTGGTAATTCTTTTTGCTGGTAGGTGGCATACGCTGCTGCTTCATACCAGCTGATTCCGGTTACTGGATAATCATCTTGGCCATCTGGATAATCACCCGCCACCCAGGTTGCCGGACCATGCCGGCCGGTTTTATCGACAAAATTGCTAATCGCTTCTTCCTGGCTCAGAATTTTCCCATCCTTTATAAAAGGAAATGTCCAATAGTCCGGATTACGATAGCCGCCTTCGTTAATAAATTCTTTGAAATCCTTATTGGTTACCTCATATTTATCATAGAAAAATTCCGGAATAAGGCCTATCTCTGATTTGCCATTGTTTACCCTTACCATTCCCGTCGGGATGCTGCCTGATCTATCAAGTTTGAACTTTGTCGATTTCGTCAGTTGATATTTAGTGGTCACCAGAAAGATGGTTTCATAGCCTGGTTTCTCTATTTTCCAGCGAAAATAGTCCCGGGCCAGTCTGATGCTGTCAAGCGGCGTGTTTCCAATAAACAACCAGTCGCTTTCAACTTCCGAGTATTTTTTGAAAAATATTTTTGCACCGTAAGGATCGCTTTGAATAGATGTTGTAATTGAACATTCTGATAATAGTCTGCCTAGCTGCGGATCATCCGGAATGTACTTTTCGGTTTCCTCAGCCAGTTCCAGAGCAGCAGCTAGACCACCAATATATCCAGCCTCCTTGATTAGTCGCTCAATTTCCAGAATCGCCACCTCTTTTGCCCAGTTGATCTTATACTGCCGGTTTATAAACCAGATGACAATGATTGCCGATAAAACCAGAAAAATAAAGGTAGTAGTAACAATTGGCTTACGAACAAACTGTAACAGATATTTGAACTTCAGTGGATTAATCTCAGATTGAGTAAAACTCTTTTGATACTTTTTCAGATAGCTAATAATGTCATATGAAGAATCATAACGTAAATTCGGATCTTTTCTTAGAGCGTTTTGTATGATATTCTTTAATTCTAAAACCATATCATCTTGCAGCTTTTGTTGGGATTTTGGCTCATCATTTAAGATTGAATAAATAACGGCCTGTTCATAGTCGCCACAAAATGGCAATTGACCAGTCAGCATCTCATAAAGTACCACCCCTAGCGACCAGATATCCGTCCGATGATCGACCTCTTTAGCACTGAGCTGTTCCGGCGACATATACGCGACAGTGCCGAGGGTTGAGCTATCTTTGGTTAACTGTGTCTGCCCAGCCAGTTTAGCCAACCCGAAATCTACTATTTTGACTTCGCCACGATCCGTAATAATGATATTGGCGGGTTTAATATCACGATGAACGATGCCTTCTTCATGGGCTCGAGCTAAGCCCTGAGCAATTTGGATGGCAATATCGATAGCTTCGTCAATGCTCAATGGCCCACTATTAATTTTTTGCTTTAAGGTTTGACCATCATAACAAGCCATGACGATATACATCTGGCCATCGACTGTTTCATTGATTTCATGGATTGTGCAAATGTTGGGGTGGTCAAGAGAAGAAGCTGCCTGGGCTTCGCGAATGAAGCGCTCTTTGGCTTCCGGTTCGCGGGTCAGTTCCGGAGGCAGGAATTTGAGGGCCACGGTGCGTTCCAATTTGGTATCCTCAGCCTTGTAAACCACACCCATCCCGCCGGCACCTATTTGCTCGATGATTTTATAATGCGAAATGGTTTTACCGATCATATTATTCATTTCATTTATACGTCGATTGCGGCCGAGCAGATTTCTCCTATTTTTACTAAAATTTCGTTGCGAGATAGGATTTTACCAAACATCCTTTTTGTGCCAATTTTTAGGATGATCTTGATCCAATTCCCATTTTTTAGGAGTTTCCCTGATATATTTTCTAATGGGGTATAATTCTTTTTCATCCTGAATAATTTGATCATGATAATTGCGCTGCCCACGGAAATTTATGAATCCGTTCTGTTTGCACCAATGGGTAACGGCCGATTTGAATGACCGTATGATCGAACCAATCGAATGGGGAATAATGTGTTGGTATCGGTGAATGTGGCGATTTTTGTGAATGGGTAGGGGTTCAAAATTTTGAACCCCTACCTGGTTGTTATTTTTCAAAATTAATACTCCGTGTATATGATTCGGCATTATGACATATTCATCTAATCCAACATTATTAAAATGGTGCGGAATTTCCTCCCAATATTTATGGGCAATTTCACCAACAGGCGATAATTTAATCCGGCCATTTACCATCCTTCCCAGGGAACATTGGCGATCGGAAATACATAGGGTTACATAGTAGATACCAGCTCTGCTGTAATCATATCCCTGCAGCCGGATAGATTTACGCTGGTGTCTCTCAGGAGTAGCTTTCATCTGTTTTCTATAAAATATTTTTTAATTGTGAGGTTTTCCTTTATCTCTTGCTCTTTTATTCCAATTGATTCTCGATAAATTTCCAGTTGAATTCGAATTTCCCATGTAATTTAACCAATAACAGGAGAATCCATTTATAATATTCGACAAGGTAGGAGACTGGCAGTTAGAATGGTCTACTTGCGGATAATGCGAAATGGTTTTACCGATCATGGATGATTTTCCGTTAATGGGGTTTGATAAATCAAATCCCTACATAGATATCAGGTTGTAAAATTTTGAACCCTTACATCTACATCTTCTAATGATTTTTTGCAGTGTTGGGTGATTAGATTTAGTTGAACTACCAAGCCAATTCATGGCCTCAATTGTCATTTATCTTGAAATTTACTTAATATCAGGTGGATATCAACAGATTCCAGTTCTGGCTTCGTATGAGGGAAGAGGTTAAGAAAGACTTATGCCATAATTAATGATTTTATCTTTCCAGCAAATTGTAAAATGACCCAGAATAATATTTCAAAATCATTTCCCGGTACTCTATCACTTGATACTAATAATATATACCTTTTCTTTGGTGACATCAAATTTTTTATCGGGAAAGATAGAAGATATACAATAAGGGAAGAATTGGGTAGTGGGGGATTGAAAATTCAAATCCTGAAAATTATTTTTTCCCAATTAAGCCCAGCTGCCAAAATTCCTGAATGCCAGTATGCAGGATAGGGGAAAGAGCCAGTTTACCGGTCTTTCCGATACTTTTTTCCAAATATTCCAGCTCCTGCAGTTTTTCCTGGATCTCCGGGTCTTCCGGGAGGTGAAATCCCTGCTCCTTCATCAGCAGAATCCCCTTGGCCCGTAAAGCCAGCTCCAGGCATAAACGCACATAACAAACCATGTCAGCCACGATTTCTCCGGAAAATTTATTTTTCAGGGAATGCAGGTATTCTCCGACCTTGGTTTGATACATGCGTCCGGTGTTGATATAGTCCAGAAGCCAGACGTCCACATCCATACCAGCTTCCAGCCATTCCTGCAGGGTGCTCTCACTATGTGAATACACCGCAACTATCAGAAAAGGAAAGATCAACAACTGTCCAATAGTCATTACTACTGGTGATAGGATAAAATGATTGAAAAAAGAATGAATGAGAACCGCAGAAAAGAATCCGGGTAAAAATACTAAAAATTTCTTTTTTGGATAACGGCTGAAATAATTGATTGACAATATGGCGAA
>Ga0315555_1001577_pt1 | contig 16376 bp, 10 predicted proteins | sample SalMarSW160380MG_FD_202113 | JGI IMG/M metagenome (GOLD analysis project Ga0315555, IMG submission 202113) | Salt marsh sediment microbial communities from the Plum Island Ecosystem LTER, Massachusetts, United States - Salt Marsh Sediment SW1603-80 ... | reverse complement strand
GAAGGTCACCGAGCAGATAGATGCCCTGCGGGCCCTGGGGACAAACCCCATCAAGAAGCTTGTGACCACCAGGATTGTAGCCACCGTGGTTATGCTCCCCGTACTGACCGTGGTTGGGGATATCGTGGGCATTTTGGGAGGCTGGCTGCTTTCCCTCTGGAGTATGGGGGTCAGCACAGGGATTTACAAGCAGACAGTGCTTGATGCGGTGACTATGGACGATATCCTTACCGGTGTGATAAAGCCTATTGTATTCGGGATGATCATCTCCTTAGTGGGTTGTTATTATGGGTTGACCACCAGTGGAGGCACAAAGGGAGTGGGTAATGCAACCACCAGATCTGTGGTGGTCTCATCTATTTCCATCCTCATCGTTGACTTCTTCTTGGGGAAGCTCCTTTTGGCCTTTCTCACATATACTTGAGCCAGGGAAGCTTGGAATAGCTATACCGTCTCGGAAATTCTACCAATTCCGAGCCAGTCATCAGGGGGTTTGGGGGAAAGGATATGTCTTCCCCCAAGGGATAACAGTCCCGACCTGTCGGGATGCCATATCCCGAGAAGGTGGGGATTGGAAGTTAGTGAACGGAGTAAACTAACTTGATTGAACTGGTGGACATCCGCAAATCCTTCGGCGAAAAGCAGGTGCTTAGAGGGCTGACCCTCTCTGTTCTTCAGGGTGAGACCCTGGTTGTCTTGGGGAGAAGCGGCTGCGGTAAGAGCGTTCTTTTGAAGCTCATCTTAGGCTTGATGAGACAGGATTCTGGCAAGATAATAATAGATGAAAGGGATACCTCCCAGATCTCAGAGGAGGGGATGACGGAGGTGAGAAAGAAATTTGGCATGCTCTTTCAAGGAGGGGCCCTTTTCGACTCCCTGACCGTGGGGGAGAATGTTGCCTACCCCTTGAGAGAACACACTAAGATGGAGAGGGTGGAGGTTGAGCGGAAGGTTGCCAAGAAGTTGGCGTTGGTAGAGATGGAGGGGACAGCGGACCTGATGCCCTCCGATCTCAGCGGGGGTATGAAGAAAAGGGTGGCCTTGGCCCGGGCCTTAGCCTTAGAGCCTGAGTATATCCTCTACGACGAGCCGACCACAGGCCTTGATCCCATCACTGCAGAGAGGATAAACAGATTGATCAGAAGAATGCAGACCAAATTTGGGGTCACCTCCGTAGTGGTTACCCATGAGATCCACAATGCCTATATGGTTGCCGACAGATTAGCCATGATTCATGAGGGGAGGATCCTGACCTCAGGGACCGTAGAGGAGATAAAGAAGGTGGAGATCCCCTTTGTGAGGGAATTCATTTCCAATCAGGTGGGTAAAAAATGAAAAAGAGTTTTCGTTGGTTATCATCTCGTGAGTTAAAAGTGGGTTTTCTGATCTTTGTTGGCATTCTATTCCTGGCGGGGATGATATTATCGATTGGGAAGCACCAGGGCATCTTCCAGAAGAGGTATGAGCTCAGGGTTTTGATGGATAGGGTGAGCGGCCTACAGGTGGGGGCCCCGGTCAGGCTGGCTGGTCTTGATGTAGGGAAGGTGGCCAGCATTGGTTTCCCTAAAGGGACGAAAGGAAGGAAAGTGGAGATCACCCTGAAGATAGACCAGAGAGTTCGACAAAGGATCAGAAAAGACTCCGTGGCCCATATAGGAACTCTGGGCCTTTTGGGGGACAAATTTGTGAACATCACTTTGGGTTCATTTGATCAGCTAATTCTTCAGCCGGGTGACTATCTTCAGGGTTCCACCCCCATTGACATTGAGGAGATTATAGAGGAGGGGGTTAAGATCTTAGAGGATGTGAAAGCGATGTCTAAATCCACAAGGGAGATAGCCAAGAAGATAAACCGGGGAGAGGGAACGATAGGAAAGATGGTCAACGACCCGGCCATCTATTTTAGGCTGGATGAGATTTTGGCCTTGACCAGAAGATTAGCAGGAAAGATAGAGGGTGGAGAGGGAACTATCGCCAAACTTTTCAACGATCCTGAAGCCTATAAAAATCTAAAGGGGCTTCTGCTCTCCCTAGGTTCCCTTTCTGATAGCCTGCAGAAGGGGAAGGGAACCTTAGGCAAGATGGTTAGAGATACGACACTATATAGCAATTTCACCGATTTGTTGGGGAAGCTTTCCTCTATCTCTGAGAGGATAGAAAGGGGACAGGGGACTGCTGGGAAGTTGGCAAAGGATGAGGAGCTCTACCAGGATCTGAGGAGGACGATAGGGGATCTGGACGAGCTGATCAGGGATATAAAGAAGAATCCAAAGAGGTACTTCAAACTGGAGATCTTTTGATTCTTAAGGTTCATGTCTACATTCCTTGTCGAGGCTATCATCTACTAGACATCTTCATAAAGCAAGATCTTAAAATTTGTGTCATGGTTTGCAGCCAGCAACTGTAAATTGTTCACCCCGTTAGATGATCTTATATCTAACGGGGCAAGGATTGTAAATTGAAAATAGCAAAATGAAAGCCAAGCTGTAAGCTTAACAGGGTGGAAGCAATAATGATTTTTACCTTCACACTTTGCATTTTTCAATTTAAAATTCGAAGCTTCGCCCAGTTTGGGTTGCTATACCTCGACGGTTTGCCCGTCCCGGGCCGGGAAGGCGAAGCTTCGCTAACTGAGAGGCTTCTCCCCGACCAGGAGGGAGAAATTCAAACCGTTTGAGGTTATACAGCCTGTAGAACCATCAACCTATACCCGAGGGAAAACAGATTGACGAAGGAGATAGAATGGCTATATTACGGATAACTGGAATCCCCCTTGCTAAGTGCATCATCTTCCCTCGTTGACCGTGTAAAGATCTGCCTTGGTAGAGCCATCGTTGAGGAGAATGGCAAATGATCCCAGATTATACGTCAAGAAACCACGAGATTTCACAAGATTATCACCAGATATTCAAAATAAAGAGAAAATTTGAGTTTAACCCCTTTCCCACCTAAAAGGTGCAAGCCTATATTCTTGAAGATTCTTATATAATCTGCGTTCACCCCGTTAAATAATTTAGAAATAGACATCGTTGCATTCTCAAGCTCGCTTTTATTTGACGGGGTTCACCCTGTGAAATACGAAAGTATATTTAACGGGGTTCATCTGTGGTTCCTGCATATTTTGGGATGATATGTAGCTTGCTGCCCTGAAATCCCTGGCGATAATAGTCAAGGACGGATAAAGCGCGGTCGCCCGCTTTATCATCTGCAACTTCAGGTATTCCCACCGGCAGCAGATCTCTTCGTTAGGGTGCTGATGCTGCCATCTGATCTAAGGAGAAAACAATTATGGCGAAATTTACCAAAGTTACCCATCCTTTGGTTGACCATTCGTTGACCATCCTAAGAAACAAGGAGACAGGTATAGCCGAATTCCGGCGACATACCAGTATCGTTTCAAGGGTCCTTCTCCTTGAGGCAACAAAACAATTGGCAGTGGTTAGCCAGCCAATAGAGACCCCATTAGGCCCCATAGATGGGAAAAAGCTTGAGGATAAGGTCGTTGTTGTGCCAGTGCTCCGGGCGGGGCTTGCTATGCTCTTTGCCGTTCAGGATTTTTGGGAGACCGTTTCAGTTGGCATCGTAGGGATGGAACGAGATGAGAAAACCGCTCAGGCCCATGAATACTATCGAAAACTCCCCCCCATCTCTGGTAAAGACAAAGTGATCGTGCTTGATCCTATGTTGGCAACAGGAGGATCGCTTGAGGAGACGGTGATCGCCCTTACGGGGAAAGGAGCCCAAAATATCACCTTGGTTTGCATTGTAGCTGCCCCGGAAGGGATAGAGCACATCAGGAAGAGCTGTCCGGATGTATCCATCATCACCGCGGCAGTCGATGACAGATTGGATGCTCAGAAGTTTATTGTGCCTGGATTAGGCGATTTTGGTGATCGCTACTTCGGAACATGAGTCTTGTTATCCCTTCACCAACACTCTACAGGGCAACTTCCGAAAGGATGATTGTGGGATTGGTTACGACTAACCCATTGCCCAACCGACAACGCTGTCTAGCTTATCCTTGAGGTGGTTACGGCGATTGCGGGTTCTCTTTTGTTGAGGCTGCCATCGTAGGCCCCGCGCAGCGGGTAGGATCCATAGGCGTTAGGCCATTTGCCTTTGAGTAGTTTGGAATTTTATAGTTGCATTACTGATGGGAAGATGCAATCTGTGGCGAAATTCCCTCCGTAGTGATACATCAGAGGCATAAGAGCAAGGAGTTTGCGTAATGTCTAAACTTCAAGAAGCGTTTAGCCGCCTCGACCAATACATCGAGCAGAGGATGCACGCGTTCCGTACCCCTGGGATGGCTGTTGCTCTAACCGATCGGGAGAAATTAGTGCGCGTATCAACTTATGGGGTCACCGATCTCGAAACCCTAACCCCTGTCACACCTGACACCCTGTTCGAGATCGGATCTATCGGCAAGTCATTCACCGGCATTGCAGTGTTGCAGGCATACCAGGCTGGGCTTCTGGACTTACACGCTCCGATCACTGATTACCTTCCGTGGTTTCGTGTGCAATCCCAATACGAGCCTATCACCATCCATCACTTGCTTACTCACTCAGCCGGCATCATTGGAGGGATGGATTTTTCCCCTGACCCCCGGAGTGAAGTTTGGGCCTTGCGCAAAACTGAAGCCGCTTTCCCTCCTGGCGAACGGTTCCACTATTCCGAGGTCGGCTACAAAACCCTGGGACTCGTACTGCAGGAGGTAATGGGACAATCCTACGGAGATATCGTCGAGGCAAACATCCTTGATCCCCTTGGGATGACAGCCACAGAACCAACGATCACACATAAAATACGTCCACGCCTGGCCAAAGGATACCGACACCTTTACGACGATTGGCCAAAACATATCAGCCAGCCGCTTGTTCCGGCAGCGTGGATAGAAACGGACTCAGCCGATGGCTGTATCGCCTCAACGGCTGAAGATATGGCCAGGTATATGCGTGGGTTGCTCAACCGAGGACGGGGGCCTAATGGACCGGTTCTCTCGGAAGCAAGTTATGGCTTGCTGACTCAGCCGATGATCGTGGAAGAAAACAATTGGTATTACGGCTATGGAGTTTATGTATTCGAGGATGAAGGCTTTGCCCACATTGGGCATGGTGGGGATATGCCAGGTTATGCAGCCTATATGTGGTTGGATCTGGACAACGGTCTGGGCGTTGTGGTTTTGATGACACAACCGGACGCGCCGGGGATTCCCTTTGTCGCCCTGGAGTTACTGCGAGCAGTTTACTTAAATCGGCCGTTGCCCTCAACCCCGCCGCTGCCTGATTTCACCTGCGTTGAAAATGCGGCTGATTCCGCTGGTACTTACCGCGCTGGGGACAAAACCATTACTCTAACAACCGAGGGAAAGCAGTTGCTGCTTAAGCACCGCAGTGAGCGGATTGTCCTTGAGAGGCGAGGAGATGACTGTTTCTATCTGAACCACCCCGATTGGGGCCGTTACCTGCTGCGGTTCGGGCGGGCAGTCTATGGCAACGGAAATACCAAAGTGGTCGAGGCATTTCATGGGTCAGACTGGTACACCAACGATCAGTACATCGGTCCACGGAGTTTTGAGTATCCGCAGGAATGGGATGCTTATCTCGGCCACTATCGTTCGCACAACCCTTGGGAAAGCAATTTTCGGGTGATCGTGCGTAAAGGAAAGTTGCTTTTGGTCTGGCCTTCGGGCGAGGAAGAGGCCTTAGCACCTTTGGGAAATGGCGAGTTTCGGGTGGGAGAAGAGGATTTTTCGCCTGAACGCTTGCTGTTTGATCAAGTCGTTAATGATCAGGCATTGTGTACCAACCTATCAGGTTGTGACTACTATCGTTTTTTTACGCCATAATCTTAAGAGCGAAACAATCGCGTGACCTCTCGCAATCGTCCCATCTGTCAACCTACGGTAAGTATGTGAGCCATTCTGACTGCGATCGAACCTCTTATCTCTCCTTGGCAATGAACAATAAAAGCTTAGCCTCCAATCGTCTGCACTTTCAGGAGGTTGGTTGTCCCGGGCTGGCCAAAGGGGACGCCGGCGGTGATAACTACCCTATCCCCCTTTTGAAAAAAGCCGTTCTCCAATCCCATCTTCTCGGCCTTGGCCATCATATCGTCTGTGTCCCCAATCCCCTCTACCCGATAGGGGTAAACACCCCAGACAAGGTTCAGCCTCCTCCTAGTTTCCTCCTTCAGGGTAATCGCCAGTATGGGAGCAGGGGGGCGAAACCTGGATACCCGCAGAGCGGTGCTCCCTGAATTGGTAGAGACCACAATCCCTTTGGCCTCCAACTCCTTTGCTATCTGACAGGTAGCATGGGCGATGGAATCAGCCACCGTCTCATCCCTATAATTGAGCTTAGATAGAAGAATCTGCTCATAGTTCAGGGAAACCTCAGTGCGAATAGCTATCTTGGCCATCATCTTCAGGGCCTCAATGGGATATTCCCCTGCCGCGGTCTCCTCCGAGAGCATCACCGCATCGGTGCCATCAAATATGGCATTGGAAACATCGGTCACCTCTGCCCTCGTCGGTCGCTGATTCTCCACCATCGACTCCAACATCTGAGTAGCGGTAATCACCGGTTTGCCGGCTCGATTGCATTTTTCGATGATCATCTTCTGCACCAGGGCAACCTCTTCAATGGGCACCTCCACCCCCAAGTCACCGCGGGCCACCATAACCCCATCTGCGGCCTCTATAATCTCATCTATTGCCCGCAGGGCCTCGCTCTTCTCAATCTTGGCAATTATGGGGGTGTCAAAACCCCTCCCCTTGATCTCCTCCCTGACCTTCTCTACATCCTGGCGGCTGCGGACAAAGGAAAGGGCCACATAATCCACCCCTTCCTCCAAGCCAAACTGCAGATGATTCAAATCCTCCTCCGTTGCTGAGGGCAGGGTAAGTGCCGTTTCCGGCAGGTTTATCCCCTTGTGGGAGGAGAGGACACCCCCCTCCAGGACCTTACACCTCACCTCCCCTTTACCCTTCCTTACAGCCTTGAGCTTTATCTTCCCGTCATCCATAAATATGGACTCCCCCACCCTTATATCCCCCACCAACTCCTGATAGGGGAGGGGGATAGTTCCCTCTTTCCCCTGAGCCGAGAGGATGACCTCATCCCCCCTCTTCAGTTCCATAGGCTGGATCTCTCCCACCCTCAACTTGGGGCCAGGCAGATCCTGCATTATCGAGATGGGCTTGTCTAATTCCCTGGAGAGCTCCCTTATCCTTCTAATATCCTCTCGGTGTTGAGAATGGGTGCCATGGGAAAAATTTAGCCTGGCCACATCCATCCCCGCCTTGATCATCTCCCCTAATTTACCCCGGCAGGCCGGGCCTATGGTGCAAACTATCTTTGTCCTCCTTCTTTCCATCATACCCCCTTGAGAATTTAGCTCCCTTCAATCTCTAACTTCCTCCATAAGGTCTTACCGACCCTCTAAAAGTGAGGTGGCAGAACCCCGATTCTGCTCACCACTCCTCTTGCCAGTAGAGGCTTGATTTATCAAGTCCACAGGATTCAAGTCGCATAACCTGAATTATTCATAAACTAATAGCGGATTGAGGTAATCTCTTGAGATTGGCTGGATTCTGCATTGTCATGTAGGGACAGACCGGAACTTGTCCCGACCGCCGCAGGAGGTCGGGAGGTCTGTCCGCTCCCTCGGACTCCGATAAATCGGAGTCCCTGCGATTAGAAGTACCTAACGATTCAAGATGTTACTACGAATTTATAAATAGATTGGGATAAAAGCGACCTCTACACTTCTACCCGGCTTTAGCTGGGGGTTTTTGGGGCTTGAGCCCCTTTGGAGTGTCCTGTCACAGTAAGCGTCAACAGGAGTTACCACACTCCATAGTGGCCCTGAGGGGCCCTCAACCCTGCCCTAAAGTGCGGTAGAAAGGTTCCTCAGAGGTGGCAGAACCCCGATTCTGCCACCAACCTCACTTGCCGCCAGGTGAGGGTGCCTGATGGTCGTGGGGCTAACTCGGGGCCTTGGGCCCTTTGTGGTATTGTTCAGGTTATGACCTCTCAGATTATAAACCTTACTGCCCCCTTAGTCAACTCCTTCTTGGTGAGTAAAAAGGCTTTGGGAGGACAGAGGGCAATCTGGTGGAGGCCAGCCCGCGTCGAAGAGGGCCTCCCCTTTGAATGACTACTCGAAGGAGATTCCTGAGGGTGATAACCTTGTGAGATTTTCAGCGAGAAAAGCCAGCAAAAAATCTCTTGACAAAGAGCCAGATTAGCTTTATATTTAGACATAGAAATTCTAAAGTTGTAGCTTTTTGTTATGGAGATCTGCTCAGGTTGAAAATTTGACCGTGGCAGAACAAAAGCTCTGCTACCTCGTTTTTTGCAACTAATTGGCCCTTTCATTCTTAATTCTCAATTTTACGTTCACAATTCTATTAACTTTGTGAGGTGAGATACGATGAAAAAGTTATTGGTAGTTTTGTTGGTTTTAATCTTTATGCTTGGCTCTGTGGGTGGCTTCTGGTCAAAGCCAATTTCAGCTAATACGGGCTCAGAACGCAGGGTTATGCTCTGTGCCGCCGAGCCGTGGAGTGATGGGGGATGGAGTAAGGCAACTCCTCCTCAACCCTCAGGTTCAGATTCCACAGATTCTTCAGCCAATTTCACCAACTCAGGAGTCATGGTTGAACCCCAGAAGATTCAATGGAAACCGCAGAAGACATTCTGGACTCGGGTTCAACTCTTCCTCTTTAACCTCAAGCTGCTCTTAAGGAGCAAGTAGGGATGGGGGTGGAGAAGATGGAAGCAAGAGCAAAGCTTCGGGAGGCGAGGGCGACTCTGAGGGAAATCAAGGAGAGGGTTGAGGTCCTTCTCCGGGAGAGGGAGTATGCCAAGGCTGTGGAGGAGATAGAGGCCTTCTCCCAAGGGTATACTCCCGGAGAGAGGGACTTGGAGTGGGCGGAATTACAGGTCAGGTTGGCCTTTGCCCAGGAGCAACTGGGTAGGTATGATACCGAGACAGCGGAGGTGGCCTACGAGGTATTGAAGCTGACCGATAGACGAAGGGAAGTAGGGACAATTGAATGGATATTGGGGAAGATGCAATTAGGTTTGGGAAAGACGAAGACAGCTCTCAGGTATTTGAGGAATAGCCTTGCTGAGTTTGACAGGTTGGAGGATGAGAGAAGGAAAGCCCAGGTGCTCAATACATTAGGGCAAGGCTATTTCCTAAACGGCCGGACTAAACAGGCTATTGAGCATCTCACAGAAGCCCTTGATCTCTGCCATCAGAATAAAGGGGATAAGGGGCAGGAGGCAATGGTCAAGGGCAACCTGGGCACTGTGCACCGCCGCGCTGCCATAGATTGGCCACTGGCCTCCAAAATGTTGAGGTCAAGCCTGAAACTCTATGAAAAGTTAGGCAACGACTTGGAGATTTCCAGGAGAGCCACTGCGCTTTGTAGGCTCTACATCCTCCAGAGGAAATGGGATAAAGCCTCTGAAATCACTGAGCTCTTAGATCGAGCCCAAAAACTCGCCGATGAGGGTGGCTATCAGAGGGAAAGGGCAACTGTATGGGAGAGTAGGGGCTGGTGGGAGATAGCCCTGGCTCAGCGGGAGGGCGGTACTCATTTAGAGGCAGCGGAGCAAGCTTTGTTGCAGGCCCTGCAGATTGGCCAGCGGATAGCCCCAGAGGGGGATATAGTGATGGAGGCAAGCGAGAGGTTGGGCTGGGTCTGCCTTATGCGGGGCAGCCTGGATGGTGCCCTCAGCTATGGGGAGCGCAGCCTGAGGCTTGCCCAACATCTGGGCTCTGTCTATGATAAAGGTCTGGCCCACAGGCTCTTAGGGGCAGTGTATCAGGCAAGAGGCGAGGAACGAGAGACGAAGGGCGAGAGAGGAGAGACGAAAGAGGAAAGGCGAAAGGCGAGAGAGCACTTTGTCAAAAGCGTCTCCCTGCTGGAGAAGGCAGAGGCCCGATATGACCTGGCTTTAAGCCTCTTCTATAGTGGAAGGTTCCTTATTGAGGATGGGGAATCTCGCACTGAAGGGGAAAGGCAGTTGCTGGAGGCCGTCAGGGCATTTAAAGGGCTCAAGGTGAGTCATTGGCTGGCCAGGAGCATAGCAGAGAGGGCCAGGGGATTGATCTTGGACCACCATTTGGACGAGGCCAGGGAGGCTCTGGTCAGGGCAAGGGTTCTGTTAGAAGAGGCTGGTGAGAGGGAGGCTCTAAAAGAGGTTGACCAGGTAAGGGCTGAATGGGAAAGAGCCTCTGACCGGGCGACCGTTGAGGCCAGGGAGGAGCAAGGCCTATTGGAGAGGCTGGAGCAGGTATCTGCCGAGGAACTGGGTAAACTCCTCTGGGAAGTAGCCCAGAGAGCGTCTGCTCAAAGGGGGCTTATCGGATACAAAGGTAGTGAGGAGATGATCTTGAGGAGGCATTGGGGGATGGAGGAGGAAGAGGCCAGGAGGCTTCTGAAGGGGCTAAACTCACTGGATGGTGAGGTGCTCAAGCCCAGGCAGCCTGTCTTCTCTACTTTAGCCTCAGAGGATAAGAGGTTTCCCTTCTTGAGAGATAAGGAGGTATCCAGCCTTATGTTTGTTCCCCTTGGTTTGAACAGCCAGGTAGAGGGCATCGTGTATATGGACAGGGTATCAGGGGAACCATTTCGGCAAAGGGAGCTGAACTTCTTTGTGCGATCTGCGGGGATACTGCAGGTTAAGGTGGTGGAGTTTCAGAGGGATGAGCTTCTCAAGGAGAACCTCTCTTTGAGGGAGAGGTTGGAGGAGAAGCATGGCTTTGGCAATATAGTCACCCTCAACCCCAAGATGGAAGAAGCTCTAAGAACTGCCCAGAGCTTCCGGGACTCCCGACTTCCCATCCTCATCCAGGGGGAGACGGGAACCGGCAAGGAGCTTATGGCCGAAGCTATTCATTATAGCAGTCAGAGGAGGGACAAGAGGTTTCTGCCGGTAAACTGTGCCGCCTTCACCGATACCCTCCTGGAGAGCGAGCTCTTTGGCCACAAGAAGGGTTCCTTCACCAATGCCATCCAGGATGAGAAGGGTCTCTTTGAGGAGGCTCAGGGAGGGACACTCTTCCTGGATGAGGTGGCCAATGCCAGTGGAGAGTTGCAGGCCAAGCTGCTCAGGGTCTTGGAGGAGATGGAGATAAGGAAGGTAGGGGAGACCAAATCCCAGAAGGTGGAGGTAAGCATAATCTCGGCCACCAACAAGAACCTGGAGAGGGAGGTGAAAGCTGGCAGGTTCCGCAAGGATCTCTACTACAGGCTCGCTGGGGTGGAGATAAAGCTCCCCCCTTTAAGAGAGAGGAAGGAGGACATTCAGCCGCTCATCTACCATTTCCTGGAACTCTTCACGGAAAAGAAGGGAGGCAAGATAAAGGGGATAACCAAGGAAGCGCTGGGATTTCTCACCGCCTATGACTGGCCGGGGAATGTGAGGGAACTGAAAAACGAGGTAGAGAGAGTAGCTATCCTGGCCGAAGGTGGCTGGATCACCCCAGCGGTATTGTCAGAGGGGATAAGGACAAGGGAGTCGGAGCTATCTGGGGAAATATTCAGCTTGGAGTTAAAAGGCTCTTTGGGGGAGATTCTGAAAAAAGTTAGAAGAGAAATGATGGAGAATGCAGTTAAGAGAACAGGAGGAAACAAGACAAAGGCTGCCCGACTTCTTGGTATAACTCGCGAGGCCCTGAGTAGAAGATTAAAGGAATTTCAAACAGAAGGCAAACTGTGATCTTAGGGTAATTAGTGTGATAATAGCCCCACAGTTAGCTTTGTATTGTTTTAACAATAGATTAGCTTAATTTTTGAGTTCTTACAGTGACTCTAAGGTTACAATAACTTTGAATTCTTAGTTCAGTAAATAAGTCAAAGTAGAAAAATTATATATGCAATTTAGTTAATGACAGTCACTTAGAAGGAAATCTAAGTGGCTGTCGTTTTTTTGGCACGAAATTCGCATACAAAAATTATGCAGGCAGAGGGCTTGGCCCTCCCCACCGGAGGGTTTATCCTTCCCCTTTGTCTGTCATCTTACTTTCCTCCAAAGGAAGATGGGGTGGTGGGACAGGGCAAATGCCCTGTCCCACCCAAGATAACGAACTTCTACCCGGTTTTAGCCCCATCTCGACTTATTCATTCTCAATTCTCCATCCTTCTTTGTGCTGTCAGGGCTCCTGCCCTGACGGAGAAAAGAAGTGGTGGGGAAAAGGCAATTAAAAATTAAAAATTAAGAATTAAGAATGAGGTTAAGGCAGATAATTAACCACAAAATCGCAGAGGACGCAGAGCTCTAAGATTTACGATCTACGATTCTCTCATTCGTGCTATTCGTCCATTCGTGGAATTCGTGTTCAAGGAGAGGCCTCTATCACCTATCACCTATCACCTATAACCTTTTACCTATCACCTCTTCAGGAGGAATTTGCCTTATGGAATCTGATGATAAAGAGCCGAAGCCAAAAGTGAGCCTGGAGCTTGACCAGGAGAAGCCACCGAAGAAAAAGGGATTGTGGCAGAAGCTCCTTGATCGTATAGAAGAGCTGAGAAAAGAGGAGGAAGAAGGGGAGAGCAGGGACCCCAGTGATTGGTAGAGGGCTTCTGGGGAATAAAATGGCTTGACTGAACCTGGTATTGATGGTAGAATGATAAATAACAGTTCACAGGGGTCGGGGATCAGCGGCCAGACATTCCTCTTCCGTCAGGGCGGGAGCCCTGACTGCACAGTTAAAAATTGTTATGATCTCCTTATCTATTCGTGTAGATTCGTTTATTCGTGTCATTCGTGTTCCAGAGATTCAGTGAAATCTGTGTAATCTGTGGCTGGTGTTTGGTTGTGGTTTTGCCGCGCCGTGAGATTCCGTAGTTAAACCGAAAGGAGGTTGCAATGAAAGCTTTGATAAAGTTTTTGGCCCTGGTGCTTGTATTGGGCACAGCGGAGGGGAGGATTATTCGCATCCCCCAGGACTGGCCAGATATTCAGACAGGTATAAAAATGGCCACCGGTGGGGATACGGTATTGGTTGCTCCAGGAAGGTACTTAATAAGTAGCCCTCGTAAGAGGATAAACTTTGAGGGCAAGGCCATACTTTTGACCAGTGAGAAGGGGGCTGATTCTACCGTTATAGATGGGTGGGAGGAGTATGGCCCGATAGTTACCTTTGAGTCCGGGGAGGATACAAATTCAGTGATAGACGGGTTTACCATCACCAATGGCCGAAGTGATCGAGGGGCAGGCATACTCTGCAGGAACAACTCCTCTCCCAAGATATGCTACAACATCATCACTCTTAACGAAGTCAATGACATTTACGATCCTGACTTTGGTGGTCTTGGTGCTGGAATCTGCTGTGATACAGCATCTCCGATGATAGTGGGAAATGTGATCAGTGCAAACCATTGTAAGGCGGCCTTTGATTTTTATGGTTCAGGTGGAGGCATATTCCTGAGGAGTTCGTCTGCATCAATACTGAACAATACCATATCCGACAACTGGGCCACCTGGGGAGGTGGGATCGGCTGTGCCTTTAGGAACTCTGTGCGGATGGAGGGAAATGAGATAGAAGGGAATGAAGCCAGGGGTGGATGGATAAACGCTGGAGCGGGTATCTATTGTGTTTCGGGATCCTCCGTTCTCATTGCAAATAATACTATCACGGGGAACTTCGGGTATGGATACTGCGATGGAGGTGGGATATATTCCAGAGGAGACTCCGTAGTTATAGTGGGAAACACCATCACCAACAACTCAGCTTCCCCAGGCGGGGGCATCTACACCTCCAGCTTCTCCGTGAAGATTTCGGAGAACAACATCTATGGCAATGCCCATTATGGGCTCTATAGCTCGGACACCAGTGGGATAGTGGATGCAGATAGCAACTGGTGGGGGGACCAGACCGGGCCCTATCACCCGAGCTTAAATCCAGGAGGGCTGGGGGATACGGTGGGCAATTGGGTTGATTTTGTGCCCTGGCTGAGCAAGCCCTCTGGGGGAGGAGATGATCCACCGCCCACAGTTTTGCCTGAGGGCTTTGAGCTTTCCCAAAACTGGCCTAATCCGTTCAATGCTACCACCCTCATCCGCTACCACCTCCCAGCGGTCAGCTATCAGCGATCAGCAGTGAGTCTGAGGGTTTACAACATCCTTGGCCAGGAGGTAAGGACACTAATAGATGAAAAGCAATCTCCTGGATATTACTCAGTGGTCTGGAATGGAAGAGACGACTTTCGCCAAGAAGTCTCCAGCGGGATATACTTCTACAGGTTAAAGGTGAAGGGTGAGAGGTTAAAGGCAACCAAGACCAAGAAGATGATCCTACTACGTTAAGGTTTAATCATAAGTGAGAGATCCTTTATGAACTTAACAAAAAGGTTGGCCATTTGGGTAAGTTTGGTAGTTATCCTCATTTTAATAAGCAGCCAGGCCTCTGCTGAGGTTTCTCACAGCTTAACCTTTTCCGTATCTAACTTAACCCTTGGGGAGAAGAACGGCTATGCTACGGTTAATTTGGCTGGGTGCGATTTTTACACCACTGCTATTGGTGAGCCAAGGTTGCCTTTCCAACAGATTCGCCTGGTTATCCCTCGAAATGTCAAGGTCTCCGAAGTGACCATCACCGATTCTACCTCTCAAGTCATCAAGGGGAGTTATTTCATCTATCCGGTGCAACCTCCTGTAGAGGTCGGCTCTGGCCCCCCCACGCCTGAGTTTGTTCCACCTGATTCTGTGGTTTACTCTTCAACCTTACCTTATCCTCGAAACTTGGTGAAAATAGTTTCCCAAGGGTACATAGCCGGTTTTCATCTGGTAACTTTAAGGGTTCCCCCCCTTCGTTACTTTCCAGCCAAGAGGCAGTTGCGTTTGTACTCAAATATATCGTTTACTCTGGACTTTGCTCCTTCAGAAGATGAGATACAACCCATATTAAAGAGGAGTACTCAGATCGAGAGGAGGGTGGAGAGGATGGTCGAGAACCTGGTTGGCAATCCAGAAGATATCGATTATTTTACGGATCACTCAATCCCCTTGGAGAAAGGGACTTTGGCCACCAAAAAGCTCTCCATCTCCTCCTTCCCCACATCTCAGGATAATTCGGTGCCCTTTGTCATCATCACCTCTGAAGCTTTTAAACCCCAGTTTCAGAGGCTGGCCAACTGGGCAACCAGGAAAGGCTGGCCAACAGAGCCAAGGACTATCGGCTGGATTTCCTCTCATTATGGTGGATGCGACCTTCAGGAGAAGGTGAGAAATTTCATCAAGGATGCCTACTCCAAATGGGAGACGAGGGGGGTTTTGCTGGGAGGGGATACCCAGATAGTGCCCACTCGTATAGCTTATACCCCAAGGGAGGAGTGGCCATGGGGGGGCGGCTCGGAATGGCACCATCTGCCCACTGACTTCTACTACTCGGCTTTAGACGGCAGTTGGAATTACGACGGAGACAGTGATTTTGGGGATTCACATAAGGATGATTACTACCCTGATCTCATTTTGGGCTTAGGTCGGGCTTCCGTGGAGGATACCACCGAGGCTAGGATTTTTGTGGATAAGATATTAAAGTATGAGAGAGATCCCGATCTTGCCTACCTGAACAGGGTGCTTTTGATGGGGGCATCAATATGGAGTGGATGTGTTGGTTCCCATGGCCAGGACTTGAACAATACTATAGGCGGTTATAGCCCCAACAGCTTTGAGGTTTACAAATTATACTCCCACTACGACCAATATGGAGGGGATGCGGACTTAAACAGGAGCAATGCAGTTGATCGATTGAATATGGGCTACCATCTAGTCAACCATTTTGATCACAGCTCACCTTACACTCTGGGGACGGGTATAAAGTGCCATTGGGGGAGTGAAAGGTTGATGGGCTTGGATGATGTTGATGGCTTAGCCAATAGGAATAACTTCTCGATTCTTCTCTCCTTTACCTGTTCCTCCAATGACTTCACCAAAAGCTCCCTCTCCGAACATATAATGAGCAACCCAGACGGGGGCTGTCTGGCCTTTATCGGCAATACCAGGATCACTTGGTGGGGAGATCAAGAGGGGAATGTAGAATTTTTTCGGCTTCTCTTCGACAGCCAGATGCCTTTGTACAACCTGGGGGAAGCCTTTACTGTGGCGAGAATGATAGACGATTCCAAGAGATATAACATCTGCAATCTGAACTTACTCGGTGACCCAGCTATGCCCATCTGGACCCATCAACCAAGCACCTTCCTTGTCTCCTATGATACCTTAGTGCTCTATTTCATAAGTTCGGTGACGTATTATTACGCTGCATGGGCTAAGAGAGTAGACTGTCGCGAAAGTTTAGCCAGCATAGCAGACAAATCAACTCTTGTAAATTTCCATTCAAAGGGCTTG
>Ga0315555_1001568_pt1 | contig 16429 bp, 19 predicted proteins | sample SalMarSW160380MG_FD_202113 | JGI IMG/M metagenome (GOLD analysis project Ga0315555, IMG submission 202113) | Salt marsh sediment microbial communities from the Plum Island Ecosystem LTER, Massachusetts, United States - Salt Marsh Sediment SW1603-80 ... | reverse complement strand
TACCGTGTAATAGGCAGTGGCCGACAAGCTTATCGATCGCGTTGTGCCTGCCGATATCCTCCCGAAAAAGCAGGATTTCACTATTGCAGCAGAGTGCGGCGCTGTGCACACCACCGGTCATCCTGTATAAAACCGATTTTTTCTGCGCGAGATGAACAAGCTCAAGCAATTGACCGCTTCTTGCGCTGATGTTCGATTCTATCTTCTTCGCCCCGGTGTTCAGGGTGGTGTAATAGAAGCACCCCGGAGTGATGTACCTCTTAAGCCGCACACCCTCAGCTGGATACTGTCTCTCATTCACCGATATATACACAATATTCCTGCCATTATCGATTCTCGATGTAAGAATATCTTCCGCTCTATCAATTACTCTTTCCGAAAAAAGAAAGCCGACTGCAAGTTCGAGCAGGTTCTCCGGTGTACAGACAACGGTAACAAATTCATTTTCATTGAGAAAAATAGTCAACGGGAACTCCGTCACCACGAAATCGTCGATGTTCTCCTGCGATTCTCTTCGAATTCGGGTGACGGGATGCTGTTCATAGGTCTTCATTACATGTCCTTTATACAGGCAACGTAATATTTACCAACCACGGGTTATTACACCGCCGCAAAGCACGGTATCACCAGTATAACACACAACAGCCTGGCCAGGCGTAATCGCCCACTGGGGTTCCCTGAAAGATAGGCGCATGGTTTTTTCACCAAGCGGCGTGATGGTTGCCTCTGCTGGTGTATGCAGAGAACGTATCTTCGCTATTACTGAAGTAGCTCCATGCTGCTTGTCAGAGATCCAGTGCACATCATCCGCCTCCAGTTCCCGATGATACACCTCGTTCCTGCTTCCGACCGTTATCGTGTTGCTCGCACGGTCAATTTTTGTCACATACAGGGGGGAATGTGAAGAGATACCCAGACCCCTTCTCTGTCCAACTGTGTAACACATTATTCCCGTATGCGTGCCGAGCACCTGACCTTCTTCAGATTTGATAGGACCCGGAGAAAGCAGTTCGGAGCTGTACTGTTCAAAAAACCGTCGGTAGTTCTTCCCCACGATAAAGCAGATTTCCTGAGATTCAGGCTTGGTGGATACACGGAGATTCATATTCCTTGCAAGCTCCCAAACGTCGGTTTTCCTGAACTGTCCGAGCGGCATGAGGGTCCGTTTCAATACCGGCTGTGTCATAACGTAGAGAAAGTACGACTGATCTTTTTCAGGATCTATTCCCTTTTTTAAAAGATACTCCTCCCTGGCTTCGTCGAATTCTATCCGGGCGTAATGGCCTGTTGCAATAAAGTCGGCGTTCAGCTCATCAGCCTTCTTCAGCAGCACGCCGAACTTGATGAACTGGTTGCAGCGTATGCAGGGATTCGGTGTTTTTCCGCTTTGATACTCATCGGTAAAATTATCGATCACAAGCTTTTGAAACTGCTCCCGCATATTGAGCACGTAATGCGGTATCCCGAGATATGCCGCCACCTGCTGGGCATCCCATATACTTCTCACGCCGCAGCAACTCTCTGTGTTTTCTGTGCTGTTGAACGCCTTCGGCAAAAGCTGCATGGTGATGCCGATCACTCTGTATCCCTGTTCCCTGAGGAGCGCAGCCGTAACTGATGAATCGACACCACCGCTCATTGCGACGAGAACTGTTTTATTCATATCCCGCCTGCTATACTCAATTTTAAAATAGGTCGGCCGATCAACACATTCTATGTATATCCTCACTGCCCCAGCTGCCCTTCATTTTATCCGTGCCTCGAACGATAAAAGTGGCGTATGCTACTTCGCGGCCGAGTATCAAACAGTAACTTGCTCGAAGTTACTTAGAAGAGTGATGCCTCTCTCATCCTTTCCGTAATACCGGGAAGGATATCGAGCACACGGTTTATCTCGTTTTTAGTCGTGTGCCTTCCCAGGGAGAACCTGACGGCACTTTGTGCCGCTACCAGCCCGACGCCGATGGCTAACAGCACATGGGATGGTTCGAGTGTTGCAAAGCTGCAGGCAGACCCTGTCGAACACGCAACACCCGTCATGTCAAGCCCCACGATAAGCGACTCTCCGTCGATATACTGAAATGAGACGTTCACATTGTGGGCGATTTTCCCTATTTCTCCAATCGGCTGTATTGAGCCGATTTTATTGTTGGCGTGCATTACTGAAACGAGGATAGTATCGTCATCTATCGCCCTGTTCACGTCATCCGGATCAACAATGCCGTCCGCACCCACACCGACATACGTAACCCTGAATCCCGCATGCTCGAGAAACCGGCAGCAGTTGAGCACGGAACGATGTTCGATCGCCGAGGTCACGATGTGGTTTCCTTTGTTCCTGTTCCTGAACGCAGTGCGTTGGATTGCGAGGTTATTACTTTCGGTACCTCCGCCGGTAAAAATAATTTCATCGGAATTCGCGCCGATATGCCGGGCAATATCCTCCCTCGCCTGTTCAACCGCAGCACGGGCCTCCTGCCCGAAAGAATGGGTGGATGCCGGGTTTCCGAAAATCTCTTTTTGATACGGTTTCATGGCATCGACGACTGACTGATCAACAGGTGTCGTTGCTGCATAATCGAGGTATATACGGTTATCGGTACGAGTCATCTCCTGCTCCCGCTGGAGTCATACAGCATATATAATAATGATGTTACCCTTGTGTCAAAGGCAAGGGTAATGCTGCCGGATAATTGCACCCAAAGACGTGATAATCTTCGTAATGGCTCCCCATTGAAAATGAAAAAATCGCTTGACACAAAAATGTATCTATCCTGTAATGTATAGACTGACCGTCAGTCGATAAAATATACTTTTTATCCGAATGGAGAAACATGATGCGCGTTGTAAAGGAATATACCGTTAGAAAAAATGAAATCCTCGACACAGCCCAGAGGCTTTTTTATAGTACCGGGTATGACCGGACAACGGTCGATGCCATCATTAATGAGGCGGGAATTGCCAAAGGTACCTTCTATTACTATTTCAAATCCAAGCTGGACCTGCTTGATAGTCTGGTCGATAGGATGGTGTATCAAATGATAGCGACTGCAAGACCGATAATTGACGCCGAAACCGACTCTATGGAAAAACTCAGGGGCCTTTTTAACACAATAGGAACAATTAAATTGAACAACATGGAGTTGCTGCTTCAGGTTATAGACGTCCTGTACCGGGATGAGAATCTGATTACCCGGTATAAGATGAATATGAAATTCCTCGAAAAGTTTGGTCCTTTGTTTTCAGACATCGTACGGCAGGGAGTCAGGGAAGACATTTTCAACACACCCTTCCCCGAGGATGCCGGTGAGTTGATCATTCAGCTGGGCACATGTATGGGTGAAAATATTGCCGGGCTGCTGCTGGAGCTGGATAAAAAACCATCAAGCCGGGAAATTCTGGAGGCAAAGATAAAGATGTATGAAAACACCATTGAAAGAATAGTGGGAGCTGAAGAGGGTTCTTTAAAGTTGTTTGACACAAACATGCTGGATGCATTTTTTCGACAGGAACAAAGTACAGAGGAGATGTAAAGATGATAAAGGTTGAGAATGTAAACCGGAACTACCGAACAGGAGACACCGTCGTTGAGGCGCTCAGGAGGGTAACTCTTGAGATCGATCAGGGGGAGTTCATCTCTATTGCCGGGCCTTCAGGGTCGGGAAAAACAACCCTTCTGAATCTCATAGGTTGTATCGACCGGGCCGACTCCGGTGAAATATTCATCGATGGCCAGGCAGTTTCAGCCAAAGGAAATAGAGAGCTTGCCCTCTTTAGAAGAGAGAAGCTGGGATTTGTATTTCAGACCTTTAATCTTATACCGGTGCTGACTGCATATGAAAATGTTTCTTTCGCGCTCTCTCTCCTGGGTATGCACGCAAAAGAAATACGGGAGAGGAGTATGGCACTGCTGTTGGAGGTCGGACTTGCAGGCAGAGAGAACAGTCTTCCGACCAGGCTTTCAGGAGGCCAGCAGCAGAGAGTGGCGATTGCAAGAGCACTGGTCAAAGAGCCTGCTATCGTTCTGGCAGACGAACCGACAGCAAATCTTGATTCCAAAACCGGAGGGTTGGTCCTGAAACTCATGGAGGATATGAATGCGCGATACAACTCGACCTTCATTTTCTCTACACATGATCCCATGGTTATGGATTTTGCCCACCGGCTTGTAAAACTCCATGACGGCAAGATCAGCGCGGATGAAAGGAGATAGAAATTAAATTCCTTATAGGCCTCGCATGGAAGAATCTCTCCAGACATAAAAAGCGAACTATTATCACTGCCTCAGCCATTGCGGTGGGTCTTGCTATCTTTATTTTTATAGACTCCTGGCTCCTGGGCGCTCAGAGAGAATCGGAGCGTAACCTCATTTGGTATGAAACAAGCTCTGCCAGGGTTCTTAATCAACAGTACTGGGAGGAGAAAGACCAGCTTCCCCTGAAATATGTGATCGAGAATCCTGAGGCAGTGACTGACCGACTGCAGGAGCTGAATATACCTGCAGCACCTCGAATTGTGTTCGGCGGAGAATTGATAGTACGAGAAAACCCCTTCGAGCAGGACGGGTCATTGCCGGTAAAGATATTTGCCATTGACCCTGAAAAGGACAACCGTGTGTTCAGGTTCAATGAAACAATAAAGGAGGGACGCTCCCTGAAATCCGGTGAGGAAAATATCCTTATGGGAGCCTGGATGGCAGAAGACCTCGGAGCTGAGATTGGTTATCCCCTGACAATTTTAACCACGACCAGGGACGGTTACATCCAGACTATTGATGTAAAAATCGTCGGTATCATCAACTGTCCCAATCCTGTTATCAACAGGAGCTCCATATTCCTGCCCCTGGATATTGCGGATAGGTACCTTGAAATGCATGGTGCAATTACAGAGATCAATCTCAAACTCCCCGAGCGTGCGGATGCAGACCTGATGGCATCAAGTATAGAAAAAGAGCTTGGCACTGATTTCCCCGGGCTCGAAATCTTAAGCTGGAAAACGCTTGCCGGTGACTTTGTGGCCTTGGCCGGCATGAAGCAGTCGGCAACCCGTATGATACTCTTCCTGGTATTCATCATTGTTGCAGTCGGAGTCTCCAATACCATGCTTATGGCCATTTACGAGAGGTTCAGGGAGCTTGGGATGATGCGGGCCCTGGGCATGAAAGATTCGCAGATCAGACTTGCCTTTCTTTTTGAGTCCGGGGGGATCGGGCTCATAGGCTCTGTATTAGGAATTCTCCTTGGAACTATTCTCTGTTTCTGGATTATCAACCGGGGAATAGACCTCACCTTCATGTCGAGAAACATGGATATAGGATACCGAATAGCAGGTATCTCCCGGGGTGCCTGGCACCCAGAGGCCCTGGTATACGCTTTTTTCTTTGGGATTATACTGTCTGTAGCAGTTACCTTCTTCCCCACCCGGCGTGCCCTGAAAATGACTATTACCGACTGCCTAAGGTATCAATAAGGGAGGATTGTATGAAACTTGCAACGATTGCCGCCCGTAATATAATGCGAAACAAGAGGCGGAGCATTCTTTCGATCACAGCAATAGCCATGGCTACCATGAGCATTGTTTTCCTATTTTCATTCCTGGAGGGGATGAAAAATGATCTTGCATGCAACCTGCAAACCTACTATACAGGGGAGATACGAGTTCGTAACAATAACTACGGCAAATACGAATACCTCACTCCCCTCCACCTGCGAATCGAAGCGTATGAGGATGTACTAAAAATAATCGAACGCAATAACTCTGTTAAAACGTTGTCGCCAAGGATACGCTTCCCTGCCGGAATTTATAGAAATGGAGAGATTTACAGGGCCCTGGGAATGGGTGTTGACTTTCAGCGTGAGAAATCCTATCAGGATATTGAGAGCCGTATTATAAAAGGCCGCCTTCCTGAGACGGGTAAGAAAGAGACGCTTCTCGGCGCGGATCTCGCCCGGGAAATAGGGGTAACCACAGGTGATAAAATCACAATACTTGCCACTACAATGCGGCGTGGGTCAAATGCAGTCACACTGCGTATAACGGGTATTGCGAGCTTTCCGGTAGAGTCGTTTAATAAAAAGTATCTGCTTATTCCGCTGGATAGAGTCCAGAAGCTCCTCCGCATGGACGGTTCAGTTACTGAAATCATCATGAAGCTGAAGAAAGGGTCATCCAGTATGGTTTCCGAGCAGCTCAATACAGCACTGAGGGCCGCCGGAAGGGAGGAGCTGGAGATTAAATCCTGGAAAAAAATCCCCTCATCATACTCTTTTATTGAAACGGCTTCTTCTATGTATAATTTTATTGCTCTTTTTTTCTTTATTCTTGCCAGCTCGGTTATAATCAATACTACAATGATGGTTATCCATGAGAGGAGAAGGGAGATCGGTACTATAGGCGCCATGGGCATGACAGGCGGTGAGATTATTCGGCTCTTCTTTATCGAAACAGTGTTCTTGAGTACAGCAGGCTCGCTGATCGGCGTCATTCTCGGTATCGGTGTTACAGTGCCGCTCTCAATAACGGGGATACACTTCGGCAAAGCGATGGAAGGGTTCAGCATGGAAATATCAAACAGTATCTATCCTGCATTGAATCTCAAATCGACTGCCCTTGTGTTTGTCTACTCGGTGTGTATGGCATCCCTGGCCACACTGCTCCCTTCAATAAAAGCTGCGCGAGTGAAACCTGTTGAAGCGTTGAGAAACGAATAATGGTTTGGAGGTGGTATGATGAAAAATATCTTGCTTCCCATTCTGGCAGCCTTTGCAATACCGGTATCCGTTTTAGCTATTTCAGCCGAGGATGTTGTTAGAAAACTGGAGAAGAACACGGTTATTAAAACAGCATGGACCGACGGCTGCCTGCTAATCCACGACCGGTTCGGCACAAAAAAAACAACCTTCATCTCCTACTCCAGGGGCGCAGATACCATGCTCATTGAGTTCACCAGTGTTGAGGAGGAAGGGATGAAGATACTTCGCACCAGCAACGAGATCTACCTTTTTTATCCCGACGCCGAGGAGCTCATTCGGATGCAGGGCGCTGCGCTCAAAGAATCGGTGCTCGGTTCGGATATGTCCTATGAGGACATGACCGGCGATAAGAGCCTGCTTACATCTTACAGGGCAACACTAGAAGGGATAGAAGAAGTTGACGGTGCAGCCTGTTACAAAGTGAACCTTGAGGCAAAAAGCAGTGATGTCCCCTATTACAGGGAGATTATGTGGATTGATAAAGAGCTTTTCATTTACCGGCAAATCCATAAATTCTCCCGTTCCGGAAAATTGCTCAAGGAAATATCGATCAATAATATTCGGCAGGTATCGGGCAAGAACATACCCTTTCATATGGTGCTGAAAGATACATTGAAACGAAATTCCAGTACCGAATTTTTTATCAACGATATCAAGATCAATCTTCACCTTGATCCCGACATCTTTTCTCTGGAAGAACTAACATGGTAAAAAAATTACTGCTCACAGCCTCTTTTATTATTTTCACCGTTATAACTGTCAACGCAGAGATGTCGACCTCAGTCAAGCTTACCCTGCTGAATACCCTTGCCAGGATGGACGATGATTACTGGAGCCTCTCAGGCCTCGGGACCGGCAGGCTCACATTCAAGGCGGTAAAGAATAAAAACGTCAAGGCCCGGCTCTCTCTCGATGCGCAGATAGCCGACACTGCTATTTTTGATATATCACGCGCATTTATTAAGGTTCGCTTCCCCGGATTCAGAACCACACTGGGGAAGGCCAGGGTATCATGGGGCGAGGGATTTTTCTATAATGCGGGGGATGTTATCTTCGGAGCATCCGCTTCATCTCTTGATATGACGGCCGAGGAATTGCGGGATGAGGCAGCATGGCTGACCTCAGTCTATGTTCCCCTGGGAACCTACTCGTTCCTGGAAACCATTCTCCTGGCGCCGGAACTTGACCTTTCCGAGATCACTGATGATCCTGATGAACTGGCACCGCATATTACAGATTCACAGGCAGGCGGAAGGTTTGTGACCAGAATCCATGGGGTCAAAACAGAAGGTGGATATCTTTACAGCGGCATTGATGCTGCGCATAAACCCTACCTCAGTTTTCAGGGCCATCTGCTTGTAGACTGGCATCTCTCCGCATCGGTCTCAATCCCCGGTGAATCCCCGGATGTTTCTGATCTCCGGGAGAGCCTGCACCTCAGCTGGGGAATTTTTCATATGCAGGATTTATTGCACAGCACCTCTCTTTTTTTCAGGCTTGAAGGCCTTGTCATCCCCAATGCATCCTGGTCGGAAAAAAACAGTAGCACAGAAGATGTAGAATATGCTCTCATGCTGTACCCCGAAATTTCATGGTCTGTAAACGACTCCCTGAGCTTTATACTCAGGAACATCATTTCTCCTGTTGATCTGTCGGCGCTTATCGCAGCAGGGATAAACTGGAATATCTATGAAGGGTTAAAGGTGCTCAGCTTTATAACAGTACAGAAAGGCGAGACCACGGATATATACGGCTGGAACAAACCAGGCGGCATTGGAGTCACATCAGGTTTTCAGTTTACATATTGATCCTGTATAATTCATCGAGCGATTCGGCCTGAGTGTGTGCAGTATGAATTTTAACTTTTGGCTCCGGTTTGTCCGGGTCAGGCGACACCTGTAACGACCTGCACACTGGCGCTCATTCCAAGCCTGGTTGCGCCCGAGTTTATCATGAGCTTTGCATCCTCAAAGGTTCGGATGCCACCTGCTGCTTTCACTCCGATGTTGGAGCCAACTATCCTGCGCATCAGAGCGACATCCTGCGCGGTCGCTCCAGCCTTCGAAAACCCTGTGGACGTCTTTACGTAATCGGCTCCTGCCTTCTTTGCTATTTCACAGGCCAGAACCTTCTCTTCATCCGTCAGAAGGCATGTTTCGATTATTACCTTGAGAAGGGTGGTTCCCCGGCAGGCCCGGCGGACGGCGCGTATATCCTCTTCCACGGTTTTGAGCTCCCGCGCCTTCAGGGCACCCACGTTCAAAACCATGTCAATTTCAGAAGCACCGTTTTCTATTGCATAGCTGGTTTCAAATGCCTTTGCCCTGCTGTCCATCGCTCCCAGGGGAAAACCTATAACGCTTGCTATCTTCACGCCCGATCCCCGGAGCAGTTTCGCACACAGAGACACCCAGGCAGAATTGATGCATACGGCGAAGAAGTGATACTCAATCGCCTCTCTGCAAAGCTTCTCTATCTGTTCTTTTGTAGCATCCTGCTTCAAAAGGGTATGATCGATATAAGGCGCCAGGTCGGCGGGAACGTTAATGACGATACCCGATCGCACCGAACTAGCATTTGCAGGCGTTACTGTTCGTGCAGTGTTCCCCTGCGAAAGCCTGTCCATAACCTCTTTCACTATCCGGTCTACAAGCTCTTTCTGATCCATACCGGTTTCCTCTTGATACCAGAGATTTTAACACAACACTCATCGACGGTTATTCACAACAGAATCCCGGGGTTACACACTGCCGAACCAAGCCCGCCTCTTCCACCGTTGATCAATGAGCCCTGAAAATTCGATGCTTCATCTCCCGTGTTCGATTTCCATGATCTTGTTTACACGCCGCCAGTGCCTTCCGCCCGCAAACCTCGTTTCGAGCCATACCTTCACCATTTCACAGAGCTCATCAGGCGTATGGAGCGGTCCACCGAGGGTCAGCACATTCGCGTTGTTGTGCTCCCTGCTGTTGATAACCGTTTTTATGCTGTAGCACATCGCCGCTCTGATGCCCTTCACCTTGTTGCACGCCATCGATGAGCCGATACCGGCGCCGTCTATCATAATACCCCGCTCGCACTCACCGCTCGCAACCTTCTTCGCGACCAGCAGGGCATAGTCGGGGTAATCGACACTCTCCTTGCTGTTCGTTCCCACATCAGTCACGTGGTATCCGAGACCTCCGAGATAGGTTTTTATGATCTCTTTTGCCTCTAATCCGCCGTGATCAGATCCAAGTGCGACCCGCCTGACATTATCCTTTGTGTTTATGCTGTTTTCAGCCTGAACAGCTGGCGCCGTCATTGCATGGAGGCTGCTCGTCACGTTTTCTATGATTTTCGACACATCAGATTGATCCATGGATTACCTCCTCTATTCAGCAACCTGCAGCAGCACATCATCTACAATGCCCGCAACTACACAACGAACCGGCGCCATTTTATCGTTTATGATGACGCGGGCCGAATTGCCCTCGTCTATTACAAGGACGGTATCCCCGACACCTGCCTGAACCGTATCGATCGCAAGTACCGTCTTTCCTGCAGGGTTACCCTGCGGATCAATGGGACGAACGACGACTATTTTATATCCCCTGTAGATATCGAGCTTTATTGTCGAAACGACGTTTCCAATAACCCTGCCCAGGATCATGTTATTCCTCGATGTGCACGTGATCGACGATACCCATTACGGTTGCGTCCGACGGATTGAACCAGTTTTCAAGCCCAAGTGCGGCTTCCCGCCCGCCTTCGTAAAAGACAATATCGTCCATACCGGCCTGAACCGTGTCGCACGCGACAATCGGTTCTCCGGCTTCCTTAAGATGTTCATCAAGCGGCTGTACCAGGAGGAGCTTGATGCCCTCGAACGAATCGACCTTCTGCGTGCATACGACATTGCCGATAACCCTTCCGAGTTTCATAGACTCTCCTCCACACTACACAATCCTGAAATAATCGATCAACGAACAGCGCCGCTCCCTTGTAAACGTCCGTGCCCTCGTTAATCCTTCGCCTGTCGGGCTTGCGATGGTAAACGAGGTAAACCCCGCACCGCCGAACCCCATGCCGCTGTAATTTGGCCCGTTCTTCACGAACAGAGAACAGTCCATCACCTTCGCCATCCTGCTGAGTCTTTCAATGTTCTTCGAATGAATACTCGCCGTATGCTTGAACCCGTGCTCGCACTGTACGGCAAAATCTATGGCCTCGTCCGCGCTGCTCATCCGCACGAGGGGAATAACCGGCATGAGCTGCTCCGTCCACACGAGCGGATGGTCTTTGTAAACCTCGCACAGCAAAAGCCTCGTATCGGGCGACACTTTGAGACCGATCGCCTCCGCAATGACCGATGCATCCTTGCCGACATACTTTTTGTTGGCAGCTCCCTCATGCCCGGGACCGCCTGGGTCGTCGATTACGAGCTTCGTAATCTCATCGATCTGGCTCCTGTTGAGCTCGTAGGTGCCGTTTTGCTTCATAGCCTCCTTCAGTTCGTCCGCAATGCTGTTTACCGCGAGTATCTCCTTTTCACACACACAGATTATGTTGTTGTCGATACTTGCACCCCGAACAATATCCCTGCCGGCCTTCGCTATGTCGGCGGTTTCATCGACCACACACGGCGGATTTCCGGGTCCTGCGGCGATTACCTTCTTCCCGCTGTCAAGCGCGGCCCTCACCACTGCCGGTCCCCCGGTTACCACAAGCAGCCGGATATTCGGGTGTTTCATCATGGACTGCGCCGATTCGATCGTCGGGTCGGCGATTGTGCAGAACAGATTCAGGGGTCCCCCGGCTTCAATCACGGCACTGTTTATCAGGGTGATCACGTAGTTCGATGTCTTCTTTGCCGCAGGATGCGGGTTGAACACCACTGCATTGCCGCCTGCAACCATACTGATTCCGTTATTTATGATAGACTCCGTCGGGTTGGTGCAGGGCGTAATCGACCCGATAACTCCGTACGGCGCCCTCTCGACGAGGGTCAAACCATGGTCGTCGGTGTATGAGACCGGCTCGAGGTCTTCCACGCCCGGTGTTTTTTCAACGGCAAGCCTGTTTTTTAAAACCTTGTCTTCCCACCGCCCGAAGGTCGCTTCTTCAACCGACATCTTCGACATCTGTTCAAGGTTTTCAAGAAGCTTTTTACGAATGCCTGTAATGATCTCTCTTCTCTTCTCGAGTGTCATACCCATGAGATCTTTTTGTGCCTTTTCGGCCGCCCGCACCGCCTCTTCCACGCTCTGAAAAATTCCCGGCTGATCTTCGGAAACCTCGGCCAGTACCGAATCGCCGTCCGGCATGATGGTGATTGTGCTGACCACCTTTTCGACGATGGATCGTATGTCCTGTTCTGTTATATCCATAGGTCACTCCTCAAATATGCAGTTCGTCCGGCTGTCTCCCGCGTACAGGGTCGGTTACGCACGTACAGCCAGTGCGCTTCTAAGTAACTACAAATAAGTTATCTTTGATACCCAGTCCTGCCAAGGATCGGCTGCGAAGTGGCTTTGCCACTTTTAACGATTTCACAGAATGATTCCGGTTTCAGCGATGCTCCGCCGACAAGCGCACCGTCGATATCGTCCTCTTCCAATAGCTCCCGGGCGTTTTTTGTGTTGACGCTCCCCCCGTACAAAATCCGTATTTGCCCGGCTGCCTCCGTATCCGTAAAACTCTCGATCGTTTTCCGGATATACTCATGCGCCTCCTGCGCCTTGGTTATAGATGCGCTAATGCCTGTGCCGATGGCCCATACCGGCTCATAGGCAATAATCGTTTTTTTAATAAAAGAACCGTCTATTCCTTCGAGGCCGTATACTATCTGGTCGTTCAAAATATCGAATGTCTTCCCCTGCTGTCTTTGCGTCAGGGTTTCCCCTATACAGAGCACCGGTGTGAGACCTGCTTCCAGACAGCTCTTCATCTTTTTGTTTATGATTGCGTTCGTTTCATCAAAATAATGCCGCCGTTCGGAGTGCCCAAGTATCACGTAGTCACAGCCTATATCCCTGAGCATGACTGGAGAGATTTCTCCCGTATACGCGCCCCGTTTTTTGTAAAAGGCATTCTGGGCACCCACGCCTATTCCGCTTTTTCTGCACTTTTGAACAGCCATATCAAGAAACAAATACGGGGGGAAAAGTACCACATCGACACCACCAAAATTCCCCGCTTCCCGCAAAACCCCGTCGATGAGCGACGTCGCTTCTTCACGATGTGTGTTCATCTTCCAGTTTCCTGCAACTACTATATTTCTCACCGGACATTCTCACTTATATTGAACATTTGAACCATAAAACTTAATAAAATGGCCTGATATCTGGATGAGGCTTCGGAATAATCACCCGGGTGCATAAAAGCCCCTTCTTCGTGATGTATTCGACACCAGCAGAAACGGCTACTTCGACCGCATGCACTTCACCCATCATCTTCACATACGACTTTCCACCCATGTCGGAGGAAAGCCGTATCTCGGTAATGAGCACATTCGCCGTTTTGGCCGCAATATCACCTGCTTCGATACTCGCAATCAGGGAGAAACACTCGATAATACCTGCAGCATCCCACCGATTACATTCCACAGAGCGGTTGATAGCCGGCATAATCTGCCGGTGCAAGCGTGGGATAAACAGTTCGTCTACCAGATAACCACCGCCGACCGCCTTGCCGCGCGAAAGCGACGCATCAACTGAAGCGACGTCTCCGGTAAACAGAACAAAAAACTTGCCCGGGTTTACGACCTCCGCTTCCATGATCCGCACCGGTGCGGCTTTGACGATCTCATCCATCGCCCGTGTCCCTACCGCGATACTGTTGAACTCCAGCGCTCCGATGACTGATATATTCTCTTTAGGCTTCACCGCGCAATCACAATCCTTTCGCTGTCAATGAAAGTGACCTTCCCCGAAATACTTGCATGCACATCTGAACCGTGTCCATTCACAGAAGCCCTGGCAATACACTCCTTTTCCGAAACCCTGTCCCCGGTCGAAACGATCGGCTTCGAAAACACTCCCGCCTGCTCCAGCGGTATTTCAACCAATGCCGGACTGGTTTCAACCCTCATCATCATCCCGGTTTTGATAAAGGTATCAAACTGAAGCCTGCCGGCAATACGGCTGTTCGGCACCTTTCTGTATTCTCTCATCTCATGAGCACTGAGCATTCTCTTCGGGAAAACAGGTGAATAACCTTTTTCATCCAGCATTTTTTTGAAGGCGGTAAAGATGACACCGGGTTCAGGACCGGGAGCACAGGAATACATATCGCAAAGTCCGCATTCCCCGCACAGGAACACTCCACGAATCACCGATTCATCCGCGTCGGCCATCTGGTAATTCACCTGATTCAGTATCGATTCCACCCGAATATCGTAGCCGAGAAGATATCTCGGGCAGAGATCGGTACATACCGTGTCCTGACGGCCGATGGATTTGCTACGCCTGATAATAGATGAAATGGATATTTTTTTTCGTGTAACGAGTGAATGATCCTTTGGAAGAACGATTATACCGGTCGTTTGCTTCTCGACAGATGCTTTCATATCGGTTTCCACTCTTCCGGTCATAGGATTTCCGATTATTACTGCAAAATCATCACACGTCGCACCTCCGCAAAGAGCAAGAACATCCTCCAGCGGTGTGCCGATATGCGCTCTGACGATTGATGGCTTGTTAACATAGCCCGTGCATGTCAGCCACTTTTTCGTAACCGGTTTATCGTTGGTGATGGCTTCACTTGTATTGACCACGGATTCGACATCGATAACAATACAGGCCGCGTCAACGGCGGTACCGCCTTCCGGTACTATTCGTCCGGTAGCTTCATAAACGAGAACGCACTCGTCTCCGGCAGGGTAAAAATCACCGATCGGGAAAACATTGATGAAGTCTTTTTTTTCATCCGATTCCTGCAAACCGGATATCGCGTTCGAATAGGTTTCGTTTACCGCTATGACAGCCCTCTCGGCACCCGAGGCCCCGACCAGATACTCCAGACCCCGCAGGATGTTCCCGGTCTCCCTTTCCAGCAAAAACCGGTCTGTCTCCAGCAGAGGTTCATACCCGGTACCGTCCACAACAATGGTATCGATACCCCGTTCGAAAAACCCCGAATCGAAATCATCCCTGTTGAATACAATGCCGAAATTCCTGAAAACATCAATCAAGCGCATACACTACTCTTTCTCTTGATCCGCAGCCCTATTTTTTAAATGAAACCGTGCCTCTCTCCTCGATCAAATCGACAATGCCGACGATGAGCGCATCGATCGGTTTCTCCTTTGTCCTGTCCGTCTGCCTGCACGAGCTTCCCTGTGATATAATTACAAGCTCATCTGGTCCTGCGCCAACAGCATCGAGAGCAACAAGATACTCTCCTTTCGTCTCTGCATGCTGGTTACACATGTTGACGAGAAGATATTTCGTGCCCTGCGTAGAATCACTTTTTACACTGCTCACCACCGTTCCTCGTACCATACCGAGTATCATGAGATCCCCTATCTATCCTTCTGGTAGACGTACTTCCCCTCGATATCGACCGCATCGACGATCGCGGTAATTGTTGCGTCGCTCGGCCGCCCCTCTGTAACAGCAGTCATTCTGGAACTGCTTCCCGAAACGTAGAATACTATCTCACCAGGGCCAGCGCCGACACTGTCCATTGCAACGACATAGTCCTTCTTCCCTTTGAAGGTTTCAGGATCGATTTTTTCGAGAAGGAGAAACTTTATCCCCTCGATTTTTGGTTCTTTCCGCGTCGACACGACCGTTCCGACAACTCTTGCAAGTACCATAGGCTCATTCCTCATGGGGATTCTTGTTTTGGGATTCTTGTTTTGGGATTCTTGCTTTCTGCAATTTTTGAAACGTATTCAGATACCATCCGTTTGCAGACATTCGTCCATCGCTTTTTCACAGGGCATTCAAATTGCACGGCACCCTAAAAGAGTTACAACTAATTTCAATATATACCGCAGAGAGTGCAAACACTCCATAGCATCGAAAATGCCACATGATAATTGCGTCAATCAGTTTCCATATCACTCGTCCTGCCCTTTTTAGCTCCTTTTCCCGCGGGAGTTCTCCCGAGTGGGAGGACCTCATCCACGTTCGAATGGGGACGCGGAATGATATGGATGGAAATCACCTCGCCTACCTTTTCCGCTGCCCTGCCTCCGGCATCAAGCGCCGCCCTGACGGCAGCAACATCACCACGAACGATTGCCGTAACGTACCCGCCTCCCACCTTCTCGTAGCAGGTAAGCTCAACTCGGGCAGCCTTTACCATTGCATCCGACGCTTCAACCATTGCGGCGAAGCCCCTCGTCTCGATCATTCCGAGCGCATCTGTGTACACATCAGCCATCTATCCTCTCCTGTAAAAAAAGTCTCGATATGGAGTAGAAGACCTACCCCATCAATTCACACCTGCGAAATTATATAGAAACTGCTGGAACAATTATATCGGTTGTTTTTTGCCCGGAATACCCTCACGCCAAATACGTATTCCTGGCGTATTCAGAGAGTCATTCACTCCTTCCTGCAGGTTCCCGTCCGGTAAGGCCTGCAAGTCGGGTTTCAACGATATCCTTGGACACGAGCACTTCGGACTCGTCTCCAGCTATATAGATCCTCCCGTATCGCCCGAAACCGACAACCTCGATGATGTTT
>Ga0315555_1001566_pt1 | contig 16431 bp, 17 predicted proteins | sample SalMarSW160380MG_FD_202113 | JGI IMG/M metagenome (GOLD analysis project Ga0315555, IMG submission 202113) | Salt marsh sediment microbial communities from the Plum Island Ecosystem LTER, Massachusetts, United States - Salt Marsh Sediment SW1603-80 ... | reverse complement strand
AAACAAGACAGCAGCAGTTGTAGGAATCGCTGGCTCCACAGAACTAGGAACCATAGACCCCATCCCCGAGATAAGTGATATCTGCCGGGATAACAACATTTTTTTACATGTAGACGCAGCCTTCGGAGGATATGTTATTCCCTTTTTGAAACAACTAGGCTACGATATACCAGATTTTGATTTCAAACTAAAAGGAGTTAGCACAATATCAATAGATGCACACAAAATGGGATGCTCCGCGATACCACTTGGAACCCTAGCGATACGAGACATGAAATGGCTTGATAAAATCAGCGTAGAAGCACATTGTGTAAGCAATGGGAAACAAACAGGAATCCTTGGAACCCGATCTGGTGGACCAATCGCTGCAGCCTGGGCAGTATCAGAAAATCTAGGAAACAATGGTTACAAAAAAATAGTTCAGCAGTGCATGGATACAACACATCATCTAATGAAACGAGTAGATGAAATAGGGCTGCAAATGCTAGTTAAACCCACCATGAACGTAGTAGGAATCAGAGTTAAAAAACCATCAGAGATCATAAAAAAACTAACTAAAAAAGGTTGGAAAGTAAATAAAATGGACCGGATATCCTGTCTACGCATTGTAGTAATGCCACATGTAACAAAAAAGATAATAGATGAATTTATTCCCAATCTAGAAAAAACATGTAAGGAAGTTGGAGAGATATGAATCTGGAGTTGTTAAAACAATCCCTACTCGAAGCACCAGTTGTTAAAAAAAAGGATTACTGGTATGTTATACATCCTATAACAGATGGCGTACCAAAAATAAACCCAGATCTTTTATCAGAAATAGTCGATGAAATGTATAATAGGATAACAAAATGCGGTGAAATCGATAAAATCGTCACCATAGAAGCAATGGGGATACCACTTGCAACCGCTTTATCACAGAAAATGAACCTTCCATTTAATATCATCCGGAAAAGATCATATGGTCTACCTGGCGAAATCAACGTAGAACAAGTAACAGGGTATTCAAAATCAGAATTATTCATAAATGGTTTAAACAAGGGAGACCAGATTGTAATCGTCGATGATGTTCTCAGCACAGGTGGAACTCTTAAAGCAGTAGTGTCACAACTAAAAAAAATGGGCGTCAATATAAAAGGAGTTTTCATAGCTGTAAACAAAGGAGACACTATAAAAACCATCATGGAAGAGTTCAAAGTAAACATCGACTCTCTTGTCACAATAGAAGTAGAAGATGGAAAAGTCAAAATAATATCATAATAGGAAAAATATTATAAAGAGAAACGTATCGGAGTTTGATTAATATGGCTGAAAAAATACAGCAGCATACACATTGTCAGATGTGTGGAAAAGCAATACCTGTTAAAGAAGCACTCTGCTCAGAGGACTGTAAAGAAAAATACCAAAACCTCTTAAAGAAACGTAAAAAAACCCTATACCTACTTTATGGCATGATACTAATTTTCTTCATAGTAATCATAGCTAGCGTAATACTTGGAGTATAATCCTAATAAAAACGAAAGGTTAAACTAAGAGTATAGTTTCTTCACTTTTTATATGATTGATGTCATATCTGTATTGATAACCCTAGGAGTAATAATGACCCTAGGTTTCATAGGTAACTACATTTTCAACAGGACACAAATTCCTAGCATAATCTGGCTTTTACTCTTTGGTTTAATAGTAGGATTTGTTTTCAATATTAGAGCAGACATAAGCGAAGTTACATTAACTAGAATCTCAGAATTATTCGCAGCAGTAGCAATAGTAATAATACTATTTGATGGCGGTATAAACACTGATCTACATCAAATGTTCAGAGGCGCACCAAGGGGTCTATTACTCACAGTATCTGCTTTTTGTTTAAGCCTAATTGGTACAATGGCAATTGTGATACTACTTTCTTTAACAGGGATCCTTCCAATACCCCCTGAGAACAGCGTAATAACAGGTATAATACTAGGAGCAATAGTAGGTGGTACAAGCAGCCCGATAGTCATACCCTTAGCATCCAGACTTAAAAACTTACAAGAAAAAACTAAAATGGCATTGTCAATAGAAAGCATAATCACTGACCCTTTATGCATCATTGTAGTCCTTGCCATAGCCCACATGTTAATCTACGCAGGAGCACTGGATTTAACCCTCGGAATAAGAAACCTGATCACCACATTCTCAGTTGGAATAGTAATAGGGGCATTACTAGGATTTGTATGGCTACCTATAATGCATAAAGTTAGAAAACAACAATTCTCCTACGTTTTAACACTAGCAGTAGTATTCCTAGTATATTCTCTAACAACTAGATTAATAGGTGAAGAACAAGGTGGAACCGGAGCAGGAGCAATAGCCTGTCTAGTATTTGGACTAGTACTAGGCAACGGTAAAAAAGTACTAAAAATGGTAAACTACCAAGGAGAAGGCTTTGAAATGGACGAGGAAACAAAACAATTCCACTCACTCACATCATTTGTAATTAGAACCTTCTTCTTCGTATACCTGGGCATAATGGTAAGCTTCCAAAAAACCGAATTCATCATAGTAGGAATAATAGTACTACTAGCACTACTCTTACTAAGATATCTATCAGTAGAAATAGCAACATACAGAGGCAAATTCGAAAAAGACGACAAACAAACAATGACTATTATGATGCCACGTGGACTAGCAGCAGCAATATTAGCAATTAATTTCGGAGGAATCTTCGCCAACAAATTAATGCCTAACTTAGACATGGATAGTTTCTTCCAAGACGTCGCATTCGTAATAATACTAGGAACAGCAATAGTTACAACAGTTGGCGTATCAATAATATCACATTATGAAAGAAAAAAACTAGATGAACCAAAAGTAACAGTACAAACAGATGAAGAAAAAAAATAGTTATTTTACTCTGCTAATTCTTCCTGTAAATCTATAACCATTTCTGTAAGAACATCTTCGAAAACCTGATGCCGATATTCTTTGATGGAACCATTTGCCATATGCGCACGAGCAACAAAATCCCGTCCATCTTTAATAATCTCAATGTGACATACCGTTTCCATAGGTAACACTAGCCCAATCTGCAATCCCGAATTCATCAAATGTATTTATATTTTTTGTGACCAAAAATTAATCAAACCCTTCACCATTATCAACTCAAAACAGGGGGATAATAATGGTAAAAATAAGGAGACCAGCAGTAGCAGGACAATTCTACGATGCATCAGATACAAACCTAATACAAACACTAAAAGAAAGCTTCCTAGACAACCGCGGACCAAAAACCCTACCTGAAATCAAAAAAGGAAACAAAAACATCAAAGGAGTAGTCGTACCACATGCAGGCTACATATACTCAGGCGCAATAGCCGCCCACTCATACCACACAATAGCAGATAACGGATTCGCTGACACATTCATCATACTAGGACCAAACCACACCGGTATCGGATCAGGAGTATCTATAATGACAGAAGGAGTCTGGCAAACACCACTAGGCGAAACACCAATAAACAACGAACTAGCAGAACTACTATGCACCGGCATGATAAACAAAGACGAAAAAGCACATAGATACGAACACAGCATCGAAGTACAAATACCCTTCCTACAATACTCAGCTAACAACAAAGCATTCGACTTCGTACCAATATGCATGGGAATACAAGACTACTACACCTCAATAAAAGTAGGAGAAATCATAGCAGAAGCAATCAAAAAAACAAATAAAAAAACCATAATAGTAGCAAGCAGCGACTTCTCCCACGCTGGTTTCAACTACACGAGCATGCCACCACCAGGTATGAGAGTCGACCGATACGCAGAAAAACAAGACCAACTCGCCATCGAAGAAATACTTAGACTAGACCCCAAAGGACTAATAGATACAGTCCAACAAAAAAACATCACAATGTGCGGATACGGACCAGTAGCAGCCATGATCACAGCAACTAAACTACAAGGAGCAAAAACAGCAGAACTCCTTAAATACAGCACATCATACGACGTACAACCAAGCGACTCATGCGTAGGATACGGATCAATAATAATATACTAAAAAAAATGGGGAAAACATTTTATGGAAAAAAAAATAGTCAGAGACATACAGCTAAAAAAAGGAACAAACACCAACCAACTCATCAAAAAAATGCATGAATCCGGTGGTTTCACAGCAAAAAACACAGCACTAGGCGTAGACATCCTTGAAAAAATGATAAAACAAAAAGAATGCATCAACTTCCTCTCATTCCCAGCCTGTATATGCGCAACAGGTACAAGAGGAATCATAAAAGAACTCTTAAAAAGAAAACTTTTTGACGTTGTTATAACAACATGTGGGACACTAGACCATGACCTAGCAAGAATATGGAAACACTACTACCATGGACATTTCATGACAGATGACAAAGAACTACATAAAAAAGGAATCAACCGCCTAGGCAACATCTTCATACCCAACGAATGCTACGGGAAAATCCTAGAACAAAAAATGCAACCCATGCTACACAAAATCTACAAAACTAATCATAAATGGTCAACCCGAGATCTAATCTGGGAATTTGGGAAACACCTAGAGAAAGAAAAAAACCATGATGAATCAATAATCTACTGGTCATACAAAAATAAGATACCAATATTTGTACCAGGAATAACAGATGGAGCTTTTGGCTCTCAAATATGGACATTCTATCAGGACCACAAGGACTTCACATTTGACCTACTAAAAGATGAACAACATCTCTCAGATATATTATTCCAAGCAAAAAAAACTGGGGCACTAATCATAGGCGGAGGCATATCAAAACATCACACAATATGGTGGAACCAGTTCAAAGACGGTCTTGACCACGCAGTATATATCACAACAGCAGTAGAATACGATGGTAGCCTCAGTGGCGCTCAAACCAGGGAAGCAATATCCTGGGGGAAAATAAAAGAAAAAGCAGATAACATTACAATAGACGGGGATGCAACAGTGCTACTACCATTAATGATTAATGCACTGTTTGAAAGATTAAAATAAAGCCTTCATCAAAAGTTTAATATTAGCAGGTAAACTCGGCAACGGTTTTCCCTCATACAACGCAATCGCTGAGTTAACACAAGTATCCACAGTTTCACCAAAAAACCATCGACCATAATCAGCATCAGCACGAGCAGGACTACCAATATACCCATCATTCAAACCAAGTTGTCTAAACGTTTTACCCAGAGTACGAACAGATCTAACATCACGATAAATACTCTGCAGCTTTTTATGTGATTCATCAACAAGATACGGATACTGATATTTCATAAGAGAAGTCTCACGGAAACCACCATGAACCTCCTTTTTTGTATCAAAACCTAGTTTAGGCTCACGTTTTTCAACCTCATTATTATAAAAATAGGGACCCCATGGCTCAGCTAGTCTCATATCATACCGAGATTCAATCTTTTTAATAGCAGAATATATGCCTTTAAGATGAGCAAGGGCCATATGAAAAGAACAAATAACCATGTATTTGAAACCATGATTTGCAAGAGATTCAGCTGTACTATAAACAATCTCTTTCACAACCTTGCTACTCACTGATATACTACCAGGAAAATCACTAACAAATTTACAACTACCAACAGGTATAGACGGCATGAGAACACAGGTTAACTCAGGTTTTTTCCCATTTAAAACACGTATTGCTTCAGTAGCAGCATCCTGAGAGGTTAATAGATCTGTTCCAACTGGTAGATGCGGGCCATGTTCCTCAAGTGGACTAATTGGTAGAAAAAATATTGTTTTATCTCTATCTAGTTTATCTATTTGTTTCCAACTCAGCTCTTCCATTTTAAGTATTTTCATAGTATGCTTCTCGTCATTTTTCGTTGTTTTCAAAGAGTGGTCACCTCACATTCATCCTCATGAACGATCAAAGTATGTTCTTTCTGAGTAACAATACTACCTTTAACCTCAATCAGTTGAGGATAAGATTTTATCACTCTACGAAGAGTAAGACGTCTCAATATTTGATCAAAACCCTTGTTAATAATTTTTTTACACCAACGCTGAGCAAATGGCAACGTCTTAAAATTTGATTGAATCTTATTTATTAAAACCTTAGACCGGTTATCTCTAATAAGTCTCTCATTGAACACTTTGTTATATATAAATATATTACTAGTATCACCTGAAGTAATATGGCCTCGGCCATCTGTTGCAAAAGGTTCAACTGCTAAGACATCACCCTCAGCAGCTACTGTTTTAGCAGAGGATTTAACATTGGGGACCTCCAGCCCCGAGTGAAGAGCGTAATGCCCCAACTTATGACCAGAAAGATTAGCTACAGGTTTACACCCATATGATTTAATGGTCTCCTCAATCTTACCCCCTATTTTTGAAAGATTGACACCTGCTTTCATGTTATCAATTGCAACATCCAAAGCATCACTCGATGCACAGATCATATCACCATGATTATTTGTTCCCACCTCCAAAGTTAACGCAGTATCTGCTATATACCCATCAACATGAGCACCAACATCAAGTTTTACCACATCACCTTTCTTAAAAACTATTTTATCATCATGACGAGGTGTAAAATGAGCAGCAATATCATTTATAGAAAGATTAACAGGGAAAGCAATACCTGCATTTTTTCCCAGGATTTTTGATTCAACAGACTCTGCGACTTTCAAAAAACTCACACCAGGTCTTATCAAATCTTTACCATAATCCCTTGCTTCAGCGGCTATTTTACCCGCGAGCAAATACTTCTCATATACCTCATCATCCATAGCCTAAATCACACCCAGTATCTTGTCCGTGGGTATCATTCCCTCACGAATAATCCTTGGTTTTTCACTTGTTAAATCAACAATAGTAGAAGGTTTACCCTCAAGTCTACCACAATCAAGATAAACACTTACATCCTTGTCTTTAAACTGCATTCTAATATCATTTATAATACCTAGTGTTTTTTCCCCATGAATATTTGCACTCGTAACAGTTAACGGACCAAAACTTGACAATAACTCGAGAGCGATACCATTACCTGGGATTCTCACAGCAATCTTATCAAGACCACCTGTGACAACATCAGATACACAGCTTCTCTTCTTTAAGATCAGAGTCAATGGGCCAGGTAGAAAAGAATCAGTTAAACACTTTGCAGACTCAGTTGTATAAGCAATTTCTTTCATATTATCAAAACTAGAAACCGCTACAGGCAGAGGATTATCAAATGGGCGACGTTTTATCTCAAAAACACGTCTCACAGCATCTTTTTTATAAATATCAGCACCCAGTGCATACAGAGTATCAGTTGGGTACACTACAAGAAAACCTTTTTGTAACGCTGATACAACATCACTAATCTCTCTTTTAGACATGTTTATTTTTCTTCTTTTTTAATAAAATCACCAAGAGTAAGACCACGATCCTGATGAGAACCGAGAGAAACATTTGAAACATTTTTTACATCTTCGATTAATGTAATGCCCAATTCTTTCTCTAATTTCCCAACAACTTTATCACTAGGGCGTAGATCACCATTCTCAATTTTAGCAATAGTAACAGTTCGCTCACCAATACGGAAACCAAGTTCCTCGCGGCTAAGGCTCTTTTTCTGCCTAGCATTTTTAATTATATTATTCCAACCAGATACAAGCTCCTTATTCATACCCTCATAGACATCCTTAGTCTTAGGTCTTTTAATCCTGCTTAGAATAGGAACACCCTGTGGGCTACTAGCTGGTTCTTTAACGCTTTTACCATGTTGTTTCAAACAATCAGGGCATAGCATCATACTTACACTATCAACAGTAGCAGGGTGACAATAACATTTTCGACCGCAAAGTTCACATTGCATAGCCAAATCTTCCCTCCTGAACAATAGTCTATATTAAACCTGCTTTCTGCAAAGCCATTAAATCCTCAGTACTAAGTTTCTCACCACTTTTAAACCGCTCAAATATCTCATTTGCCTCCTTATGAGCAGCAGTGGCCTCCTCAGCTTTTTTCTTCTTGTGTGTCGTAGTACGAACTGTGGAAATCTCACGTTCAAAATTATGAATCGTATCAACACATTCAATGAAATCCTTATGAACCTTATCAGCTTCAATCTTTGTCATAACAATGCTCTCTTGGATCTCATTAACCTTTTTTACCATATTATCAAGCTGTTTAATTAGAGAGATCATACCTTCATGTTCCTCTTGAGCACGAGTAGCTAGTTTTTCCACAGTATCATGTTGTTTCTCAGCTTTCTGTTTAATAATTTTTTCCTCCTCAGTAGCTTTTTTAAGCCGTGGGTCCTTGTTTAATGCTTCCTCTTGTTCCTTAATTTTAGTATGAACACCAGAGATAATTTCAATTACTTTTTTCTCTTTCTGCGGTGACATAGGCTGAGTCATCTGCTCATTTTCAAGACTTCTAAGTTGTTTCCTAAGCTCATTGATATTTGTACCAGATGCTGTAGAACGAGCTCGTTGTAATTCATCGATTTTTCTCTTAAATTCAATCAGGCTTTTGTTAAGCCTATTTCTCTGCTCTTTCGCATGCTTCACTCGCCCGTTAAGCTCATCTCGTTTCTTTTTATGTTGACTAATTTGATTTCTCATCTCTCTAACTTTAGAGTTAAGTTTATCTCGTTCCTCAGCTAGTTCTTTTGATTTTTTATGCAACTGATTTCTTTTATCTTTTAAATCATTAGCTCTTTTTTGAAGATCATCTTTTTTCTTTGTTAAACCCTCTACAGACTCTATCATTGAAAACCCCTAAGGCATCAGCCTACAACTAGACCCTAAAATAATAGGTATTTATTAAGCATTTTGGAAATAAAACAGTAAAAATCAGTCAATTCTCTCTCTAGAACGCTGTTTAAACATTATTATACCATCAACAATAACCGCTAGAATACCTGTTATATATATCATATCAAACACAACTGCTCCCCCAATAACCGCATTTGTAGGTTTACTAACAGGAGAACTAAGTAACTCCCAAAGATGTAAAAAATCAGCACCTATTAACACACCTAGAGTACCTGATATATACGCCAAAGGGGCAGCCTTTCGAAACTCCTTCCATAACAAAGTAACAGAAGCAATACTAGCAGCAAAAGCAGGGAGCAACCAAAAAGGGAAATGAGAAATTATACCTTTACTAGGATCAGGAATGGTAACTAAAAAAGCAATTACTGTGACAACAGCCACACCGATAACAACTTTCTTCAGAGAAAGTTTCTTCTCATAAATAAGATAAACACTTAACAAAACAGGGAGTATAGCACCGCCCATATTGATACCAACTCTCCAGCTATCATAAGAAAACAAATAGATATTCGAGATGTTAAAACCATATAACACAATATCGAAACCAAAAATAAACGATACAAAAACAATTATTATGGCCTCTAGAGAAGAAAAACCCATGTATCTAAATGCTTTTGTCAAAATAAGATAACCAACATATAAAACAAGAAGGGGGATAAGTATATAGAGAATGTATAAACCAATCTGAGTTAGACCAGAAACTGCTAGAACCATATTTAAGCCTCTGATAGATATATTATTTATAAACTTTAGCTTAATAATATTGAATCATTCGATGATTGAGCTATAAAATATATATACTAGGGGTAAGAAAAGTATTATGAATATTCAATTAAAGGATGTAGTTATAATGAATAACAAGAGAGTAACGATTTTAGCTATAACACTAGTATTAATAATGTTAGGCAGTACTATCACAGTAGTTTCATCGAAACAAACAGAAAATAATTTGAAAAATCAATCTGAAAACCCAGTGGAATATTATGCTTTGATAATTGGTGTTGAAAAATTCAATGAATCATTCAACCAGGAATATGAAGAAGAAGCAATAGAGGACGGTGCAATAGCATTTTACAATCAACTAATACAACATAATTGGACGGAGGGAAACATCAAATTATTATTAAATGAAAACGCAACAAAACAGGACATTAAAAACGCGATAACAATATGGCTAGATGAAAAAGAAGATGAAAACGATATAGTAATATATTATTTCTCAGGACATAGCTGGAAAGTACCAATAACTAAAAGGAAATATGGTAATACATACACATTTCCATATGATATATCTAACAACTTATTTTCAGAGGATAAAATAACAGATAAAGAACTTGATTCATGGCTTGATGAATTAGAATCTAAACATATGGCTTTGATAATGGATACATGTTACTCTGGTAGAATGAGAGCACTAGTTCAACCAGGTCGAATACTTTTAGCTGCAGGTGGTAAACGTATTTTATGTCCAGTAAGCGGAGATGTAACTCTGGGTACTGGTATTTTCTCCTTTTTCTTAATGCAAGGCTTCGATGGTGTAGCAGATATTAACAATGATGGCTGGGTAACAGCTGAAGAAGCTTTTCGCTATGCTCGTTTACCAACATTTCATTTCTCCGTCTGGAGATGGTTCCCATATACAGAGCATCTACCCTTCTTCATTGGAATTCAGATACCCTATATGTATGATAGACACCTTGGGCAACTACCATTAATCAAATACGCTTAAAAAACTGGTGATAATGGACCGGAACATAAATCAATTAATATTTTTATACTACCGTTATATTCCGGTTCCAAAGTAGTGAGAAAAAAATGTCTTCTTTCCTAGAAAAAGAATGTAATCTCAAATTCTTCCATAAAAATGGTTACACACGTAAAAAATGCTCAAAATGTGGAGACTATTTTTGGACTTTAAATAAAGACGAAGATATCTGTGGTGATCAACCATGTGTACCATTTAGTTTCATAGGTGAACCTTATGGTAAAAAACCAATGTCCCTAACGGAAGTACGTGAAAGTTTCCTCAGTTTTTTTGAAAAAAACAAACATTCAAGGCTCTGTTACCCTGAAACAGGTGAACGTTGCCCTGTGGTAGCTAGGTGGAGAAGTGATATATATCTCACCATTGCATCTATCGCTGATTTCCAACCACATGTAACCTCAGGTGAAGTACCACCACCAGCAAACCCTCTTGTTATATCTCAGCCATGTATACGGCTAAATGATCTTGAGAGTGTTGGTATAAGTGGTCGTCATCTAACAATGTTTGAAATGATGGGGCATCATGCGTTCAACAAAAAAGTCGATGAAATATATTTCAAAGAAGACACCATAAGGTTTTGTAATGATTATTTTGTAAACCATGTTGGTATACCACGCGAAGCAATAAACTACAAGGAACAGTTATGGTTTGGTGGTGGAAACGCTGGTCCATGTTTAGAGGTTCTTGCCGGTGGACTTGAGATAGCGACTCTTGTTTTTATGAACATGAGAGAAGATGAGAAAGGTAGTTTTGAAATTGAGGGGAAAAATTATTCACCTAACCCGTTGAACATTGTTGACACAGGTTATGGACTGGAGCGTATCGCATGGATAACACAGGGCACAGAAACAGTTTATGATACTGTTTTCCCAGACGTAGTAAACTGGTTAAAGGGAAACGCGAAAAACAAATCTGATATGACTAGCATCTACTCACTTGCAGATCACTCAAAATGCCTAGCTTTCATGCTTGGTGATGGGATTGTTCCATCAAATGTTAAAGCTGGTTATTTAGCCCGGTTGATAATTAGAAGAGCGCTTCGTTTCATGGAAAAATTAGAGTTAAAAACTCCTCTGAAAAAACTTGTCAGCATGCAGCTAGAGTATCTCGAAAAAGATTTTCCATCATTGAAAACTAGGAAAAAACAAGTTGAAGAAATACTTGACATAGAAACAAAAAGATACTATGATACACTCTCCAAAGGAAAAAACCTAGTTAAAAGAATAATAAAAGAAAAGAAAACAATTGATACAAATGAGCTCACAAAGTTATATGACACACATGGTATGCCACCAGATATCGTAAAAAACATAGCCGAAACAGAAGGGGTAAAAGTTGACATCCCTGAAACCTTTGATTCCATGATCGCTGAGCTACATTCACATGAAGAAAAAGAGGAACACGGAGAAAAAACAAAATCTAAACTACCATGCACAGAAAAACTCTATTACACGGACCATTACACCAGAGAATTCAATGCAAAAGTCCTTTGGAAAAACAAAACAAAACATGGAACTAAAATCATCCTAGATAAAACCGCTTTCTACCCTGAAGGAGGAGGGCAACCCGGTGACATTGGAACATTAAACAACATCGAAGTTAAACAAGTCAGTAAAGAAGGAGACTCAATAATTCATCTGATAGACGGAGATTTAAACATAGGTGACAAAGTACATGGACTCATAGACTGGGACCACCGATACACACTAATGAAACATCACACAGGTACACATCTAGTAAACGGAGCTCTTAGACAACTACTAGGGGAACACATCTGGCAAGCAGGCTCACAACTTGGAATAGACGAGGCACGTTTTGATTTTTCACATTATAAATCAGTAACCGAAGAAGAACAAAAACAAATAGAACAACAAGCAAACAAGTTCATCAAACAAGGAGTCAACGTTGAGAAAAAAACCCTAGATAGAAACACCGCTGAGAAAAACTTTGGTTTCAGACTCTACCAAGGGGGAGTACCGCCCGGGAACTGCATCAGAGTCTTAAACATACCAGGTATAGATGTCGAAGCATGCGGTGGGACACATCTTAATAACACAAAAGAAGTAGAAAAAATTAGGATAATCAAAATTGAGAGAATACAGGATGGTGTAAACCGAGTTATTTTTGCAGCTGGTAAAATGGCAGATGCATATCAAAAAGAGGAAAACGAGCTCTACAACCAGATCATCGACATCCTTGGCTCTCGTTATGAAATTAAAAACCAGGATAATATTTCTGAACAACTAAGAGAGGTTTCAAAAATATTCTCAGTACCAGTTGGTCAACTTGATAAAACAATAAAACGGTTTTTAAAAGAAACCAAAAAATTAGAGAAAGAAACAGTTAAAGACCTTATTGAGGCTTGTTCACATCTATTCCAGGAATGGAAGAACTCCCAAAAAGATAAAAAGAAGGTATCCACTGGTGAAATTGAGGAATTAAAAAATAAATCTGAACAGATATCTGGAACAAATGTGAAAGTAATAGCAGAAGTAACAACATATGAATCAACAGCAACATCAGGAGCAATAACTAAAGAGGACAACTATGTCGCACATATATATGATGGTAAAAAACTAACATCTACTGCCTCAGGAAATGTTGCCATTGATTTAACAGAAATTGCTCCAGAGATTGGTAAAATCCTTGGCGGCAGTGGTGGTGGACGACCAAAGATGACTCAATGTGGTGGACCTAACAAAGACAAGGTTGATGAGGCATTAGAAACAGCTAAAAAGTTAACGATAAAAAAATTAAAGAAAAACTAATTTTTTTCTAACTATCGGAGTCTAGGTTCTTACTAGTATATGAACTGCTGATACTATTAGGATAGTAGCTATACACATTACTATCACAAACCAGGGTGGTACACGGAGTGATGTTTTTTCTTCTGCATCAAAATAACGAATAAGTCCCGCTGCGGAATGAAATCCTTCACCTTTTTTTTGTTTAGCCATAGTTTTAGTCCTCAAACATGAGATTCTATAAGAATAGCATACTTTTTTGATATTTAGGTTTTACTATCAACTCTTTTATTGTAGGAAAACATCTAAATATTGAGTTTATATACGTAGTTTCAAGGGTGTAATTGTATGAAGGAAATAGAGGGGCTCATTAAAAAAGCGTTGAAGTATAAAGATGGCGGACTTACTGAGCATGAGATCGCCGATGAGTTAAATGTTTCTAAAGAAACAGCTGCATGGCTTCTTAGTAAAGGTAAAGAGAAAAAACCAAGTGGTGGCGATATCAAAGCGGGTTGGCGCTCCATTGGCGTTTATCCTTCAAGAATGAGTTTTATTTCAGATGCTTTATGTGACATTATACTAGAGGACTGTGAAGAAGTTGATACCGTAACGGGTATCGCAATAAATGGTATACCATATGCTACTTTTGTTGCTGATAGCCTTGGCTTGGAGCTAGCGATTTTTAGACCACATTATGAGAAATCTGGAGCGTTTTCTTCAAATTATGCTAGTGTAAAAGGTAAAAAAGTTGTCATAGTCGATGACGTAGTTGGAACCGGTAACACATTCAGAGGCGCTATCAAAGCGATAAAAGGAGAGAAAGGTAACCCAGTGTTATGTTTATCTGTTTTAAATAAAACACCCAGAAACAAGATAAGTGATGTACCACTAAGGGCACTTATAAGAGCAAGGTTAATATAATAACCTTCTAAGGTCTCATATTTGGAGAGTTCTATTATGCACTGGGCAGATGTTTTAGCAGATGAGTTAATCAAAGAAGATAGAAAACATGTTTTAGCCACAGGTATCACTCCCTCAGGACCTATACATATTGGTAACATGCGGGAGATACTTACCACTGATGCAGTATATAGATGCCTAGTTAACAAAGGTGGAAAAGCAGAGCTCATTTATGTTGCAGATGACTATGACCACCTACGGAAAGTTTACCCGTATCTACCTAAATCATATGAGAAATATGTTGGAATGCCCATATCTGAGATACCCTGCCCCTGTGGAGAACATAAAAGCTACGCAGATCACTACTTAATACCATTCTTAAACTCGCTGGAAGAAATCGGAGTTAAACCACATGTGTACCGCGCTAATGAGATGTATAAAAACGGTGATTATAACGAAGCAATTAAAATAGCATTAGAAAACACAGATTGGATAAGAGACATCATAGAAAAAATATCTAAGAGACAACTCCCAAAAAATTGGCTTCCATTTAACATACGTTGTGAAAAATGCAATAAGATAACAACTGCGAAACCAACCCTATATGATTACCCAACAATAGAGTACAAATGTGAATGTGGATACAAAGGAGAAGTAGACATCAGAAAAGGAGGAGCGGGAAAACTACCATGGCGTGTTGACTGGCCTGCTAGATGGAAAATACTAGGTGTAACATTTGAACCATTTGGGAAAGACCTTGGAACAGTTGGAGGAGCAAGAGACACTGGTGAAAAAATATGTCAGGAAATATATGATTACCCAGCGCCTAAATACACAGTTTATGAGTTCATCCTACTCAAAGGCAAAGGTGCTATGCATAGTTCCAAAGGAACAGCACTTAGCTCCGAGGAAATGCTAAGGATAACGCCCCCAGAGGTACTAAGGTTCCTATTGATGAATAACCAGCCAAATAAACACATGGCCTTCGACTCAGGACTAGGCCTGTTGAATCTTGTAGATGAATATGATAAAATAGAGAGAGTATACTTTGGAAAAGAAAAAGAAGCCAAAGGGATGAAAGACCTGGAGAAAACCTACGAACTTTCACAGCCATATAACATCCCAAAAAAAATACCATTTCAACTACCATACCGGCATCTAGTCACAATTGTTCAAATAGGTGAAAAATGGAACAATATGAAAAAAATCCTAATTAGAACAAATCAAGTCCCTGAGAAACTAAGTAAAGAAGACGAAGAGCATCTTAAACAACGAGCTGAACATGCAAAATACTGGCTTGAAAAACATGCTCCCGATATGATAAAATTTGAAGTTAAAAAACAGATTCCAAAGCTTAAACCAATGGGGGAGCAGAAAAAATTTCTCATACAACTCAATGAAACATTATCCTCCACAGAGTGGGATGCAGAGAGCATACATAACGCGATATACAAGGTATCAGAAGAACAAAAACTTCAGATAAAAACAGCTTTCAAAACTATTTATCAGATACTACTTGGACAGGAAAAAGGACCACGCGCGGGATATTTCCTTTCAAACTTGGATAAAGATTTTGTTTTAAAAAGGATAAAAGAAGCAGTTAAATAGAGAAAGTTGTCTTAACGGTTTTAACTTATGAAGATTTACTTGGAAGTATATGGTTGTACGGCGAACAAAAGCGATGCTAGCCTAATGAGAGGTCTAATAAAAGAAAGCAACCATGAAATAACTAGTGAGATTAGTGACGCGGATGTTTTAATCCTGCTCACATGCACAGTTATAGGAACAACAGAGCAACGTATGCTATCACGTCTTAAAACTTTCAAAAAGACAGGTAAAAAAATAATTGTCGCAGGTTGTATGGCATCCATTCAAGCAGATCTAATCAGATCCATCTTACCAGATACACAGCTAATACCCCCACAATATGCACATAACATCATTAGGATACTGGATGGAGAAAAAAACTCTTTTTCAGAGAAGAATAAAACATTATTCACGAAACATTACGAAGACATAACCGCTCCCATATTAATCTCAGAAGGATGCGATTTCTCCTGTGCATATTGCATTACATCGCTCGCGAGAGGGAAGCTTAAAAGCTACCCGATAGACGAAATAACAGAGGATGTTTGCTCAGCGATAAGACAAGGATGTAAAGAAATACAACTCACTGCACAGGATACCGCCTCATACGGGTTGGGCAAGGGGCAGAACCTTGGCAAGCTCTTA
>Ga0315555_1001565_pt1 | contig 16434 bp, 25 predicted proteins | sample SalMarSW160380MG_FD_202113 | JGI IMG/M metagenome (GOLD analysis project Ga0315555, IMG submission 202113) | Salt marsh sediment microbial communities from the Plum Island Ecosystem LTER, Massachusetts, United States - Salt Marsh Sediment SW1603-80 ... | reverse complement strand
AAAAGGATCTCGGCGGCTTCGAGGACATCCTGCGCAAGGAACAGCCGCTGGTCATTCGCGACTGGTTCAACGAGAAAATCCACAGCCAGGGACGGCGGTACATGCCGTCCGAGCTTGTGGAAAAGGTAAGCGGCAGACCGCCATCCGCCGAGGCATTGACCGCCTACCTGAGCGGAAAAGTGAAGGATCTTTACGGGGCGTCTGTCTGAAGTGACAGAGCCTTCAACACGCAGGCCCCTTCCGCCGAACCGCGGACGGGGCTATTTCTTTTTCGCGATGCGTTTGCGCAGATGGAAGGGAAGGGCAACCCGGTGCACGCTCGGCGGAAAAACGCCTTCGCGGACGAAACGAACATCTTCGGCGGAATAAAATGCGTTCGGATTGTATGCATGGATCAACTGCACGACGCCTTCGAGGTCGTGCCTCTGAAGCAGCATGAAGAGGATTTTGACCGGACCCCGTGCCCCCTCCGCATCCACGCTGGTGAGCCCGTAATTCAATTCGCGCAGCTTGTTGGCGAGTTCGGTTGCATCGGTGTGGGTGATGATCCGCAGGATGACCATCCCGATTGCGAGCTTGCTTTCGATCCAGATGCCCACCCAGGTGCCCGCCGCAAAACCGCCTGCATAGGCCACGTAATAGTACCATTCGTTAAGATTTTTCATTATCTGGCCGACCGCGACGATCCAGATCAGCACCTCGAAAAATCCGAGAATCGGCGCCACTGCCCGCATTCCGCGGGAGACAAAAATGACCCGAATCGTCCCGATCGAAACATCCATGATGCGGGCGAAGAAAATGGCCGCTGGGAGCAACACCAATGAAAATAGAGTGCTGCCTGTTGCCGCGAGTTCAATCATGGGACAGCTTCTTTTCTTTTTTCAGAACTGCACCGGGGCCGTAAGAAACAGCCGCAAGCCGCCAGCGTCAAGGAATGCTCTCTTCGAGGGCTCCACGAAAGGGCGCGGACGCGCCCTCATTCCTCATCGTCCTGTTTCAGTCCCCGGAGGTGAACGACCAGCATCAGGAACCCGACAACGAACAGCAGTCCGAAGAGAACCACCTGCGCCGGTGAAGCTGGAGTTCCCGCCTTCTGCATGAACGCGATCATCGCCAGAATCGCGAGCAGCAGCGTAGCCACTTTTACAAGAATCACCGAGGCGATCAGGTAACCGGCCGGGTGGTTGCGCCAGAGCAGGACGCCGGAGGTCAGGGCGAGGGGCACGACGATGCCCAGATCCATCACCTGAATCGTCAGGTTCCCGCCGTTCTCCTCGAGCACGGATTGCGGCAGGCTGCCCGAGAAGGTGGCAGGCAGGATGATCGATCCCAGCCACATGATGCCGACCAGCGCTCCGGCAACGATCATGTACGCAGCAACGACCTTGCGCGGATAGGTTTCGTCGTATCGACCCGCCAGCTCCTTCGCGTCGATGGATGAAAAACCTACAATCAGCGCGGCGAGGGACATGGAAAAGATGGCGACGACGACGAGCCACAGCCGGTTGAACGGAAGCAACATCGCGTAACTGAGATACGTATAAGCGAAGTAGGCGAGCTGGCCGAGGAGCAGGATGTCCCCCCGCTGCGAACCCCGGAACGACAGGATCAGCGCGCCGAAGGTGACCGGGACGGCAAAGACGAGTGTCACCAGGTCCTGGCCGACCGCCTGCGCCTCCAGAGAACGGGGTACTGCTCCGTAGAACCCCTGGACGAATAACCCGGTAAGCGTCGCCCAGACCGCAAACGGAATCACGGCCATCGCGAGAAGGTAGATCGTCCTCGGCAGCCTTCCCATCATCTTCCACACCCTTTCCTGCACGCTTTGACGGGCAAGATACAAGAAAAAGAGTGCGGATTTATGCCAAAAGTGACAGTTACTTTTGAAGACTTCGGTTCAAAAGAAACTGTCACTTTTGAGCAATTTGACACTGCATCAGATAATCAATTCGAGATGAGCCTCTTCCTCGCTTTTCAAATCGACCTCTTCGGGGTCGATCGCGTGGCCCTGGGCATCGAGCGTAATCAGGACAATCGGTTTCGCATACTCGTGCGGATTGGCTTCCTTGATGTAACCGCGCGCACCATCCCATTTGCCTGATGTGGTGGCCTTAATCCTGACCTCACTGCCCTGCGGGAAAAACTGGACGACCTTGGTCAGAGCACGGAGTACGTGCGGGTTGAAAACCGTTCCGGCTCCCTGCACCATCTCCGACACCGCGGCCTGGGGCGTATGGTGTTTGCCGTCGAACTCCCCCGAGAGGTAATTGTCGTACATATTGGCGACGGCGACGATTTCAGCGTGGCGGAAGATCCGTGTCGGATCCACTTCAACCGTTTTCAACGGGGCGATATTGTCTCCTTTGAGCCCCTGTGGGAAACCCTTGCCATCAGGGCGCTCGTGGTGCTGCAGGATGGTCGTCTGCTCGACATAGCTGTGCGGGTCCGACCCCTTGAGGATCAGCATTCCATAGGTGGGGTGTTCCCGAAGCAGCCACTTCTCCTGGAAGGAAAGCATGAAATCCTGCTTTCCGACCAGCTGCGGGAAGACTGTCTTGCCGATGTCGTGCAGCAACGACGCCGAACCGAGCAGTTTCAGCTCCTTGTACTCGTAGTTGAACTGCTGGCCGAGTAGAACGGCGAGCACGGCTGTGTCGATCGCGTGCTCGATCTCTTTTCCGGTCATGGTTTTCAGCGGCAGGCTGATGAGCAGGGAGACGTTGTTGTCGAGCAATTCCTCGACGATGCCCGAAACCGCCTTGTTCACCTCGCCCACGGGAAGGATTTTTTTCAGCGAAGGGTCGTCCGCAAGGCGATGTTTGAGATGCAGGGGGCTGGTGTGGACCCGGTCGAGCGATTTGGCCACCTCGCCGTAGGACTCGTGCAACCGTTTCGTTGCCGCCGAGCGAACCACTTCGGAGATCACATCGAGGGGCTTGATGTCCTTGGTGGCTTCGTCGAACAGGTAGAGGTTGTAATAGCCGTGCTTCTTCAGCAGGCGGAGCATATCGTCGGTAAGCTCGTACCCGGCCGCCAGCATCAGCTCTCCCTTCTCGCTGAAAAGGGATTTGCCGAGCACGTCGCCGACCTTCACCTGATCAAGCTTGATGCTCTTCATTGCACCCCGTTACCGACCATACTTCTACTCTAGGAATACCTGATAGAAACCGACATTCCCCGCATGATTCGGAAAAAGACGCAGCTTCTTCAGCGAACTCAATATACAATAACGGGTTGTAAATTTGCTCCCGCTGGGGAATAGAGCAGAAAAAAGCCCAATAGCGAGAAAAGGGCCGGAAAATCGAACCGGTTCGGCACACATCCCGCTTTCAAGCAGCGGCGGGTATCTTTTGGGGCGACTGTAGACGGCAACCCGGATTTTTAAATCCGGGATCCTCAAGGACGAAGTGTCTCTTTTTCCCGGAATCAAGATTCCGGGCTACGATTTTTACTCAGACATAACAACTGTGAAACCCGGGTTGACGAGCAACCCGGGCCACCCGACAGATTCCGGGCTACACGCCCGTGCTGTTGAAAAGAAAACCCGATCGCCTTATCAACGACCGGGTCGGATAGATCAAATTATGCGTGGGAAGGTTATTTCTTCTTCCCTTTGGTACCGGATTTCGAAGCGTCCGCCTTGGGCTTCGTTGACTTCTTTGCAGCGGAACCGGTCTTCGGCTTGGCGGATTTCGGGGCGGCTTTTGTCTTGGCCGCTTTCTCCTTGGCGGGAGCCTCCGCCTTGGCCTTTTTCTCCGTCTTCTTCCCGGCGGAGGGCTTGGCAGCCTTGCCGGCTTTTTCGTCCTTCTTCGCGGCGGCTTTCTTCGCAGCGGGCTTCTTCGGGGCAGGTTTCTTCTTCGTGGCAGCCTTTTTCGGAGCGGCTTTCTTTGGCTTCTCCCCGGCCTTCTTCTCCGGCTTCGGCTCCGCAGGCTCTGCTACGGCTGGCTCCGTCCCGGCAACTTCAGCAGCCTCTTCCGCTTCCGCGGCCTCAGCGGCCTTCTCCTCGGCCTGCTTCGGCTTGGCGGTCCTCTTCGCGGCGGGCTTGCGCTTCTTCTTGGTCTCATCCGCGGCAAAGCCGACCAGCTCGAGGATCGCCATTTCGGCGCCGTCGCCGTGACGGTTGTCGAGCTTGACAATCCGCGTGTAGCCGCCGTTGCGGTCACGGAACTTCGGGCCGATTTTCTCGAAGAGTTCCTTAACGGTATCCCGGCTGCGCAGCTTCGAAAGCACGTGGCGGCGCGCGGCAACGTCACCCCTGCGCGCAAAGGTGATGATCCGCTCGGCGAAACGGCGTGCGGCGCGCGCCTTGGGCAGCGTTGTGATAATCTTCTTGTGGGTGACCAGCGCTGTGGTCAGGTTCGCCAGCAACGCCTTGCGGTGTGCCGGCGTGCGGTTAAGCCCCACATTGTTTTTGCGGTGACGCACGGTTCAACTCCTTGCGTGCTCCGGCGATCCGGCTGAAACATCATCGTTTCGTCCGGCCGCCAAAGCTTCAACCGGGATCAGGCGCTGGCCTCGGACCCCAGGTACTTGTCCACGTCCATGCCGAACTCGAGACCCTTGCCCTCGAGCTTTTCCTGAAGCTCGACGTAGGATTTGCGGCCGAAATTCTTGAAGTTCAGCAGCTCATCCTCGGTGTGCTTGACGAGATCGGCCACGGACTTAATCGCCGCGTCCTTGAGGCAGTTGGCGCTGCGTACGGAGAGCTCGAGGCTCTCAACGGGCTGCTTCAGCAGCTTACGGATTCGCAGCACCTCCTCGTCGATCTCCTGCTCGGGTTCTTCCTCGGCCGTCTGGTCGAGGTTGATGAAGAGCTGGATGTGATCGCGGAGGATCTTCGCCGCCTGGCTGAGCGCGTCGTCCGGCGTAATGCTGCCGTCGGTCCAGATCTCGAGGTTCAGCTTTTCATAGTCCGTGCGCTGACCAACGCGCGTGTTCTCGACGCTGAAGGTGACATTGCGCACCGGGCTGAAGATGCTGTCGATCGGGATCGTACCGATGGACATGTTTGTCTCGCGGTTCTCGTCGGCGGTGAAATAGCCGCGCCCGCGCTTGATCGTCAGCTCAATCGAGAAGCTTGCCTCCTCGGTGAGCGTGGCGATGTGGTGTTCGGGGTTGAGGACCTCGAAATCGGTGTTGCCCTTTTGCAGGTCCGCGGCGGTAAACTCGCCGACGCCCTTGAACGAGAGGGTCACCTTGTTCGGCCGCTTGTTGAGCAGCTTGAGGCGAACCTCCTTGAGGTTGAGCACGATTTCGGCGGCATCCTCGATCACGCCGGGGATGGTCGAAAATTCGTGCAGCACCGCGGGCTCGGCCTCGATGCGCACGGCACTGATCGCAGCTCCCTGAAGGGAGGCGAGCAGCACGCGGCGCAGGCTGTTGCCAATGGTCACACCAAAACCACGCTCGAGCGGGTGGACGAAGAACTTGCCGTACGTGGCACAGTAGGTACCCTCGTCCAGCTCGATGATTTCCGGCATCTGAAAGTTCAGGGTGCTCATTCAGGTTCTCCCTGAAGCGAATGAACGTTACTTCGAGTACAACTCGACGACGGCCTGCTCGTTGACGTCGAGCGGGATGTCCGTACGTGCGGGCAACTGGGTCATGCGTCCCTCGAGCTTCGCTTTGTCGAGCTCGAGGTGCTGAGCCAGCTTGCCCTCCTTGACACGGCGCAGGCTGTCATGGATAACCGACGTCCGCCGGCTCTGGGGCTTGACCCGGACGACGTCGCCGGGATTGACCAGGAAGCTTGGGATGTCGACGATGTGGTCGTTGACCGTGAAATGACGGTGCCGCACGAGTTGACGCGCTGCTCGAAGACTCGGCGCGAACCCGAGGCGATAAACCACGTTATCGAGGCGTCGCTCGAGCATCTGCAACAGGTTTTCACCAGTGATGCCCTTCTGGCGGTTCGCCTCTTCGTAGTAGTTGCGGAACTGCGCTTCGAGCACGCCGTAGATGCGACGGATCTTCTGCTTCTCCCGCAACTGGATGCCGTACTCGCTGCGTTTGCGGCGGCGTCCCTGGCCATGCTGGCCGGGGGCGAACTCCTTGCGCTCGAACGAGCATTTCGGTCCGTAGCAACGTTCGCCCTTGAGGTACAGTTTTTGACCCTCGCGGCGGCAAAGCTTGCAGACCGGGCCAGTGTAACGAGCCATGCTGTATCCTGCCTTTCGTTGTGAGGGGACAGTTCCGACGGGTCGGAACACCCGTTTACAATCCCGACGGGTCGGGACCTTCCTCCGGATCGGGCGCCCTCATGTCTGTCCTCACCCCCTGCCCATCGTGGGGGCCTTCCGCTTTTCGCGGGAGGGAACGAGATTGAATCCCAGTTATACCCGGCGCCGTTTTTTCGGACGGCACCCGTTGTGAGGAATCGGGGTGACGTCCCGGATCGCCGTAATCAACAAACCTGCGGTGGCGAGTGCGCGAATCGCGGATTCGCGCCCGGCACCCGGACCCTTGACCAACACCTGGACGCGGCGCATGCCGAGGTCCATCGCCAGTTTTGCCGCGTTCGTCGCGGCCTGAGTCGCGGCGAACGGCGTGTTCTTTCGCGAACCCTTCAAACCGACACGGCCGGCCGAGGACCAGGAGACCACGTTGCCGTACTGGTCGGTGAGCGTCACGATCGTATTGTTAAACGATGACTTGACGTAGGCCAGACCGTTGGCGTCAACCTTTTCTTTCTTCTTTCCGCGCTTTTTGGGAGCGGCCATCGCTGACTGTCCTTTCCGTACAGCTCCTTACTTCTTCCTGTTCACCGGGCCACGTTTGCGGCCTTTTCGCGTGCGCGAATTGTTCTTGGTGTTCTGCCCGCGCACGGGAAGACCACGGCGGTGACGCAGACCGCGATAGCAGCCGATGTCCATCAGACGCTTGATATTCATCTGGACTTCGGTGCGGAGCGGACCTTCAACCTTGTGGTTCGCGTTGATTTCCTCGCGAATCAGGCGCACCTGTTCATCGGTAAGATCGCGCACCTTGATTCCGCCGTCCACGCCCGTCGCCTGACAAATCTGGCTCGCCCTGGTGCGGCCGATGCCGTAGATGTAGGTCAGGGCGATGTCCGCCCGTTTTTCGTTGGGAAGGTCGATCCCTGCAATTCGTGCCATGATTTTACCCCTGACGCTGCTTGTGCTTGGGGTTCTTGCTGCAGATCACACGCACGACACCACGCCTGCGGATGATCTTGCAGTGCTCACAAATCTTTTTCACTGACGTGCGGACCTTCATCGTACTCGTCCTTTCCGCCCTTCGCGTGACAAGCCGTGCTACTTGTAGCGATAGACAATCCGCCCGCGCGAAAGGTCGTAAGGCGAAAGCTCCACCGTCACCTTGTCGCCGGGAAGGATGCGAATATAATGCATCCTCATCTTGCCCGAAATATGAGAAAGCACCCGGTGCCCCCCCTCGAGCTCAACCAGAAAGGTCGCGTTCGGGAGTGTTTCCACGATCGTACCGTCCATCTTGATCGCTTCTTCTTTCGCCACAGGGGCTTCCTCTCAGTTAGCGTCCGGCGTCAACACCCGCGGGCCGTCCGCCAGGATCGCGATCATGTGTTCAAAATGTGCGCTGGGCTGGTTGTCCGCAGTGACAATCGTCCAGCCGTCGTCCAACACCTTCACTTCGAAGGTGCCCATGTTGACCATCGGTTCCACGCAGAGGACCATGCCCTCGCGCAATTTCAGGCCGCGGCCCGCCTTGCCGTAGTTGGGCACCTGCGGCTGTTCCCAGAGCTCCTGCCCAATGCCGTGGCCCACCAGCTCCCGGACCACCGAAAAACCCCTTGCCTCCACGTAGCTCTGGACCGCATGGCCGATGTCCCCGAGAAAATTTCCGGGGAGCATCACCTTCACCGCTTCCTGAAGCGCCTCCCAGGTTGCGGCGACGAGCTCCCGCTTCCGCTCGTCGGCATCGTCGCCGACGATATAGGTGCGGGCGGCATCACCGTACCAGCCGCTTTTCGTCCGCACCCCGATGTCCACCGAAAGGATCTGTCCCGCTTTCAGCGGCTCATCTTTCGGAAAACCGTGCACCACCTGCTCGTCCGGCGACATGCAGGTGATCGACGGGAAGGGCACTGCTCCCGAAGGACCGGCGAGTCCCTTCCAGGCGGGTTTCGCACCCGCTTTCAGCACATGGTTTTCAACCGCATCGTCGATTTCACGCGTGGTGATTCCGGTCTTCACCATTTCCCGCGCGAGAGCGTGACACTCCATGACCAGCGCTCCTGCACGGGCGAGCTGCTCGATCTGCTCGGGGGTTTTGACCCGAATCATTCAAGTTCTCCACCCGGACGCTTCAGGCGTCCAGAACGTCCTTGATCTCCGCCTCGACGGCTTTCACACCCTGATCGCCGTCGATCGCCGTCAGGAGGCCTCGTTGCCGATAATAGTCGGCAAGCGGCTCCGTTTGCGCGTGGTAAACACGCAGCCTGTTCGCGATCACCTCCGGCCGGTCATCCTTGCGCAACTCCAGCCCTTCGCGTCCGCAATTGTCGCAGACGTTCTCGACCTTCGGCGGCGCGGACAGCAAATTGTACACGGCACCGCAGACGGGGCAGCTCCGGCGCGCGGAGATACGGTTGATAACCGTCTTGTCCGCAACCACGAGTTCGAGCACGCGGTCAAGCTTCTTGCCCATCTGATCCAGCAGGCGGTCCAGCCCTTCCGCCTGGGCGATGGTTCTCGGAAATCCGTCAAAGATCACGCATCGTTCACCCTGTTCGGCCAACCACTCGCCGACCAACCCGAGGACGATACTGTCCGGCACCAGATCACCGACATCCATGTATTTCTTTGCGGACCTTCCCAGTTCGGTTCGCTCCCGGATTGCCGTTCGCAACAGGTCCCCGGTCGACAACTGAACAGCCTCCAGGCGTTTGATCAGAAACTGTGCCTGCGTGCCCTTGCCCACCCCCGGAGGGCCAAGCAGGATGATCCGCATCCGCGCTCCCCTTTTGCTGGTTGCACTCGCCAGTCCCACAGCGGAACGAGGCTACATCCTCCGGCGGCCCTTCAGCCGTCCCGATTTCATCAGCCCGTCATAATGCCGCATCAGCAAGTGGCTGTCTATCTGCTGGAGCGTGTCGAGCGCGACGCCGACGACGATCAGCAGCGATGTTCCGCCGTACAAGCTGTACAGGTTCGCGCCGATATTGGTAAACTTTCCGAGCAGCGTCGGGAAGATCGCGATCAGCGCCAGGAAGATCGACCCCGGCAGGGTGATCTTCGTCAAAATGTTGTCAAGAAACTCGGCCGTTTTCTTACCCGGCTTCACACCCGGGATCAGCCCGCCATACTTCTTCAGGTTGTTCGACACGTCCACCGGGTTGAACGCGATGGCCGTGTAGAAATACGTGAAGAAGATGATCAACAGCGAATAGAAGAACATGTAAATATAGCTGTTATAGCGAAATGCGCTGTTCAGCCAGTCCTGAAACCCGCCCGCGGGGAGGAATGTCGACACCGTCTGCGGCAGAAACATAATCGTCTGCGCAAAGATGATCGGCATCACACCCGCCGTGTTCACACGAAGCGGAATGTGCGTCGACTGCCCGCCGTACATTTTCCGGCCGACGACACGTTTGGTGTACGTCACCGGAATTTTTCTCTGTCCCTGGGTCAGGGCCACCACCGCGGCCGTGGTCAGGAACAGGATCGCAACCAGGGCGAGCTCCATGAACATGGACCGCACACCCTGCTGCATCAGCTGAAACTCGTCGAGAAACGCGTAGGGGAAACGGTCGATGATCCCGATGAAAATGATCAAGCTGATCCCGTTCCCGATGCCGCGCTCATCAATCTGCTCGCCGAGCCACATGATGAAGATCGTCCCCGCCGTCAGGGTGATCATCACCAGGAAATAAAACCCAAGCCCCGGGTTCGGCACCACGCGGGCCGAACCGATCTGAATCCCGGACAGGAACGCCGTGACGCCGATAGACTGGAGCGCGGCGATGCCCACTGTCCCATACCGCGTCAACTGCGTGATCTTCTTTCGCCCCTCTTCCCCCTGCTCCTGCAAGCGGTGGAAATAGGGTACCACCGACGCGAGCAGCTGAATGATGATCGACGCGGAGATGTAGGGCATGATGCCCTCCGCGAAGATCGTCGCGCGGGAGAGGTTTCCTCCAGCGAACAGGTCATAGAGGCCGAACAGTGTGTTCGCCCGCTGCTGGAAGAACTGTCCGAGCACGCTCGCGTCGATCCCGGGTACGGGGATATGCCCCCCGAGCCGGTAGATCACGAAGATGCCAAGCGTGAAAATGATCCGCTTACGCAGCTCCGGGATTTTGAAGATATTGCGAAGCTTTTCAAGCATCTCGGGTCCCCGTCTGACGCCTTACCCGGCGTCCTGCTCCACGCGCTTTTCCTTTTTCACCAGCTTGCCACGTTTTTTCGGCGCGGGGGCTGGCAGGTTCACCTTACCGCCGGCCTTCTCGACCTTTTCGACCGCGGCCTTGCTCGCCGCCGTCACCGTGATCGTGTACGCCTTGTCCAACTCACCGACACCCAGCAGCTTGACCGGCTTGTTCACATCGCGGATCAAGCCCTGCGCGGCGAGGACTTCGGGAGTAACCTCCGTAACCTTTCCAAGCCGGGCGAGGTCGCGAAGGTTGATTTCCTGAACCTGTTCGCGCCAGATGTTGGTAAATCCACGCTTCGGAAGCCGGCGGTGGATCGGCATCTGGCCGCCCTCAAATCCCGCTTTACGCTTATAGCCGCTGCGGCTCTGCTGGCCCTTGTGGCCGCGTCCGGCGGTTCTTCCGATCCCGCTGCCGGGACCTCGTCCACGGCGTTTCTTGCTGTGCGTGGAGCCCGGTTTGGGGCTCAAGTTGCTCAGTTCTTTCGGCATGACTCGGTTGCCCTTTTCGCCGTTGCCTGCTATCCTGGCCGCCTCCGAGATACGCGAACTGCATCCCCGGAGCGTGAACGGCCACCCTGATTATCCTTCGACGCTCTCGACCTTGATCAGGTGGGAGATTTTGTTCACCATCCCACGAATCGTCGGCGAGTCGTCATGAACGACACTCTGGTTCAGCCTGTGAAGGCCCAGCGCCCTGACGACGCGGTCCTGGTTCTGCTTGCGGCCGATCGTGCTGCGCACCCAGGTGATGCGGAGCCGGCCGGATTTCTTCTTCGCGCTCACAGGTCAAGCACCTCCTTGACCGTCTTGCCCCGCTTGTAGGCGACGTGTTCGACGCTCTCCATCGTTTCCAGCGCCTGAAAGGTCGCCTTAACGAGATTGTGCGGGTTGCGGCTGCCCAGGCTTTTTGTCAGCACGTCTCGCACGCCCAGCGCCTCGAGCACAGCGCGCACCGCACCGCCGGCGATCACACCGGTACCGGGGGCGGCGGGCTTGATCATCACTTTCGCCGCGCCGTAGCGGCCAACGATTTCATGCGGCAGCGTGTTGCCAACAACCGGATAACGTTTCATCGAACGCTTCGCGATTTCGCCGCCCTTGGTGATCGCTTCCGTGACTTCCCGGGCGCGGCCAAGGCCCTGTCCCACACGGCCTTTGCCATCCCCAATCACAACGATCGCGGTGAAGGTGAAGTTGCGGCCGCCTTTAACAACCTTGGCGACGCGGGCGATGTTGACAACCTTTTCAATCAGCCCAAGGTCAGCCGCGGCGGGGGCACGGTCTTCGTTTCTGCTGCTACGTCGGTTCACAGTTCAAGTCCCCCTTTCCGGGCACCTTCCGCGATGGCGCGAACACGGCCGTGGTAGCGAAGTCCGTTGCGATCGAAGACAACCGTCTTGATCCCCTTTTCCTTCGCTTTCGCGGCGACCGCCTGGCCGAGCCTGTACGCTTCTGCAACACGGCGTGACATCGGCAGCCTCTTGCCTTCGATTTCGAAGTTTTCGCCGTCCTCCGGCAATTCAAATGCTTCCAGCTTTTCGGTGCGCGTGCTCACCCCGAACAGCGTCTGGCCCTGGTCGTCGTCCACCAGCGAAACCGCCATGTACTTCAGCGACCGGTTGACCACCAAGCGGGGACGCTCGCTGGTGCCGCTGACCCGCTTGCGGACTCTCATTTTGCGGCGCTGATGCGCCCGCTTGCTCTTTTCGAGTTTCGTCGCCATGAGTTACTTTGCCGCCTTTCCAGCCTTCCGGCGGACCTGTTCGTTGTTGTAGCGAATGCCTTTGCCCTTATAGGGTTCCGGCGGCCGGATCAGACGGATGCGCGCCGCGACCTGGCCGACAAGCGCCTTGTTGTATCCCGATACACGAATCGCGACGTTCTGGTTTTCCGCCTGCTTGACGATCCCGGCTTCGACCCACTGGCTCGGCTGCAGCACCTCGAACTTGATTCCCGGGGGCGCTCCCAACCAGACCGGATGGCTGAAACCAATCCGTAGGTAAAGACCGTTGCCCTTGATCTCTGCCGAGTAACCGATCCCGATCACCACCAGCGTCTTCCGGTACCCCTTGCTCACGCCTTCGACCATGTTGGCCAGCAGGGAACGGCTGAGGCCATGCTGGGCACGGTGCAGTTTATTGTCCTGCAGGCGCTCGACAAACAGCGTCGCATCGTCTTTCCTGATCGACACCTCCGGACGGAAGGTGTGCGTCAACTCGCCGAGCGGTCCCTTGACGGCAACCGTCTGGCCGTCAATCGAAACGTCCACCTTTTCAGGTATCTTGATCGGCATTTTCCCGATTCGGGACATTCTATCCTCCGCGGTCTCCCTCCATCCCGAAGCGTCGGGACGGGGTTCCCAGCCTACCAGACGTACATCAACACTTCACCGCCGACCTGCTCGGCTTTCGCGCGCTGTCCGGTAAGCACACCCTTGGGGGTGGAGAGCAGCGCAACGCCCATGCCGTTGCGAACGCGCGGAACATCCCGGTAGCCGATGTACTGGCGCATGCCAGGGGATGAGATCCGCTTCAGGCCGGTGATCGCGCTCCGGCCGTTTTTGTCGTACTTGAGGAAGATGCGCAGGAAGCCCTGCTTGTCGTCCTCGATGTTGATGTAGTCGCGAAGGTACCCTTCGTCCACAAGGACCTTCGTAATCTCGCGTTTGATCTTCGATCCGGGGATGTCAACCTTCGGATGCCGCACCATCATGGCGTTGCGAATCCGGGTCAGATAATCCGCAATCGGATCCTGGAGCTTTGACACGGTCCGTATCCTTTCTTTTCAGGACGCAACCACGCCCTTAGGGCCTTTCGCCGCACCGGGGCTCAAGCCCGGCTGCTCGCCGGCGAACCGGCCGAACGATTGCCTACCAGCTTGACTTCGATACACCCGGAATCATCCCCTGCAGGGACAGCTCCCGGAAACAGATGCGGCAGACACCATACTTGCGGATGTAACCGCGCGGACGTCCGCACCGGCTGCAGCGGTGGTATTTGCGCACCTTGAACCTCGGCTCCCTCTTCGCTTTCGCGATCAGCGCCTTTTTCGCCATGAATCTCTCCCAGCTCTCAGGCCGTTGCCGCCTGGACAGCGCCCTGGCGCCTGCGGAACGGACAGCCCAACTCCTCCAGCAGCGCAAACGCCTGTTCATCGTTGGGCGCCGTGGTCACAAAGGTGATGTCCATCCCGTGAATCTTCTCGACCTTGTCGTAATCGATCTCGGGGAACACGATCTGTTCCCTGATGCCGATCGTATAATTCCCGCGTCCGTCGAAACTCTTGTCCGGCAGGCCACGGAAGTCACGGACACGCGGGATCGCCAGGTTGAAAAGCTTGTCGACGAATTCGTACATCTGCCAGCGGCGCAGGGTGACACGGGCTCCCACCTGCATTCCAGCGCGAAGCTTGAAGTTGCTGATCGACTTTTTCGCGCGGGTGACGATCGGCTTCTGGCCGGTGATCGTCGCAAGTTCATCCAGCACGCTGTCCAACAGCTTCTGGTCCTGGTGCGCTTCGCCAATGCCGACGTTGAGGATCACCTTTTCCAGCCGTGGCACCTCCAGCACGTTCTTCAAGCCGAACCGTTTCATCAGCGACGGGACGATCTGCTCCTTGAATTGCTTCAGCAGGCGCGGTTCATAATCCGCAGGCATCTGAGCGACCTCAGCCGCCTCCGCGGTTTTACCCTTCCCGGCCTTCGCGGCGCCCTTGGCTGTTTCTTTCTCTTTTTTCGCCACAACTCACCTCTATCCGAGCGTTTCGCCGGAGGTTTTCGCCACCCGGACCCGGCGCTGCTTTCCGCCTTCGCCTTCGACCATCTTGTGACCGATGCGGGTCGGTTTTCCCGACTTGGGGTCAATGACCATCACGTTGGAAACGTGGATCTTGCCCTCGCGCTCCACGATACCGCCCTGGGGGACTTTCTGGTTCGGCTTCGTGTGGCGTTTGATAAAATGCACGCCCTCGACGATCACGCGATCTTCCCTGGGGAAAACCTTGAGCACCTTGCCATGCTTGCCGCGGTCGTTGCCGCCAACGATCACGACTTCGTCGCCCTTGCGCACCTTGAGCTGGTGCCTTGGGACCGTTTTCTTTCGCCGGATCACAGAACCTCCGGAGCCAGGCTGACAATCTTCATGTATTCCTTTTCGCGGAGCTCGCGGGCCACCGGGCCGAAGATGCGCGTGCCCTTCGGTTCGTGGCGTTCGTCAAGAATCACTGCCGCGTTGTCGTCGAAGCGGATGTAGGTGCCATCCTTGCGACGGACCGCCTTTTTGGTGCGCACGACCACCGCCGTCTGCACGGAGCCTTTTTTCACGGCGCTGTTCGGAATCGCGGATTTGACACTGACGACGATGACGTCACCGAGCGAAGCGTAATGGTGCCGGGTTCCGCCGAGAATGCGGAAGCACTTAACCTTCTTCGCGCCAGTGTTGTCCGCGACGTTGAGCAGCGTCTCTGTCTGGATCATGATGCCCTCTACGGATCAACGCCGCTTACACGGCCTTCTTAACGATCTCGATCACCCGCCAGCGCTTGCTGCGCGACATCGGGCGCGCTTCCATCAACCGCACCATATCGCCGGTGTGGCACTCGTTAGCCTCATCGTGCGCATGGTACTTTTTAGATTTCGTCACGAATTTCCTGTACAACGGGTGACGAAGCCGCCGCTCGACGACCACCGTCACCGTCTTTTCCATCTTGTCGGAAACCACCGTCCCCATGACGGTTTTCCTGTGACCACGCTCGCTCACAGATCCTCCTTACGCCTCACCCTGGGACGCGGCAGCGCCGGCTTCCGCCAACTCGCGCTCGTGAATCAGGGTAAGAATGCGCGACACCGCCTTGCGCTGAATGCGCACCTGGATCGGGCTTTCAAGCTGGCCACTGCCGTTCTGAAAACGCAGGTTCGCCAGCTCCTCCTCCGCGTCGGCCAAACGGGCCTTCAACTCGTCCAGCGAAAGGCCGCGAAGCTCTTCGATGTTCCGGGCCATTGTGCTATCCTTCCAGACGCGTCACGATTTTCGTTCTCACGGGCAGTTTGTGCATCGCCCGCTCCAGGGCTTCCTTAGCGAGACCCGGCTCGACACCGCCGAGTTCGAACATCACCCGCCCCGGGCGCACCACCGCCACCCAGAACTCAGGCGTGCCCTTTCCCTTGCCCATCCGGACCTCGGCGGGCTTTTTTGTCACCGGCTTGTCCGGAAAAATCCGGATCCAGACCTTGCCGCCGCGTTTGACGTGGCGAGTCATCGCCACACGTGCCGCCTCGATCTGCCGCGCTGTGATCCAGCCCGGTTCCAGGGTCATGATGCCAAAGTCACCGAAGGAGACTTCGTTCCCACGGTAGGACAGACCCCTCATCCGGCCTTTCTGAACCTTGCGGTGTTTAACTCGCTTGGGTGCAAGCATGCTTCCACTCTCGCGCTATCGTTCCGCCGGATCCATTCCGGCGCGCGTTGTCGTCAGTTGGCCTTGGTGGCGTTTCCGCCCATCTGGCCCTTGCCCAGAATCTCGCCCTTGCAGATCCACACCTTGACGCCGATCGTGCCGTAGGTGGTTTTCGCCACGTCCTGGGCGTAATCGATGTCGGCGCGCAGGGTGTGCAGCGGGATGCGGCCTTCCTTGTACATTTCGGTGCGGCTCATTTCGGCGCCGCCGAGACGCCCGGCGGTCATCACCTTAATGCCCTCCGCGCCCATCCTCATCGCCGCCTGAATCGCTTTCTTCATCGCCCGGCGGAAACTCACGCGGCCTCGGAGCTGGTGCGCGATCGATTCCGCCACGAGGGCGGCTTCGATTTCGGGGCGCTTGATTTCAAAGATGTTCAACTGAACATCCTTGCCCGTGAGCTGCGCCAATTCGGCCTTCAGCTTGTCCACCTCGCTGCCTTTTCGCCCGATCACGATGCCGGGGCGCGCCGTGTGGATCGAGATCGTCACCAGCTTCGGCGTGCGCTCGATCTCGACGCGCGACACTCCAGCGTTCTGCAGACGCTTGGAGAGGTAGCGACGCAGCATCAGGTCTTCCTGGAGTTTGGCCGCCGTGCTTTTTTCATCA
>Ga0315555_1001563_pt1 | contig 16464 bp, 17 predicted proteins | sample SalMarSW160380MG_FD_202113 | JGI IMG/M metagenome (GOLD analysis project Ga0315555, IMG submission 202113) | Salt marsh sediment microbial communities from the Plum Island Ecosystem LTER, Massachusetts, United States - Salt Marsh Sediment SW1603-80 ... | reverse complement strand
CGACGCCGCCGATCAACACCGCGACGTCGCCGTCAAACTCGCCGGCGAAGCGATCCGGCAGGCGACGGATCGGACAAAGGTTGTGCTCCGCTGCAACCCGCGAGACGTCGAAACCTTGAAGGCCGCCGAAGGCGACCTGCTGGCGATCAGCGAGGGCATCCGGGAAATCGAAATCATCGCGTCTCCGCGCGTCGAGAGCGGCGGAGTCATTCTCGAAACGGCGAGCGGTTCCATTGACGCTACGATTCGGACGCTGATTGACGAGTTGCATGGCGCGCTGCTTCCGGCGCATGAGAAACCGGAAGACGAGGAGGACGGATGACGCCGACTATCTCCGCACCTCCGCTTGAAACCGCCTTTGCGCGCTACGAAGAAAAACTTGCGCGGGCGATGCCGATTGTCCCGCGCGGCAGGGTGACGCGCGTCATCGGACTCGTCATCGAGTCCACCGGGCCGGACACCTCGATCGGGGAGATCTGTGAGGTGCTGGACCGTCACGGGCACCTTTGCGGGTTGGCGGAAGTCGTCGGCTTCCGCGATCACCAGGTGTTGCTGATGCCGCTCGGTTCCATCGAAGGCATCCATCCGGGAAGCGTTGTCCGCAGCCTCAGGCGGCCGTTCACCGTCGGCGTCGGTCAAAACCTGCTCGGCAGGGTGATTGACGGTCTCGGGCAACCGTTGGACGATAAGGGCGCGCTGGACATCGAGTCCCAGGTCCCGATTGTCGCCACCCCGCCGCATCCGTTGAAACGGCAGAGGATCACCGACCCGCTCGAACTCGGCATCCGCTCGATCGACGGCCTGCTCACCTGCGGGAAAGGGCAGCGGTTTGGGGTCTTCGCGGGCTCCGGCGTTGGCAAGAGCATCCTGATGGGAATGGCCGCCAGAAACACCGCCGCAGAGGTGAATGTGATCGCCCTGATCGGCGAACGAGGCCGCGAGGTCCGGGATTTCATCGAACGCGACCTCGGTGAAGAGGGGCTGAAACGGAGCGTCGTTGTCGTCGTCACCTCCGACAAACCCGCCCTGATCCGCATCAAGGGAGCGATGCTGGCGACCGCCATCGCCGAGTATTTCCGCGACCTGAAGAAAAACGTGATGTTCATGATGGATTCGATCACCCGGCTCGCGATGGCGCAGCGCGAGATCGGCCTTGCGATCGGCGAGCCGCCGACAACGCGCGGCTACACCCCGAGCGTGTTCGCCCTGCTGCCGAAACTGCTGGAGCGCGCAGGACGCTCGGAAACCGGCTCGATCACGGCGCTGTACACCGTGCTCGTCGAGGGCGACGATATGAACGAACCCGTAGCCGATGCCGTGCGCTCGATCCTCGATGGTCATATCGTGCTCTCGCGCAAGTTGGCCGCCGAGAACCATTACCCGGCGATCGACGTGCTCGAGAGCATCAGCCGTGTGATGTATGACGTCACCCCGAAAGATTACCGGGACGCGGCGAAACGGGTGCTCGCGGATATGGCGGTCTATCGCGAAAACGAGGATCTGATCAACATCGGGGCGTACAAGAAAGGCACAAATGCGCGCATCGACCGTGCCATCGCTAAGCATGACGACATTCGCAAATTCCTCGTGCAGGAAGTGGATGATAAGAGTGGGATGGAGAACGCCTGGGAGCAGGTGACGGAGTTGGCTGAATAACGGCAGCGGAACGGAGAGGGTGATCCGGCACGATGAAAAAATTCACCTTTCGACTGCAACGATTGATGGATGCGAAACAGGGTGAAGAGCGGTTGCGCCAGCGCGAGCTGGGCATCGAACAGCAGAAACTCTCCGATCAGGAACTGAAATTGCATCAGCTGTCGGAGGATCTGAAACAGGCCGATGAGGAGCAGCGGGAAAAGCTGAAAAAGGGATCGAAGGTCGCGGAGTTGCTGCTCAGGCATCAGTGGCAGCGCAGCCTTCGAACCCGGATCCGCGGCCAGCAGAAGGAAGTCGAGAAACAGGAAGTTCAGGTGGAAAAGGCTCGCGAGGTGCTCGTGGATGTCAGTCGGGAGAAGAAGGTGCTCGAGAAGCTGCGGGATCGCCGTTTTGAGGAGCACCAGACCCAGCTGAAACACGAGACACAGAACCAGCTCGATGACATCGGAGCCCGGCTTCACCGCCGGAGAAAACGCTCCTCAGCGTCGGAATAACGTCCGCCGCTGCGTTGGACGAGGGGATGAACGATGGATCCAAAGAGACAAAAAGCCCTGTTTGGCCTGTTGATCTTCGGCTATCTGGCGTTTTTCGCGGCCAACTACGCGTACCTCAAGACCACGATCAAATGGCCAGAGGCGCCGGTGGATACCACTGCGGCTCCCGAACAGCCGGAGACCCTCGACGAGCTTCATCTGACCTGGGATATCACCGGGAAGGAAGGTCCGCCGAAGGAGATCAGCGAACAGGAGAAGCAGGCGAAGGAGCGCCAGCGAATCCGCGGTGAGGCCGTGAGCATCGCCGACAGTGTGGCGACCGAAACCGCGCTGCCGATCCAGGGTGAAATTTCGCAGACTCAGCAGAAGCTTGAGACCACCCAGGATCAAGTGAAGGAGCTCGAGCGGCTGCTGACGATGCTCGCCACTCAGGCGGACAGCGTGGACCAGGAGCATGCGAGGAGACTGTCCAAGATTGTGGAAATGATGAAACCGGCCGACGCCGCGGCGGTGCTTAACCGTCTCAACAACAGGACAAACGCTGAACTGTTGCTCTCGATGAAACAGCGCCAGGCCGCGAAAATCCTCGCCGCTATGCCCAAGGATCGCGCGGCGGAAGTAGCCAGGTATCTCTCCCGCGCCTATGCAAGGAGTTCGATCCTATGAGTGAAACAGCACAGGTTCGGGGATACGACGGCGCTGTACAGGGGCACCGGTCGTCGACTTCCACCGTCGGACGCAAACAGTCCGCAGGCAACCGCTTTATTGACATTTTCCGGCGGTTGCTGGGCAGCAATGGCAAGCGGCCCGTGGCCTACGTCCGCAACGGGAGGGAAGTCTCCTTCGAAAAGATCCCCTTTGTCGATTCGGACGGGGCGCGCTTGAACATTGCCAAAGGCGCCGACGGTAAAACCGTGATCCGAAGAAAGGGCCGTCTCGGAGCCAATAGCAAGACGGTCGATGCGGTGCTGAGGCGGGAAAAAGCGCTGTCGGGCAACCGGGGCGTTGCTCGCGCGGTTCCCCAATTCCGCTCGCGTGCCTACAAGCATCTGAAGGAAACGGAAAATCTGCGGCAGGGCATCATCAACGGCGAGCTCGAAACGCCCGGCAACAAGTCCGCACGGCTGCTGAAAAAACTCAAGGCGGAGCAGGCGGACGAGGGTCTCGCCGTGGACACGGCCTGGCTTGAACAGGTCAAACAGCACCTCAACCGCACGCGTGGCAACGGGGCTGCGAATCTGAAAGCCGCGGCGGCCGCACTCAAGAGCGCCGGGGGAAAGAATTCCGATGCGGAGCTTCAGGACCCCCGCTTGCCGAGGGTGAAGAAATTCTCGCCCGAGCGCGTCGTCGCCGATGAAACCGACCACATCGTCAACGCGCTTAAGGGCAAAGCGAAGAAAGCGGTGGCTGACAACGGCGATGCAGCTGCGACTATGAAGGTGTCCTCGAAGAAAAAATCGGACAAGACGGCGAATTCGGACCGCGAAGTCGTGCAGAGAATTTCGATCCAGAAGGAAAAATCGATTGCCGCGCCCGGCGAAACCGAAAGCCGCAGCCTGCAGATCGTGCGCCAGTTGAAGAAGGGCGCGAACGGCACCTCGCCGGAGTCGGGCAAGCTCTCAGCCGACAAGGAACAGCCGAAAGACGCGCACGATTCCGTGAACGCTATGCGGCGCAAGGGATGGCGCGTGCACACCCCGTTCAACAACCGGGCTCAGCGATCCGCCGATGAATCGTCCGGTGATGCGTTGCGCGGCAGTCGGCAGCTTGAAAAGACCGCGAAGGACGCTGCCGTACCGGCGACGAACACAGAAGGGCAGGAGCCAAAGCAGGGGCAGGATGAATCCGCGAAACCCAGCGATCTGGCGCGGGTTCAGGCCGCTCCCATCCCAGCCGCACCTCAGAGCAGCGCCCATCAGGGAGACAACAGTTCGCAGCAGGCGCAGACGTCGAACACTAACGCGCAGCAGGATGCATCACGCGGCCTGCAGAACTTGAACCAGCTGCTCACGCAGATGGAAACGAGCGCGCGCGTACTCATTGGAAACGGCCGGACGACGATGACCGTCCGTCTCTATCCGCCGGAGCTCGGCTCGCTGAATGTGAAGATTCGGGTGTCGAACGGGCGCTATGAAGTGACCATGGATGCTGAAAACGAAAAAGCTCTTCGCACCATAGAGAAGCAAATCCCAACCATCCGTCAGCATCTGAACGATCGCGGCATTCACGTCGACCAGATCCAGGTGCGGCAGGGGGGAGATGGGGAAGCGAATGCGTTCGCCGATCAGTTCGAGGAGCACAACAGTCCCGAGCGACCCGAACGGAAAGGCCGTCCGCGGGGACGTGCGGAAGGCGTGCAGGGGTTCGATGAAGCAGCGGTGGCGCCCGCTTCTGAACGTGCGGCGCTTCAGCTCGGGACGAATACGATGGAGGTCGTGGGATAGGCCCCACACGGCAATCCTTGCCGCACAAACGGTTGCTGAAGGGAGGCAAACCGCGGGAATGATGCAGGATTAGGGGTGGCATACGCTTTGCTGAAAACTTCAAGTGGCGCTCCAGGAATTGTAGAGGCGTCACGCGAAAGATGATAGAAAGCTCAATCCGCCGGGAAACTTACGGCAAAACAGGAAAGGAGGATGCGGCACATGGCTGAATTCCAATCCATAAACGGGTTGGTAGGCCGGCTTCCGACGACGTTTGATACCCAGGCCGCACCGGGTGAGATCGACAAGAACGGGTTTCTGCAGCTGCTTCTGGCGCAGATGAAGAACCAGGATCCGCTCTCACCCATGGATTCGACCGATTACGCCGCGAATCTGGCGCAATTCACCAGCCTGGAGCAGTTGCAGAACCTGAACAATTCTACCGATCAGGGACTGCAGGCAGACGTGCTGCTCGCACAATCAATCAACAACACACTTGCGTCCAACCTGATCGGCAAGGATGTCAAAGCCTATGGCGATTCGGTGCAGCTCACCGACGGCAACGCCAGCAAGATCGCCTATGACCTCGATTCCTTCACGGACAAGATCCAGATCCAGGTGAAGGACGCCAGCGGCAATGTGATCCGCACCGAGACCCTGAACAACCAGACCGAGGGTGAACACACCTATCTCTGGGATGGGATGGACGATCGAGGTGGAGCAGCGTCCGACGGCACCTACACGGTGGCGGTGAACGTTCTCAATGACGATGGCTCCCAGACCGCGGTTGATACGTTTATCGTCGGTCTCGTGGATGCGGTTCGTTATGAATCTACAGGTGCAATCCTGGTCGTCGACGGTTTGAGCATCGGCTTTGGTGACGTGCTCGAACTGCGGCAGCCGGACTCGTCCGGCGATTCCACGGCAGGTTCGAGCGGCAGCAAGCAGAACGTGATTGACTCGATCCTGTCGACTCTCGGACTCAAAGCGTGAGCGATGAGATGAACTGGGACACACAACGTATTCAAGCACACCTCGAGGGAGTCGGACCCGTCCGGCCCGGAGAGGAAACGCAACGGCCCAAATCCGCTCGCCAGGCGGGCGAGGAGTTTCGCCTCGCGTTGGAGCGTGCCCGGCAGGACGGCAAAATTCCGGACGTGTCCTTTTCCGCGCATGCCGCAGAACGGCTGATGCAGCGTGGGATCACGCTGGACGCCGGCGATTTGCAGAAAATCAGCGACGGACTCGATCGCGCGTCGGAAAAAGGCGCGAAGGATTCGCTGCTGCTGCTTCGCGACCTGGCGCTTGTCGTCAGTGTTGAGAACAGGACGGTGATCACGGCTCTCCAGGGCGAGAGCGCACGCGAAAACGTCTTCACGCAGATCGACAGTGCGATTCTGCTGTAGACGGTCTTTGGACCTTTGACAACATCAGACACGGATGGGATAAGGCTGGACCTCGTTGAGGAGGCCTTCGGCATCGCTAACCGACAGCGGCGATGTCCCGGAGAACCCGGATTCCCACCGTGGCAACAACCGCCCAAAGGGCGGAAAGTGGGAGGAATCCTTTTATGCTTCGGTCATTATTCAGCGGCGTGAATGGTGTTCGCAACCATCAGATGATGATGGATGTCGTCGCGAACAACATTTCAAACGTCAACACAATCGGGTTCAAGAGCGGTCGCATCACGTTCTCCGACGCGATTAGCCAGCTGTTGAAGGGCGGGTCCGCTCCGCGTGATGCACGCGGAGGTTCCAACCCGGTCCAGGTGGGACTCGGCATGAAGGTGCAGTCGGTGGACAACAATTTCGGCCAGGGCGGTCTTGAGCAGACCGGCTACAACACCGACCTCGCTATCCAGGGACGCGGCTTCTTCGTCGTCCGGGAAGGCGACAAGCTGCTGTACACCCGCGCTGGAAACTTCACCATCGACGCGGATGGACAGCTTGTCGCCAACGGCGGCACCGACTACGTGCAGGGTTATGTCGCGGACGCGAACGGTGATTTCACCGATCCCACGCTGCAAGACCTGACAGTGCCGATCCAGTTGAAGACGCCCGCTCGTGCAAGCACATCGGTCGTGCTCTACTCGAACCTGGATTCGGACGCCACGGAAGCGGATGCAACGCTGACGGACGCCGGCGATTCAGGCGTCACGTCGGTTTCCGGCACAGCTGCTGACGGCATTGGTGGGACCCACACGGTCACGATTTCAGGCTCAAAGGCCACCAACTCGAACGGATCGGGCACGAGCACCTTCGGCGGCGGTGGTTCGCTGACACTGGCGACCACATTGTCTGCCGCCGGTGTCACGGACACTGATGGCTTCGAGGTGACAGTCGATCAGGGCACCGGTGATGAAGTGACGTACACGATCCTTGGCATCGATACGAATAGCACCGTCGGCGAACTGATCAATCAGTTGAACGCCCAGGTCTCCGGCGCCGAGTTCGCATTGACGAGCGGTGAAATCGAAGTGACCCGCCGCTACGCGGGAGACGGCACCAGCTACAACGTGCTGCTCACCGATACCGGCGGCACCAGCGACCTCGTTGATGAGCTCTTCAACAACGGCGCGGCAGGTGCTGGCGGCACGGCCAACTTCTCGGTGGCAAACGGTACCGCATCGTCTCTTGCCGCGGTCGATAATTTTGTCGACAGCAGTGGAAACTCCACCGCGACCAGTCTCAGCTTCGTTGCCGATGATACCACTGGACTGATGAACGAGCTGACGGGATTGGGCGGCAGCGGAGTCTCCATCCGTGCAAACGACGGTTTCTCCGCTACGAACGTCACCGGAAATGACCTGGTGATTGACACGGCCGACACAGACCACTCCACATCGATTACGGTGTACGATGAGCAAGGTGTGACACACAACCTCAACTTGACGTTCACCAAGACGTTAAACCTGAACGTGTGGAAGTGGGAAGCCTCCGTGGATACCGGGACGATCGTCAACGGAAGCACGGGGACGGTCGAGTTCGATTCCGACGGAACGCTTCGTTCCTGGAACTACGACAACAACCAGTCCAGCTTCAGCTTCGATCCCGGCACCGGCCAGGCGCTCGTGGACATCACGTTTGACCCGGGCACGTTGGGTGGCATGGACGGCATCACGCAAACGGCCTCCAGCTTCTCAACCCAGGCGGTCAGCCAGGACGGCTACGGCATGGGCATCCTCGAAGGCATCGACATCGACAACAACGGCGAGATCAACGGCAGCTTCAGCAACGGACAGCAATTGAGGCTTGGGGCGATCGCGCTCGCCGATTTCAACAACACGGACGGCCTCAAGAAGGAAGGCGACAACCTCTGGTCCGTGACCGATTCCGCGGGAACCCCGCGCTACGGCCTGGCCCAGACTAACTTCGGAAGCCTGATTGACCGCGGCTTCGTCGAAATGTCAAACGTGGATCTGGTCAAGGAGTTCACGGCGATGATCACCGCGCAACGTGGATTCCAGGCGAATGCGAGGATCATCACCACCTCCGACCAGATTCTGCAGGAAGTGACAAACATGAAGCGGTAGGCGATGTAGCCTGACCGCTCGATGACGCAACAACGCTTTCTCGCCGCCGGTCCGATCGGCGGACCGGCGGCGAAAAAGACTGGGAGAACCGATGATCCAGGTAACCAGACTGGACGGCAGCGAACTGACCGTCAACAGTGACATGATCGAATTCGTCGAGGCGACCCCCGATACGATCCTGACCCTGACTGACGGCAAGAAAGTGATCATTCGCGAAAAGCCGGACGAGGTGATTGACCGGATCGTGCTTTTCCGCCGCCGGGTGATTCAGACCGGTGACGAGAAGGTGCAAGCCTAAGGGAGGCTGTGAGCCGCTATGGATATCGCAACCCTCATCGGCATCGTTGCGGCGTTCCTGCTCGTCGGGGTCGCCATTGTCACCGGCCAGGGCATCTCTTTCTTCTTCAGCGTGCCTTCGGTTCTCATCGTCTTCGGCGGTACGATTGGATCGACGCTCGTAAACTTTCCACTGTCCGAAGTGTTGGCGGTCATCAATGTGGCGAAGAACGCCTTCATGACGAAGGAAGTGTCGTCATACGATGCCATCGACCAGTTGGTCGATATCGCGGAAAAGGCGCGGCGCGAAGGCATCCTGGCGATCGAACGCGAACTGGATGACGTCCAGGATTCGTTTATGAAGCTCGGCATCCAGTACGCTGTCGATGGCACGGAGCCCGAAACGATTCGCTCGATCATGGAATCGGAGTTGACGGGAATGGAAGAACGCCATCGCCAGGGCAAGCGTATCTTCGAGGCGATGGGCATGTATTCCCCGGCGTTCGGCATGGTCGGAACCCTGATCGGTCTGATCCAGATGCTGGCGTCACTCGACGATCCTTCAAAGATCGGCCAGGGAATGGCGACCGCGCTCGTGACGACCCTCTATGGTTCCCTGGCGGCCAACATTCTTTTCCTCCCACTCGCGGGGAAACTCGAATACCGCAGTAGGGAGGAGGCAAGACGCAAGGAACTGATTATTGAAGGCATTCTGTCGATTCAATCGGGAGATAACCCGAGAATTGTGCGCGAGAAACTGAAGACCTTCCTGCCGCCGATCGAACGAGGTTACGGCGGCGGAGGTGGCGACGAACTCTAGCGGTGTCGTCTGTTGGAGCGGTTTCGAACGAAGGTGAAGCATGGCAAAGCGTCAAGAAGAATGTCCGCAGGGAGCTCCGGCATGGATGGTGACCTATGGGGACATGATGACTCTGTTGCTGACCTTCTTTGTGCTGATCGTGAGTTTTTCCACGGTCGAGCAAGTCAAGTTCAGAGCCGCGATCTCGAGCATCCAGCAGGGGCTTGGGATCTGGCCGAACAACGCGGGACTGCTGCCGGTGATGGTGCTCTACCAGAGGGAGACGCAACGCGCCCAGCAGGCGGAGCAGGTCGTCAAGGAAGTCGCAGAGTACTTGCGCGAGAACGACATTGTCGATCAGGTCGAAATTTACAACACTCCCTCGGGGATACGCCTGATCATCTCCGATCCCGTGCTTTTTCAGACGGGCCGGGCGGACATTCGGCCGCAGTTTCGCTCGCTGTTGGTCAAAATTGCGGACGTGATCAAGAAACAAAGGTACTCTGAAATCCGGGTTGAGGGGCACACCGACAATGTGCCGATCAGCAACGACCAGTTCCCGAGCAATTGGGAGTTGAGCGCAGCCCGGGCGCTGAACGTCGTCAAGGTGCTCGCGTTCCAGGGCGGGCTCGATCCCGCCAAGCTCAGCGGCGTCGGCTATGGAGAATACCGGCCCAGGGCAACGAACACCACACCCAAGGGACGAGCCATGAACCGGCGCGTCGAGATCTGGATCGAGTATCGGGAAACGAAACAGGAAAGCAGTTGAGGCGGCGATGAACGAGTTTGATGATGCCCAGGAGGGCGCAGAGGGAATCGAACTGCCGGACGTCGATGTGGAGGCTGGCGGTGAACTGGTCCCCGGCAAGGAAGGTGGCGGGGGCGGGGGGAAGAGTGCTGTCTTCGCGATCGCCGTCGTCCTCATTCTGGCGTTTCAGGCGGTGTCATCGTACTTCATCGTGAAAAAGCTGTTCTTCGCCGAACCGCCTGCGCCGAAAGTGAAAAAGGCGGAGAGCAGCGCCGAAATCGGGCAGATCTACAGCATCACCGGCCTGATCATCAACCCGAAGGAAACCGGGGGAAGCAGGCATCTGCTCGTGGACATCGGCCTGGAGACGCACGAAAACAAGGTCATGGATGAGCTGACGAAGATCGAACCGATGCTCCGTGACAACTTGAATACGTTTTTTGCCGCGCAGCGTTTTGACGTGCTGCAGGACATCTCCTATCGCGAGAAACTGCGAAAGCGTGTGCAGGAAATCGTCAACTACCATCTCACTGATGGCACGGTGGATGAAGTGTTCTTCATCCAGTACGTGATTCAGTAGAGCCCGAGGTTGAGATGAACAGGATACTCAGCCAGGACGAAATCGATGCGCTGCTCAGCAGCGTGTCGAAAGGCAAAAGTTACGAATCGATCGAACGGGAGCCGAAGCGGGCCGTCACGGTCTACGACTTCAAGCATCCTGACCGCATTTCGAAAGAGCAGATTCGCACGATGCGGACGATCCACGAAAACTTCGCCCGCTTGTTCGCCACGTTCCTTTCGACGAATTTGCGCGCCCTCGTGGACGTCAACGTGATCTCGATCGACCAGGTCACTTACAGCGAGTACACCATGTCGCTGTCGATGCCCTCGTCGCTCTACCTGCTCCGTCTGCCCGATCTCGAAGGCAAGTCGGTCGTTGAGATCAGCCCGCAGTTCCTGCTGTTCGTCGTCGACCGGTTGCTCGGCGGCACCGGCGAAACAGAGATCGAAATCCGCGAGATTACCCTGATCGAACAAAACATCGTCCAGCGGATCATCAATAATCTGATCAACACGCTGAATGAAGTCTGGACGCAGATCTATCCGCTGAATGCGCAGTTCGACAGCTTCGAGACGGACCCGCAGTTTGTCCAGATTGCCCGTTCGTCGGAAACGATCGCGATCATCTTCTTTGAAATCAAAGTCCGCGGGGCTGTCTATCCAATGAACATCGGCTTCCCCTATTTCGTGCTCGAACCGATTTTGCAGAAACTGTCCACGCAAACCTTTTTCGTGAACGTCAAGAAGGTCGGCGAGGAAGAGACGAAGCTGCTTGAAAACCGGATCCGTGCCTCGATGCTCAGCATCGAAGCGCTGTTCCACGAAACCTCACTGACGGTGCAGGAATTTCTGTCCCTGCGCCGCGGCGACATCATTCAACTCGACAAAGAGATCGACGAGGAGCTGCAAATCCGCGTCGGCAACAGGATCAAGTATTTCGGGGTGCCAGGACGCTCGGGGAGGAAGCTCGCGGTCCGCGTGACGCGGGTGCTCACCTTCGAGGAAGATCTGGCCCTGGAGAGGTGATTGAACATGGCGATCGACAGCAACTATCGCGCCGTCGAAGAACAGGCGATCTCGGTGATGAAGGACGTTTTCGGTCCCGTCCTCAACCGCGAGGTGGACATCCACATCACCGACTTGGAACAGGCTGACCCAGCGCGTCTATCCGAGATTTTCGAGGAGGAGATCGTGCTGATCGAGGTGCCGCTCGAGAGCACCACCGAGGGTTCGCTCTACTATGTCTTCTCCCAGAAACTGGCCGCCGCGATCACCGACCTGATGGTCATGGGGGATGGCACCGCACCTTACAGCGACGAATCCCTCGACGGTGTCGCCGAGGCGGCCAACCAGATCGTCGGCGCACAGACAACCTTCTGGGCCGACGAACTCAAGGTGGATCTCTCCTTCGGATCCGCCCAGGGCAAGCTCGTGGCCGTCGCGGACATGGAGATGCCTTTCGACGAACTCGTCGAAATCCGCTATACCATGCAGATTGCAGACTGGGGCGAGGAGATTTTCGTTAAACTCGTGCCGTCCGGCGTAATGGATCTGCTCGCGCATGCCAGCGGTGGTCCGGCGACCCCGGAAGAGGAAATGGCGGAGGCCGGTTTCTCGGCGGCAATGAGCCCCGAGGGTGGGGCGGAGGCGGAGCAGGCGCCCGCCGGGGAACCTCCTGCGGCTAAAACCTCTGGCGCTCGCGCCGTGCAGTTCGGCGAATTCGACAGCGCCGCGCGCTACCAGCCCGGTCCCGAGGATCCGCGGAATCTCGGGCTGCTGATGGACATTTCGCTGCCCGTCACCATCGAGCTCGGACGCACCCAGATGCTGATCAAGGACGTTCTCGAAATCGGACCCGGTTCGGTGATCGAACTGCAGAAGCTTTCCGGAGAACCGGTCGACCTGTACATTAACGACAAAAGATTCGCACTCGGTGAGGTCGTTGTCATCGATGAAAACTTCGGCATCCGGATCACCGAACTGCTAAGCGTTGAGGATCGCATCAAGGCATTGAAATGACAAAAGATAAAACGTTTTTCGGAGTCTGGGCCGCCCGCCTTTTCGCCGGGCTGGCCCTGCTCCCGCTGGCGTTCCCCGCGCAGGCGGAGCAGATCCGGGAACCGTCGGAAAACCTTGGCGCGGCACTCGTTCGGACGGGGGCCGCGCTCCTTTTCATCCTGGCTCTGTTCTTCCTGCTGGTCTATGTCATGAAGCGCTATTTCCCCAATGTTTTCGGCGGGCCGGCGCCCGGATCCGGAAAAAACAGCGCGCGAATCGATTTGCTGGCGACTCGGCCGCTCGGTCCGAAGCGGTACCTGCACCTGATTCGCATCGGAAAACGGGAGATTCTGCTCGGAGCTTCCGAGCAGGGTGTGAGCAAACTCGGTGAATGGGAGTCTGACGCGAAGTCGGACAACGACGATACCTTGGACGATCCGTCCGGTTGAAGCGCAAATCTCCGCCTGATGTGTTACCTTAGCGTGGTTTTCCAACATTCCAGGGTGAAAGTTGAACGAAACCAGCAAAACCAGCAACCGGCCGCCAGCCGGCGACGAAACCAGCGGCACCCAACCCGCGGAAACTCCCGGCGCTCCCGCCAAGGGTGAACGCCTGACCGAGGGTGAAGCGGTCGTTTCCGGAAATATCCGCGTCGTCTGCTCGATCTCGGCGAACGTCGTGGAGGCTTACGTCACGGTGCGCACCCCTCCCAACACGACCGTCCCGAAGGAAATGATCATGGAGGCCCTGCAGCGCGAAAAGGTCACCGAGGGATTGATGGAGGATGCGATCGACGATGTCACCCGTGCGAAGGGCAAGCGCGGGGTGCCGGTGCTGGTCGCGAAGGGAAGACTCCCCGGTGAGGGATCCGACGCTAAGGTGGAGTATTTCTTCGAGACGAACCCGAAACCAAAGTTCAAGATTTCGGAGAAAGACGGCCGCGTCGATTACCGCGAATCCGGGATCATCCAGCAGGTCAATGAAGGACAGGTGTTGGCGGTGAAGACGCCGCCGGTACCGGGCGAGAAGGGAATCTCGGTCACCGGGGTCGAGATCTCGGGGAAAACCGGCGACGATCTCCCACTGCTGGGCGGACAGGGTACCCGTTTCGAGGATCCGGACAAACTACGGCTGGTCGCTCAGATTTCCGGCAGTGCGAAACTGCGTTCCAACGGGGAGGTGGAGGTCAGCGCCCGGCACATAGTAGACGGGGATATCGATTTCGAGACCGGGAACATCCGCTTCAACGGATCGGTTGTCGTCAAGGGGAGTGTTCGCAGCGGCTTTGAAGTCATCGCCACCGGCGATGTCGAGATCCAGGGTGTTGTCGAGGACGCGGTCGTTCATTGCGGAGGAAACCTGTTGCTCCGCGGGGGGTTCATCGGCCAGGGAAAGGGGCTGATCAAGGTCAACGGCGAAACCCACATCAAGTTTGTCGAGGGGCAGACGGTGTACGGCAACGGGGACATTTATGTAGCCGAGGAGATCATCCACTCCAACGTAGTCTGCGGCGGCCGCATCATCGTCAAATTCGGCAAGGGCGCGGTCATCGGTGGCAAGCTGATCGCCCGCGAAGGGATTAACGCGAAGATCATCGGCAACATCCATTACGTGCGAACCCACCTCAAGGCAGCAAGCGATCCGCACCTCGACGATAAACTGGAGAAAATCGCCCGCGTGATCGATGACAAGCAGCTTGTCAAAGAGAAATCGCAGGCCGCAATAAACGTGTATGTGCAGAAAAAATATGCTGATCCAAATGGTTTGAGCCCGCAGCAGGAGGAGCACCTTAAGTACCTCTACCACGTCATGAGCCACTTCGACGACTGGTCGAAATCCCTGGAGAACACCTACCAGAATTTGCACGAGGAGCGTGAGAAGCTGGATCGCAGCGCCTTCGTGGTCGCCGACCAGAAAGCCTTTCCGGGGGTGTTTGTCGAGGTCGGTATGCTGCAGCGGAAGCTGGACAAGGAATACGACGCCGTCGCGTTCAAGATCAAGGACCGTGTCCTTACCGCGTTGCGCCCCATCGGTCATGAGGGGGAGTACAAGCCCTACGAAGGCGAAGGAGCGGACGAGTGAGCAGCCGCCTCAAAAAATGGGTTCGGACGCTGCGCGGCCGCAGCATGCGCATCGCTCTGTTGGCGGGCGCGCTGCTGGCGATCTCTCTGCTCGCCGGTGGGGATGCCCAGGCGCAGACTCCCCTGCCGAGCGTAAACATCTCGGTCGGACAGGCGCAGTCACCACAGGATTTGTCCGTCACAATCCAGATACTGCTCCTGCTCACCGTGCTCACGCTCGCCCCATCGATTCTCGTGATGACCACCAGTTTCGTCAGGATCATTGTCGCCTTCCACTTTATCCGGCAGGCGCTCGGCACCCAGTCGCTCCCGCCCAACCAGATCATCGTCGGCCTCGCGCTGTTCATGACGATCGCCATCATGCAGCCCGTGATCACGAACGTCTACCAGAACGCCTGGCTGCCCTACTCGAACCAGGAGATCACCCTCCAGCAGGGCTGGGACCGGGCGAAGGCCCCGATGCGCGATTTCATGCTGCGCCAGACCCGCGAAAAAGACTTGCAGCTGTTTGTCCGGATCAGTAAGCTGGAACAGCCGGCGACCCCGGCCGACCTGCCGATGTCGGTGATCATTCCGGCGTTCATGACAAGCGAGCTGCGTATCGGCTTTCAAATCGGCTTTCTGGTCTATTTGCCGATGCTCGTCGTCGACATGGTCGTCGCCTCGGTGCTGATGTCGATGGGGATGATGATGTTGCCGCCGGTGATGATCAGTTTGCCGTTCAAGCTGCTGCTGTTCGTCCTCGTTGACGGATGGTACCTCGTCGTGCAATCCCTGGTAGAGAGCTTCCGATGACTCAGGAATTCGCCATTTTCATCATGCGCGAGACCTTGTTCACCGCGCTGATGCTCGCCGCACCGATGCTCGTCGCGGGCCTCGTCGTCGGCGTTTCCATCAGTCTGCTGCAGTCCATGACCCAGGTCCAGGAAATGACCCTCACCTTTATCCCCAAGATTGTCTCCGTCGTCACCGTCATGATCCTGCTTGCCCCCTGGATGATCAGCCTGATCACTTCCTTCTTCAACCGAATCATGGAGTATGTCGTCCAGATAACGTGAGGATTGCTGCTGTTGACGGAAGAAACGTCTTCAAGGATTCTCGTCATTGACGACGAGTTGAGCATCCGTGAAATGCTCGCCCAGGCGCTGGAAATCGGCGGCTTTCGGGTGGAGACCGCCGTGGATGGGGAGGAGGGACTCGAAAAATTCAGCAAGGATCAGTCGTTCGACGTTATCCTCACAGACTTGATGATGCCCAAGGTCAACGGAATGCAGGTGCTTGAGCAGGTGAAAAAACTTGACCCCACCGTCGAATTGATTATGCTCACCGGTTTCGGCGGGAATGAATCCGCAATCGAGGCGATGAAGAAGGGCGCCTACGACTATCTGCTGAAACCGACGAATGTCGAAGAGCTGTTTATTACTGTGCAGAAGGCAATCGAAAGGCGCCGCCTCTCCGAAGAGAACAGACAGTACCAGCGTAATCTCGAGCGTCTCGTCCGGGAGCGAACCCGCGAGCTCAGCGAGACGAAAAACTTCCTCCAGTCGATCCTCGATTCATCGCTGGACTACTCGATCATCGCCACGGGACTGAACGGCGTCATCACGCTTTTCAACAAGGGCTCGGAACGGTTGACCGGGTTTGTAGCCACTGACATGGAGGCAAAAAAGACGATCTATGACTTCGTCCCCGGACTCGAGGAACGCCTGAAAAAGACCGATGAGGACGGTCTCAAGCCTGTCAAGGGGACGCCGAGGGAGACCGTGTGCACGATGCTGCGTGCCGACGGCAGGAGGGTGACCGTTTCGATGTCCATCGCCGCGTTGACCAACCAGAAGAAAACGGTTGTCGGTACGCTCTTTATTTCCAAGGATATCACTGCGCAGAAAGCGCTCG